>Ga0335072_10017517_pt1 | contig 10130 bp, 5 predicted proteins | sample Lox_Sample_21_FD_206725 | JGI IMG/M metagenome (GOLD analysis project Ga0335072, IMG submission 206725) | Soil microbial communities from Loxahatchee National Wildlife Refuge, Florida, United States - Lox_Sample_2.1 | ecosystem: Environmental > Terrestrial > Soil > Wetlands | place: USA: Florida...
CAATTCGATCGAAAGGCGCGCGATCCAGGCATGCCAACTGTGTATCCCGGACTGCCCAGACCGTTGCCGAGCGAGGTTCGCCCGTCAGCAGAGCCATCTCGCCCAGCATATCTCCCCTGCCAAGCTCCTTTAGGACGCTTTCTGAATTCGTCGTGGTGGAAACGCCTGCCTCTTCATCGTCCTGCGTCTGCAGCAACTGGACGCGGCCGCTCACAATCAAATAAAGAGCATCGCCAGGCTCTCCCTGGCGAAACAAGATTTCCCCCGAGCGAAGCTCTGTCCACCGGAACCCGGCCTCGAGTTCCGACTTCGCCTCTTGGCCCAGGTTCTTAAAGTGCGGACTCTCGTCGATAGCCGCCTTGATCTGATAGGCATGCAGCCGTCTCCGCATCCACGCGATAACACTCTCCATCTCTTGTGGAAACTCCAGGCAAAGCGAATCGAAATCGGCGCGCGACAGGCTGGCGACAATACTGGCCTCTTCAGCGATCATTGTCGCCGCGCGAGGATGGCCTGTCAGCAGAGCAAGCTCGCCTATGACATCACCTGGTCCGACGCTTCCTAGATATGCATCTTCGGAGGAATTATGTGGCAGTTTTCTGAGCCCAATGGAACCTTCGACGATTAGAAAGAGTGCGTTGCCGTAATCGCCTTCCCTCACAAGCACATGACCCCGGGCAAGCACCTGTTCCCTGAGCAAGGACGCAATGCGCTGGCGGATATCTAAGGACAATTCCGAGAAAGCAGGCGTCGAATTGAGCAATGCTGCGAGATTGTAGCCGGGCATCGGAATGAGCAAAACGGATTTTATCTCTTATATCAGGCTTGCGGCATAGATAGTGTCTCGGAGTTATAGCCTGTATCCACCACTCTACGGTTTCCGATAAGTATTGGCAGAAGATCAAAAGGCACCACTACCTGTCACTACAACTTAAGCTCGCCGCTTTTGGATTACATATTTCAAGCATAGTCTAGATAACTTAGAATCAGCAGATTAGAGCTATAACTCAAAGCAATAGATCACAAGCCGCGCTCCCCGCCTGTTGCCATGTCGGCTTAAAACTCAATCCTTCCCTGGAATGCAATCATCCGAGGCGCGCTGTCTCCGCCAAGCCCAACGCCAAGCAACCCTGTAGGCGGAGAAATGGTGCTCTCGAGCGTGCCGAACCTCGCCGGGATAGAACTCCCCGGAAGGCCTGCTGCAACATCGCTGGGCAGCGCGAAATTCGGGTGGTTAAATGCGTTGAACAGCTGGCCATCGATGCGCAGAGAAACACCTTCGCCCATCGAAAACCGTTTCGTGATGTAAATGTCCGAATTTGCAAAGTGCGGCCCTCGGACACTATTGCGTCCCGAGTCGCCGAATTGGCAGTTCGCCACCGAGTCGCCGCCGGTGCATGCTCCCGTTGTGGGATCGACGACCGAAACAAATGCCTCCGGGTTAAGCCACTGCTTCGTTCCCGAAATCGTCACGCCGGGGTACGGCGTTCTGCGATAGACCGGCACGCCCGGAACTCTGCGCGCATACTGCGGTCCGCTTGCCTGGAAAATGCCGTCGTTATTCTGCGTGTAAGGCTGGCTGAGAACGGTGAAAGGCAGCCCGGTGTGAAAGAACGCCGTTTCAGAAAATGACCAGCCCCCAAGCATCTGCCGCAAGACTGGATGGCTTGAGTGAAAAGGAATCTGATAGAGCCCAAACGCTGAGATATTGTGGCGCACGTCGTAGTCGCAGTTCGAATACTGGCGGCTCAGTTCGCCCGGCAGCGGCGATAGAATGCCCTGGCTCGAAAACGACAGCAGGCCGCCGTTCGATACTTCATCGAGGCAGTGGCTCAGCGTGTAGTTGCCGCGCAGCGTCAGGCCGCCGATCTGCTGCGCGTAACTGGTCTGAAGGCCCGTGTAACTGCTGTTCGCATCGGTGCGAAACTCGTTCACGCTGCCGAAGCGCTGATCTGCCGGCCGCAGATATGGATACGGCGCGAAACACCCCAGGCACACATCCTGATATCCGTTGAGCTGCACCTGATAGGGCTCGTGGACTCCGCGCGTCCCAACAAAATCAACCCTCAGCGTGCCGTGAGAGGCGATCTGTTCTTCGACCCCGGCGTTGTATTGATAGTAGTAAGGAGTCTTCAGCGTTCCGCTGGGAAAAGTATTCATGCTCACCGCCAGCGGACACGTAGGCGCACCCGGAGCAATACCCGCGCAAGGCGCGCCACCTGAAGCAAAGATCGTCTGAAAAGAATTGTTCGCCGCCGCCGCCGCGTCCACAGCACTGCCTTGCACCCCCGGCGCAATGCCGATACCGCCCACCTGACCGCCTAAGCCGCCGACAAAGGTAGGCGCGTACGGCGCGTTATCCGCTGCGAGATCGGCAATCTGCGCGGGAATAATATCGTTGAAGACGCCAAAGCCGGCATGAATTGCCGTCGAGTGGGCGAGCTGATACGCAGCAGACAAACGCGGTTGATAGACAAACAGAGGCGTCGAGGCAAAGAGATTGTGCACATTTGTCAGAATCACCAGATTCAGCGGCTGGTCGGTCTCGTGCGGCATATCCACAAACGATCCGGCAGGCCGCGCAAACAGGCCATTCTTGCTGGTTTCATTCGTGTTCCAGGTCACGCGCATGCCAAGAGTGACCGTCGCCTTGGCCGACGGCTTGTAAGTGTCCATCGCATAGTATTCGAGATTCCCAACGGCAACACGCTCTTTCAGCGACGCGGGAAAAGTCTGGCTCGCAGTATAGGCAGCTCCGTATGTGAACTGCGGCAGGTCTATATAAGTAACCGTCGGCACCGTCCCCTCGCCAAGATCGTAGTTGCTCACGTCGAGACGCCGCGTGTTGATGCCGAACTTGAGGGTGTGCCTGCCGTGGGTCCATGTCAGGTTGTCGTTGATCTGCCACTGCGTCACCTTACGCCCCTGAGGATAGGTCTGGTTGTTGCCGCCCACCGTAGTAAAGGGAACGGAGTCGCTCCCCGCCATCAAAACAATTGGAAACCGCTGCTGCACCTGGGCATAGTTGTTCGGCTCAAAGATGCTCGCGTACCAACTGGCGCCGGGATTGAACTGATTGACCAGGGTCGGGCTGAACACATGCGTGTAACCCGCCACGAGCGTGCGCTGCGGTTGCGGCGAGTATGAGTTAAAGATCGAATTCACCGGATCGGTGTATGCGGCCTGAAGTCCGGTGTCCTGCTGGAAGCGGTACCAGACGCTGTCCTTTGCGTTGATGGTGTGATCGATCTTCACGACAATCAGATTCTCGCTGTCGCTGTTATTGAGCGATTCCTGCCGCTGGTTCGCGCAACCGCTTCCGTTGACAAGCGTGCCCGATGAAGCCATGAGCGATCCGCTTGCATCCAGCGGACACCCGGCGATAGGCACCGGAGTGCCGCTCGTATTGTTGTACAGCGAGAACATATTTCGATAGAAAGGCAGCTCAGTCGGTTGCGCAGGCAGGCTCTGCTGCTGAATCGGGTCATAGCCGCCGGTGGCAAGCTGCGCCAGAACATACTGCTGGTACGCAGGGGAGGGAACTGTGAGCTGCGACACCAGAGGAAGCGCAATTCGAATCCCCTCGTAGTGACCAAAGAAGAAAAGCTTGTTCCTGCGGATCGGGCCGCCCACGCTTACTCCAAATTCGTTCACCGTGGCCCGCGGCTTTTTCGCCACATTTCCCGGCGTGTCGTTGGCGTGAAGAAAATAGTTCTCGGCGTTGAGCAGGGAACCATTCCATATCTCGTATGCGTCACCGTGAAATGCATTTGTGCCCGACTTCGTGAAGTAATTTACCTGGGCGACAGCGTACCGCCCCTGATCTACGGAGAACGAGTTCGTATTGACGGTCGCCTCCTGAACGGCATCCAGCCCAATCACAAGATTCGTCGAAAGACCAATATTGAGCCCCAGCCAGGGATCGTTCGTGTCATACCCATCGAGAATGTATCCATTGGAAGTCGCAGGCAGACCATTAAACTCGACGTTTCCGTAGCCGCCGGCAGCTTTTGCATCATTCGACGAGCCTGCGGTGTTCATCAGCGCGCCCTGGGCAAACTGCGCAAGAAACGTAAGGTCCTGCCCAGGATTCGGCAGGTTCTTGATCGTATTTGCTTCGATGGTTGTCGTGGTATTCGGATTCTCAAGGCTCAACAATCCCTGCTGCGCAGTAACTTCGACGCTCTGGCTGGCCGACCGAATCTGTAGTGAGAAATTCAACGTGACCGTACGGCCTACGCCGACCGCCGTCGCCTGAGAAACGGCAGCCGCAAATCCCGTGGACGCGACCGAGACTTGATATGTCCCCGGATTGACCTGGGAAAACCGATATTCACCGTTGGCATCCGTCAGACCTAGGCGAGTGGCCTTGGTGTTCACATCCGTCGCAGTCACCGATGCATTTGGAACCGCAGCCCCGCTCACATCCGTCACCGTCCCGGCCAGAGCGCTAGATGTCCCGCTTTGCCCGTATAGGGTCACCGGTATAAGTAATGTTAATAAAATATAATAACCATACTTAATAAACCGATTCAGATGGAGTTGCGCCATAATTCCCTCATCTCGTTTTGTCCCGATCAGTGACCGCGGAAGGTCTGTATAAGAAGCCAGACATTGAGTCCGGCGATAAGGTAGGCGACCGTGTAGCTCAGGTACCTGAGCCAGCGCCGATTGGCAAACTCACCCATCCTGGCGCGGTCGCTGGTAAATGCAACCAGCGGAAACACGGCAAAACTCAACTGCATGCTGAGAATCACCTGGCTCAGAATGAGCAGGTCGGCTGTACCGTGTTCGCCATAAAAGAAAGTGACGAATACCGTAGGAATAATGGCCAGGGATCGCGTAATCAAGCGGCGCAGCCACGGGGCGAGCCGTATATCGATGAAGCCCTCCATTACAACCTGGCCGGCAAGCGTGCCCGTAATCGTGGAGTTCTGGCCGGAAGCCAGCAGTGCCAGCGCAAACATCGTACTGGCGCCCGCGTAGCCAAGCATGCGCGTTAGCAGTTTGTAAGCGTCTCCGATCTCGGCGACCTCGTAGTGGCCTCCGCGATGAAAGACAGCCGCCGCGACGATCAGAATCGCGGCATTCACAAAAAGAGCCAGCATCAGGGCCGTTGCCGAATCGATGTTGGCAAACCGTATCGCCTCAAGCTTGCCCTTAGATGTGCGCGGATAATCGCGCGTCTGCACGATCGAAGAGTGCAGGTAAAGGTTATGCGGCATGACCGTCGCGCCCAGAATGCCGATCGCAATGTAGAGCATCTCCGGGTTTGTGACGATCGAAGGCGATGGGATAAACAGGTTATGCGCAATCGCCCCCCACTCCGGCCGCGACCAGAACAGTTCGACGCCGAATAATACTGTAATCGTCCCGATCAGCGTGATCACCAGCGCTTCCAGGTAGCGAAAGCCGTGGTTTTCCAGCAACAGGATGAGCAGCACGTCGGCGCCGGTCACAATCACGCCGATCAACAGCGGAATTCCAAACAGCAGTTGCAGCGCAATCGCCGAACCGATCACCTCCGCCAGATCGCAGGCGGCAATGGCAATTTCTGCGAACAGCCACAACATAATCGTCGTAGGCCGCTTGTAGCTTTCCCGGCAGGCCTGGGCCAGATCGCGCCCGGTCGCAACCCCCAGCTTAAGTGCAAGACTCTGCAGCAGAATCGCCATCAGGTTGGAAAGCATGATGACGAACAGCAGCGTGTATCCGTAGCGCGACCCGCCAGCGAGGTCCGTCGCCCAGTTGCCCGGGTCCATATAACCGACGGAGATCAGAAAACCAGGCCCGACAAAACCTAGCACGCGGCGCCACAGCACAGGCGATCGCGTCACGCGGACCGACGAGAACACGTCCGGCATGGACGGTTTTCGCTGCTGATCGAGTTCCTGGACTGGTTGCATGTTCGGGAGGGTACGGCTGACCTTACATGCAGTATGCCATAGGCAGTTAACTATAGTTATTTAATTTTTTGACGCTTTGGTTCACGGACCGGCTCAGTGCGCACCCAGACCTTGCTCGCCGCCGATTTCCCAAGAGTCACCGGGCCGTTGTGCGTCAGCACCTCAACCGTATCGTCATAATTCCGCTGGAGCACTTTTACCGGCACCTGGGGCCCGATCCCAAGCTTATGAAGAAACTCGAGCAGCCGGGAATCGCGCTCATAGAGGCTGGACACAACATAATCGACCCCTTCCGGCGCATCGGAAAGGGACTGGAAGCCGCGCCTCTTCATCTGGGTCGGAGTCAGCGGCAGCACCCCGTTCCCATGCGGACAGTCACCCGTTTCACCCAGCTTTTCAATCAGCTTGGCCTCAAATGCAGGAGAAATGGCGTGTTCCAGCCGCTCGGCCTCGGCATGCACCTGATGCCACTCCATCCCAAATACCTCCGTGAGCATGCGCTCCACCAGGTGATGCCGCAAAGCCGTGTGGTAGGCAGCCTCTCTGCCTTTCGGAGTGAGTTTCAGCGCGCCTTCGCGGTTGGCCTCTAGGTAGCCGTCCTGCCGCAGTCGTTTCACCGCATTGGTGACAGCCGGTGGCGACACTTTAAGCCATTGCGCCAGCAATGCCGGAATCACGACATGGCCTTCGCTCTCAGCCTCGATAATCGCCTTGAGGTAATCTTCTTTCGAAACCGTAATTTCTTGTGACATCAACACAAGTTAACCACGGTGAAATATACATTGTCGAAATTTTTGCTTCCGGCATGCAATCGCCTCCAGCGCCACGGTTCTCGGCACAAAGGCGAGATTTATTAAGAGGGAACCAGCAGGGCAAGAAATGTATCATTCGGCGTCGACTCGATAGTCTGAGCCAGAAAAGTCTTGCGATCAAAGTCTGAAGGGAAACTTCCTTGGCGCAAAAGCCTGCAGCGCGACGGTTTTAAAGCGAGACACCACAAGTCGCATAGAATCTGCTGTTTGACGAAGAAAAAATCAAGCAGCAGATACAGTAATTATGTCCGATAACAGATATTCTGTTAACTTAAGATCTTACCAGAGAATCTTCCCGTGAGTCTTGTAAAGAGCCTTTTTATTGATAAGGTATCTTCGTATATTTGACGGAGAAGAAATTATGTGTCGCAGATGGTATATGCGACGCGCTGCCCCATGCACCCGGCGCAGTGATTTCATATCTATGCAGAGTTCAACAACGCGATGAAACCTTACATCATCTGCAAACCACTTTTCCCACTCTGCCCTTGCAAGCGCACCCATTTCCTTCGCCCTAGGCTTCAGCTTTTCCAGTAGCGCTGGAATACTGGCTACATTCTTTTCCGCTACAAATACGGCAAAGGAATTCCAATCGACTCCATCATTCGGCACCCATTCATCCGACAGAATGATGCATCCCCTCCCGACTTTCATCGATTCATAAAGTCGGATGCTCCCGGGACCGCGTCCACGAGGACAAAGACTGAACAGGGCGTTGCTGATGGAATCCGCATATCGCCTCCAGAAATCTTCCTTCTCTGAGGGGGTTCCATGATATCGGATTCGGTAACTTTCTTTCGAGCTGTCTAGTGTGTATATGTCCGGCCGATGAAACTCGAAGATCCTTTCTCGAACAGGATGGGTATTTACCGACCCGACGAAAGCGGCTAAATATTCCTCTTTGCCTGTGATTGGATGAAAGTTAAGCAGCGGATTTTCAGGCATTAAATAAAAACCGGTTCGCGTATGCTCGGGTGAATGCTCCTTTCTCTTCAGCGACGCATATACACCAGTGATAACTGGTCTCAGATAATCCGCTGAGTCAAAAAGAAAGGATTTTTCGGGATACCTGCGATACAGCGGATGTGCCCTGACTCGCTCTGCGAAGTCTCCGCAGGTTCCCATGGCAGCAAACAAAATCAGGTCCGCGGTTTCAGGGCTTTTGGTCAGAGAATGCTTCCCGAATCGGTCGATAGCAGCACTATTCCGCAGCGCTTCAACAGCAAGATGTTTGTATTCATCATACTCAGTCAGATCGTCGTCCACTGACAGAAGGAAAACTTGTGCCATAATTCAAGCTAGCATAGCGATCTATGAATAAAGCCATAAAGACGCCCGGGTAAAGCTCCGGCGCTCGATTTGAGTCCTCGTGCAAAAAAAAGGCTCGCTCGAAAGCGGGCCTTTTGGGGAAAGTGATTCGCTAGACGCCGATAACAGCGCAAAGCTCCTTTACCGCAGCCGCGCTCTTCTTGAGCGCAGCATCTTCCTCAGCCGTCAGCTTGATCTCGATGATCTGCTCCAGCCCGCGCGCACCCAGCTTGCACGGCACGCCCACATACAGACCCTCAATGCCATACTCGCCTTGGAGATACGCCGCGCAAGGCAGAATCTTCTTCTTGTCCTTGAGAATCGCCTCAACCATCTCCACTGTCGCCGCCGAGGGCGCATAGTAAGCGCTACCGGTCTTCAGGTGCTTCACAATCTCGGCTCCGCCATCCCGAGTCCGCTGCACCAGCGCTTCCAGCTTCGTCGGCTCAATCAGCTCCGTAATCGGAATGCCAGCGACCGTCGAATACCGTGGCAGCGGAACCATCGTGTCGCCGTGTCCGCCTAGCACGAACGCCGTGACATTCTCAACCGAGACCTTCAGCTCTTCTGCAATAAACGTCCGGAAGCGCGCCGAGTCCAGCACGCCGGCCATGCCAATCACGCGCTCGCGGTTGAACTTCGCCTGCTTGAACGCCGCCTGTGCCATGGCGTCGAGCGGATTCGAAACAATAATGAGAATGCAGTTCGGCGATGCCGCAGTCACCTTGCTCACCACATCCGACATGATCTTGTAGTTTGTCTGCAGCAGATCGTCGCGGCTCATGCCGGGCTTACGCGGAATGCCCGCCGTAATCACCACAATGTCTGAATTCGCCGTATCTGCATAGTCGTTCGTGCCGGTAATCTGGCAGTCGCGCTTCTCAATCGGCATCGCCTCCAGCAGGTCGAGCCCCTTGCCTTGCGGAATGCCTTCCACCACATCGATCAGAACCACATCAGCCAGTTCCTTCGACGCGATCCAGTGCGCAGCCGTGGCGCCCACATTCCCTGCACCAACAATCGTTACCTTCTTACGCATTACTTCTCCTTCAGTAAAAATTCAGATGTCATCCTGAGCGAAGCGGAACGCAGTGAAGCGAAGTCGAAGGACCTGCTTTTCCCTGCGCTCCAGCAATATCTCACCTACATATTCTCAATCATCCGACTAGCAAACTCGCTCGTCTTCACCTTGGTCGCGCCCTGCATCTGGCGCTCAAAGTCATAGGTCACATACTTCTGCTGAATCGTCTTCTCCATAGACGACTCAATTAGCTTCGCCGCCTCATGCCAGCCAAGAAACTCAAACAGCATCACGCCCGAAAGCATGACCGATCCAGGATTGATCACATCCTTATCCGCATATTTCGGAGCCGTCCCATGCGTCGCCTCGAAGACGGCATAGCCATCGCCAATATTGGCGCCGGGAGCGATTCCGAGCCCGCCCACCTGCGCCGCGCAAGCGTCCGAGATGTAGTCGCCATTCAGGTTCGGGCAAGCCAGCACGCTGTACTCATCCGGACGAATGATCACCTGCTGGAAGATCGAATCGGCAATACGGTCGTTGATCAGAACCTTCTTCTTCCACTGGCCGTTGCCGTGCGACTTGCCAATCGAATCCAGCACGCCCTTCACTTCTGCGTACAGTTCCCGGCGAAAATCATCGGAGCCAAACTCCAGCCCCGGCTCAATCAGGGCCGCATTCTCTTCGACAGTAAGATTCGGATTCGCCTCATGATTGCCAAGAATCCAGCTCTCGCGCTCCGTCACCACTGCATCGCGGAACTCATCGACAGCAACCTCATAGCCCCACTCGCGAAACGCGCCTTCGGTGAACTTCTGAATATTCCCTTTGTGCACCAGCGTCACCGACTTGCGCCCGTTCTCAATCGCATACTTGATCGCATAGCGAACCAGCCTCTTCGTCCCGGTAATCGAGATCGGCTTGATACCTACGCCCGAATCCGTGCGCACCTTCTTCTTGCCGCCCTTCAGCATCTCGTCGTTCAAAAAGTCGATCAGCTTTTTGGCCTCAGCAGTTCCCTCTTTAAACTCGATGCCCGCATACACGTCTTCGGTATTCTCGCGGAAAATGACAACGTCGAGC
>Ga0335072_10017518_pt1 | contig 10129 bp, 7 predicted proteins | sample Lox_Sample_21_FD_206725 | JGI IMG/M metagenome (GOLD analysis project Ga0335072, IMG submission 206725) | Soil microbial communities from Loxahatchee National Wildlife Refuge, Florida, United States - Lox_Sample_2.1 | ecosystem: Environmental > Terrestrial > Soil > Wetlands | place: USA: Florida...
CACGGGCATGGGTTCATGGCGGCGGCGAGCATGAAGCGCGCGGGAAAACTGAGCGACATGGAGGCACGGGCGATGGTGACGGTGTGATCTTCGAGCGGCTGGCGCATGACTTCGAGCACGTTGCGGGGGAATTCGGGCAGTTCGTCGAGGAAGAGCAGGCCGTTATGCGCGAGGGAGACCTCGCCGGGACGGGGTACGATGCCTCCGCCGATGAGGCCGGCATCGGAGATGGTGTGGTGCGGCGAGCGAAAGGGGCGCTGCGTGACGAGACCGGCCGCGGCGTCGAGGACACCAGCGACCGAGTGGATCTTTGTGGTTTCAAGTGCTTCGTCGAAGGTGAGCGGTGCGAGGATGGACGGCAGCCGCTTTGCGAGCATGGTCTTGCCCGAGCCGGGAGGCCCGATCATGAGGATGTTGTGGCTGCCGGCTGCGGCGACTTCAAGAGCGCGTTTTGCCGTCTGCTGGCCGCGTACATCTTTGAAGTCGACGGCAAAATGCTGCAACTCGTTGAGCAGCGATTCAGTGGAGACGCGAAACGGTTCGCGCTGGATGACGCCGACGACAGACGTATTGAGAAGCTGAAGCACATCGAGGAGTGATGAGACGGGGTAGACGTTAACGCCTTCGACGACGGCAGCTTCAGCGGCATTACCCGTGGGAAGAATGAGATTGGGAATGTTCTTCTCGCGCGCGAGAACGGCGACCGGCAACATGCCGGGCACAGGACGCACGCTGCCGTCGAGGCCGAGCTCGCCCACCATGAGGAATCGGCTGACATCGCTCAACTGAAGCGCGCCATATGCGCCGAGGATACCAATGGCGATAGGGAGATCAAAGCCAGAGCCTTCCTTTTTTAGATCGGCGGGCGCGAGGTTGATGGTTATGTGCGTGGGAGGAATGAGGTAGCCGGAGTTCTTGATAGCGGCGCGGACGCGGTCGCGGCTTTCGCGGACGGCGGCGTCGGGAAGGCCAACAGTGTGAAAGATGTCCTTGTCAGTGACAACCCCGCTGTAGTCGACTTCGACATCGATAAGGTTGGCGTCAATGCCGTAGACGGCTGCGCTGAGGGCCTTGAAGAGCATGGTGAAATTGCTGCGAGTGTACCAGAGACACTTCCGGCGGCGATGGGCTGCCCATCACACAAGATGAGCAGCCTATCGGAAGGCCGAACCGGTAATCCCTCCCCGGGCCGGAGATGGAACGTTAGCGGGCGCGCTGATGTTCTGCTTCGCGCACGCTCTCATCCCTCAACGTTGCTTGTTTTCCGGTTTGCTGCACTTTTTTATCGGGTACGGACTTGCGATCGACCGTTTTGACGGAGGTCGCAGTTGTTGCTTTGAGGCCGTCGTCCTGTTTGCCGCGTGCTTCGTATCCGGCCACACCGTCTACGGCCCCGTTGGAAAGGCCTTTGCCGCCGATCATCTGCGATTCGACCAGGTGCAGACCGAAAGAAGTCTGCCAGGGACCGGAAGTATCCTTGTCTCCTTCGTCTCCAGTTCCAGTGGAGGCATTGAAGTATTCGTCGACGAGCTCCGGTGTAGCGGCGAGACGTCCGATGGAGAATGGCGGTTTTTCAAGGCTTTCCAAAGCAGCGGAGAAGGCTTTCATGTGAGTGATTTCGCGTGTCATCAAGAATTGAAGCGCGTCCACGCTTCCGGGGTCGTCGGTGTGATTCATGAGCCGCTCATAAACGATCTTGGCTCTTGCTTCGGCGGCAATATTGCTGCGCAGGTCTACGTCCAATTCGCCGGTGATCTTGAGGTAGTCGCCGGTCCAGGCGTCGCCCATCGAATTGCAGAGGGCAAGTCCGCCGCCCCCGGCGATGCAGATTAACGGGTCCGCCTCAGCGGCTTCGCGTTTCTCTTTCATGGGCTTGAGGTGCATGCGGATCAGAGCGCCGACAATCTCGAGGTGGCTGAGTTCTTCGGTTCCGATATCCAGAAGCAGGTCGCGGCGCGCCAGATCGTCGACGCAATTCCAACCCTGGATGGTGTATTGCATTGCAGCCGCCAGTTCGCCGTTCGCGCCGCCGAATTGTTCAAGCAGCATGTTGCCGAATCTGACGTCCGGTTGTCCTACGTTAATTGTGTACATCAGCTTTTTGACGTGGTGATACATGCGTTTCCTCCGGGTTCGAGATGAATTGCTACCCGCGTAGATGCGAAGATGCACGGCTTAGAGGGGTGGCGAAGAGTTGAAAATCGGATTGCTTTTGATGTCTCTTCAACTGACTGAAACTGTGATTGTTCAAGGTTCGCAGGCTACAATCGAGTGCGTGACGACGAGCCTATTCGACCTGTACAAAATCGGGGTTGGCCCTTCGAGTTCGCACACGATGGGCCCGATGCGAGCGGCATGCCGCTTTGCTCAGGGACTGGGAGAACGGGGTCTGCTGAAAAGGGTTGCGAGGGTGCAGGCGGAGTTGTACGGGTCGCTTGCGCTGACGGGCGTGGGCCACGGGACCGATCGAGCGGTGCTGCTGGGACTGGCGGGCAACGAGCCGGCGACGATCGATCCGGCGGCGATTGACTCGACGGTGGCCGAGGTGCGCGCTTCGAAACGGATCAAGCTGGCTGGAACAGAGGCGATTGAATTTGATGAGACGCGCGATCTTCTCATTCATCGCGACCAGATGTATCCGCCGGGGGCGGCGACGCAGCATCCGAACGGTGTGCGTTTCACTGCATTTGATTCGAATGGCGCGGTGGTCGAGGCGCGGACGTATTTCTCCATTGGCGGCGGATTCATTGTCGAGGATGGCGCGGATCCGTCCGGCGACAAAGGGTTAGCAACTGAAGTTCCATTTCCATTTCACACGGCTGCGGAGTTGCTGGCGACGGCGGAAGCGCACGAACTCTCGATAAGCCAGCTCATGCTGGAGAACGAATGCAGTCTGATTCGGAAGACGAGTGAACAGGCGCCGGTTGAGGTGGTGCGGAATGGGATTGAGCGGATCTGGCAGACGATGCAGGACTGCATCGAGCGCGGCATGGCGACGGAGGGAATTCTGCCTGGCGGTTTGAATGTACGGCGGCGCGCGCACGGATTGGCGGAACGGCTGCGTGCACGGGAAGTGAACGGACTGCGCGGTGATCCGCTGGCGCCACTCGATTGGTTGACGGTCTACGCGATGGCGGTGAACGAAGAGAATGCGGCGGGTGGTCGCGTGGTGACGGCTCCGACGAACGGTGCGGCGGGAGTTGTGCCGGCGGTTGCAAAGTACTACGAGAGGTTTATTCCCCAGTCGGACCGGGAAGGGAAGCTGCGCTTCTTTCTCACGTCCGCGGCGATCGGCATCTTATACAAGGAAAATGCTTCAATCAGCGGAGCGGAAGTGGGCTGCCAGGGCGAAGTGGGCGTGGCGTGTTCGATGGCGGCGGGGGGACTGACTGCTGCGCTGGGCGGGACGAATGGACAGATCGAGCATGCAGCAGAGATTGCGATGGAACACAACCTGGGCATGACGTGCGACCCCATTGGGGGCCTGGTGCAGATTCCGTGCATCGAGCGCAACGCGATGGGCGCGGCGAAGGCGGTGCATGCTTCGCGGATCGCGATGAGCGAGGCGGAGGAGCACAAGGTTTCCCTGGATCAGGTGATTCGGACCATGTATCTTACCGGTCTCGATATGCAGTCGCGGTACAAGGAAACGAGCCTGGCCGGGCTTGCGCTGAATGTGATCGAGTGCTAGGCGCAGCCGGTTCTCGCGGGAGGCGGCCAGCGGCACTGCTTGTTGTTGCCTGTCTTGCGCTCGGTATTGAGGGCTGCCGAAGCGTTACTGCTTCCGAACTGACTGGAAGCTGGATACTGGACGATTCCTCACGAACCTGGTTGCCGAACGATTGGCATGGCGTTCACGCGCAGCTCATTCTCCACGCGGATGGGACATTCGCAGCTTCGAACATTCCGGGACTTCTCGATGTCGATGACGCGACCGATCCGCACCAGTACACTGGAACGGGCCGCTGGAAGCTTGTCCACCATGAAGGCGGGCAGCAGCTATGGCTGACATTCCAATCGATTGATGCCTGGCGCAAGGGCCTTCCGTACGGAGTCGTTCTCTGGATCTCTGACGGCTGGGCAGGACCCTCGCTCGACTATTTCCTCGGCGATCCTGACCGGGGACGGCGGATCAGGCTGCGAAGGGAGCGATGAAGACTTCGAAGAGCGCCGTGACAACTTCTCAGTGCATCACGAACTTCCGGGTCGCCATCCAAATAAACGAATGGATTCCTCATCTGATCAAGCTTCGCAAGCGATACAAGGCCGACCATCGCAGCCGGCGTCTCCATCGTGTGGTGTCGCTCCTGTGTGGCACACAGCGGTGCTGGTTGCGGGCGTTCTTGCACTTTCGGCGTTTGGAGCTGCCAGGCCTGTGAAGCTGCACGGCACATCGAATCGTCTGCTTGCGTATGCGACGACGGCGACGATGGAACTGTTGATGCTGGGCTGGGTAATGCTTGGGCTGCGGCTACGGAGGATCCCGCTGCGGGCGCTGCTCGGCGACGCGCCGGCAAATCTTCGAGCCATCGTGCGGGACTTCTGGATCGCGATTGTGTTCTGGATTGGCTCGATGGTTCTCCTGGGCACGCTAGGCATCGCCTGGACGCAAGTCGAAGCCAGGATCAGACACCAACCTACGACAGCGCAGGCAGGAAAGCCGTTTGAACCAACTCCTGAAGAGCGGAAGGTCACACGAACCCTGGAACAGATCGCACCGCAGAATGGTGAAGAGATCGCATGCTGGCTGGCACTGTGCGCCCTTGCCGGATTCGTCGAGGAAGTGGTGTTCCGCGGTTATCTGCAGAGCCAGTTCATTGCGTGGTCGCATGGCGGCGTTGCGGTGGGAGTGGTGTTTTCTGCGATGGTGTTCGGCGCGGCACACGGATACCAAGGTGTGCGCAACATGGCTCTACTGGCGGTTTTCGGCGTGCTCTTCAGTTTGCTTTCGCTTTATCGTCGAAGTCTGCGGTCGTGTATTTTTGCGCATAGCTGGCATGATCTTGTTGCCGGTTTAGCATTGGGAGTGCTCAGGGCACATCACATGGTGTGATGTTGGGGGACCGAATGGAGGCGAGGGCGAAAAAATTGTTGCCACTTTTTCCACTCTGCATTCGTTTTTTGCTTGACACTGAGCATGCATGAATCTATACATTCTTCAACTGCAATTAAATTGCAGGATCGATGCAACCCATCGAAAAGGGAGAATAGGCAAATGGCAACAAAGAAAGCAGCCAAGAAGGCACCCGCGAAGAAGGCCGCGAAGAAAGCCGCGAAGAAGAAGTAACGGGTCATCCAACCAAAAAGGCAACACTGAGGGGGACGCAAAAAGCGTCCCCCTCAGTGTTTTGGGAATAGAGCTGAAAGGTGCATGAATAAAGGCGATGACGCAACGACGCTGGATTGCCGCAAATTGGGATGAAGCCACTGCAACGCTGACGGGGACGCAGGCCGAGCATCTTGCGCGGGTGTTGCGCGCCGAGGTTGGCATGGAAGCGGACGTGGTTGCAGGGGGACATGTGTTCCATGCCGAGGTTGCCGCAATCACGAGTTCAGCGGGAGCCGGGGGCACGGAGGTCCGCTTCAATCTGCTTGCGGAGATCGAAGCCAAGGCTGCATTACCCGTTACGGTGGTAATGGCGGTTTTCAAGTTCGACCACATGGAGTGGGCCATCGAGAAGGCGACGGAACTTGGGGTAGCCTCCGTGGCACCGGTGATTGCAAGGCGAACGGAAAAGCATCTGGGTGATGCTGCCATGAAGCGAGTGGAACGGTGGAGGCGCATCGCGCATGAGGCCGCGCAACAATCGAGGCGATCGGATGTGCCGGTGATTCAGGAACCGGTTTCACTGGTAGAGCGCGTGCGTGCGGAGTCGGCTGCGACGCGCATTGTGCTGGCCGAGCAGGAGCGTTCGACCACGCTGCGGAGCGCGCTGGAAGCGGCGATGGAGACCATGCAGGGAGAAATCGCGCAGTTTGAAATTGCCATTGGACCTGAAGGCGGATGGGCTCCGGAAGAGGAAGCATTGTTTGATGCGAATGGCTGGCGCGCGGTATCGCTTGGCCCGAGGATACTGCGGGCGGAGACGGCGGCGATTGCAGCGCTGGCTGTGATGGCGTCGTATCTGGAATGACAGAGACTCTGACTTAGCAGCTCTGAGAAGCGAGACCCTTCGACTTTGCTTAAGACCGAACCAGGGCCCCTGATTCTTTCCGGGCGGAGCGGACCGGATTACAACGAGACGCCGCGCTTCCAGGGGATGAAGTCACTCTGGGCATTCAATTCAGCTTTGGTCAGGTGTTCTCCGCCAGCAACTCGAATGCACAATTCAAGCAGGCTCTCAGCGCATGCGGAAGTGTCGTCCTCGCCGGTGACGATGCCGCCAGCATCGAAATCGATGATATCGGCCATGCGATCGGCCAGCGTGGAGTTGGAAGAGACCTTGATGACGGGCGCGATCGGATTGCCTGTCGGCGTGCCGAGGCCGGTGGTGAAGAGGACAAGATTGGCGCCGGCAGCAACCTGGGCGGTCACGCTCTCGACATCATTCCCAGGAGTGCATTGCAGAGTGAGACCGCGTGCGGAGACGTATTCGGGGTAGTCGAGTATGCCGCGGATCGGGGCTACGCCGCCCTTGCGCGCTGCGCCTGCGGACTTGATGGCGTCAGTGATGAGGCCGTCGCGGATGTTGCCTGGCGAGGGATTGAAATCAAATCCGGAGTGAACGGCTTTAGCGCGCGCTGCGTAGGCCTGCATGAGGTGGGAGAAGCGCTCGGCCAACTCGTCGGTCTCGCAGCGATTGATGAGTTCCTGCTCGACGCCGTGGAGTTCGGGAAACTCGGAGAGAATGCTTTTGCCGCCCAGCTCACCGATCAGATCGGAGACATAGCCGAGTGTGGGATTGGCGGAGATGCCGCTGAACCCATCGGAGCCTCCGCATTGCAGAGCCACGGTAAGGGACGAAAGCGGAGCCGGAGTTCGGGTGGCGCGATTGGCTTCAGCCAAAGCGGCGAAGGTCTTGTCGAGCGCGCGGGTCATGAGCGCGGACTCGGTACCGGAGCTCTGTTGATCAAAGATGAGAACGGGCTTGGTCAATTGGGGATCGCGGGCACGAAGCTCATCCATCAACATCGCGGCCTGAGCATTCTGGCAACCGAGGCTAAGCACGGTTGCGCCGGCGACGTTGGGGTTGTGGATGTACCCGGCAAGCAGACCGCAAAGAGCCTGGGCATCCTGGCGTGTTCCGCCACAACCGCCTTCGTGAGTGAGAAAGCGGATGCCGTCGAGGTTGGGGAAGATGCGGTCGTGATGGGTTGGAGTGTGTCCGGCCGACCGGTGTCCGTTGCCGGCCGTCTGCTGATCAATGAGTTGCCTTACATGCTGGCGATAGGTGTTATGCGCTCCGCCGAATCCCAACTCTTCTTCGAGCGCTTCTTTCATGCGATTGACATTGCGGTTTTCGCAGAAGACGAGCGGCAGAACGATCCAATAGTTGCGTGTGCCAACCTGGCCATCGGCGCGGTGGTAGCCCATGAAGGTGCGGGTTGTCCACTTTGAAGGATTCGGAAGGGTATAGGAAACGTGCTGTCGCCGGACGGAGTAGGAACCGGCGCGATGGCGAACATTACCGGTGGAGAGCAGACCGCCGCGGGGGATGGGCGCGGTGGCTTCGCCGACGACCATGCCGTACATGCGTACCACGTCGCCGGGCGCGAAATCGACGAGAGCCAGCTTATGCTTGGCGGGGATGGCTTCAATGACCGGACAGGTTATGCTGCCGCAAGAGACAGTGACGCCTGGGGCGAGTGGCGTGAGAGCGACGAGGACGTTGTCGCGTGAATCGAGTTGGAGAACCGGTTCCGGCATGTTTTCCTTTTACGTAAAAGCGCGGCCGGGGAAAAAATAGCCTGAGCAAAGGATACAACTCCGGCAAGTCGGCGACTATTATCATCCTTCAGCCTGAAAGGGGATGCGGGATGAAGGCAGTGGTGTTGCAAGGGCCGGGTGAGGTTGCGCTGAAGCATGTGCCGGAGCTGCCGCGAGCAGGTGCGGATGATATTTTGCTGCAGGTACGCAGGATTGGCCTGTGCGGGAGCGACCTGAATTCCTATCGCGGCCGGAATCCGCTGGTGAGTTACCCGCGCATCCTGGGGCATGAGGTGGCAGCGACGGTGGCGGAGTTGAACCCGGCGTATCCCGAGTGGCAGCCGGGAACCGCGGTAACAGCTTCGCCTCTGACGAATTGTGGGCGTTGCGCCGCGTGCATGCGGGGAAGGCCCAATGCCTGCCGGTTCAACGAAACTCTGGGGGTGCAGAGAGACGGCGCGCTGAGGGAGTTCATCGCGATACCGGCGGCACGGCTGTATCGTGCGAACCTCTCCTTGAAGGAGCTATGCCTGGCTGAACCGCTGACCGTTGGATTTCATGCGGTGGCCAGAGGACGCGTGGAGCAGAGGGACACGGTGGCGGTGATCGGCTGCGGAGGCGTGGGACTTGGAGCGGTTGCGGGCGCGGCATTTCGCGGGGCCACAGTGATTGGCGTGGACGTAGACAATGCGAAGCTCGAGATCGCTCGCAAGACCGGAGCCAAGCACACCATCAACACGTCGACAGGAGACATGCACGGTGAACTTACCGAGTTGACCCAGGGACATGGTCCAGATGTGGTGATTGAGGCGATTGGACTCGCGGAGACGTATCGGGCGGCGGTGGAAGAAGTGGCCTATACGGGCCGCGTGGTGTACATCGGCTGGGCCAAGGGGGAAGTCGCGTATGAAACGAGACCATTTGTGCACAAGGAACTCGACATCATGGGGTCGCGGAATGCGCAGCCTGACGATTTTCGCGACGTGATCCGAATGCTGGAGGCGAAGCGTTTTCCGGTTGACGATGCGGTGACGCATCTTGTGTCGATGGAGCAAGTGCCGGAGATCTTTGAGGCGTGGAGCCGGGAGCCTGCGCGATTCAGCAAGATTATGGTTGAGGTGAGCTGAGCACGCGTTCTCTGGCGGAGACCATCGGCATCGCGAACGAAGTGCGACGAGAACTATGCTCTCCTCGCGAGCAGCGCGCTCCTCACACTGAACACAGCCAATCCGATCACGGCTATCCCTTGCAAGATGGGACGGACGTCGAAAGGATTTCCAATCAGCCTGTCAAACGCGATGACTGGAGCCAGCCAGGCCAGGTTGCCGAAGAGACAAATCAGTGCCAACGACTTATCGCCTGGCCGCCAGACGCGCAGGAGGTTGACTGCACCCAGCAGCAGCATGGCAAGGCTGGCACAAAGAGCCCACAGCAGCACCATCGGCTGCGATTTGTACGCGGCATAGGAGCCGAATGCATGGCCGATTGCCGAAAGAATCAAAATCCCACCCAGAATAATGTCGGCCCTCTTCATGGTTCCTCCGTTTCTCTCAAAAATCCGCAACGCCTGGCAGACAAGGGTTCGTACGGCAAATCCCCTCGATCATAAGTGCGCAAAGTGGAGCAACAGGCCGGCGAGCGCGCCGCCTGTGAGCGGTCCGAGGATCGGAATGGGCGCATAGCTCCAGTTGGAGCCGCCCTTGCCGGGAATTGGAAGAATGGCGTGAACCACGCGCGGGCCAAAGTCGCGCGCAGGATTGATGGCATAGCCGGTGGTGCCGCCGAGAGAAAGGCCGATGCCCCAGACAAGGCTGCCGACGAGCCAGGGTCCGAGGCCGGCTGCCGGCCCTGAAGCGGAGACGCCATGAGAGAAGATAGCGCCAGCAACGATGACGAGGACCATGGTGCCGATGACTTCGCTGATGAAGTTGAATGCAGGGTTGGGCACTGCGCCGTGCGTACAGAAGACGCCGAGCTTGGCGGCGGGATCGGGTGTGTGCTTCCAGTGCGGTCCAAAGTGGAGGACGGTGAGAGCCGCACCGGCCATTGCGCCGAGCACCTGCGCCGACCAGTACATGCCAAGCTGTGAATAGTTACCGGTGATAACCGCGCTGGCCATGGAGATGGCGGGATTAAGGTGAGCGCCAGGGCTGCCAAAGGCCTGTGCGACGAGGACGCCGCAGAGAACCGCGAGGGCCCACCCAGAGGTGACGACCATCCAGCCGGCGTCGGCGGCGAAGGACTTGCGGAGGGTCACATTGG
>Ga0335072_10017519_pt1 | contig 10129 bp, 8 predicted proteins | sample Lox_Sample_21_FD_206725 | JGI IMG/M metagenome (GOLD analysis project Ga0335072, IMG submission 206725) | Soil microbial communities from Loxahatchee National Wildlife Refuge, Florida, United States - Lox_Sample_2.1 | ecosystem: Environmental > Terrestrial > Soil > Wetlands | place: USA: Florida...
CTAATCTCCGCTGTCAGGCATTCATGCAGAAGATGCTTGCCGCCGAACTGCGGCAGGAGGCGGGGCGCATCGCCCACGACAATGTGCGCGTGAAGCGCCGAGCCGCCGCGGCAGGAAACCTCAACCAGCTCATCTCGGGAGCACTTACCAACCGGTAACGGAGGCATAGGATGGCAGACCTCAAACGCATCACAGACAAGATCAAGAAACCGCTCTTCTGGCGTCAGAAGGAGCGGCCTGCCGAAGAGTGCCCGAAAACGACGGCAACCGTATCCTCGCAACCCCGCCGGAAATCGTTTCGCGCCGGCGTGGTCAAGGTGGCTGGCGCGGCACTCCTCGTCTCACTCTTTCTCCCGGCAGCGGCTCACGGACAGTTCGGCATCGATATTGCGGCGATTGTCGCGGCTCTATCGAAAGTCGAATCGCTGATGAGCAAGTTTGTCGCCGCGCCACTCAAAGACATTAACCAAGCCCAGCAGAGCATCACGCAGTACGAACAAGAGGTCGTATACCCGATTGCCGCAATCAATCAGGCGAAGAGCTCGGTCACTCAGTTTGAGAACCAGTTCACTCAGATTGGCAACATGTTCCGGACGAATGTTTCGAGTGCGACGCTACCGCAATCGCAGAGTCTCGAATCGGTGCTTCTGTCCCGTAACACCAGCAATGTGCCATCAGTGTCCTCGCAATTTCAGAACGTCTACGGCGTCGTGATGGCGCAGAACGCGGCTTCCCCTGAGGTCCGTAATATGACCGACATGACCGATGCGCAGGCGCAGGATGCCATGAAGCGCGCCATCGAGATCGATGCCCTTGCCGATGCCGAACTGGCGGAAGCCGACCAGATGGGGCAGCAGATCGCCGCAGCCGCCCCGGGGAGCGCGCCCATCCTTGAGGCAGAAGCCGATGTCTGGGTAGTGCGCGCCAACGCTTACACCCAGGCGGCGCTCTCGGAACTGATGCGCACGCGCGGCGTCGACATCGCAAACCAGAGCAAGCTCGCGAAGCTCGGAGCAGCCAATAACCAGAACAACAACGGACTCATCAACGGTGCTTTGACTCAGCATTGATCCGCCATGACAGCTCTTCTCCACCCCTCGGTATTGTCGCTTGCTTTCCTCGAAAGCACGCAGCTGAATCTCTTCGAGCGGTTCCTGACACAGGCTGTGTCAGGCATCGACTCGATGAGCATCACCGCGGGTATGCAAAATGTCGCCTACGTCATTCTGGTCATCGGATTCCTCTGGCAGGTCTATCAGTCGGCTCTCCATGGCGGGGACGTGCGCGGCCTGGGGACCAATCTTATCAAGTACGTTGCGACGGCGGTGGTAGTGATGAACTACCATGCCGTCTTCACAACCATCAACCAGGGATTCGTCAATGCAAGCAACTGGATCAATAACGCCTCGGGCGCCGGGAATCTCTTCGACAATTGGGCAAGCGATCTCCAGACACAGTTCAACCAGGTCGGATTTCAAAAGCTGTGGGGACTTGTCACCGCCGATCTGCCGGCATTGATCGATGCGCTGCTGATCATCGTTGCCTATGTGCTCTATCCGCTGGTCGTCGCCATCTTTGGGTTCTTCTACATTCTCTACGGCAGCATCCTCTATATCTTCGGACCGATCGTCATCGCCCTCCTGCCACTCGGAGCCACGAATCGTCTCGCGAAATCCTATGCCGAGAACGTATTCATCTGGAATGCCTGGGCCGTCCTCTACGCAGGTTTTGGAGCGTTGTTGAACGCCATCCAGATGGGTCAGATCGGCCAGATGCTCAGCCAGAATGACTTTCTCGGGGCTCTCGGAAACCTTGAGGGATCGGTGCTGATCGGTCTCGCCAGCATCATCTATTCGCTGGCCATCGCAGTCATTCCGTTCATTGCAAAGCGGATTGTTTCAGGCGAAGTGGGAGGAACTGCGGCGGCATTGATGGGAGCGGCCGCGACTGCCCTGACGGCGGGCGTTGCCGCAACGGAAGGAGCGGTGGCCGGTGTCGCAGCCGGACGTGCCAGCCTGCCGTCTGCGGGATTGGCCTCCGGGCAAGGTAGCACCGCCTCGTCGACAATCAACGCTTCGACCGCACGAACGCTTGCGGGCGCGCCAGGAAATCAGCCTGCGCCGCAGCAGCGGGTCCCTACGACTGGACAAAACACTCCTGCTTCTCCGACTGCAACCACGATGAACACTATGTCGGCAGCTCGTTCAGCCGGTGCAGCTTCTGTCTCAGATTCCTCCCCGAGCATGGCCGAAGAGCACGCGGAGCGCATGCGCGTTGCGGCCGGAAAGCCACCAGCAAGCAAGCGCGCGGCGAGTGCACCGGCGACTGCGCAGCCCGCTATCACCGGCGCTGCAAAGGCGGGACAGCCCACCAGCGGACAAAGAAACACCGCTCCTGCCCAGGGGACCGTCCGTGGCGCCAGTCGCGGTTCATCGAGCCAGCGTCCTTCCATCTCTCCCTACCGCTTATCGACATGGGGCGCGTATCACATCGCACGCTTTGCGGCATCAAGTGCGGTAAAGGGTGGTCATCGCGCAAGCCAGGCAGTTGAAAGTGCTGCCGATGCGATAACCCACCCAACTGAAACCGCCGGCCGATTTGGGTCCGCAGCGGGAACAGTAGCGGGCGCAGTTGTCAACGCTGGGGCCAGCGTGGGTAAGGCCGGAAGCTCCGTCGCACATGCAGTGACCCATCCTGGGGAGGTAGGCGAGACGATCCGAAGTGGGGCTAAGAACGCCGGTGCAGCTGTAGCATCCGCGGCGAAGCGGGCGAGCACGACCGCACGGGATGCCGCAAGCAAGGCGGGCACAGAGTTCACCAGTTCGTACGAACAGAAACGCAACGAGCAGAAATGATCCCTGGTGCGGGTTTTGGTAAAGGAGCAAAAGCATGGCAACGAAAAGCGCTGAAGAAGATATTCGCCCGGAGTACTACGACATCAACGGCGCCGATATTGCGAGTCGCAACCGGTGGTGGATCATTACCGTCCTGTCGCTCCTGAGCACAGTGATCGCCGTCGTCTTCGCGATCTGTGTACGGATGAAACCAGATACGGTGATCCGAATCGGTCCGCATGGGGAGACAACGGTTATCGGGAGCGATGCGCCGCAGAGAGTTGCCGAGACAGTGCAGCCTGGCAACGATGAATTTCTGAACCAGGCATTCGTTCAGAGGTTCCTCACGAACTACCTCAACTACACGCCTGCGAACGTCGATGAGCACTGGATGATCAGTCTCAACATGATGGAGAAAAACCTGCGCGGCGCGACCCGTAAGGCGCTTACCGACGCCAATGCCCGGGGCCAGATCGACAGCGATCAGATCCAGTCTGTATTTCATCTTCGGGAACTCGACAAAGTTTCTGGCCAATATCTCACCTACGTCGCCTACGGCGTTAAAGACGTACACCACGTGGTCAACGGCGCAGAGACGACGGATCACTTCGTCGGCGAGTACCAGATTCAACTGGTCACCGACCAGCGCTCGAAAACGAATCCAGACGGACTCTGGATCTCCAGATACAGTGAACGCCAGCTTGACGGAGAACGTAGAGATCAGATCCTCGCCGCGCAGGACACACCAAATTCGCTGCAGTAGAAAGGCAACTTTTATGGATACAGCCACCGCCAAGCAGCTCGAGCAAAGGCCAGAACCTGTTGTCTCGTCTGAGACACGAAAGAAGCCGAGGAAATCGAAGCAATCGGCCGAGGGCACTCCCCGATTCTTTCTCAGCAAGGCCGGTGCGCAGAATGGACGCCCGGAGCTGGGCGAGGAAGCGGGAGATGAGAATCAGGCATTGATCAAGGCGTTCCAGCAATCGGGCGTGATCCATGTGCTCATGTCCTATCGCGTGGAAGCGGAAATACAGGGAGGCACTCCGATTTTGGTGAAGCGGCCCCTGCTGAAGCAGCAAGGGCAGTAAAGGTCAGCAACGGAATTCAAAGAGGAAACACGCCTGAACATCCGGTCGATGTTTGCCTCTCTTGAAACCTTGTCACTTCTGTGGCGAGGAATTCCGCTGACCAGCTTTGGCACCTGAAGCCTGGCTCAGTAAACACCCACCCAAAACGTGGGCGCCGGGCGTCTGGAGACATGGCTGGTCCAGCACAGTCTCTCAGCCTTCTGATGCGCCAGATGAGTGAGGAGATAACGATGACTACGCAAACGACCCAGCAAATTGCAGACGATTGGAAAGTGATTATCGAACTTGAAATCGATGCAACTGGAGATGTCAAGCCGAAGGAAGTCAAACCTGGCCGCGAGGACAGGCTTGACGACAAGCTGCTCGGGAGGCTCTATCCGGGTATCCGAGTGGCGCGAGTCACCACACCCGAATACCTGTCAGCGTATGAAGAAGCCGAAGTGGAAAAGCGCATGAAGAATTTCGACCACGAAGGCATCTTGTACAAATTGGCAGGGGTAAGCGGCTCGGCAAAGCAGACCCGGTTTTACTTTGTCGATGCAGCTCATCACGAGGCGATTGCGAAACGTTACCAGCGCTGGCCAGAAGCAATGGTGACGTACTTCTCCATCCTGATCTCCGATTGCCGAGTCATCCTGGAGGAGGCCGATCTTCGTGTCGCGGTTGTCAAGGATCACATCCTCGGAACCAATGACTGCCGCGGCTGGCTTCGCAAATCCCTCTATCGCAAGGCGCAGCTTCTTCCGACCTGGTTCACCCAGTTCCGGTTGGGCTATACGCTTGGCGACAAACTTCAGTTCAAAGGTGCAGTCAAGCCTTTCAGCGATCATGCCGCAGATCTTCTCGAAGTGGACATGATTCTCCCTGAAAGCGCCTGCAAACCAGAACTCAAGGAACCCATTCGGCTTCTTCCTAAGCTGCGCACTTCGGGCCGTCTCTTCAATGGTCAGGCAGTGCTCGGCTTTCGGCAGTGGTCGAGACAATCGGAGTTCTCATCGAGCGCATCTCTCGTTGAGAACGCGTCGCTCGAATCCTTTGAGACTGAAATCAAGGTCAAAGGGATCGAGAATATCCGGTCCATCACCAAGGCATTCGACACCGGTGACTACAGCGGTCTGTTGAAGCTCCTTGGAAAATCCGAGGTGCCGAACCTGGATATCAAGCTGGACGATACCAGTTTTGACCCGGAAGCTCTGGATCGGGAGTCAGACACTGAAATCGAAACCTGGGATCCGGTTGACGCTGTCCTGATGGCGGACAAGAGTGGAATTGCAATTCGAATCCCTCATGTTCTCAACCATCTGAACCGGAAATTCGCACGCAAGATCTACCGGATGCTAGTGAGCGGCGGATTCTTTCTGCCCTCGTTTGCGCTGGTGGATGACGGGATACTCATCGAGCATGAAGGCAAGATCCTCGCGGCTTCCGATTGGTTACCGCGGGATGGCGCCATCACCTCGCTGAACGCGGAGAGGAGTCTGTGCGTCCGCTACCCGGTGCGATCCGAACGCGACTTGCTTCCTGTTCGGCATCTCAGCGACGGCGAACTGATCCCAATGTTCGAACAGGCATTGGGATCGAATAACCTCCCGGACTATCTCGTCACCCATATCCTTGAGCGGCAGCTTCGAATGGACGGAGCCTACATCCTTCACTCGGAGACCGCTAAGAAAAATGGAGGAGACTTCGACTTCGACACCGTCTGTGCCATCCCTGCCGACATGTTCCCGAAATTCGTCGAGGGACGGTTTGCAGCCGAAAGTCAATTCGATGCCGGCGAGAAGAATACGGGAAAAAACAAGACCAGGAAGGCTCACGCACTCTGGTGGAATCTGGAACATGTTGCAATGAACGCTCGCGGAAGCGGGAGGTACAGCATTGGAGCCATCACCAATCTCAAGACCTCTTGTAATGCCGCGGGACGGGTTCAGGAGTCCGAAGAACTCGCCGTTCAGCTGCAGAATGCTCTCGATGCACTGAAGTGGGGTGTCAAGGTCGAAGAAGAGGTAGTGGACCGCATTCGTGGAGAGGTTGCCGATGCCCCCTGGTTGCAGTTGAAACAGGTGACGCGCGTGACCGACCTGCCCATGTACCTCGAAATCGCAGGCACCGACAAAGTCGGGAGACTGTACAACTACCTTCGCAAGGAACTGGGTGACGTCTTCGAAGAAAAGAGGAACATCGAGGACTTCCGCGGACTCTTTGAGGGGAACGTCTACTCCGAACAGATGTTCACGGAATGCCAACTTGTCAACTCGATTTACGGAGACGTTGTGCACCAGATTCTGGACGAAGCACAACCATTCAAGCACGCCCTTGAAGCCACACAGGCGCAGTGGAATGAGATGCGCCAGTGCGAGGACAAGAAGCTCCGGACTGCCGCATGGGAAGCACGAAACAAAGCCCAGGCCGCATTCTGGAAAAACGAAGAGTACTCCCGGAAGCGTTTCCGCGACCTTCACCTCTGGCTGCACTACTGGGCCCAGGGAAAGGTCGAGAATCGAAACGGCTGGGCTCAGGCGCTGAACACCGTCATCTCGAATGGAGAGGGCACCGGAGCTGTACTCTTTCATGCCTTTCCGCAGGAAATCGTTGATGCGTTTGCTCGGCAAACCAACGGCGTAAGTGTGCCTGTGCGGATGCCGGAAACCGTCAACGGATACGTCCGATTCGACGACCAGCAGAGAGCTTATCTGGTCGAGCGTATCGAGAATGCGGACGGCTCAACTGGAGAGAAGTGGCTCTTCCTGTGGCAGTACACGGGACAGCGCACGCTTGTCTTCGAAGACACGCGTATTCCGCAACCGCTGGAAAACGCCTAACCCTGCGTCGGAGAAGCTGGCCAATTGCGCAGCTTCTCCGGGCAGCCTTCCACGCTCGGTGTGAAGGCAGAGGAGTCCGCTATGAAAGTTATCGCCGCGCTTGCGATCGGCGCCATCTCTTTGGCCGCCGCTGCCCAGACCACGACCTTCACCGAGACTCCTCACATCCACACCACGCTGAATCATTTCACCGTGATTGATCCAGGCGAACCTATCTCCATGTTTGCGCTCGCCGATCACAGTAGCTTCGCGCTTGAGCGCAACGGGGACAAGCTCTTCATTGAACCTCTGCGGGAAAATGCGGCCACGAATCTCTTCATCTGGACGCCAACGCGGCAATTGATCTACGAGATTGATCCAGCCGGCGATTTGGCGAAGACGGATATGCTGGTGCGCATTCCGCCACCCGGGCATCCCGTACAGCAGGGCGCCATGACCGCGGCGGCGGAAGAGAATCGGCGGCAACTGTCGATGCAAGCGCAGAATGACGCAGTGATGCGCTCGGAGAGTATCACCCTGGACGATCAAAAGCAGCAGCCCGGAGAAATCGCCGTACGCGTTGAGGAGGTCCTGCGTTTAAAGGACCAGCTTCTCATTCGCTTTTCTCTCCGTAATCAATCGAGCGATCCGTTCCGCGTGACCATGCCCGACGTGTTTCAACCCCACCCGACAGAAACACCGATTTCGCTTCTGAGCCTCCGCGATCACCAACTTAATCAGCAAACCGCCTCCCGTTTCAAGGCAACGAAAGGTTCCCCCATCGATGTAATCCAGGCTGCAGTACTTGCTCCGAACCTCGAACCGGGGCAAGCCACGACCGGCGTTATCACCATCGGTGGCGGCGAGCATAAAGCTCCGGCCCTTTACGAGTTGGACTTCGGGAGTTTTCAGAATCACGCGCTGACCGTCGAGGTCGTCTTGTGACCACCAAGGACCATGGCTATGTGAGCCTGGCCGATGTGCGACGGGCACTCCATTTGCTTTACAGTGAAGACCCCGAGAGCAGCGTCAAGCGCAGCTTGCTTCGCCTCTTCGAGGATGAGCTTGCACCAGTCGATACACGCGGAAAGTGGAGACCCAGCACCCTGCTCACCATCCTGGCGGGAGTCGGCCTCACGGCTGCCGGTGTCTTCGTCTACTTCAGTATTACGAGATAAAGATGAGTCCCGAGTACCAATCCGGCCGGTCGTCTACGCAGTCCACTGACGATCTCACGGGCGCTGTCATCCTTCTGGGCTGCGCAATCTGCGCGGGGCTGTGGTATGTTGCGGTGTCGCGGCTGCGCATGACAAATGAGCAATGCCTTGAAATCTTCTGTTACGCCGTCATTTCGTTATTCGGACTTATGCTTGTTCTGAGCCATTTCATCGGCAGGAGAATGCGCAAGGAGTCCCATTGGCCCCATCCGCCTCTCTTTGTTGCAGCGAGTAAAGACCAGAAAATCGTCGACGAAGCCCGGCAAGCGGGAGCCACCGTCCTCGGATACAACGTTCACGGGGAACCCTGGCTTTGGCCGGATGCTGTACGGACCCGGCATGGGATCATCGCCGGGGGAACCGGCGCGGGAAAGTCGACCTTCCTCAAGAACATCATCGCCCAGGACCTACACCGCACCTATGGAGGCCGCCCGATGCCGATGATCGTCTTCGACGGCAAGGGCGACGAGGAGTTTCTCGAAGACCTGTTGCCGGAGATCACCGCGGCCGGCAGGCTACAGCACCTCCGCGTGATTAACCCCACAAATCCCCAGCGGTCGGTCAAGTACAACCCCTTCGTTTCTCCAGATGACCTTTATCAGGAGCACGTCAACTTCATGTTCCAGAGCTTTGGCCTGGCCAAGGACTTCTTCGAGGGACATCAGGAGGCATACCTCTACGATCTCGTGCGCATCCTCCATTACACCGGAAAGGTGTTCAACACCTTCGACGTTCTGGTCATGGCGCTCGAAGAAGACGTCCTTACCGAACAGATCGCAATCGCCAGAAAACGCATCGCATCCCTTCCCAACATCTCTGTGCAGGCGCGTCAGACCTTCGAGATGTCGGCAAAGATGCTTCTCCGGTCTTTCAAGGACAGGGACAGGGTCGAGAAGATTCAGGGCCTCTTGAACGAGTTGGTCGCATTTCTTGAGGACAACCTCTCCATTATTACCGGTTCCTACCAGGACAATCTGACAACGGATCAGGTTGTGGACGAAGGGCTCATCCTATGGATCGTGCTCAATCTAAACAAGAACAAACGGGCATGCGAAGCGCTCGGGAAGATCCTGCTCAAGAACATCCAACTGACGATTGGAAAACGCTACTCACAGTCCCGCGCGCAACGCGACCCCAATGAGCCGTATCTCAGTGTCCTGTTCGATGAGATTGGTCCTTTCGTATTTCCCGATTTTCCCCACGGGCTTCAGACAGCTCGCGGCGCCAGAGTCATGATGCTCTTCTCCACGCAGGCTGTTCCTCAATTTCAGAAACTTGGCCAGGCCTTTGCCGACGAAGTAATCTCAGCGCCTGCGACGAAGATGATCATGCACGGCTCAGAAGAGAATACGGTGCAATGGTTTCTCAAAGCGTCGTCCCGCGTCGCGACCAAGCGGCGCACACTTTCGATTCGCCGCACGGGAATCTTTGCCACCAAGTATATGGAGACCGGGATGGGCAGCGAGAGCGATACGCGCGAAACGCGCGCCCGGGAGGAGCATATCAAGAACCTTCCTGTCGGCCAGATGGAAATTCTGATGGCCGACCCGCGGGAAGGCACACTGCATTCTCATCTGCATGCGCGGCGTCAGCCGTCGTTTCACCTTGCGGGCTTTGATCTGGATCTGTACCCGCGCATGAACAGCATTGTGGATCCGGGCATCGGCGCCAGTCTCGGCTTCAAGGAAGAAAGTGAGGCGCGCACAAGGCGGAGATCGTCTGGCGTGTCACTGTCCAGAGTGACTGGGGGTGCCGAATGAATACCACGCGTTTGCTCCTGTTGGTGGTGCTGGCGGGGCTCTGGCTGCATGGTGCAGCCTTCGGCCAGTCGCGCCCAAGTCCGCAGGCGGCGGTAGATAAATCGAACAAGAGCAGCCAGGGTTTCTTCGATTACGCTCTCGGAAAAGTGAATCCATACCAAGTGGACTATGGTGGGCAAGTTGCAGCGGAGCGCGCGGTCGTTGTTGCGAAAACCCTGGACAACGTTCTCTTCTGGTCAAACGCAATGGCGCTATGCCTCTTCGCTGGTGTGACAGTTCTGTACATCTTCAGCCTCCGATCAATCGAAAAGAGAGAACTGATTGCGGCCAGCCTGATCACGGAACTCTGGAATGGGAGGGTCAGCGATCACGGAGAGATTGCCCGGCGGACGGACGAGTACAACCGTCTCGTCGAGAAGCACAACGCCG
>Ga0335072_10017520_pt1 | contig 10129 bp, 12 predicted proteins | sample Lox_Sample_21_FD_206725 | JGI IMG/M metagenome (GOLD analysis project Ga0335072, IMG submission 206725) | Soil microbial communities from Loxahatchee National Wildlife Refuge, Florida, United States - Lox_Sample_2.1 | ecosystem: Environmental > Terrestrial > Soil > Wetlands | place: USA...
ACAATTGGGTTCTTGCGCAGCGAATGAAGTTTCGGCCGTCCAACTTCCTTCTCTTCGATTTCGCGGCAGCGCGCAAAGCGCGATTCATAGCGTGAAGCAAATCTTGTTTGACCTTTCATTGTTGTCACCCCCTTTCCAGTCATAAAAGTATGTCCTGCTCTACGACGTCGCCCAGCTCTTCGCCGGCCACGTCAACGGCAATTCCCGCGGCAAATCCCGCCGCCGAAACGCCTAGAAGTTCCCCGCGTACCGGCTTCGAAACCGGTACCCGTGCATGCCCTTGCCTGCGGCTGCTGCCGGAAGTGCAGGTACCGGAGCGGACCCCGGCCCGGGGAAATAGATGGTGCCAGCGCCGCGATTGCCCTGCATACCTGGCGCATACGCCCGCAGGTACTGGTCAGAAGCGGTTGGCAGAGCGAAATAGCTTGGTCCGTACAGACCCAAACCAAGACTCTGGCCAATGCCCAGTTGCTTGAGCGCCTGAATGATGGCAGCGGTAAGTCCGCCTTTCATCAGTTCTTCAGCCGCGCCCGGCCCGAGAGCTTTGCCCACCATTCCGAGCCCGACTGCGACTGCGCCGGTTGCTCCCACTCCTGCCCAGCCACTGAGATTGAGCAGATTGCCAACATAAAGCGAAGCTAGTGCGCCACTCGCGTTAAAGGCCGCATCCTTCACGACGCCGCTGTTCAATCCGAAGGGATTGTGCCGGCGGTGCCGACGATGATGATGATGATGTCTCGCCATAGCGTTTGACCTCCTTTCTTCTCCCCGTTGCGCAAAGTAGCTGCGCGGAGTGTAGGAAGACGGATTAAAAACTCGTACTTCGGCCACGATGGCTTACCTCCGTTTGCGTTTCCGAAATTGCCCGTTTTTCTTGCGCGGTGGAAGCTTTTTTTTTGCCATCAGCCTCAGTTCCTTTCCTTTACGAAAATGTTCCGCCCACAAAAAAGGCGTTATTGTCGTCATCGATCAAAAGCGCCAGGTGCGTTCCGTCCGATTGATCCACTCCGCCGCGAATATTGGCGAAGTGCCCTTCCCCGTCCGATCCGCTCACCATGACCGACAATTGCAAAATGGGGTGCAGAATTCCGAACACCTGCCCGTTGCGCGCCGTGATCTTGTCGCGCACGCGATCGCCCACCACAGGACAACCCGTGAGCAGTTGCGGAATTCTCGGCGCCACACAATGACGGCATCCGCTTAGGCCCTTCGGGCAGGCGGAGAGCGCATGCGATGGAGACCAGCGCGGATCCGGAATATCGGGAAGAGGCGTGAGGCCCGCAGGCAAGAGTAAATCCCGGCGATCTTTGGAACGTGCAATTACTGGAGCTTTCTTCCAGGTCAGCCAATCGAGCGAAGTCGATTGAAACAGCAGCGCCTGTTTTTCCGAAAACGGCTTGAGTGACTCCGGAACAATTCCTGCCTGCCTGGCATTCGCGTAGCGTGCGCGCGATTGCGAAAGACCGATGGTGTTGCGCTGGGCTTCAAACAAGACGCTGAGCAATCGGCCCATGGAGATGTAGTCTTTCTCCCGGATGCGCTCTTGCTGAATACGAATCCGGTCCGCCAGGCGGAAAGAATTGCCGGTAACAATCGGGATTGCGGCTGCTGCCATTTAGTTCATCCACCTCGCCAAAATCTTTTTCCCCCGCGAAATTCTTGCCTTGACGGTTCCTTCAGGGATGTTCAACTCTTCCGCGATCTCTTCCACCATCTTTCCCGCCATGCGCATTTCGAGCACGACACGATGTGGCTCGGTGAGTTTCTGAATGTGCTCGCGTAGAGTCGCGCTGTGATTTTTCAGGATGAGCACTTCTTCCGCGCTGAGTACCGGCGAGATAGCATTGCGCAAAATGACTTGCTCTTTTTCTCGATCGCTCACGCGCATCGCAACTTTCTTATTTGTCCGTCTGCGCAACTTCATCAAGGCTTCGTGAATTACGATGGAACCGAGCCATGTACTTAACTTTGCTTCTCCGCGAAATTGATGAAGCTCTTTACTTGCGCGCAAAAACGCATCCTGCACTGCATCGCGCGCATCCTCGTAGTCGTGTAGTCTGCGATAAGCGACCCGATGGAAAAGTGGCAGATGCGTGACTGCCAACTGTTCCAATTCGCGATGGCGCGCGCTCTGCATCAATTCACAATCCCCTCTTCGCGGATGGAGTATTCCCCGCCTTCGAGCAGGAGTCGTTTGGCGTTCGCGTCAAATAAGACTTTCGGATGCACCCCGGACTCTTCCCCGAATTCATGCCGCCATTCGTCCACTTCCGGATGGGGTACGTGCTCTTTGCGCTGTTTGTAGTCAATGCGTCGGGCATCTCCTAATTCCCAGATGCCCGCCCCGCGTTCGCGCGCGCCAAAGACGCCCAGAGATTTGCTTACGTCCTGGTCGCCGCCAACAAAATAGATTTGCTGTGCCGATTCGTCGGAAACAATCGCGGGTCGATTTCTCGCCGGTGGGCGGATGGTCAGAACTTGTCCGCCAAGCGCAGGCTTCACGTAGAGCGCGAGCAGTTCTCCGAGCTGGGCATAATCGCCCTTCGGCATGTGCGGCTCATTAGCAATGAAGTAGGAATCGGCTTGTGCTCCCGTGAAACGTTCGCGCAAACCTTCGGCATTGGGATTTTTGCGCCCGTTCTTCCCGTAGACTTCATGGAAGAAACGTTCCATCTTGGCCTGTCCCCGAGTTCGCCGCGCGCCGCGCTTGAGTGCTTGTAAATACTCCCGATCTTCTTTCACTCGCCGCCGCACGCCCGCGCGAAAACTTCGCCGCGATTCAGCCAATTCCTTTTTACTTGTGGGCGTCGGAGCGAAACCGAAGTAGATATTTTTCCTGGGCTCAGGATTGGTGCGGATGGTCACTTCTCCGCCGGGAATGGGAATCTTGATCTCTTGCTGTTTGCCTTCGTGCGGATTCGCTCCCATTATCATCAATTCGCTGGGATTCGCTTGCGGCTTGACTTTGGGCTTGCGCTTGATGGGATTCATCCGCGGACTCATTACGATGTAGCGATAACCGTGCTTGGTCGGAGTGCCGCGGATGAAAGCGCCTTTCGTCTTGCGCTCTTTTGCGACCGCTTCCTTTTTCTCCGCGAAAGCGCCGTGGAACATCATTCCGTAGCCTTCGCCCGCGTTTTTGCGCCGTCTGCTCATAGAAGTTTTGGCAGCACAATCACGGCAGCCAGTCCAAGCCCAATCCAAACTGCATTCTGCTCAAACCATTGCGTCAGGCTTTGATTGCAGGGGTTGCCATTTGTATCCGTGGACATCCCCGCCAAACAATCCGGATCGAGTGCATTGGAAGCGCCAGAGGGAGCAGCCCCGCCAATCGGAACGCCAGTGACTTGAGCCGTGGATGCCGATGGCATCTGCCCAGTGACCTGATACACCGCGTTATTCACAATCGATGCCGCATCGCTCGCCTGCGCAAAGCCCGGTCCAGTCACTTGCAGAGTCAAGGTGGCCGTGAAGGTCATGCCGAATGCGCCAAAAAGAGCAACCGACGCGCCGTATTGCGTAGCGCTCTTCGCTACATTCAAGCCCTGTCCGTTCACCAATTGAACGACCGCATTCAAAATGTCGTTCGGAGCCATGCTCTGTTGTGCATTATTTGCACCGGTATTCCATTGCCCCGTGTAGGAAATGACGGAGCCCGTGGGCGCACCCGCCGGGCTTCCCTGCCCCATGCCGCTCAACTTCCATGCTCCGCGGGCAGTGAAGGGATATCCGGGGAAATGCCTTGGCGTTGCTCCGCGGGAAGGCAATCCGTTAAGACCGTGCGCCGCCCCATAGGGATTAGTCTTTGGCCGGAAGCCGGTCCGGATCATCGATTTGTTGTAAACGACGTAGCTCATCGCTTTTTGCTCGCAAACAACGCAATCACGCCAATAATCAAAATCACGGGCAATGCACTCTCCAGTTCACTGGTAACGCTGCTCGCCGTCACTCCAGTCGTGGGCCGTAAAGCCGTGGAACCTGTGGGTACCGTGGCCACGGGCGAAGGCCGGAAAGCGTTGGCAATCGAGGAAAACAGATTTGCCAAACTCCCCGTGCTCGGAGTCGCGCTCTGCACTCCGTATCCCGCACCCGTGTCATAGGAGAGCGAATCCTGCTGTTCGACTCCCACCGCTCCCGCGGGATTGGCCGCCGTCAGTAATGGTGCTTGCGCTGAACTCGCTGGTAGCGGATAGGGGCTCAACGGGTTGAGTAAATCGCTGACCTGGGTATCGACGTCCGGATTTTCCGAGGACGACAGCATCAGTAAGCCGGAATCATCCCCACTGTCATCAGTGAGATCGACTCCGGATCCGGACGCGAAATCAGCCAAGTCCGAATCATCCTGGCCGAGCGTCTTTCGCCATCTCCCCCGCCCGTACCCGTTCATGGTTGCGACGTACATAAAAGTTTTCCACAATGTTCCTTGCGGAACACTTCACATCAGCGCATAGGCCAGCAGACCCAAAAGCAAAAGCGAACTCATTCCTCCACCCAGAATTCCGCTGCTAGATAGGTTTGAGCTGCTCGGCAGCAAGGAACTGGAGCTAACGACGGAACTCGCTGGAGTGGTGATCGTGACCTGATACGCGGCCCGCGAATAATCCGAATAGGAACTCTTGTCGATCGCGGGAATGGTCACCGTGAATGATGTCACCGGATTGCCGCTGGCGCTCGCCGGTAGGGGCATGCCTGCGGCTCCCGCTTGCGCCTGCATCAACGGCGTGCCCAGCGCCCCGAAAGCTTGTTGCAGCATGATGATGCCGGGGAGCAGATCGTTGTAGTAGAGGCAGCATCCGACCGTGCAACTCTTATTGCAGGGAATTCCCGCTCCTGGCGATGGCGGATTGCTTGTCCATGCCGTTCCGGTGGGTCCAACCTTGGAACGCAACGTCGAATACATCACCGATTGCAAATTCTGGAGCTGCGAAAGACAGGTTGAGATAGAAGCTTGGCCGGAATTGTAGGCCTGGACTACGGCTTGAATGACTTGATCGAACGTCTGCGAAGCCGAATCGGCTGCCTGATTTTCGTTTTTGGCATCCGCCGCGCGTTGCTCGTGCGCTGCCAGGAGACTGCCAACGATGGCTGTAATTCCAGCGACGGCTAGACCAATGACCGGAACCGCCGCGGCCGAGATCGCGCCAGCCGTGGCGAGCGCGGACGTTCCCACCGGAACCGCCGCCGCCGTCAAACCAACCGCTGTTTGCGCCGGACTTGCCGCTCCCAATCCGCGGATTCGTCCGCGCCCCATCGTCCCCATCTGATAAAGGGCAAAGGGAAGCTTGGAAGTTGCCGGAGATGGAGCGTACGTTCTCATACGGCAACCGTTCCCGTGGGCGCAATTGGGGCAGTATTATCGAGGCTTTCTCGAATTACTTGGAGCACGCCCGTGCGCAATGAAATTCTTTTTCCGCTATAGGCATATTCGATAAATTGACGATTTCTGCCCTCATCTACAACGGCCTTTCGCCAGCCTTCAAGGCCAAGCGCTAACGCTTCGACCTGCCAACGCGGAGTGCTCACCAGTTGCGCCCAATATTTCTCCCATTCGTACTCAGTGAGACCCGTCCGAAGTTGAGTTAATAGGCTCATTTCCGTTTCATCACCAGAAGCAACAGCCCAGCCGCAATCAACATGTTAGGCACGCCTGAAATCAAGCTCGAGGATTCCAGCCAGCCCATGATCCCCGACGAAGAGCTTGCCGCCGGTTGGGCTGCGGCCACGGCTGCCGCGGAAGCGGGAGTGCAGTTCGGATATGGTCCACCCAGCTCGCCAATGGCAAGACATTGCGGATCATTTCCCGCGGTGGAAGAACTCAGCGTGTCCACGGTGGACAGATTAGGCGTGGGCAAAGCGATACAGTTCGGATATGGTCCGCCAGTCTCTCCGATCGCCGTGCACCTGGGATCCGGATTGTTGGTCGAGTAATTCGGCGTGCAGCTCGGGTACGGTCCGCCGGTTGCGCCTTCCGCCGCGCATCGCGGATCGGGATTCGAAACGCTGTACGGCATGCAGCCATCGGGGAAGGGCCCGCAAGTTTCCCCGGCGGCTGTGCACTGCGGATCCGGATTCTGGCAACTGTAAGGTTCGGCGGTAATCGGGTAATACGCGCTTGGCGGCGCGGATACCACAGGGGCGGGAGCGGGCGAGAGCGGCTGATAGCCATCATCCGGAACGGTGTAAATCGGCCCTGGCGTGGTGGGCGGATTCTGATTGACTAGATTATTTCCCGCCCAAGGCGCGGGCGTTCCGATGGGACGCGCGATCGGCGAAACGGAAATTGGAGGGACGGAGCCGCCAATCGGTCCCACGCTCGAGCCTGGCCGCGGCTGCACCACCGGGAAGGCAGCTCCCAATCCAGACTTTCGCCGCCGCACGCGATTGCTGAAAGAACTGGTGTGCGCTTGGCTCGGCTGAATTGCCCGCCGTGCGGTCGAACTCGCTCCCGGTCCACTCAAAAATCGTGAAGCGTAGGCGCCCGGAACTTCGGCGAAGCTGACGCCCTTTTCCTCTTGTGCGGCCCAGGCGGTATTGGCATCACCGCTGGCATTGGATCGCGGCTTTAATTCCGAAGGCGAGCGATACACGTAATCATTGAACGCAGAAACCGTCTGCCCTTCAGCTAAGGGAACTCCCTGCCATCGTTGCGCCACGGCGGATCGAGGCGGAACTGGCGGAGCGCCGGGTCCAGCTCCGATAGCTTCGAAGCCGTGATACTGACCGCCCGGAGGCGCTCCGGTCACGCTCAACCGCCAACCGGGAAAAGCCAGAGGCGGAGCTTGGGCGTAGCCGGAAAGATTCACCGGTGAGGCCATGGGCGCATAAGCCACACTATGCCGGCCCGGCTTCGCGACCGGGATCGAGCGCGCGCCCTGCATCGCCGTCCATCCGCTCAACCGGTTGCGCGTGTGATTCGGCCTCATCGCTTTCCCCCGAGCGCAATCAGCGCAATTCCACCAATCAACAGAAGCGGCAGCATTCCGCCCAGACTCGCAAAAGGCGAAACCGCCATCGGCGGCACGTTGTACCCGTATCCTGCCTGCGGAATGCCAGCGCCAGGCGTGTAGGCCGTCTGAAACGATCCGTAAGGGCTGGTAACGCTCGAGGCCGTTCCCTGCGAAGCCGCGATGATGGTCGGAACTTCAGTTAAGGCCTGGGAAAGCAGAACGTCAGTATCGTCATCCTGCCCCAATCCACCGGAACACGATCGGCAGCCGCTCAATCCTTGCCCCGGTTTTTTCTTGAGTAAAATGTCGTAATGACCGGGCGCGGGATGCGCTTCCACGATTTCTGCATAGCGAATCCAATCATTTCCGGTTCCGCTTAAATCTTGGTAACTGTCATCGGCAACGGACCATGCGCGCTTGCGGAAATAGACCGGCGGAGCGACCGAGAACTGCGAATCCACACGCGCTGCATCCATCGGCACCCAATTTTGCGAGCCTGGCGGAACTTCGAGCTCTGGGTAAACGTGGGAGAACTCATTAGGCGAATCCGAATTCGCGCTCAAAGTGATAAAGCGCGCGTTGTAGCCCACCGCCATGCCCAATGCGGCAATCAGCATGGAAATGTCATCGCAATCGCCCGCGCGAATTTTCAGCAGTTCTGCCGGCGGATAGAGCTTTTCTTTGGTGACCGGATCTTTCGTAAAGCGAATATTCGCCAAAACCCAGTTGTAAATGGCTTGCACTTCCGCAAAATCGTCATAAGCCGGCGCGCTGCGCACGATTTCGATGGCTTTTCGAACGAAATTTGAGTCAGAAAGCGCCTCATCTACCAGATGGCGCATGAGATGGATGGTCTGTTCCGTTCCGGCATCCCCCGCGAGCAATGGGGCTCGATAGCCAAGCAACTGCGGAGCGGGCTGAGGCGCGACGAAGATGGGCACGGTCACTTCCGCATTTCCGAAACCCTACCAAGACCAAGAACGGGAAAAAGAAGAGCATGCGGACGCGAGTCGTGTGAAACTCCCGGTTTTGGAGCCAATCTGCCTCGCGCCAGCCAAAATTTGTGCAGATTGACTCGAAAACTACGGAAATGAACCGAAAACCGCAATACTTTGAGTGCTTACTCAGGTCGCGCACTCGCGTAGCACTCCTGTTGCACTCGCGTGCACTCAGGCTTGCAACCCCTGTGGAAAACTGATACAAGATGGAGTCAAGGCCGACACGTGTGATCCGCCGTGGAGTTTAGTGTGAAAACTTCTGCGGAACCGTCCGCCGGCATGGTCGTGGAGACCACCAAGGTAGTCAAGCCCCTTCCCATTCAGGCGGAATCCGCTGACGCCCCCAATCTCTGGGAATATTTACGAAAACTCAGGCCTTCTGACTGGACCCAGCACCTGGTTTACGTCTACCGCTCCATCCCTAAGCCTTCCATTCCGCTGGGAAAATGTGGAGAACTGTTCGCCCTGCCCGATGGCTCTACGGTTTCGATTGGCGATCAGGAAGAATTGGAACTTGCCCTCGCGAAGTTTTACGGCGGTGGAACTTACCGCATCATCGTGAAAAAAGGCCGGCAATGGATCACCCAGGAGAACTTGGAACTTGGCGGAACCATCAAGGCAATTACGCCAGTCGAATTCTCCGATCAATCCAACGGCAACGGCACCACAAATCCCCGGTCCGTATCCCAGGGCGCGCCAGGCGAGGCCGCCTTTGTCGCAACGCGAGCCATGGATGCACTCGCCAATCAGGACCGCTCCTACGCGGAGACGGGATTTCGCGCCATCGAAACGGCTGCGAATGTTCTGCAACGATTCAGTAACAATCCCCAAACTGCCTCGCCATCGGAAACCGATCAACTTTTGAAAATGATGATGTTGAAGATGATGGAAAAGATGATTGACCGTTTCGACGCCCCTGCGGCCAACAGCGGAATTCCCCTGAACTCTTTAGCAGAAAAACTCTTCGGCGTCGCTGTCGAACGATTGGTAAATCCCGCTCCCTCGGGAGCGCCCGTTTCCGCGAGCGCCGAACTTGTTCGCGTTCTGCCCACTATCGGCTCGGCCGCCGTGGATGGTTTACGGGAGTGGCGCATGGGCACCGAAGCCCAGGTCAAGGCCATCGAACTTTCGCAGCGCGCCGCCGTGCAACCCGCACGGCCCGCAACTGCTACACCGGGCCCGCAAGTCTTGCCGCCACCCGCCCCCAATCCGCCAGTTCCAGGAAATGCCATGTCACCACCCAGCACCGAATTTATCGAAAACCGCATCGCTGAAATGCTCAAAAGACCGATCAGCGCCGACGAAGTCGCCGACAACGTTTTGAACTTTCTGCAAACCATCGACGGCCCCCACGGAGAATTGGGCCTCGTAAAACAGTTGACCCTTCAGGGCGAAACCGGATTAGTTCGCTTGTTTAACGAACGTCCCGCCCTAAAACCCGCGACCGCGAATATGTCGCGATTGCTCGAATTCATTCGCGCCTTTTTGAAGTACGCGCAGGAAGATGCGCAAGGCACGATACCGGGAGCAACGGCGTGAGGCAGCTTTGCGAGAAATGCAGTCGAAGCTACGATGACGAATATTGCTCCACGCTTTGCCCGCATCGTGGAATAGGCTTCTGCGCCGTTTGCGATTGCACGATTTGTGTTTGCACCGAAAAAACTTCGTCCGATTGGGAGCGCAGTACGGCGAACCGGAAAGGGACGGGAGCGAGCGACGGCATGACGCGCACCGAAAAAATCATTCAGCACTTAAAGGCGAAGGGTGCTCAATATGTACCGGTATTCGATAGGCATATAGGCCCGCATTACACGGAACACGTCTTCCGAGGGCTGACGAAAAGCGTTCGCTTGCGCGAATGGCGTTCGAATGGTTCTATCGAAATTCTTTTTGTATGTGATGAGTTGTGCGCGGGCGCTGCGCACGATGATTGGAACAAAACGCCGGAAATGGATTGGATTCTAAAAACAATTGACGAAGAAACGCAACTTCAGCCACAACCGGAAGCCAAAATAAGGTGGCCAGCGAAGAGTTAGAACGAGGCAAATCCCAATGCGCTACATGCTCCGCATCCACGTCTGCATGATGGAAATTCCCGAGCCGGACTTTCCTCCGGAAGAAACTCCGCCCAAAGACGCAACCGAAGCCGTCGAAGGCGCCGTGCATGCCATGGCGAAAACCGCT
>Ga0335072_10017521_pt1 | contig 10129 bp, 9 predicted proteins | sample Lox_Sample_21_FD_206725 | JGI IMG/M metagenome (GOLD analysis project Ga0335072, IMG submission 206725) | Soil microbial communities from Loxahatchee National Wildlife Refuge, Florida, United States - Lox_Sample_2.1 | ecosystem: Environmental > Terrestrial > Soil > Wetlands | place: USA: Florida...
GCGGCGGCGATCCGGTCTTGGGATCGAGGATGCGCCTGAAGGTGTCGACCACGTCCTCCGCGGTCATCTCGCGGCCGTTGTGGAACTTGACGCCGTGCCGCAGATGAAAGGTCCAGGATTTCAGGTCGGGGGTGTATTCCCACTTCTCCGCCAGCTCGGGCTCGACCTTGAGGTCGCCGCGCATGCGGGTCAGCCCGTTGAACACCAGGTTGTCGTAGATGTACTCCTCGCCCGTCGAGGTGCGCGCGGGATCGAGGGTGCCGAGCGAGGTGCCGACGGTGATCCGCAGCACGCCCTGCGCCGCCGCCGGATCGATGGGCAGCACCGTCATCAGCCCGACAGCCAATACGGCAAGCCGTGCCCATTGCGACCAGCACCGGTTCTTCATCCCCACCTCCGCCCCTGAGCTATGCGCTGCCTTTTGCCCGATCGGGATCGACGGCGCGCACCACGAACTCGTCGACCCAGGGAATGTATTCCTGCCAGAGCGCCCGCAGGCTCGCGATCGGCCGGTCCGCCGCATCGACGCGCAGGTCGACGAGGGGAAAAGCCTGCTCATGCACCACGTGGACCGCCGCCGACCGCACCGGCCCATGCTCGCCGCCGGCCTCGAGCGCCGCTTCGAGCGCGCTCAGCAGGCGGGCGGCCAGCGGCTCGCCGCTCCGCGCCGCGAATGCCGCCGTCATCGCCGGAACCACCCGGTCATTCGCCAAAATGTTGCCGATGGCGACGCAGTTCTCGCCGTGCGCCTCGTTGAGATGCGGCTTCACGTGCCGGCCGGAATAGGCGGCGGTGCGGCCGCCGGCGTCGATCACCGCGAGCTGGCGCCAGCCGATATGCGGCGTCGAGGCGACGAGCGCGTCGAGCGCTTCCTGCGCGCTGCAGCCGGAGGCGAGCAGCTCGAGCCCGCGCGGGCCGAGGCGGGGATCGGTGCGATGCTGGGTCAGCACCGCGCCGACGCCGGCGCGCAGGAACGGCACGCGGGTGCCGACGGCGATGTTGGAGGTCGAGACCGCGGCGCCGATCTGGCCGGTTCGGGAGCAGCGACCGATGATCGAGAAAGTCATGCCCGAAGCCGTCTCCAGAACGGCGGAAAATCCGCCTTTCCGAGCCTAGCGCCACAGGGGTAGGGCGCGTCGAGTCATTTCTCCACGCGGCGTCGATGGACAGCTCAGATCGCCGCGGTGACCCGCTCGATCTCCTGCCGCGACAGCCGCGGCAGGTCGGCCTCCGAAGCCGCCAGCACCAGCGCCGCGGCCGCAGCGGCGGCGGCCTTCAGCTCGAGCGGATCGACCTTGTCGGCGGTGTCGCCCTCGGTGAGCAGGAAGCGGAGGTTGCAGCCGGGATCGTCGAGGCCGCAGCAGAGGCGCAGCGCCGGAATGCCGGCGCGGATGAAGTTGGCATGGTCGGAATTGCCCATGAAGGGCCGATGCACCTGGATGCCGAGACCATGCTCGGCGTTGACCGCGCCGACGGTGCTCTCGACCGCGGCGATCCCGCTGGTGAGCGCCGCCAGCCGCGGAGCGCCGGCGACCGAGTCCAGGTACACGTTGAACGCCAGCGCCGCGCGCTCCGCCGCGGCGAGCGCCGCCAGGTGATCCCGCGAGCCGAGCAGCGCCCACTCCTCGATGTTGAACAAGGCCACCCGAAGGCCACGACGGCGGCCCGGCACGATGTCGCCCAGCGCCGCGGCGGCGGCCAGCACGGCGATGAGGCCCGAGCCGTTGTCGATGGCGCTGGCCGCCAGGTGATGGCCGTCGAGATGCGCCGACAGCACCACCTTCTCTTCCGTCCGGCCGGGAATATCGACGAAGAGGTTCTCCGCGCTGCGCTCGACGAAGCGTCCCGCCACCTCCAGCGTCACCTCGGCCCCTGGCCGGTCGGCGATTGCCGCGGCCGCTTCGTGGCTGATGCCGGCGGCGGGAATGTCCTCGCCGGTGCCGGCGCCGGAGGAACCCGTCACCAGCAGGCCGCCGGGCAGGTGGCAGGCGATCAGGAATCCGGCGGCGCCCGCTGCCTTGGCCATCTCGTATTTGCGCCGCCGGTGGATATGGCCGGCCGCCAGCATGTATTCGTGCCGGACCAATACGATCCTTCCGGGTATCCGCTCGGCGGCAAGCGTGAAATCCGCCGGCGTGCCGCGACCGAGATCGAACACCGGGGCGCGCAGGCCGCCGGGCGGCGTCGAGGGCGAGCGCACCAGCGCGCAGGCGGGAAAGCTCGCGCCGCCGGCGGGGGCGAGCCGCGCCGGGCCGCGCTCCCAGCCGCGATAGGGGATCGCCTCGCGCCGCACCGTTCCGCCGGTCGCCTCGGCGAGCCGCACGGCGAGGAAGTCGCGCGCCTGGCGCTCGCTCTCGGTGCCGGCGAAGCGGCCGCCCAGGGAGCACAGCGTCCGAAAATCATCGACGATGGCGCGCGAGCTCCAGATCCGCCCGGCGGCGCTCTCGAAGTCTCTCATCTCCCGTGTCTCCCGCTTCGCGGATGTCGGAGGATGATGCTAGCATTTCCCGCCCGGGCCGCCAGAGATCGCACGCGGCATCAGTGAGGAGGAGCAGCGATGCCCATCGACCCCCGCCTCTCAGCGGCCGATCTTGAGTCGGAGCTGCCCGAGCTCCTGTCCACGCTCGAGCGCGCGGTCAACATCGACAGCGGCTCCTACCACGCGCCGGGCGTCAACGCCGTCATCGATCTCGTCGCCGGAGAATTGAGCGGGCTCGGCTTCTCGATCGAGCGCACGAAGCTGCCGGGCCGCGGCGATCAGATGACCGCGCGGCGGCATTTCGGCGCCGGAAAGAAGCTGCTGATCCTCGGCCACGCCGACACGGTCTGGCCGGCCGGAACGGTGGCCGAATGGCCCTTCGCGCGCACCGGCGACCGTCTCACCGGGCCCGGCGTCGGCGACATGAAAGGCGGCGTCGTCTCTGCCGTCTTCGCCCTGAAGACTCTCCTCGCGCGCGGCCTCGCGGGTCTCGGCGACTGCACCTTCCTGCTGGTGCCCGACGAGGAGCTCGGCAGCGTGCAGAGCCGGAGCTGGATCGAGGGCGAGGCGCGGCGCGCCGATGCCTGCCTCACGCTGGAGCCGTGCCGGCCGGGCGGCGGCGTGGTCACCAGCCGCGGCGCCGTCGGCGCGGTCTTCATTCGAGCGAAGGGTGTCTCGGCCCATTGCGCGGCGGCGCCCGAGAAGGGCGCCAGCGCCATTCGGGCGCTCGCCGATCTCATCGGCGAGCTGGAGCGGCTCTCCGATCACGCCCGCGGCGTCAGCGCCTCGGTCGGCATCATCCACGGCGGCGCGGCGCGCCAGGTGGTGCCGCCGGATGCCGAGATCCATGTCGACCTGCGGGCGCCCGACGCGGCCGCCGCCGATGCGCTGCTCGCCGGCGTGCAGGCGATCGTCCGGCGGCCGCCGGCGGACCCGCGCATCGAGCTCTCCCTCGCCGGCGGCATCAGCCGCCCCGCCTTTCCGAAGCGGCCGGGCACCGTTGCCCTGTTCGAGCGGGCGCAGAAGATCTGCGCCGCGCTCGGCGCTCCCATCATCGAGGCGGCCTCGCGCGGCGGCTCCGACGGCAGCTTCGCCGCGGCGCTGGGCGTGCCGACCCTCGACGGTCTCGGCCCGATCTGCCACGACAGCTGCAGCCGGCGCGAGACCGTCGAGGTGCCGAGCATCGTGCCGCGCGCCGCCCTGCTGGCCGGGCTGATCGCCAGTGTCGCCGAGGGCGCTTAGCTGAGCGCAAGATCGCCGTTCATCAGCCGAAAATGATCGGATGGCAGCGCGGCGGCGATCATGGACGGCATCGGCCCAGGCCTTCATAGTCGCCTGATTATCCCGCGAGGAGACGGTGATGGACGGCATCGCTTCTTCGACCGTGCTGGCGAGCCGGTGGCTCGCCGACTTCGGCGCGGCTCTCGAGGCACGAGACTTGCGCCAGGCAGGCTCGATGCTCGCGGCCGATTGCTGCTGGCGCGACCTCCTGAGCTTCACCTGGAACATCGTCACGGTGGAGGGGCCGGAGGCGATCGAGCGCATGCTGGGCGCGACGCTGGCGGAGGCGCGCCCATCCCGGTGGTCGCTCCTCGGCGAGGCGAGCGCGGCCGACGGGATCGTGGAGGCATGGTTCGAGTTCGAGACCGCGGCCGCCAGAGGTCTCGGCCATCTTCGTCTGAAGGACGGCAGGTGCCGGACGCTGCTGACCACCGCGAAAGAGCTGAAAGGCTTCGAGGAGCGTCGCGGCGCCGCGCGTGAGCGCGGCGTCGAGCATGGCGTGGTGCGAGACCGCCGCAGCTGGCTCGAGCGCAAGACCGAGGAGGAGGCGCGGCTTGGCCACGACACCCAGCCCTATTGCGTGATCGTCGGCGGCGGCCAGGGCGGCATCGCGCTGGCGGCGCGGCTGAAGCAGCTCGCCGTTCCGACCATCGTGCTGGAGCGCAATGCGCGCGCCGGCGATTCCTGGCGCAACCGCTACAAGTCGCTCTGCCTGCACGATCCCGTCTGGTACGACCACATGCCGTACCTGCCCTTCCCCGATCACTGGCCGGTCTTCACGCCGAAGGATCAGCTCGGCGACTGGCTCGAGATGTATGTGAAGGTGATGGGGCTCAACTACTGGAGCGGCTCCCATTGCCGGAGTGCGCGGTTCGACGCCGCGCGCGGCGAATGGGAGGTGGCGGTCGAGCGGGCCGGGCAGCGGATCCTCCTCCGCCCCCGGCACCTGGTGCTGGCGACGGGCATGTCGGGGGTGCCGAAGCTGCCGGAGATTCCCGGCGCCGCCGGCTTCAGGGGCGAGCAGCATCATTCCAGCCGCTTCGAGAGCGGCGAGCGCCATGCCGGCAAGACATGCGTGGTTGTCGGCTCAAACAATTCCGCGCACGACATCGCCGCCGATCTCTGGGAGCACGGCGCCGACGTCACCATGATCCAGCGCAGCTCGACGATGGTGGCGAAGTCGGAAACCCTGATGGAGTTCTCCTCCGGCCGGCTTTATTCCGAGGCGGCGCTGCAGCGCGGCATCGGCACCGAGAAGGCGGACCTGATGGTCGCCTCCATCCCCTATCGGCTGCTGCCAGAGGTCCAGCGGCCGATCGTCGCCGCGCTGAAGGCGCGCGACGCGGCGCTCTACGACAGGCTGGCGAAGGCCGGCTTCATGCTGGATTTCGGCGAGGACGACACCGGCCTCTTCCTGAAATATCTGCGCCGCGGCTCCGGCTACTACATCGATGTCGGCGCCTCCGAGCTGGTCGCCCGCGGCGACATCAAGCTGAAGAGCGGCGTCACCGTCGCGCGGATCGGCGAGCGGTCAGTGATCTGCAGCGATGGCACCGAGCTGCCGGCGGAGCTCATCGTCTATGCCACCGGATACGGCTCGATGAACGGCTGGGCGGCGGAGCTCATCTCCCAGGAAGTCGCCGACAAGGTCGGCAAGTGCTGGGGCATCGGCTCCGGCACCGCCTACGATCCCGGTCCCTGGGAGGGCGAGCTGCGCAACATGTGGAAGCCGACGCGGCAGGAAGCGCTGTGGTTCCACGGCGGCAACCTGGCGCAGTCGCGATTCTACTCGCAGTTCCTGGCGATGCAGCTCAAGGCCCGCATGGAGGGGCTGCCGACGCCGGTCTATGGCCTGCCCGAGGTCCATCACCGGGAGTGAGGCCGCCGCACCGGCAGGAACGTCCCCGACAACCGCCCCGAGAGGAAACCGATGCCCGCCAAGAATTCGATCCGCCGCCTGGTCGCCACCGAGCCGCCGTTGATCACGCCGCTGGCGCATGACGCGCTCTCCGCGCGGCTGATCACCCGGGCGGGGTTCAAGTCGATCGGCATCGGCGGCTCCGGGATGCTCGCCGCCCGCTACGGCTTGCCGGATATCGGCCTGGCGGCGCTCGGCGAGATGGTGACCGGCACCGCCGACATCGTCGCCGCGACCGACCTGCCGGTCATGGTCGACGGCGACGACGGCTATGGCGACGTCAAGAGCGTGACGCACATGGTCGAGGTCTACAGCCGCATGGGCGTCAGCGCCATCGTCCTCGAGGACCAGGTGCGGGAAGGGAAGCAGCCGGGCGATGCCGGCGCGACCGCGGTGGTCACGCCCGCGGCGATGGTCGGCAAGCTGAAGGCGGCGGCGGCGGCGCGGAGCGATCCCGAGATGGCGATCATCGCGCGCTGCGACGCCTTCAAGCTGGAAGGGCTCGACGCCGCGATGCGCCGCGCCGAGCAGTACCTCAGGGCCGGCGCCGATGGCGCCTTCATTCCGGCGGTGCAGCAGGCCGCCGACCTGGCGGCGATCGGCAAGCGGTTCCGCGGCGCTCATCTGGTCGCCGCGATCTTCGAGGGCCGCGGCACCTGGCTGCCGCCGGCCGAGCTGCGCGAGATGGGCTTCAGCCAGATCGTCTGCCCGGCGCTGCTGATGACGCGCATCGTCCGCACGATCGACACCGCCCTGGCGCAGTACAAAGCCTTCACGGAAGGGAAGGCGCCGATGCCGCCGGTCGAGGGTGCCGATGCCGCCCGCAAGGCGCTCGAGGAGGCCGTCATGATCGAGAAGTGGAAGGCGGTGCACGACCGTTTCCAGGGCTGAGCTCTAGGAAGCTTCGAGCAGACTCTCCCGCTCGGTCCCCACCAGCCGGCCGATCTGCTCGCTCGCCCCACGCAGGCGATCGACGAGGCCGCCGAGCGAGTCATGATCGACCTGGCTCGCCGGCAGGCTCACCGAGACCGCGAGCGGCTTGGCGCCATCGGGCGTGCGGATCGGGAGGGCGACGCAGATCCGGTGCTCGACGAACTCGCCGGGATTGGTGGCGAAGCCGTTCTCGCGGACGAGGGCGAGGTCGCGCTCCAGGACCGGAAGCTCGCGGATGGTGAGCGGCGTATAGGCCTGCAGCGGCAGGTATTCGTAGATCTTGCGCAGCGTCGCCGCGGGCTGCAGCGCCAGCATCATCTTGCCGCAGGCGGTGGCGTGCGAGGGCAGCCGCTTGCCGCGGAAGAGCTCCTCGCCGACCTGATCGCGGCCGAGAAATTCCTGGTAATAGCAGATCTCGGCGCCCAGCAGGCTGGCGACGCTGATCGCGCCGCCGGTATCGAGATGGAGCTGGCGCAGCACCGGGCGGGCGAGCCGTCCGACGATGCCCGGCAGCTCGCCCTTGGCGCGAAAGCTCAGATTGAGGTTGATGCTGTAGCGCTTGCTGCGCCCGTCGCGATGCACATAGCCGCGCTCGATCAGGACATGCAGCAGGCGGAAGGCGGTGGCGCGGTCGAGCTCGGCGAGCGCCGCGATCTCGGTCAGCAGCAACCCGCGCGAGGCATCGAAGAGCACGTCGAGAACGCTGAGCGCCCGCTTGACGGAGCGGTTGGTGTATTCCGGCAGGGCTTCCTCCCGCTGCAAGGCTTGGTTTTGCCAACCGTAGCGCCGAACAGCGGTCGTGAAAAGCGGCGCAGGCTCAGGGACCGATCCCGACCTCCGAGCCGCGGCGCCAGCGCAGCATGCGCCGCTCCACGACGCCCAGCCCCCAATTGAAGATGATCGCCAGGATCATCAGCACGACGAGGGCGGTGATGGAGCCCGTCATGTCGTAGACACCGGTCGAGTGCATGACGTACCAGCCGAGGCCGCGGGAAGAGCCGATCAGCTCGGCGACGACCGCGCCGATCAGCGCCATGCCGATGCCGATGCGGATCGAGGCGAAGATCCACGGCACCAGCGAGGGGATGACGACGTAGCGCACCAGCGTGCCGCGCGAGGCGTTCATGCTGCGGAACGCCTCGACGATCTCGCGGTCGACGTTGCGCACGCCCTCGCGCACGTTGAAGAGCACGACGAAAAGGACCACCGAGGCGACCAGCGCGACCTTGGCGAGGAGGCCGATGCCGAGCCAGATGATGAAGAGCGGCGCGAGGGAGACGCGCGGCAGGCTATAGAAGCCCATGACGATCGGATCGACCGCGTCCGAGAGCCGCTTCGACAATCCGAGCGCGACGCCGATCGCGATGCCCAGCGCCAGGCCGACCAGCAGGCCGATCAGCGCCTCGTCCAGCGTCTGCCAGGTGTGCATCTGCAGGCTGCCGTCCCCGGCCATCGAGGCGAGGCGCTCGACCACCGCCAGCGGGCTGCTGATCCACTTGCCGCCGCTCCAGTGGTCCGCGAGGAGCTGCCAGCCGACCAGCGGCAGCACGATCGCCAGGGCGCGGTCGGCGAGGAAGACGAGCCGCGCCTTGCGCGATCTGCGCGCGCGCCGCCGGTCGTAATCCGCCTCGCCGTCCGGCGCGGCGGAGCCGATCTCGACGGCCGCGGCGGCGTCAGGCGCGCTCTTCATTGTCCAGCACGCCTTCCATCTCGCGCCGCAGAATCGCCCAGATGCCTTCCTGCATGTCCCGAAAGCCCGGCTCGAAGCGCGATCGATAGTAGTCGCGCGGCCGCGGGAGATCGATGACGAACTCCTGGGCGATCCGGCCCGGCGAGGCGGTCAGCACCAGCACGCGGTCGGCCATGGCGATCGCCTCGTCGATGTCGTGGGTGACGACGAGGACGGTCTGCCCGAGATGCTCCAGGATCTTGAGGAAGCGGTTTCCCACATGGATGCGGGTCTGCGCGTCGAGGGCCGAGAAGGGCTCGTCGAGCAGGAACACGCGCGGCTCATAGGCCATGGTCCGTGCCAAAGCCACGCGCTTGCGCATGCCGCCGGAGAGCTCCGCGGGATATTTGCGCAGCGCCTTCTCGAGGCCGATCTCGCGCAGCAGCTCGCTCGCCCGGGTTTCCGCGTGGCGGCGGTCGCGGCCGGCGAGCCGCGCGCCCACCATCACGTTCTCCAGCGCGGTCTTCCACGGCAGCAGCGCATCCGACTGGAAGAGGAAGCCGATGCCCTCGGGGACCCGGGTGATCGGCCGGTCGTCGATGCGGATCTCGCCCGCGCTCGCCGCCAGCAGGCCGGCGACCATTCTCAGCAGCGTGCTCTTGCCGCAGCCGCTGGGGCCGATGATGGCGACGAACTCGCCCGGGCTCACCCGGAACGAGATGTCGGAGAGCGCGAGATGCGAGCGCGTGCCATCCTCGGTCGGCGCGAAGCGCAGCGAGACGCCGCTGACGTCGATCGCCGGGGAGCCCGCGGGACGTGCCGGCACGTGAGACTCAGCCTTGCGGCAGCGTCACGACGAGCTGCTCGTAGGACGGCATCTTGTCCTTGGCGACGACGCCCGCGGTCTCCAGCATGTCGGCGGCGCGGTCGTAGAGCTCCCGGCTCATGTCGGCGTTCATCGGGTTCCAGTAGACCTTCTCGGCGAAATCGAGCTGCTTCGACAGGCTCTCGTCGCTGTCGTTCGGATAGGCGAGCTTCGCCATCTTGAGGGCGAAGGCGCGGTCCTTCTGGAACCGCGCCAGGATGTCGCGCAGCGCCGACTGGAAGCGCTGGAACGTCTCCGGATGCTCTTTCATGTCCTTCGCCCGCGCGATCGAGACCAGGTTGGGATAAGGCAGCGCCTCCCAGTCGCCGACGACGCGCGCGAAGCCGCCGCTGTCCACCGCCTTGCTCAGGTAGGGACGCACGAGGAGAGGCTGGGCACGCCGCCGAGCGCGACCAGCGTCACGTCCTTGTCGGGATCGAGACTGGCCTTGCGCAGCGCCCAGCGCATCAGCATGTCGGAGGACGCGCCGGGGCCGGAGATGCCGACGGTCCTGCCCTTGAGATCGGCGATGGTGTGGATCGGCGACTTGACGGGAACCACCAGCGACCAGTTGATCGACTTCAGGATCGCGCCGAAGACCCTGACGTCGACGATGCCCTTGGCCATGAACTCCACCGGCTTGTCGAAGCCGGACATCATGATGTCCGCCTGGCCGCCGGCGAAGATCACGCCGGCCTCGCCGCCGCCCTGGATCTGCAGGTTCTCCACCTCGAGATTGTAGTCCTTGGCGTTCTGCTTCAGCGCGAAGACCGGCAGGCTGTGGAAGGCCGGCGTCGCCTCGATGAGCGTCAGGCGCAACAGGCTCTTGTCCTGCGCGTGCGCGGATAGCGGAACGACCGCCAGCATCGCGAGCGCGGCAGCGCTCGTCACCACGCGCCGCCGGAGCCGAACACTCATCATGGATCTCCTCCCCTAGTCTCTGTCTTGTCGAGCGGGCGATCGGCATTCCCGCTCATTGTTGGA
>Ga0335072_10017522_pt1 | contig 10129 bp, 7 predicted proteins | sample Lox_Sample_21_FD_206725 | JGI IMG/M metagenome (GOLD analysis project Ga0335072, IMG submission 206725) | Soil microbial communities from Loxahatchee National Wildlife Refuge, Florida, United States - Lox_Sample_2.1 | ecosystem: Environmental > Terrestrial > Soil > Wetlands | place: USA: Florida...
CATGCAGGCCAGCATCATTTCCATGGTGTGGGTGATGATGTGGCGGGCACCACGCTCCTCGAAGCGATCCATGCCGACTTGCATCATGCCGCTGTTGCCGCCTTCGTGGAAACCGACGGACATGTCGAGCTCTTCGGCCATGGTCCAGAACGGCTCGTAGTCCGGATGATGGATCATCTTGCCGTTGTATGGATTGGGCCGCAGGAACATGCCGCGGAATCCGAGCTTTTCGCGGGCGAACTTCATCTCCTGGATCGCGGCGTCCACCGACTGCATCGGGATCATCGCGACGCCGTAGAGCCGGTCCGGATAGGGCTTGCAGTAATCGGCAAGCCAGGTGTTGTAGGCACGCGACATGGCGGCGGCGACCTGCGGGTCCTCCACTGCGCCGGCGAACAGGCCGATGCTGGGATAGAGGAACGCGGCGTCGATGCCGTCGAGGTCCATGTCGGGAATGCGCGCGTGCGGATCGAAGCCACCCTTGCGGCCTTGCTCATATTCCAGGGCGTCGTCCACCACGGTGCCGTCGCGTGCGCCGACACCGCCGATGGCGCCGATCCCTTTGTTGCTGCCGAGCAATTTTTCACCGATCTGCAGACGTTGTTTTCCGTCCTTGTCGCGGATGATCTTCGGCGCGGCGTCCCGGTATTTCGGGTCCATGTAGTCATTCCAGAGCGTCAATGGCTCCAGGATATGACCGTCGGCGTCGATGACGTTGAGTGCTCGGGTCATGGTACGTCTCCTTTGTGTTTAGTGCTTGATCCACTCCTTCATATAACGGGCGTAGCAATCACGTTCGCCCGGCATCTTCGGCCAGCCGGCAAGCAGACGCGCGGTCGCCATCAGCATGCGGTCGCGCATGTGGGTCGAGTTGTGGCCGTACTCCTCGAACGTCGAGTGACTGATCTTCTGGTTGTGCGGGTCGTCCTGGAACTTGCAGGCGGTGAGCGCGACCCTCCTCTGGTAGGCGGAACGGTCGGCGCCGGTTTGCAGATAGGTGTGGGCGATTGCGGTGCTGCGCGGAATGTCAAATGCCAGGATCGCGTCGTCGAGTTCCCGCAACAGAGTTTCGGGGGTACGGCCGTTGCCGTCGAAGCCGGCGAGCTCGTCGGCCATGACCGGCTTGAACCACTTGTTCGCTCGCGCGGCGTCGTTGACAAAATTCGCCATCAGATAGAGCACGCGTGGCTGGTATGGGCTTTCGCTGGTGCGCATCCAGTAGTTTGCCGTGTTGCAGTAGTCGAACGGATGCTGCCCGTCGGTGAAGGCGCGCGGCACTGTGTTGCGCAGGATCAGTTCCGCGGCTGCGATCTGAATGGTGTCGCCCAGGCTGCGCAGTGATTTTCCGGCTTTGAGATGCGCGGTCAACCGGTCCCATACATCCTGCTGCGCGCCTACCATCAACAAATCGACGAAGGCTTCGACTTCGGCTGGTGTCAGCGGCGTTGTGCTGGTTTCGCGCAATGATTTGCCGCCGTCGGGGAATGCCGCGGCAAGGATGACGCAGGCGGCGTCGTAGGCCGAGTAATACAGCGGACCCACCGCCATGTCGGGCACACCGGTATAGAACACGCCATGCGCATGCTCCCAGCCGACGAAATCGGCGAGGTCGGCGATGGCGCGCGCGCGCAGCGCCTTGTGGCCGGTGTTGCGTGCCTTGCGGCCCATGATCGTGTCCTGCACGTCGATCAGCCCAAGGAACAGTAACTGGTCGCGCAAGGCGGGGCGGGCTGCTTCGTCGGCGGCGAGGTCGAGGAACATGCCGTAGGAGCGGTCGACTTCGCCGCCCATGGTCGCGAGCATGTGGGCGTTGAGGCGTTCCTCGATGGTGCTGCCTTCGCGGATCGGTGCCTGGTCCTGGTTCCACACCACCGGCCCGTACTCCGGCGGTGGCACGTTCATGCCCTTCATGGTGGCGTAGCGGCCGGGGTATTTGCCCAGCAACTGATTCCAGATGTCGAGGCCGGCGGGAATGTACCAGACGCTTTGCAGCAGCGGCAGCAGGCGATGTGATTCCGGCATGTAGGGCATCAGGTTGGTCGATGTGCGCAGGCCGAGGATCGTGTGGTCGTTGTTGACCAGTACGATCTGTCCATCGCGCACGTTGATGTGGTTGGGCACCTGTACGAAGGGGGCCTCGGCCGCGGTGACGACGCTGAGAGCCTGGCCGACCGGGCGGCCTTCGCGCGCCACCATGCCGAAGAACAAATCGGCGGTGCGTGGCTGGTCGCGTTGCAGGATGGCGTCGGTCAGCGCATCAAAGGCCTTGTCGTTACGGAAGCTTTCACGGCTCGCGAGCATGGTGCCTTTGCTCCAGTTGGACGTTTGTCGTTTGTTACAACGAGCCTAGACCTGTGGCGGAGTTGTGGGAAGTTCGGCGCGTGAGGGGGTTTTCCCGGCTTTGGTAAGCGCGCCGTGGCCGCCGATCCGTTGTAGTGGCGAGCGCATAGCGGTGGCGCAGCGGGGGCGCCGATCGGCTGGTCAGACCGCGGCGGTGTGACGGCCGTTGCCGCGTTCGAGCCAAGTGTCGAACGCGGCGGCAACCGCGCGGACGAATGGCCGGCCGGCCGCGGTGACCGTCACCTGCATGCCGTCCCAGCTGATCAGTCCGTCGCGCTGGAGCATTTGCAAGGCGGGAGCAGCGTCCATCAGGCTGGCCGGATCGGCGCCATGTTGTGCGGCGACGGCACTGAGATCGACGGCGTTCTGGCACATCAGCGTTTCGATCACCGCGCGGCGCAGCCGATCCTCGCTAGTGAGCGCGATGCCGCGCGCCACGGGCAGGTTGCCCGCGCGTACTGCGTCGCGCCAGGCGGGGACGGAGGGCAGGTTCTGCACGTAGCCTTGCGGCAGCGACCCGATCGACGAGGCACCGAGGCCAAGCAACACCGCCGCGTCGTCCGTTGTATAGCCCTGGAAGTTGCGTTTCAGCCGCGCGTTGGCGGCGGCGATGGCAAGCGCATCGTCCGGGCGGGCGAAGTGATCGAGGCCGATCGCCGTGTAACCGGCGGCGGTCAGCATCCGATCCACCATTGCACGCTGGGCGAAACGTTCGGCGGGGCCGGGGAGTGCGTCGGCGGGCAGCAGCGCCTGGTGCTTCTTCATCCACGGCACATGCGCATAGCCGAACACGGCAACGCGGTCGGGTTCGATGCGCAGCGCCTGCCGCAGGGTGTCGGCGACGCCGGCAGCGGTCTGGTAGGGGAGGCCGTAGATCAGGTCGAGATTAAGCGAGCGGACACCTGCAAAGCGCAGGCGTACAGCGCAGTCGGAGGTGACGGCGTAGTTCTGCAGGCGGTGGATTGCCCGTTGCACGCGCGGGTCGAAGTCCTGCACGCCGAGGCTGGCGCGCGTGACGCCCATCTCGTTGAGGGCGAGAAGGGAAGAATCGGAGAGGGTGCGGGGATCGACTTCAACGGCGATCTCGGCTTGCGGCAGTACATCGAAATGCCGGCGCAGGCTGGTCATGACGGCGCGCATGGTGTCGGGGGGCAGCGCGGTGGGGGTGCCGCCGCCCCAATGGATGTGGCGCACGGGCAAGCGCCGGCCGATAGCGGTGGCGACGCGGGCGATCTCGGTTTGCAGCGTGGCGCCGTAGCTGATCAGCGGTTGGGTGTGGTGCACCACGGTGGTGTGGCAGGCGCAGAACAAACACAGGGAGGCGCAGAAGGGGACGTGGAGGTAGAGGGAAATCGGGGTTTCGCCGGCGAGCGTGGCGAGCCAGCCCGCGTAATGCGTGCCGGTGATGGCGGGCGAGAAATGCGGCGCCGTGGGATAGGAGGTGTAGCGGGGAACGTTGCGGTCGTATTTGGCAAGCAGGTCGGTGATGCTCATGGTGGCAGCATCGCGTGCGCGGGCGGACGGCGCTTTGATTTGGGTCAACGCGAAGACTGCGCGGCGCGTTGGTCGCGCGCGGCGCAGGGGGGCGAGGCGGATCAAATGGCGGTGGGGCGCCAAGCGGGCACGCGATCAGGCCGCCGCGCGGACAAGGCGATCCGGGTCGCTGCGCTGACAACGGGACGTGCTGGGCCAGAAGAGCGGGATTAGATTTTGCGTCCGTAATAGAGGGCCATTGTGTGGGTTGCCTCGGCAAAGAACAACCAGCGCTCGATATAAATGCCCAGCAGGCCAAGCAGTGCCGTGAGCGGGAGCAATACGCGGTCCGGCGTGGTGCCGGCGGCGGTTCCGGCCGCCAACAGGACGCCCGGGATGACGTAGCCCAGGGCCACGGCGATCTGACGCAGCCGCCGGGCATGCTTGCGGCCGACGACGTACGCCATTTCGCGCAGCAGGTAGTTCTCCTCCGTGTGGGGCGCTTCCAGCATGCGCACGGTGCCGATGGCGCCGAGGCCGGTGGCGGTTTCCATCGTGGCGAGGGGCGGCTGGGCATCGATGCGGCGCCAATAGGTGAGCTTGAGCGCGAGAGCGGCGATGCCGCATGCCAGCCCGATCGCGGCCTCGATGCGGGGCGGAGCGCCGGCCAGGGCGACGATGGCGGCGAGCCATGCGGCACCGGTGAACAAGGCAAGCACGAGCTTGTTTGGCAGCACCAGCGGATTGCACCACTGGCGGATGGGCCGCAGGGATGCGTAGATCATGGCCTGGCAGGCGACGGTGGCCAGCCCGCATGCCGCGGCCAGCAATCCGAGCACGACGGTGACGCCGGTGGCGCGGCCGGAGACCAGCCAGGCGGCGGCGAAGCCGAGCGCCGGGAGATTGGTCAGGAGGGCGAGGACCCCTTCCCGCGACAGCCAGGAACTGCGCCATTGCGAGATGGCGCGCCAGGCGCGTTCCGGATGGCCGAGATGCAGGGTTGAGGCGAGCAAACCGATCGCGCTCAGCGCCAGGGCGACGAGCACGGCAGCCACGCCGAACCACGGCGAGGACGGCAACAGGCGCAGCGCGTTCAAGACGCCGAGCCATGCCAGCATGCCGTAGCCGGCGCCCGATGCGGTCGTCAGGAGGATGACGGAGAAGGCTGGATTCATCGGGAGAGGACCCGGTCGATCCAGCGGAGTACGCTGTTGCCGCCGGGTGGAGCGGGAGCTTTCGCGGGTGCCGTGGGCGCCGGACGACGGCGCGGCGGAAGGTACTTGTTGATCGGCTTGGTGCCTTGCTCCGGCATGAGGTCGAAGCCGCCGCGCTCCGCGACAAGCCGCGAGACGGCGCTGTCAGGGTCTCCGAGGTCGCCGAAATGTCGTGCGCGCGCGGGGCAGGTGTTGACGCAGGCGGGCTGGCGTTCTTGCTCTGGGATGTTGATGTTGTAGATGCGGTCGATGCACAGGGTGCATTTGCGCATGACGCCCTGGTCGTCGTCGAATTCGCGCGCTCCGTACGGGCACGCCCAAGAGCAAAGCTTGCAGCCAATACAGATATCGGCGTTGACCAGGACGATGCCGTCTTCCGCGCGCTTGTAGCTGGCGCCGGTGGGACAGACGGTGACGCAGGGCGGATCGTCGCAGTGCAGGCAGGAGCGGGGGAAATGCACGGTGCGGCTGTCAGGGCCGGTGCCCGCTTCATAGGTGTGTATGCGATTGAGCCAGACGCCCTGCGGGTGGTCCTGATAGGCGTTGAAATCGGTGAGCGGCGCGGAATGGCCGGAGGTATTCCACTCCTTGCAATTCACGGCGCAGGCGTGGCAGCCGACGCAGGTATCGAGGTCGATGACGAGGCCGAGTTTTTTCGCGCCCGGGGTGGGAATGCTGGTCATGGGAGCACCTCCTCCTCGCCTCGTTGCGGCAGGGGTTCGGGGGTGGCGGGCTGGCGCGGGTCATGCGTTCGAACCACATCGCCCGCACCTGGTGGCGTGGGATGGGGACGCGCGGTTGTGCGCCGCGCCATCGTGGTGACGGCGTAGGCCAGTTCCCGAGGCGCTGCCCGCATGCCGGCGGGGCGGTGCAATGCCGAGGGACGCGGCACGGTCTCGGCGGGGCCGTCGGCTTTCTCGACCCGGACGCGCAGGTCGTACCACGCGGCCTGACCGGTGACCGGATCGGCATTGAGCTGGCGGTTGCCGTCGAGGAATTCGGAGATCACTTGATTCAACAGGAACCCGCGTTCCGATTCCGGCGCGTCATCCGACAGGTTCCAGGCCCCGCGGCGCTTGCCGATCGCGTTCCAGGTCCAGACGGTGTCGGGATTGACGCCCTCCATCAGCCGCACCTGGCATTTCACCCGGCCGTGGCGGCTGATCGCCCAGACCCAGCCGTCGTCCTCGATACCTAACGCGGCGGCGGTGCCGCGGTGCATGTAGAGCCGGTTGTAGCTGTAGATCTGGCGGAGCCAGGCGTTCTGCGAGTGCCAGGCGTGGTACATTGCCATCGGCCGCTGCGTGATCGCGTGCAGCGGATAGGCGGCTTGCTCTGGCAGGGCTTGCTCGAAGGGCGGGTACCAGATGGGCAGCGGATCGAAATATTTCCGCACGTTGCCGCGCCGAGAATCCGGCGGCTGGTTGGGACCGTGGCCCTCGGCGGCCAGGCGGAATTTCTGCAGTGGTTCGCTGTAGAGCTGGAGCACGATCTGGGCGGTGCCGTCGATCAGGCCGAGGTGCTTGGCGTCCTCGAGATAGGCGGCGTTGGCGTGCTTGTAGTACAATGCTTCGGGCTTGTGATGGTACGACCAGAAGCAGCCGTTCGCGACATAACGCTGTAGCTGATCGGGATTGGCTGGACCGACGCCCGCGGCGGTGCCGTCCGTGCCGCGCCATCCGGCCAGCGGTCCGACGCCGGGACGGCGTTCGTGATTGGCGATGTAGTCGGCGTAGTCGCGGTAGATCGCGGTGCCGTCTTCCCTGGCAAATCCGGGCAGTTTGAGCCGCACGCCGAGTTCGATCATCACGTCCTGGAACGGGCGCACGTCGCGGTCGGGCGGGATGACTGGTTGGCGGATCGAATCGGCCGGGCCTTCCGGGCTGCCGATCGGACGGTCCAGCAACGAAATGCAATCCCAGCGCTCGAGGTACGTGGTATCGGGCAGCACGAGATCGGCATAGGCGACCATTTCGGAGAAGAATGCATCGGCATAGATGACGTGCGGGATGCGATAGCCGCCGTCGGGGTGTTTGTCGGCCAGCTTGCGCGATGCCTCGCCGGGGTTCATCGACGAGTTCCACGCCATGTTGGCCATGTACATGAACAATGTGTCGACGGGGTAGGGATCGCCGGCATGGGCGTTGGCGATCACCGTATGCATCAGGCCGTGCATCGCCATCGGCGAGTCCCAGGTGTACGCCTTGTCGATGCGCACCGGGCTGCCGTCGTCGTTGAGCAGGAGGTCCTCGGGGCCGCGCGGATTGCCGAGCGCCATGCCGGGAAGCATTGCGTTGGGCTTGCTTCCCTTGCCGGCGGGCTGCGGGCCGGGAGGGATCGGGCGCGGGAAGGGTGACTTGTAGCGCCAGGAGCCCGGGGTATCGATTGCGCCGAGCAACATCTGCAGCAGATGGATGGCGCGGCAGGTGTGGAAGCCATTGGAATGGGCGGAGATACCGCGCATCGCGTGCATCGCGACGGGGCGCCCCAGCATTTTCTCCCAGCGGCGGCCGGACGTGTCGGTCCAGGGCTGGTCCAGTTCGATTGCCTGATCGAAGGCGATTTCGGCGAGTTCACGGGCGATACGGCGGATGGTGGCGGCGGGGATGCCGCAGGTTTCCGCTACCACATCGGGCGAAAAGCGGCCGTCGAGATAACGTTCGGCGAGCAAGTGGAATACCGGGAAGGCGCGGCGGCCGTCACCGAGGGGAATCTCGCCGGCGATTTGCGGCTGCATGCCGGGGGTGGCGGCGTCGATCGTGGCTGACGTGGCGCGGTCCCATGCCAGAGGTTTTCCGTCGGCGTCGCGCAGGAACAAGCCGTCATCGGCGCCGCCCGGATTGCTGATCACCAGCCACGCGGCGTTGGTGTAGCGGGCGAGGAAATCAAGATCGATGCGGTCGGCCGCGAGCAATTCGTGGACCAGCGACAGCACGAACAAGCCGTCGGTGCCGGGGCGGAGACCGATCCATTCGTCCGCCACGGCGGAGTAGCCGGTCTTGACCGGATTGACCGAGACGAATTTTGCGCCCCGCGCCTTCAGTTTGGCGATGCCGAGCTTGATCGGGTTGGAGTCGTGATCCTCGGCGACGCCGAACATCAGCAGGTATTTGGTGCGTTCCCAGTCCGGGTCGCCGAACTCCCAGAAGCTGCCGCCGACGGAGTAGAGGCCGCCGGCGGCCATGTTGACGGAGCAAAAGCCGCCATGGGCGGCGAAATTGGGGGTTCCGAACTGTTTGGCCCACCAGCCGGTGAAGCTCTGGCTCTGGTCGCGGCCGGTGAACAAGGCGAGCTTGCGCGGTTCGGTGGCACGGATGTCGCCCAGCCATTTGGCGGCGAGCGACAACGCTTCGTCCCACTCGATCTCCTTGAAGTCGCCGCTGCCGCGCTCGCCGGTGCGCAGCAGGGGCTTGGTGAGGCGGGCGGGCGAATAGTGGTTCATGATGCCGGCGGAGCCCTTGCCGCACAGCACGCCCTTGTTCACCGGATGGTCGGGGTTGCCCTCGATGTAGCGGATGCGGCCGTCCTTGAGGTGCACGCGGATGCCGCAGCGACAGGCGCACATGTAGCAGGTGGTGGTCTTGGTGGTGTCGGCGACGGGGGGCGAGGTGTCGATTTGCTCCACCGGCTGGGTGAAGCCGGTGGTCCGGGAGATTGCTCTGTCCGCCAACTCTTTGCTCCTCCGCCGTGCGCGCGATGGCGGGCGAGGGGCCGTGCCCGCCGCTTGCGCCGCGCCTTTCAGGGTTATCGTCGGTCTTCCGCGACAGTCTCCGAGGCATGCCGAGGCAGGACCGCCGTGGGCAACATGACTCGGCGGGGATGAATTTTCCACCCACCTTGCCACGCAGCGCAGATTGTTGCGGAGTGCAGGGCTTGTGGAGGAAAAGCCGCGTCCGTTGCGGCGGGGGAGGCGCCGAGGCGCCGGTTTCCGGAAAACGTGTACTTCCTTGAAAGGTGTCCGGGCCCCATATGGCGCCGGCCGGGTGGCATTGCCGGCAGGATGAACCAGCGGGTGGCTTGCGGTTTGCCGCTGGTCCCCGCTTCGTCGAGGCGGCGATGGCGGCTATCGGTTGCTTGCTTCCTTTCGTGCTGCTGGTCGCCGGTGGCGCGGTCGGGGGCGTGATCGGCGGCACGAGGGACAGCATTCTGGGGGCGGCGATCGGCGCCGTGGTCGGTCTCGCCGCGATGATGGTCATGCTGCGATGGTTCGAACGCGCGCGGGGGGACCTGCCGGAATGATTTCTCGGCGCCGGAAATATTCGACCTTTGACCGGGAGAATGACGTTGATGATCGATAATGCTCTTGACCGCGAATCGGATTGTCTGCGTCTGATTCTAATGCCGGCCGGTGAAGGCCGGTGAGGAGCCGGCCGGCCCAGGGGTGTGCCGATGCCAGATTCAGATAGAACTCCGCCGGTCGGGGTCTCCAATGCGGCAGGTCTTGTCCGGCAATCGGCGGGACAGGCGCAACCCGGAAATTTGCTCGAGGCCGAAACCGGGTTGCAGCCAGACGTGATTGTCGAACAGCAAAATCGGGTTGAGACGGATCAGCCGTCGGATGTTGCCGAAGCTGAAGTGGAGCGTCGGCGGCCGGGGCGCCGGAGCCATGTTTCGCCGCATCTCATTCCGCTGCTGCGCGGGCAACCGGTTGAACCGCTCGATCAGGACGAGGGTGGAGAACTTGCCCCTGCGTTCGGCGTGGCGATGTGTGTCGTTCTGTCGGTGCCGATCTGGGTGGGCATCTTTGCGCTGATCTGGTTTGTGTTTTAGGCGGGCCGCCGTTCGCGCTGGACAAGCGTCGCTGACGATCAGACTGTCGTCTGGCGCTGTTCATAAGGAGCAGGTTTCCCGTATCCGCTGGTGCATCGACGCGGGCCAGAGGAGATTGTCGCAGTCGTTTCCCGCGATGTGCATTTTGTAGCAACGTTCGAATTGCAGCAGAGCCAGTTGATAGATGTCGTCCGCGGTCAGCGGGAAGGCGGGCTTGCCTTTCAAGGTGGTAGGACGCGTTGATCCGGTGGGTTGATGCGCCTGCACCACCACATGCGCACCGGTCACGTTGCCATGTTTCCAGTCGGCGACCGAAGTTTTTCCTCTGCCGG
>Ga0335072_10017523_pt1 | contig 10128 bp, 8 predicted proteins | sample Lox_Sample_21_FD_206725 | JGI IMG/M metagenome (GOLD analysis project Ga0335072, IMG submission 206725) | Soil microbial communities from Loxahatchee National Wildlife Refuge, Florida, United States - Lox_Sample_2.1 | ecosystem: Environmental > Terrestrial > Soil > Wetlands | place: USA: Florida...
GTTCAACACTAAATGCGATCTTAATCCGACATTTGACTCCAATCCACCGAGTTGGCCGTCGAGTGGGGCAGGTATTTGTATCGGCAAACAGGGCGTGACCCAGAATGGCGGCTGCGCTCCGGTCACTGATGACGGCAAACCCTGCAGCGGTGGCCCGTCTTTCGTCTTCCCGTACCCGAACTATACTTGTGCCACTGTCCTAAACCCGCTCAATCACAATGCCGAGGTCGGAGTCTGTCTACCACCCGGCATCGCGACTCCTGTTTCCACGCCAGCCGCGTATGGGAGCCTTATCTGGAACGCAGACAACTTCACTCCGGCGGGTACTCAGCCAGTTAGCGGATGCGCCCTCGACTCCGACTGCTCGACGGGCCAGTACTGTCTCGCGACGACCGTCAACAAGTTCCCGGCGAGTGGCGCCCCGCAGGCCCAATCTGTTGCGCAATGCACGGCGGACAGCGCAAGTCCGTCCAATGGATGCGAATGCTACGCCGTACAGAACTGTACTTCGAGCAGCCAATGCACCGGCGGCACTCAATGCCTTAATGAGAGTGGGCCGTGCCCCAATAGCAATGGTCAAGCATGTGTATGCGAGACGTCCAGCGTACTTACCGGTGTGTGCGGTCCTCCGAACGCCAACTGGCAAGAAGCGATGGCGGCAGTTCCTCTCGCTACTCCGACTCCGACTCAACCGGGAAACTATCTGAACGTCTTCAGAAATGCCTGCCCGCGCGCATACAGCTTTCAGTTCGACGACCAGGCTGGTCTCGCTCAATGCCAGAATACGAAGAAGCTGACCGACTACGCGGTAACGTTCTGTGGGGAGCTTAAGCCTGGTAAGCCTTAGAAATGGTGCGACCGAAGCAGTCTCGCATTATCGCGGTGGATCGAGCGGTGCGGTGATACGAAGCATTGGAGTTCCGCGTTGCGGTTACTCACGGACGGAAACGAAATGATTCAGGAAGGCGAGACTGTCGAGAGCCCACCGATAGCGCGCAGGCTCGGGAAGAGGATCAGGCCAAAGACTACGACCGCGAGCGTCCCGCAGCCGCCGATCACAACCGCCGGAACGGTGCCGAACCACGCGGCGGTCAAACCCGATTCGAACTCGCCTAATTCATTCGAGGCGCCGATAAAAAGCCGATTCACCGCACTGACGCGGCCGCGCATCGGGTCGGGCGTGGCGAGTTGCACGAGCGTCGAACGAATATAGACACTGACCATATCGGAGCCGCCGAGGACGGCGAGCGCCGCGAGTGACACTTTGAAATCACGCGAGAGGCCGAAGACAATCGTCGCGAAGCCGAAAATCGCGACGAAGCCGAAGAGTTTACGCCCGGCGTGACGCTGGATCGTCATGTGGCCGAGGATGAGGCCGACAACTGCGGCGCCCGCAGCAGGAGCACTGCGCAACAGTCCAAGTCCGGCCGGGCCGGTATGGAGAATATCGCGCGCGTAGATCGGCAACAGCGCGGTGGCGCCGCCGAGCAATACGGCAAAAAGATCGAGGGTGATCGCGCCTAGAATCAGTGGATGAGCGGCGACGTAGGAGATTCCCGCAGTGAGGCGCTGCAAGGGGCTGCTGGCGGCGTCGGGCGCGAAGGCGGGCGTGCGGCTGCGAATCGCGAAGAGCGAGGCGGCGACGGCGAGGAACATCACCAGACAGACACCGTAGGCGATAGCGGGGCCGAGGATATAAATCGCTCCGCCGAGGGCCGGACCGGCGATCGTTGCGATCTGGAAAGTCGATGAATTCCAGGCGATAGCTTGCGGGAATTGACCCTGCGGCACCAGTTGCGGAACAAGCGATTGAGCGGCCGGGCTGGCGAAGGTGCGTGTGGTGCCAAATAGCGCCAGGACGACATACCACGGAATCAACGTCCGCGTATGGGTCAAGGCTAGACCAAGGAAGGTTGCAGCGGCGGCTGCCTGCAGCAGATAACTGATCACGATAATCAGGCGCCGGTCGTAGCGGTCAGCGAGGCTGCCCGCCGGCAGGACGCATAGAACCATCGGCAGGAATTGGGCGAGGCCCGCATAGCCGAGCGCAAGCGGACTACGCGCAATGGCGTAGATTTCCCAGCTCACGGCGACGGATTGAATTTGAATCGCGAGGGTGCCGAGAAAGACGCTGACGAGATAGAAGCGGAAATCGTGATTCGCCAGAACGGCGCGACTGGTGGCGGAAGATTGATCGGGAGCCATCGGCGGAGAGGCGCGCAATTACGGGAAGATCGAAGTGGCCGCCGGTGGGGCGGGCCAAAAGCTACTTCGCGGGACGGGGCTCCAGCACGATCTGGGTCTGGGTGACGATCGCGACCAGGCGGCCGTCGGCGCCGGTCACGCGTGTCTGCCAGACCATCGTGCGCTTGCCGCGATGGACGGGAGTGCATTCGGCCGTGACTGTGCTGTTGACCGGTGCCGGAGCGAGGAAGTTGGTCTTGGATTCGAGCGTCGTGGTGCCAGCGCCATCCTCGAGATTAAGCACAGTTGCGCATGCGCCCAGAGTGTCGGCCAATGACATGATCGCGCCGCCGTGGAGGACAGCCGGCGTGGTGCAGAGATCCTCGCGTACTTCCATCACGGCCTCGACGCGATCGGCCGAGGCGAAGGTGAAGCGGATACCGAGCAATTCGGCGAAGGGCAATCGGTTCTGGGCAAGGATCGCGAGTCCGTCCATGGTTCACTCCTCGATAGTGACGCCGCCGCGGCAGCGGCTCAGCGCGTCACAATAGCGGAGTGGGCGCATCGGCGAAAACTACTCGTGAGGTAATTGCCGCGCAGAAGGATTCTGCGCAGCAAGCTTCGCGATGGAACTGGATTACGGCTAGTTCGGATCGGAAAGGTGGAGCATCTGTTTGCCGAGGTTGCCACCGCTGAAGATATTGATAATCGCTTTGGGCGCCGCTTCGAGGCCTTCGACCAGATCGATTTGATTTTTGATTTTGCCCTCAGCGTGCCATTGGGTCAGATCCGCGATTGCTTGCGGATACTGCTTGGCGAATTGGAAGACGAGGAAACCCTCCATTCGCGCGGAATGGGGGATCAGGTTGAAATAATTTTTTGGGCCGACGCCGAGCATGCCTGGTTCATTGTATTGGGAGATGGCGCCGCAGAGTACGATGCGTGCTCCGTTGGCGATGCGCGCGAGGACGCGGTCGAGAATGTCACCGCCGACATTATCGAAATAAACGTCGACGCCCTTGGGGCAGTGGGTCTTTAGCGCCTCACCGATCTTTTCGCTCTTGTAATCAATAGCGCCATCGAAACCGGCTTCCTTGACCAGCCACGAGCATTTGGCCGCACCGCCGGCGATCCCGATGACACGGCAGCCCTTGAGCTTCGCGATCATGCCTGCGACCGAGCCGGTTGCGCCTGCTGCGCCTGAGACAACAAAGGTCTCACCGGGCTTGATCTGGCCGACGTTGAGCGTGCCGAAATAGGCGGTCAGGCCGGTGGCGCCGAGCAGCGACAGGCCGAGAATTGGGTCAGTCGAGGGAAGCTTCTGCAGGCCCATCAGGCCGCGTGTCTCAGTCTTGAGGGTGTAGTCCTCCCATCCGAGGATGCCTTGGACCAACTGACCTTTGGTGAAGTTGGGATTCTTCGATTCGACGACCTGGCCAGCGGCAAAACCGCGCATCGGCTGGCCGAGCGGAATCATCGGGACGTAGGTGTCCATCGACATCCATCCGCGCTGGGTGGGGTCAAAGGACAGGGTCAGATTGCGGACCAGCACCTGGCCGTCGGCGACTGATGGGACGGTGGCCTCGTTCCAGCGGAAATCGCTTTCCTTGATCATGCCGTCGGGACGGGAAGCGAGGAGCCATTGCCGATTCTTTAGTTCTGCCATCGAAGGGTACCTCTCAGTCTTGAGTAGTGGCGGTTGCACATACACGCGTTTGCATACAAGCTCTACGGCTAGCGAAGCTTAAACGAACGGCGTGGGTGAAATTCTTCCCCACATGATCACAAATCGTCGCGAAAATAGAACAAGCAAGACTGCAAGGGATGTTTCACGTGAAACATCCCTTGCAGCCCAATCAGTAGCATCGAACCTTGCGGCGTGAGCGCTAAGGTTCAAGGCTTAACGTAGATGAAGATTCCCTCATAGAGGACGGCGGGGCGTTCCTGGCCGACGACAGCGATCTGCGTCTCCTGTGTGATCTGAGTGCCGATCGGCTTTTCCTCGACTGCGACGATACGCTGACGGGCGTGGACTGACGCGCCTGCGGGAACCGGTGAGATGAAGCGCAGCTTGTTGGCGCCGTAATTGATGACGTTACGGAAGCCGGTCACTTTCCATCCCGGGTTGAATTGAAAAGCCGGAAGCAGGCTCAAAGTCAGAAAGCCATGGGCGACCGGTCCACCGAAGGGGCTTTCGCGCTTGCATCGCTCGATGTCGAGATGAATCCATTGATGGTCGCCGGTGACATCGGCGAACTTCTGAATTTTGTCCTGCGGGATATCGATCGCATTGCTCCAAGGACCGAATTCGTCACTGATTTTTGCTTTCAACTGCGCAATATCGTCGAAACGTATGTCTGCCATCGTAGAGCTCCTGAGCGGATTCTATATGTCGTCCCGGTACTTTCATTCACGCGCGATAAAACTTCAACGGCGTTGGATTAATTTTCCGAACCGAAGAACACGAAGACGCGAGTCTCGATGCTTTCGCGCGGCGGCGCGTCGGATGGGCTGGCCGGATCGTCGAAGCCGGTATGCGCGGTCATACGGGCGCGGCCGTCAGTCGCCGAATCGTAACACTTGAGCAGCATCGCTTCGTCGGTCTGCATCAACGGGAAGTAGTACCATCGATGGGCCGGATTGTAATGAATCGCCAGGGTTTCGCCGCGCCGATGAGGGTAAATGAGGTCGCTGGCGACGAAATCAGCCGGCGCGATGGACTGGGCGTCGCAGATCGCGAAGGGTGATTCCTGCACCGGACCGGCGACGGGACGCCATACGTTGATGATAGCGAAGCGATGGCTGAGGAGGCTCCCCGCCTCCTCAGGAAAGAAATCGCGGACGCGCTGAGGTCCCGAGGTAAAGGTGTAGTCGTTGTGCGCGCCCTTAGCCGGAAGCTTGATGCGCTTGTCGCCCTTGGCGCGGCCGGAGTTGCGAACGATATGATCGAAAACCACTACACGGGTGGCGCCGGTGGCGGCTTTAACGAGGCGCTCGCATTCAGGGTAATAGACGCGGAGTACTTCCTCATCGTTGTAAAAGTCAGTGACGCGGCTCGGATCGTGATGAAGCTCGAAGCCTTCGCGGTCGAGTGAAAGCTGGCCAATAAGAGGACGCCCGTTGTGAATTTCGACGATACGCTTGTCAGTCTTACGATTGGTCGAAGGAGCACCGTCCGGCGGCGTATAGGTGTAGTTGTAGGGCTTCTCGTCCATCGGTGCGAGATAATTGATGGGGGCGTGGACGAGTCCGCCGGCAACGGCGAGAGAGGCAGACGTGCTGACGGGGGTGGAATGGGGCAGTTCGGTACTCATTGCCGAGACCTCGTGGAATTGGGCGGCGCGGGCGAAACGGCGCGTGCCGGAAGGGTAGGCGCGAAATAGCGCATGTTCAGAATCTAATTCGATTGGTTGCATGATGCAACCAATCTTGCGGAAACAGAGCTCCGCTAGAGGCGGGAGATTCCGATCGTTCCACGCGTTCGTGGTTGCGCGGCTGGCGTCCTCGGCTAAATTGAAGGCAAGCGCATCGTGACGGCGAACCAGGCCGGGTTAGCGCGGAGATTTTGGCCCGGATACCAGAATTTGTATTCGGCGGTGGCGGGGCGAATGAGCATGCTTGAGAATGGACTCGAAACTGATTTGGACGCGGAAGAAACGGTTGAATGGATCGATTCACTTGAAGCCGTAATTGATCGCGAAGGAGTCGATCGCGCCCATTATTTGTTGGAGAATCTAATCGGCAAGGCGCGCGATCGGGGTGCCTTCCTGCCGTACAATGCCAATACGCCATATGTGAACACGATTCCGGTGGAGCGGCAGCCGCGCTATCCCGGGGATCGTGAGATCGAGCGGCGGATCAGCTCGATTATCCGATGGAATGCGCTCGCGATCGTAGTGCGCGCGAACAAGGAAACGTCGGAACTGGGCGGGCATATCGCGAGCTTCCAGTCGGCAGCGACGTTGTATGATGTTGGATTCAATCATTTCTGGCGCGGCGCGACGGATGAATTCGCCGGCGACCTGGTCTATATCCAGGGTCATTCATCGCCGGGCTTGTACGCACGGGCATTCCTTGAAGGACGGTTGAGTGAAGATCAACTGCTGAATTTCCGCCGCGAGGTGGACGGGCGCGGATTGTCGTCGTATCCCCATCCGTGGCTAATGCCGGACTTCTGGCAATTCCCCACGGTGTCGATGGGACTCGGGCCGCTGATGGCGATCTATCAGGCGCGTTTCATGAAATATCTGCAAGGGCGAGGGATCGCTGACATGGGCGATCGCAAGGTGTGGGCGTTCATGGGTGACGGCGAGATGGATGAGCCGGAATCACTGGGAGCGATCGCGCTGGCGACGCGTGAGCGGCTCGACAACCTAATCTTTGTAGTCAACTGCAATCTTCAACGGCTTGATGGGCCGGTGCGCGGCAACGGCAAGATAATCCAGGAACTGGAGGCGGATTTTCGCGGCGCCGGCTGGAATGTGATCAAGGTGATTTGGGGAAGCAACTGGGATCCACTGTTGGCGCGCGATACCGAAGGTTTTCTGCGCAAACGGATGGAGGAATGCGTGGACGGTGAATACCAGGCATTCAAAGCGCGCGACGGCGCCTACGTGCGGCGGGAATTCTTCAGCAAGTATCCGCAACTAGTCGATATGGTCTCGGGCATGACCGATCAGGAGGTTTGGCAGTTGCGGCGCGGCGGACATGATCCGCTCAAGGTCTACGCGGCGTATGACGCGGCAGTGAACCATCAGGGACAGCCCACAGTAATCCTCGCGAAGACAATCAAGGGTTATGGGATGGGGAGTGCCGGCGAGGGCATGAACATTACCCATCAGCAGAAGAAGATGGATCTGGCGGAGTTGAAGGCGTTTCCAGATTCCCGTGACTGACGATCAGATCGAAAAAGTCCCGTTGTACCGGCCGGCGGATGACAGCGTTGAGATGGAATATCTGCGCAGCCGGCGCTCCGCGTTGGGCGGGGCGATTCCGCAACGGCGGCGCTCGTCAATCAAGCTGGAGGTGCCAGGGCTTTCGATGTTCGACGCGCTGCTCAAAGGCAGCGAGGAGCGCGAAATGTCGACAACGATGGGCTTTGTGCGGCTAATCTCGACGCTTATTCGTGACAAGACGCTGGGGCCGCGCGTGGTGCCGATTGTGCCCGACGAATCGCGAACATTCGGGATGGAAGGGATGTTCCGGCAACTTGGCATCTTCTCGCAAGTGGGACAATTGTATAAGCCCGAGGACAGCGGGCTGCTGATGTTCTATCGAGAGCATCAGCACGGGCAAATTCTTCAGGAAGGAATCAACGAGGCGGGCGCGATGTCGTCGTGGATCGCGGGGGCGACTTCATACAGTTCGCATAATCAGCCGATGATTCCGTTCTATATTTTCTATTCGATGTTCGGCTTTCAACGAGTCGGGGATCTGGCGTGGGCGGCGGGCGATATGCGCAGCCGAGGGTTTCTCCTGGGCGGAACGTCGGGACGCACGACCCTAAATGGAGAGGGCTTGCAGCACGCTGATGGCCATAGCCATTTGATGTCTTCGACGATCCCGAACTGCGTTTCGTACGATCCGACATTTGCTTACGAGGTCGCGGTTATAATCCACGACGGGCTACGCCGGATGTTACAGGAACAGGAAGACATTTTTTACTACATCACGTTAGTCAACGAGAATTACCGCCATCCCGCGATGCCTGAGGGTGCCGAGGAGGGGATTCTCAAGGGGATGTACCTGTTTCAGGACGGCGGCAAGGGTAATGAGCCGCGCGTGCAACTGATGGGATCGGGAACGATCCTGCGCGAAGTCCTGGCCGCGGCGGAATTGCTCAAAAATGATTTCGGCGTGCTGGCGGACGTCTGGAGCGTACCGAGCTTCACTGAACTTCGGCGCGACGGAATTGAGACCGAACGCTGGAACATGCTCCATCCGACGAAAGCGCAGAAGCGCAGCTACGTCGAGACTTGCCTCGCCGATCGGCCCGGCCCGGTGGTGGCGGCAAGTGACTATATTCGTTCGTTCGCCGATCAGATCCGGCCATATATACCACGCCGCTATAAGGTGCTGGGCACCGATGGCTTCGGGCGCAGTGACTATCGGGCGCGGCTGCGGAGCTTCTTCGAGGTAGATCGCCATTACGTGGCGTTGGCAGCGTTGAAGAGTCTCGCGGATGAAGAGCAGGTGCCGGCATCGAAGGTGGCGTCGGCGATCAAGAAGTACAATATCGATCCGGAACGTCCGATGCCGACACGGGTGTAATATCAGCGCCGCCGGTTGAGAAGGTAATTAGAGCGAGCCCTGCAAAAGCATATAAGTCAGCGCGAGTGAAATTATGGCGAGCCTGATCGACATCAAGATTCCTGATATCGGCGAGTTCCACGACGTTGACGTGGTCGAGGTTATGGTCAAGCCAGGCGACCACGTGAGCATCGACGATTCGTTGATAACGATCGAATCAGACAAGGCGACGATGGAGGTGCCGTCGCCACAGGCGGGAATCGTCAAGTCGGTTAAGGTCAAACTCGGCGACAAGGTCTCGGAAGGGTCGGCGATAATCGAACTCGAGGCCGAGGGTGCGCCGAGTAGCGAGAACGGCACGCCGAGCGACGGCAAGTCAGTCGAGGCAAAGCCACGCGAGGTGCATCCGGCTAAAGCGGCACCGTCGGCGCCGGTCAACGGCACGGGAAGCAAGTCGGCAACGAAAGAACGTCCGGCGTTGACGGTGGTGGGTGGAAAAGCGGAAACACCGGCAGTCGCAGCGGAACCGTCGCGGGCGATGGTCTCGAGTGAACAGCCGGAAGAGGGCGAGGAGACCGCTGCCAAAGTGCGGCCGCATGCGAGTCCCTCGGTACGGAAGTTCGCGCGCGAACTCGGCGCCGACCTGATGCAAATTCAGGGGAGCGGTTTGTATGGACGGATTTTTCGGAGCGATGTCGAGAAATACGTCAAGGCTATGCTGACCAGTCCGGCGGCGAGAAGCGGCGGCGGCGCACTCGATCTGATTCCCTGGCCGAAGATTGATTTCACCAGATTCGGCGAGGTCGAGAGTGTGCCACTGTCGCGGATTCGCAAGCTGTCGAAGGCGAATCTCGCGCGCAACTGGGTGATGATTCCGCACGTCACGCAGTTCGACGAAGCGGACGTGACCGAACTCGAGGCGCTGCGGCAAGAGATCAATCAGAAAGCGGCGGCGCGCAAAGATAGTGCTCCGGTGCGGGTCACGATTCTCGCGTTCATCCTCAAGGCGCTCGTGCCAGCGCTGAAGGAGTTCCCGGAATTCAACTCGTCGTTGGAAGGGGACAATCTAATCCTGAAGAGGTACTACCATCTCGGCTTCGCAGCAGACACGGCAGATGGGCTGGTGGTGCCGGTGATCCGCGACGTCGATCAAAAGGGCGTCTTGCAGATCGCGCGCGAAACGGCGGAATTGGCTGCCGCGGCGCGCGGGCGAAAGCTGAAACCGTCGGATATGCAGGGCGGATGTTTCACTGTGTCCAGTCTCGGCGGGATTGGCGGGACGTCGTTTACGCCGATTATCAATGCGCCGGAGGTGGCGATTCTAGGAGTGTCAAAGCTGACTCACAAGCCGGTCTATCAGAACGGCGGTTTCGTACCACGCCTGATCGTGCCGCTGTCGCTATCGTATGACCATCGGGTGATTGATGGAGCGTTAGCGGCTCGATTCATCACCTATATGAGCGAAGTACTCGGCGATATGCGGCGGGCGTTGCTATAACGGCCACACGTATCCAGGCGAATGCGATAGCCGCAGAGTTTTAAGGGCGCAACGCTCGCAGTCTCAGAATCTAATGCATGGCAGTCATGGACTTGCGTAATGCGGTGGTTTGAGAACCAACTCCATGACGTGCGTACGGCCTCGCAAGCGAGAAATGAGAGTTCTAAGACGCGACGCTCGCAGCCCTCGCGCCCGCA
>Ga0335072_10017524_pt1 | contig 10127 bp, 10 predicted proteins | sample Lox_Sample_21_FD_206725 | JGI IMG/M metagenome (GOLD analysis project Ga0335072, IMG submission 206725) | Soil microbial communities from Loxahatchee National Wildlife Refuge, Florida, United States - Lox_Sample_2.1 | ecosystem: Environmental > Terrestrial > Soil > Wetlands | place: USA...
GCTGCCACGTTCGGAGGCGTCGCCGAGAAACACGCGCTGCAGGCCAACACGGCGGCGCAGGCTCTGGCCCTGTTCGTCGTGCCACTCGCCGCATGGCTGACGGATCGGGCCGTGCGGCGGCGGACAATACTGATCGTTGCGTTTGCCGCCGAATTTGTCGTCGGTTGGAGCGGGATCGCTCTGGCGTTGCGCGGCGGCATCGCGGGTGTGTGGACCGCGCAGCTCGGATTCGCGTTCTTGTTGGCGTTCATCATGGCCGCCGAGCCGACCACACTGGCCGAGCTATTCCGCAGCGAATTCCGCTTGAGCGCCTATTCCGTGTCTTTCAATCTCGGGATCGGCATTGCCGGCGGTACGGCACCGATCGTTGCAACGGCGCTGATTGCCGCGACAGGAAACGGTATGGCACCCGCATGGTATCTGATGCTCGGTGCTGCAATCGCCGCGGGTGCAGCCTTTTTCATGGCCGACCGCAGTGACAAGCCGCTGCGCTGACGCGGTCCGCGGTGAACCGATCGAGCGCGAACCGCGATACAGGCAACTTCCGCCTGCACCGTTGCGCTCGGCAACCAGCAGACGTAACTTGCCGAGCTTTGCCCATCACGCCAAGTCTCGACAAAATGCTTGAATTCATGCGGCGCTTCGTCCGCAGCGAAGCAGCGATGAAAGACCGGCAGCAGGCCGAGCGCTTCGTATCAAATCTCTATCGCGGCGTGCTGGGCCGGGAGCCCGACCAGCCCGGGTTCGAAGCGCACGTTCGCGCGCTGTTGACCGGCACATCATACGGCGACCTCCTGGAAGAGTTTGTCACCTCCGAGGAGTTCCGTCTCCGGACCAGCGGGGTCAAATTGTTCGTGCCGCCGGGGGACTTTTACTCTCCGATCGGCAATCCGGCGCAAATCGATGGTTACTTGAGCGCGTTGGAAGCTGCTGGAACACCCAGTACCGTGCCGGGCATCGCGCTTGACCGAGCCGAAATGGTCGCGACCTGGCGAGCGTTGTTGCCGTTTCTTGGGAGCATCCCGTTCACAGCCGAGAAGAGTAGCGGTCTCCGCTACGCCTTCGTCAATCCGCATTACTCCTGGGGCGACGGCAGTATCCTGCATGCGATGCTGCGCCACCTGCGGCCAAAGCGATTGATCGAAATCGGCAGCGGCTGGTCGTCGGCATGTACGCTGGATACCGTCGAACGATATCTCGACGGCAATTGCGAGCTGACCTTCATCGATCCTCATCCCGAGCTGCTGCACAGTCTGATCGATGGCATGACCACGCCGGTTCAAATCATCGGCAAGCCGGTTCAGTCGTTACCTTTGTCGATCTTCGACGAGCTGCAAAGCGGCGACGTTTTGTTTATCGACTCGACGCACATTCTGAGTACCGGCAGCGACGTATGCTTCGAACTTTTCGAGATTCTGCCGCGACTTGTTCCCGGCGTTGTCGTGCACTTTCACGACATGTTCTGGCCGTTTGAATACTCCAGGGAGTGGGCCGTCGACGAAAACCGTTCCTGGAACGAGCTATATGCGGTCAGGGCCTTCCTGACCCAGAACGCTGGCTGGCGCTTCCTCATGTTCAACGATTACATGGCAAAATTTGAAAGAACCTTGATCGAGGCAACCTACCCGGATTTCTTCAAGAACTCAGGCGGCGCGCTGTGGATACAGCGGCTTTGAAGCGTCCGCTGCAATGTCGGCTTTTATCAGAAGCAGACACTTTGCGGGCAGGCTCCAAGCGTTGGGCCATAGCCCTCAATCGCGCTTGGGGATGCCGGCCGCGGCGATGACCGCGCTCCATTTGGCGATGTCGGCCTTCATGCGCGCCGTCATGTCGGCGGGCGTGCTCCAGCGCATTTCCATCCCCATCGCTTTCGCCTTGTTTTGAATGTCAGGATCGGGAATGACGTCCTTCATGGCCTCATTGAGCGTGGCGACCACTGCCGCCGGGGTCTTGGCCGGTACCGCGAGCCCGTTCCAGCTGACGACCTCATAATTCTTGATGCCGCTCTCGATCGCGGTCGGAACGTCCGGCAGATAGGCCGTGCGCTTGGCGCCGGTCGACGCCAACGGGACCAGCTTGTTGCTGGCGAGGAGACCGTTGACGGCCGCGTAGAATTCGAACTCGAGATCGATATCGCCCCGCATGAGGGCATTGGCCATGTCGGCGGACGTGCGGAACGTCACGATGGTCGCCTTGATGCCGGCCGTGCTGGTGAACAATTCGGCGGCGAGGTTCTGCGTGCTGCCGGGCACGATGGTGCCGATATTGAGCTTGCCGGGATTGGCCTTGGCCGCCGCGATGACATCCTTGAGCGATTTCAACGGCGAGCCCGGGCGGGTGAGGATCAAGAGATCGAAGAATGCCGCCGTCGACACCGAGGAGAAATCGGTGAGGATGTTGTATGGCAGCTTGGCGAACAGTGCCTCAGCGATGGCGCTATTGTTGCCGGTCATGAGCAGCGTGTAGCCGTCAGGCGCGGCGGAAGCTCCGGCCTCCGCTGCGGCAATGCCGCCGGCGCCGGGGCGATTCTCGATGACGAACTGCTGCTTGAGGCGGGTCGAGAGCTTCTCGCCGAGGATGCGCATCCCGACATCGGCGACCCCGCCGGCGCCGTAGGGTACGATCAGCATCACCGGACGCTGCGGGTAGCCGCCGGCGGCCTGCGCCGCGACGGTAATGCCGAGGGCGGCAGCCAGCATGGCCGCCATCACCGCCGCGGCCGAAATTCCGGCCGCGATTTTTCCGCTCGCTCTCATCAACTTCCCCCCGGCTTAGGCCAACAAGCCTACGCTTCCAGGGCTGACCGTCAATCGACGGAGAGGCGCGTCAGTGCCGCGCAAACGGCAATGCGCAAGCGGCAAAGGGTCACGGCAGGTGATCGTAGCCGTCGCCGAAGCCCTTCAAGCTCATCGGGAAGCCGATGCCTTCCTCGGGCGACTGGAAAATGATGAAGGTTGCGGACTGGCCGTTGCGCAGTTGATTGAGCAGGTTGTCGTCCATGTTGATTTCGGCCATGCAGCCGTTCGGCAGACACTTGACGAAGCCGGCGCGGCCGACGTCCTTATTATCGATTTTCAGGCCCAGCCCCGACGGCAGTATGACGCCGAGCGGGGCAACCACGCGCATCAGGCGGCTCTTCAAGTCGGCGACTTTGAGCACGAGCACGGTTAAGCCCACATTGGGCCGGTCCTCCGCCGTCACGCTCTGCATCAGCGCGCATTGCTCGCTCTGTGCGCCTGGCGGTGTTTCGCACCTGATCTGCCAGTCGCCATAGACCGAACGGACCACACCCTGGGCCCGCGCATCGCCGCCCGTTGCCGTGATGACTGCAAGCAGGATGGCGGTACCGGCAAGCGCCGCCGTTATCGGGCGCAGTAAGGCCCGGCGCCCAGGGCGGCCATTGAGCCGTAACCGCCGTCCGAGATCGCAGATCGGCATGATATCAATTCCCTCACCAGCCAAGCCCCCTGCCGCCCGCGAAAGATCGCCTAACCCGAATCAATCCACGGCCGGTTGCCGCGGCGCGAGCCTGCCTACATGCTGAGCCCAACCTGTCAAGAATGTCCAAATGACGGCATCCCGGCTGCGCTAGCGTCGCGCAGGTTCCGATGCCACGCACATGGCTATCGCACCTGGCGATTGAGTGCATTGCAGCAGGGCCGGATTTGTGGTTTGAGGAACCGGGATTCCGGCTAGTGTGGCGGTTCAGAAGTCCGCACGATGACCGCCGGGGGCTGGTTGTGCGGACTTCTGAACCAAAACCCACACTGGATGGATACGTTACTGGTGGCCATCGCTTTCGAAGCTCGCAAACGAGTATGCCGCTTGATCATGCGAACTTCGGAATCGGGACACTAGTCCCGCCGATGCCTGCAACGACTTCTGACCCACCGGTCCGCCCTGCCCTCGCGGACCAGGCGGCCAGGAGGAAGGCAGGCGGGTCACGCTGTCGCGGTCTGCGCCTGATACACCTGTGCGCTCTTCTTCGACGGTCACGGCCGAGCTCAAATCAGGGAGAGAGATGCAGATGAAGGTGTTCTCGCGCTTGACCGCCGCTGCGCTGGCAGCGGGCGTCTTGCTTGGCAGCGTCAGCGCTGCGCTGGCCGGTCTTGGGCAGCCGTCGCCGTGGCAGATCGGCATGCAGGGTTCCGCCACGCCGATCATGGACGACATCGTGGCGTTTCATAACTTTCTTCTGTGGGTTATCGCGATAATCGCCGGATTCGTCCTTATCCTGCTTCTCTACATCATCGTGCGGTTCAATGCGCGCGCCAATCCGGTCCCGACGCGCACCACGCATAACACCCTGCTCGAGGTCGCCTGGACCATCCTTCCGGTGGTCATCCTGGCGACGATCGCGGTCCCCTCGTTCCGGCTCCTGTTCCTGCAGCTCGACGTGCCCAAGCCCGACCTCACGGTGAAGGTCACAGGCAAGCAATGGTTTTGGAGCTATGCCTATCCCGACAACGGCAATTTCGAGTTCGATTCGCTGATGGTCGCCGACAAGGATCTCAAGCCCGGCCAACCGCGTCTGCTCACGGTCGACAACGAGATGGTCGTACCGGTCAACAAGGTCGTGGAAGTGCTGGTGACCGGCGCCGACGTGATCCATTCCTTCAATGTACCGTCGTTCGGCATCAGGATCGACGCCATCCCGGGCCGCATCAACGACACCTGGTTCAAGGCGACCAAGGAGGGTGTTTTCTACGGCGAGTGCTCCGAACTGTGCGGCAGGAATCATTCGTACATGCCGATCGCGGTGCACGTCGTCAGCGACAGCGAATTCACCGCGTGGGTGAGTCAGGCCAAGCAGAAATTCGCCGCGAACGACAACGTTCCGCCGGAGACGTTCGCGGCAGCGGGCGCCCCGGCTCAGCAGTGATGTGACGATCTGATCGATCCGGCGACGGCCGGCCGCTAACGAAGGAAATGCAAATGGACACGATGGTACACGCGGCTCATGGCGACGAGGGCGGACACGACATTCCGCACGGCTGGCGCCGCTTCCTCTATTCTACGAACCACAAGGACATCGGCACGATGTACCTGGTGTTCGCGATTATTGCGGGCACGATCGGCGGCATCTTGTCGATCTTGATACGTGCCAACCTGATGTATCCGGGCTCGCTGCTTATTCACAACACCGAAACCTACAACGTGTTTATCACTGCGCATGGGTTGATCATGATTTTCTTCATGGTCATGCCGGCGATGATTGGCGGCTTCGGCAATTGGATGGTGCCGCTGATGATCGGCGCGCCGGACATGGCCTTCCCGCGCATGAACAATATTTCGTTCTGGCTGCTGCCGGCCTCGTTCGCGCTACTCCTGACGTCAATGTTTGTTCCGGGCATGCCCGGCGAAATCGGCGCCGGGACCGGATGGACGCTGTATGCACCGCTCTCGACAACGGGCAGCCCCGGCCCGGCGATGGATTTCGCCATCCTGTCGATTCATCTCGCCGGCGCCTCGTCGATCCTCGGCGCCATCAACTTCATCACCACGATCTTCAATATGCGCGCGCCCGGCATGACCATGCACAAGATGCCGCTGTTCGTTTGGTCGATCCTGGTGACCGTATTTCTGCTGCTGCTGGCTCTGCCGGTGCTTGCCGGCGCCATCACCATGCTGCTGACCGACAGGAATTTCGGCACCACCTTCTTCAACCCGCAGGGCGGCGGCGATCCGCTGCTGTTCCAGCATCTGTTCTGGTTCTTCGGCCATCCCGAAGTGTACATCCTGATCCTGCCCGGCTTCGGCATGATCAGCCAGATCGTCTCGACGTTCTCGAAGAAGCCGGTGTTCGGCTATCTCGGCATGGCCTACGCCATGGTGGCGATCGGCGGCATCGGCTTCGTGGTCTGGGCGCACCACATGTATAATGTGGGCATGTCGGCCAGCGTGCAGGCCTACTTCATCGCCGCCACGATGGTGATCGCGGTGCCGACCGGCGTGAAGATCTTCTCCTGGATCGCCACCATGTGGGGCGGCTCGATCGAGTTCAAGACGCCGATGCTGTGGGCGATCGGCTTCATCTTCCTGTTCACCGTCGGCGGCGTGACCGGCGTCGTACTGGCCAATGCCGGCGTCGACCGCGAACTGCACGGCACCTATTACGTCGTCGCGCACTTCCACTACGTGCTGTCGCTCGGCGCGGTGTTCGCAATCTTCGGCGGCTGGTACTACTGGTTCCCGAAGATGACCGGCTACATGTACGACGAGACGCTCGGCAAGCTGCACTTCTGGTTCACCTTCATCGGCGTCAATGTGGTGTTCTTCCCGCAGCACTTCCTCGGGCTCGCCGGCATGCCGCGCCGCTATGCCGATTATCCCGATGCGTTCGCCGGGTGGAATTTCGTCTCCTCGATCGGTTCGTACATTTCCGGCTTCGGTTTGCTGATCTTCTTCTACTGCATGTTGCGCGCCTTCATGAAAAAGGAGCACGCGGGGGCAAACCCGTGGGGTCCGGGCGCCACGACGCTGGAATGGACGCTGTCGTCGCCGCCTCCCTTCCACCAATATGAGACGCTGCCGCTGATCCGATGAGCGTAACTGTTGCCCGTGTCGAACCCTCAATCGCGAGTGTCGGCGACTACATCGAACTGATGAAGCCGCGGGTGATGTCGCTCGTGGTGTTCACGGCCCTGGTCGGCCTCGCGGTGGCGCCGGGCCACATCCACCCGGTGATCGCCTTTGCGGCTCTGCTGTGCATCACGGTGGGCGCCGGCGCCGCCGGCGCGCTCAACATGTGGTTCGACGCCGACATCGACGGCCGCATGGCACGTACGGCGGGCCGGCCTATCCCCCGCGGCCGCATCGCGCCCGGCGAAGCGGCCGGCTTCGGCCTGACGCTCGCGGCGTTCTCGGTCGTCACGCTCGGACTGTTGATCAATGTGCTGGCGGCGGCGCTACTCGCCTTCACGATCTTCTTCTATGTCGTGATCTATACAGTCTGGCTGAAGCGCTCGACGCCGCAGAACATCGTCATCGGCGGCGCCGCCGGTGCGCTGCCACCGATGATCGGCTGGGCGGCTGCGACCGGCAGCCTCGCGCTCGAGCCGGCGCTGCTGTTTCTCATCATCTTCTTCTGGACGCCGCCGCACTTCTGGGCGCTGTCGCTCTACCGCAGCGAAGATTACGCGCGCGCCGGGATTCCGATGTTGCCCGTTGTTTCCGGCGAGGAAACCACGCGCCGCCAAATCCTCAATTACACGCTGATCCTCACCCCGCTGGGCGTTGCGCCATGGCTCCTCGGCTATGCCGGACCGGTCTATGGCCTCACCGCCTTGGCGATCGGCGCGGCGATGATCGCGCTGGCGGTACGGGTGCGCCGGGAGCGCGGCGGATATCGCGCCAGCAAGCAATTGTTCGGCTTCTCGATCCTCTATCTGTTCCTGCTGTTCGCGATGCTGTTGATCGATCGGGTGTCGGGAGGGCTGTTGGGCCATTTCGCGGCATGATGATAGCGAACCAGACCATGAACGAGCTCCGCCAAAAGCCGCCGAACGAGCTTCCTCCTCATAAATCCCCCCCGCTTGCCGGGCAGGGCGACGAGGAAACCGGGATCAAGCTGACGGCCGAGCAACTGCGCGCACGCCGCGCCCGTTCGATCGCGATCGCGCTGGCGCTCGGCGCATTCGTTCTGATGATCTTCGCGGTCACGATCGTGCGGCTCGGCTCCCGGACGGACACCGGGCCGGACTACATGCGCCCAGTACAGACGAACCAATAGCGGCAATCGACGAAGCAGCGGCCATGCGCGAAGAGACAAAACCACCAGAGCGCCGCAGCGAAAGACGTCGCGATTTTGTCGTCGCCTTCCTGTGCGGCGGCTTCGTCGCGCTGATGGTAGGCGCAGCCTATGCTTCAGTGCCGCTCTATTCCTGGTTCTGCCGCACCACCGGCTTTGGCGGCACGACGCAGGTGGCGAAGTCGGTGCCGACCCACCAATCCGCACGCACCATCACCGTCCGTTTCGATTCCAACGTGGCCGCCGGCCTGCCCTGGTCGTTCGCGCCTGAGCGCAACACGATCGACGTGCATCTCGGACAGGTGGTGACCGTCTATTACAAGGTCACCAACCAGGCCCCCCGCGTGATCGTTGGCCAGGCCGGCTATAACGTCAGCCCGCCGACCGTCGGCATCTACTTTGAAAAGATCAACTGCTTCTGCTTTACGACGCAAACGATGCAGCCGGGCGAGACGCGCGACATGGCGGTGGTGTTCTACGTCGATCCGAAGCTTGCCCAGAATTCCGAACAGGACAATGTCAGCACCATCACGCTCTCCTATACGTTCTACCCGGTGCGCGAGCCTGCGCTCGCGAACCCGTTGAAAGAGAGCGCCGCAGCGCCCCAATCGGGCCGGATCTAGGGCAGGATGGCAATGCGGCAAAAATCGCTTTGGATGGCAGCGTGCTCGTCCGATGAGGCAAATTCACCGAGCCGACCAGGTCGGCTTGGCTTGGTTTCTAACGGCAACGAAATGCGCGGACGGCGACGGCTCGCGCCAAAGTGGAGACGATGACATGGCCGATGTTGCACACGCCAAACCGCACCACGACTATCACCTGGTTAAACCCAGTCCGTGGCCGGTGATCGGCTCTATCTCGGCGTTTATCACCGCCGTCGGGCTGATCCTGTGGATGCATTCGATCGTCACCTTCTCGCCGCTCGTTCTCGGCGTCGGGCTCATCGGCATCGCCTATACGATGATCGGCTGGTGGCGCGACGTCATTCACGAAGCGGAGGTCGAAGGCGACCACACGCGCGTGGTGCAGATCTCGCACCGCTACGGCATGATCCTGTTCATCGCCTCGGAGGTGATGTTCTTCGTCGCCTGGTTCTGGGCCTATTTCAACACCGCGTTGTTCCCGGATGAATTCAGGGATGTCGGCCGGATCGCGTTCACAGGCGGCGTGTGGCCGCCTAAGGGCATCGAGACATTCGATCCCTGGCATCTGCCGCTGCTCAACACGCTGATCCTGCTCACCTCCGGCACGACGGTGACCTGGGCGCACCACGCGCTTCTGGAGAACGACCGCAAGGGCTTGAAGTGGGGATTGCTGTTGACCATCGCGCTCGGTCTGTCCTTCACCGCCTGCCAGGCCTGGGAATACGCGCACGCCATGTTCCACTATTCGGGAAACATGTATGGCGCTGCGTTTTTCATGGCGACCGGCTTCCATGGCGCGCATGTCATCATCGGCACGATCTTCCTGACCGTGTGCCTGTTCCGCGCGCTGGCCGGCCAGTTCAAGCCGACGCAACATCTCGGCTTCGAGTTCGCTGCCTGGTACTGGCACTTCGTCGACGTGGTGTGGCTGTTCCTGTTCGCCTGCATCTACGTGTGGGGCGGCGGCGCCAGCGCAGGCTAGCGGCGACTTATCTCCGCTCATTTCCGCGCAAACGGGGATCCATGCTGCGTACTAGCTTGGTCCCCGCTTTCGCGGGGACGGACGGATCTCTACATGACCGACATGAGCCAGGAACCGGTCACCACATTATCCGGAGCCATTCGTGCCGGATTGTCCTGTCGCTGTCCGCGCTGCGGCAAGGGCAAGCTTTTCCAGGGCTTCCTGACGCTGCGGCCGCGTTGCGAGGTCTGCGGGCTCGATTACGGTTTCGCCGATTCCGGCGACGGCCCGGCGGTTTTCATCATGTTCCTGGCCGGCTTCATCGTCGTCGGCGCCGCCTTGGTGACGGAGGCGGTCTATAGCCCGCCATATTGGGTCCACGCCGCGCTGTGGTTGCCCTTGATCGTCATCCTCACGCTCGGGCCGTTACGGCCGATGAAGGGAATGATGATTTCGCTGCAGTACTACCACAAGGCCGCGGAGCAGCGGTTCGGCGGACCGGGAGCGCCATGAGCGCCGTGGAAAGAACGCGCCGATCATCGCACCGATCATCGCACCGATCTTGGGTCGGTCTATCGATCCCCGCGTTGGTCGTCTTTATCGTCCTTATCGGGCTCGGCACGTGGCAGATTCAGCGCAAGGCCTGGAAGGAAGGCCTGATCGCCACGCTCAACGCACAGCTTGCGGCGCCGCCAATCGCCCTTCCGCCGCCTGCCACATGGGCGAAGCTCGACCGCAAAGACGACGAATACCGTAGCGTCACGTTCCAGGC
>Ga0335072_10017525_pt1 | contig 10127 bp, 3 predicted proteins | sample Lox_Sample_21_FD_206725 | JGI IMG/M metagenome (GOLD analysis project Ga0335072, IMG submission 206725) | Soil microbial communities from Loxahatchee National Wildlife Refuge, Florida, United States - Lox_Sample_2.1 | ecosystem: Environmental > Terrestrial > Soil > Wetlands | place: USA: Florida...
CAGGTGGGCGATCACGTCGTCGAAATTGCCGTGACGCGAGGCGTCCTGTGTGACGGAACGCGGGAACAATTCGTACCAGCTTGCGAAGACCGCCTGCGGGCGGTCGACCTCGAGCAGCAGCGGAGGTTCGTGGCGAATCAGGAACTCTTGCGAGTCGACCGATTGCATCGCCGCCATCGTCGCATCCGACAGCAGCAGCGCGACGCGCTCCGCCTCGTCGGCCGTCTCGAATCGGTCGAGAACGATGGCCAGCTTCTCCAGCTTTGGACCTTCCGCGCGCTCGGCCGCGGTGGCGATCATGCGGCGGCCTTCTTCGATTTCCAGCGTCAGCGGCACGCCGGCCGCGTGCTTGGCGTGCAGATCGTGACGCAACGTGCCCCACACGTCCCACCATGCTTCGATGGTAAATTCGTGCCGGCCAATTCGCGCGGGCGCAAATTCCGCCTCCCAGCGGTCATTGTTCACCAGCGCCATCGCTTCGCGCTGCCACGGCGTTTCGCCCGCGGCGCGCCAGAGCAATGCGGCGGCCAGCACTTCATGGCCGTCCGCGACGATGTCGGCGCTGACGGTTACGGTTTCTCCCACCACGCGCTTCGCGGCGTAATCGCCATCCGGTACCGAAGGCGCGATCTTCTCGATCACGATGCGCGTGGAACGCGCTGTATTGTGATCGAGCTTCGGCGACTGTCCGGCCCGAGCTATCGCTGGAGCGCGCTTGTAGGTCAGCACGCGCACCTCGCCCGCAGCCAGGGGCGCGATCGCATCGCCACCGCCCTGGAGCAATTTGGGGATGCCGAACGCCGCCCCGGCCTGAGGTGGCAGCGGCGCCACGGAAAACGGCAGTGGAGCCGGGGCGCCCAGGTCTGGGTTCAGCAACACAACCGCCGCGCGGCTAGCGTCGCGCGGGTCGGCGGTATTGCACCGAAGCAGCGCCGTCGCGGTGGCCGACGACGGCGTAAGCTGCCGCATGATGTCTCCCAGCTTGTGCGGCGCGATGCGATCAAGCAGGCCGTTTGCGGCGGCGATGTCGCCGCTCAGGTCGCACGGCGCTTCCTCCCGCGCGCGTTGCAGGTCTTCCGGCGAGGCACGTGCCGCATCGAAGGGCCGGCGCGCGGCATATTCGAATCCCATCGGCACGAACAATCCGCTCATCGAAGCGGCGGCGCGAGCCAGCGCGTGGCGACAGGCAGAGGCAGTGTCGGTCCCCCACGGCAGACGCGCCGCCAGCCGATCGAAGAACGATGGTTCCGGCGAGCCGATGGCCGGCGCCACTGTGCGTAATGTTGCCATCTCCTCCATCAGCCAGGGCGACCGTCCGTCCCACCACGCCACGGACGACGCCACCAGATCAAATCCTGCTCCGGCCAGCCGGGCGATCGAGCCGCGATCAGTGCCCGGCGTCCATGCCAGCATCAGCGTATCGGCAGCGACGGGACGCAGGCGTTCGATCAGCCGGCGCCAGACCGAGGCCGGTACGCGATCCGGCTCAACCGCACGAAACCCGGCTACCCCCGCGCGGATCAGGCGTGTGAGGCGCTCCGCCCACCAATCCATCAAGGCTTCCGCCGTAGCGGTTGCGCCAAAGCGCGGCGCGGCGGCGTCGGGTCGCGCGGGCGCACGGCGGGGATCAGGGGCGCCGCCGCAGAACCCGGTACTGAACCAGTCTGGTGCGCGCTGCCGCACGGCGGCGTCCGCCGCCACCTGGTACAGAATCAGGTCCAGCATGAGCCGCAGGCCCTGTTGCGCCGCCAGGTCGGCGATATGCCGGATGCCGGCGTCGGCATCCCCGTCCCAGCCAAGGGCAGGATGCAATGCCTCATGGTCGGCGGTGACGTAGATGTCTCCCCCTGGATCGGGTGCGAACGGCGGCGCCAGGCAGACATGGTCGAAGCCCATGGCCCGCACACGCGTCAGCAGATCGGGCCACGCGGTGAGCGGCCCGGCCACCAATGGGTGCGCATGGTATATCTTAGCCGCCATCCCCCGCTTCCCTCTGCTCGCGTCGCCTGCTGAAGGCGTAGGGTAAGCGTTTGGTTCGGTCCTGCCTGCCACTATTTCTCCATTCGGCGCCAAGGCTACGGCCGCGCGGGAATGGCGGCCCCGCAAATCTGCGGCAGGTCGCGTATGCCCTGCCGCACGCAAAGAGGCGACCTCCCATCACAAGCCCGGGAGCGCCCTCCGATCGTCCGATTTTAACGCCGACCGCGCGGCGGCGTTGCATCCCTGGCACGAACCATCTGGAAACTTCGTACTCTGTGCATGTATCGTGCGAACTCACAAGGCGGCGAGGGGAGGAGCAATACGGTGGGTCCCAAGGCGATCGTGCGCGCGCGGGTGCCGCTTCGGCTGGGCTTCGCAGGCGGCGGCACCGATCTCAGCCCCTATTGCGACGAATATGGGGGGGCGGTGCTGAATATGACGATCGACCGCTACGCTTACGCCTTCATCGAACCATCCACCGATGGCCTGCTGCACTTTGTCGCGCCGGATGTGGGGATCGAGGAGGAATTTCCGCTCGACCTGGAGGATCTGAGCGCCTCGCGGCTGCAACTGCATGCCGGGGTGACGCGGCGGATGCTGCGGCAGTTTGGCGGCGGGGCGGTGCCGGCGATCCGCTTGGTCTCGTATGTCGACGCACCGCCCGGTTCCGGACTGGGATCGTCTTCCGCCCTGGTGGTCGCGATGGTGGAGGCATTCACCGCGTTCCTCGAGGCGCCGATGGGTCCCTATGACGTGGCCCATGTGGCGTTCGAAATCGAGCGGCTTGAGCTGCAACTGGCCGGTGGCAAGCAGGACCAGTATGCCGCGACCTTTGGTGGCGTGAACTACATCGAATTCCACGCCGGTGACCGTGTCATCGTCAATCCGTTGCGGGTTCCGCCGTGGATGCTGAACGAGCTTGAGACCGCGCTCGTGGTCTGCTTCAGCGGCGTGTCGCGGCGATCGGAGGAGATCATCGTAGAGCAACAGCGCCGGATGGTGTCGCATGACGACGCGTTGGAGGCGCTGCATCAGCTCAAGCGCGATGCCGCGGAAATGAAGGAGGCGCTGCTGCGCGGAGAAATCGCCCGCATGGCGGCGGTGCTGAACAGATCCTGGGTGGCGAAGCAGAAGACGGCGCCAGGCATCAGCACGGGGCGAATCGAATCGCTGTACGAGCTGGCGTTTGCCGCCGGAGCGACGGGCGGCAAGGTATCGGGCGCCGGCGGCGGTGGCTTCATGATGTTCCTGGTGCCGCCAAATCGGCGGTATCAGGTGGTTCGCGCGTTGAGCGACGCGGGCGCCCTGGCGAGCGGCGTCCACCTGACCACGCAAGGCGCGGAGTCCTGGACCGTCTGACGTGGCCTTGGCTGCCGGCTATTGCGAGACGCCGTCCGGCGAGGCAACCGCGTTCGGACACGGGACGCGCTTTACATTTCCCGCAATGCGCCCCGGAAACTCTGCCGCAGCGGACCGATCAGATAATCGAACAGGGTGCGAGCCTTGGTCGGCACGATCACTTCCACCGGCATGCCGGGCCCCAACCGGCGCAGCAATGCGCCGCCCTGCCGGTCCGCCACCAATGCTACGTCCGCCGCGAAATAGGCGCGGCCGGTCCGGGGGTCAGTCATTCGGTCGGCGGAGATCACGGTCACCTTGCCGTCGATCGGCGCGGCGTCGCGCAGGCTGAATCCGGTTGCCATCACCTGCGCGCTCTGGCCAATCCGCAAATGCTCTACGTCCTCGGGCCGGATCTGTGCCTCGGCGATCAGTGTCGGCATGCGCGGCACGATGTCCATGATCGGTTTGCCCGGCTCGACCACGCCGCCCTTGGTGAAGATCGCCAGGTTGACGACTTCGCCGCTGATCGGCGCACGAATCTCCAGCCGGCGCAGCATGTCCCGGTCGGCCGCAAGCCGCGGCAGCACGTCGTTGATGCGCAACTGGGCGTCCCGCAGCTCATGGGTTGCGTCGTCCTGCGCTGTCTGTCGCAGGCGCAGTTTCTCGGCCTCCAGTTCCGCCGCCTCCGATCCAAATCGCGCCACGTCCGACGTCAGTTGTCCCACCTGGCCGCGCAACGCTTCCACGCCGCGTCCGAGTTCCAGCATGCGGTTCTTCGGCTCGAGACCGAGACGTTCCAGTTCGCTGATCGAGCGCATTTCCTGCGTCGCCAGGTCCAACTGCTTGTTCAGCGAATCGAGCTGCTGGCGCGCGCCATCCTGCTGCGCGCGCGCCTGTACGATGCGTTGGTCCACCACTTGGAGCTGTTGCGACAGCAGCTCGCGATGGCTGCGGAAGACGATGCGCTCGCGGTTCATCACCGCCGCGGCAACGGGATCGGCGGGCGAGAGATCGGTCGGAAAGCTGATATCCGTGGCGGCGCCAAGTTCGGCGAGATCGCGCGCCGATAACGCCTGATCCGCGAGCAATTGCGAGCGGTGCACATCGTAGGCGGCGCGCGCTTGCGTGTCGTCCAGCCGGACCAGAACCTGGCCCTGCTCCACCGCGCTGCCTTCCTGCACAAGCAGTGCGGCGACGATGCCGCCTTCCCGGTGCTGTACCGTCTTGCGGTTGCCATGCACGACGAGTGCGCCGGGACCGACCACGGCGCTGTCGAGCGGCGCCAGCATCGACCAGGTGCCAAGGCCGCCGAAGAACACGCCGATCGTGAGGACGCCGGTGAGGATGGCTTTGTTCATGGTCAGGCCCGCGCCGTGCGAATGCCGGAGTGTGCGCGTTGCGTGGCGGCCAGATCGGCCTCGCCGTCGGCGCCCGGTGCCGGTATCTCGCTTGTCTGGCCGGAGCGGTTGTCCACGGGGGCCGGCGCGTGCTGCGTCATGAATTCCGCCGTGCGCTGCAGGCTGACCATCTGGCCGTCGCTGATGGTGGCGACGTAATCGGCAATCCGCACCAGCCCGATCCGGTGGGTGATCATCACCACCGTGCATTTGCGCTGCTTCAGCGCGAGCACGCACTCGGTCAGCGCCGCCTCGCCTTCGGAATCGAGATTCGCGTTCGGTTCATCCAGCACGACGAGGCTTGGCGCTCCCAGCAAGGCGCGCGCCAAGGCAATGCGCTGCTTCTGCCCACCGGACAGGGACATGCCGGCGTCGTCGAGCAATGTCTGATAGCCTTGCGGCAATCGCACGATCAGGTCGTGTGCGTTGGCCGCTTTCGCGGCCGCGACCACCGTGTCGTCCTCGGCATCACTGAACCGTGCGATGTTGTCGCGGATCGTGCCGGGGAAGAGCGCGACGTCCTGCGGCAGATAACCGATCGCCGTGCCCAGTTGGGCAGCGTCCCAGGTTGCCAGGTCAGCACCGTCCAACCGTACGACACCGCCGTCCGGCCGCATTGCGCCCACCATCAATCGAGCGATGGTGGACTTGCCTGCCGCGCTGGCCCCTACCATCACGAGCGCCGCGCCCGCCTCGATGCGCAGGTTGACGCCTCGCACGACCGGCCGGGTCGCACCTGCCGGTGTCCAGGACACGCTGTCCAACGCCAGCTCGCCGCGCGATGCGGGCAGTGCGACTTTTCGCGCCGGGGCGTCGTCGTTCGCGGTCAGCCAGCCGATGCGATTCAGCGCCTCCTTTGCGGCGAGCGTGGAACGCCAGGCGCCAATGATGGCCTCCACCGGCGCCAGCGTTCGGCCCAGCAACAGCGAGCCGGCGAAGATGGCGCCGCCGCTGATTTGATCATTGATCGCCAGCCATGCGCCCAGGCCCAGGATCGACGATTGAAAGAACAGTCGGGCGCATTTGCTGGAGGCACCGAGCAAGACCGTGCGATGGCTGGCGCGCGTCTGCGCCGCCAGCATCTCGCCGCGCAATGTGCGCCAGCGGGCGGCCAGTGTGGTTCCCAGGCCCATGGTGCGCGCGCAGTCGGCATGGCGCGTCACCGCGTCGCTGAACTGATAGGCGAGAGCCGCGCGTTTACCGGCCTCACCCATCGGCCGCCGTGCGACTTGCTCCGTGGCGAGCGTCAGGCCCAGCAGGATGATGGCCGCGCCGACCGCATACAGCCCCAGATATGGGTGCAGTATCGCAATAGCGGCGAGGTAAATTGGCGCCCAAGGGAGGTCGATGAATGCCAATGCTCCGGCACCGGCCGCGAATTGCCGTACCGTGTCGAGATCGCGTGCGATATGCACCGCCAGCGATTGCTCTTGGGCGCGGCGCGCGGGTGTCGTGACGTGCGCGATCAGTGCGCGGCCCAGCCGGTCTTCCACCACGTCGCTGACGCCGGCCAGAACGTGGCCGCGTACAGCATCGAGTATCGCATAGGTCAGGTAGCACAGCGCCACGATGAGGGTGAGATACAGCAGCGTCGGCACGCTGCGGCTGTGCATGACGCGATCGTAGACCTGCATCATGTAGAGCGGCGCGGCGAGATACAGCACATTCAAAAAGCAGGAGAATCCTGCCACCCAGGCGAGCGGACCGGCAACCGCACGCACGGTCTGCCGCAATGGCAGGCTGTGAAACATGCGGCTTCCCCTAAGCGTGCTTGACGAGGATCTCGGACGGGTCGAGCGACGCCGGGTGCGTCGTGGTACCCAGTGTCACCAGCACGACCGCACCATGACTGTCGTCGTAGGACAGCGTGTGAGCCGACGGGCTGTAGACCAGGATCGGATTGGGTAGCGTGCCCGGCTGCGAACCGGAGGTGTAGAGGTTGATATATTCTCCCCCGGCCACGTGGATCTGGCCGGAGCTGGCGAATGCCGCGCCATCGGCGATCGCAGTGCTCGTCAGTATGGTGTCTTCCAGGTAGATCAGCGGAGCGGATTCTGTGCCGCCCACGGTCTCCGACAGCGTGAAATTCACGCCGCTGTCGCTGGCGGCAACAGAAAAGGCCGAGGATGCTACTGCCGAGGACGTCAGCAGTGTCCCGCTTTCGTTATAAAGATTGGCGGTTGCGCCGCTTACGCCGGTGCCGCTGAACGTCGCGGTGCCAGATGATTCGCCGACCGTCACCCCGGACGGTGCCGCCGACCACAGATTGCCGTTGAGCACGACATTGTCTGACTGCAACGCGTTGTACTCGGCCGGCGTCAGGTCCAGCGCGCTTTGCGTCAGCGTGATGCTGAAACTGCCGGTGACCAGGCTGCTGCCGAACGTGCCAAGGCCGGCCAGCTCCGCCGCATCCACCGAGGCGTTCTGCGACATTGTCACCGTATGGCTGCCCAGCACCAGGCCACTGCCGAAGTCGCCCAAGGCCGCCAGTTGCGCGCCATTCACCGTTGCATTCGCGGTCAGCGTCAGCGAGTTGCCGTTAAGCTGGAACCCGCTGCCCATATTGGCCAGCGTCGTGAGTGCCGAGGCATTGGCGTAGTCATTGGATGCCAGGAGCAACACGTTGCCGTCCAGCGCGAAATGCGGCAATGCGGCGAGACCGACGGCGGTCGCGACCGAGACGGTCTCATTACCCGCCAGCGTCACATAGGTCGCATCGTTCTCGGCGCTGAGATTCTTGGCGTTCAACAGGTAGGCCGAGCTGTCCGCGACTGACAGTTCACCGGTATTGACGAAGTCAGGGAGGCTTACCACTGCCTCGGCGGTGTTGGCGTCCAACGTCTCCGCATCGGACAGTGTCACGTGGATGCTGCCGCCGTAGCCTTCGTCCGCCGTGTTTGCCGCGGAGACGACGCCGGACAGCAGGCCATCCAGCAGGTCGGCCGACGTATCGCTGACCGTCAGCACCGTATTGAGGTGGAACTTCGACTCCGGCAGCAGGGTCTCGGCGCCGGCCGCGCTGACGACACTCGCGGCGGTGAGCTGCCATGCGGAGGCCAGTGTCTCACCGTCGAAATACGCCTGGTTGAGCAAGTTCGAGGCGGTATCCTGAATGGTGATCGTGTAGGTGCCGAGGCTGAAGTGAATGGTGTTTGCTTCCTCGGCGAGCGTCTCCGCATTCGCGGCGGTTATTCCGGTCTGATTGCCGGACAGGGTCGTGCCATTCAGGCTCGCCAGGGTGGCTGTCCCGGCGTCGAGCAAATTCGCCACGGTATCGGATGCGACGAGGTCGAAGTCGCTATGGACTGACGTGTAGGTCTTCCAGGCCGTGCTCTGGATCAGCGACTCTATGTTGGCGACGGTGTCGGTTACCGTCTCTATGTTGCCGCCGAAGCTGACATTTGCCACTGGAATCCCGCCCGCAACGCCGAGCAAGTTCAGGAACTCCGTGACCTGGGTCGTGCTGACCGTGTTGCTGCCGCTGATCGTGACGGTGCCGTCCAGCAAGCCGTCTCCCACCGTGAGAGTCGAAATCTCGGCAAAGGTATCGGTGATGTTCGGGATTACGATCAGCCGCGCGCTTGTGCTGAGCGTCAGCATGTCGGTGACGTTGTCGTTCGCTATCAACTGGTTGCCGTTGAGCAATAGCGCGTTGCCCAGATTGCCGAGGTCATTGGCGGCGGCGACGCTGACCACGATCTGCGCTCCCGTCCCCGACAATGTCAGCGTGTTGGCACCAGGCGTGATACTGGGCAGCGAGCCGAGATAGGCGGCCTGTGCCTCGGACACGGTCGCGCTGCTCGACAGCAGCCAGGCGACGGGAACGATGGTCGGGTTGTCGGCGAGCTGCGTGGGCGCAGCGCCCAGGATCGTGGTCGGCGCGTCACGCACCGTGAGTGATTGCGTGGCTGCCATTGTCGCACCGAGTGCGATCAGGTCGCCGAAGGTCGTGTCGGACACGGTCGCCGAGGCGCTGACCTGGATGCCGCTGAGTTCGCCGGTGAGGCCGTTCAGCGCGCTGAATTGGCTGTCGATATGCGCGGCGGTGTCCAGCAAGGTCACGGTGTTTGTGCCGCCGGGGCCGCCGTCGGACACCGGCGGGTTGTCCTTGTTGAAATGTCCGATATTGAGCAATGCGGCCGCCGTGGCGGCGGTGAGAGTGGCCGTGCCATTGGATGTCTTGAGGTAGACCGCATTGATGATCAGCTTCGATACCGCGGTCAGGTAACCGTCCGCAGTGTCGGTCAGATGCGACGCGGTGTCCCATACCACCAGTTGGAAGCCGTTCTTTTGCAGGTTCGTCAATTGCTCCAGGGCCGCCGCGTCGGCCGCGGCGATCACCGAATTAGCGGACAGAACCACATTTTGTTCATTCAGGAACGCGGCGGCCGCACTGTTTGCCTCGATCGCAGCGGCGATCTGCGAGCCGGTATCGGTGATCGTCAGCTCCTGAGTGTGCACGTTGGGAATCGTGCTCTGAATCGTCAGCAAGGACGCCACTTCCGAGGCATTCAGGCTCGAGTCGGTCACCGACAGCGACTGGAACTTGCTGCCCAGGGATTCGAGCGCGGTCAGGTTGGCAAGAATGTCTGCGATCGTGTCGCTGACATCCACCGCACCGACAATGGCATCGGCGGCGAGCGCGCTGGCGATCGGAGCGATTGCCGTCGCGCTGTCGTCGATCTGCACCACCCCGGTGAGGGTGGCGATGCGGTCGAGCACTGCGGAATAGGTCGTGTAGGTCCCGGCGGCCACGGTGATCGCCGTCGTGTTGTTGCTGGCGCCGGCAAGGGTGATCGTCAGCGGCACGCCCGGTCCGACAAAATCGGTCTGCAACGCGGCAAGGTACATCTGCACGTTGGCACCGGTATCCTGCACCGTGACGCCGGCGAGGCGGTTCCCCAGGCTGGCGATGTTGGCCAGGTCGGTGACCGGCACATTGCTCACTGTCAGACTGTCGGGCGCCAGGCTTGCCAGTTCCGTGAGTGTCGCGTCCGCCTGCGTGTCAATCAGCGCGATGGTGCCACTGCTTGGCGCGATGCTGGTGATCTGGGCGGCATAAGTCTGGAGCGGGGACTGCAGGCCGCTTGCGATGTTCGCGAAGGCGGTCTGCAAAGTGCTCGCGGCATCCACCACCCCCACGCTGTGTACCGCGGTCAGCCCGAGAAGGTTGGCAAGATCACTGAGCGGCACACCGCTGACGGTCACGCTGCCGGCCGATAGTTTGGCGATCGCTGCCGTGACGGCATCGGCCTGCGCGTCGGTCAGCGCAATCGGGCCACCGGTCAGGCTGATGGTTGAGATTTTGGCGGCATGGAGGTCGAGTTCGGAGCTTGCCGAGCCGAGTTGCAGGTCGGTGCCGATGTTTTCGGCGCTATCGCTGACGGTCATGGAGGCGAGTGCGGCGAT
>Ga0335072_10017526_pt1 | contig 10126 bp, 9 predicted proteins | sample Lox_Sample_21_FD_206725 | JGI IMG/M metagenome (GOLD analysis project Ga0335072, IMG submission 206725) | Soil microbial communities from Loxahatchee National Wildlife Refuge, Florida, United States - Lox_Sample_2.1 | ecosystem: Environmental > Terrestrial > Soil > Wetlands | place: USA: Florida...
CTGCCCTTGCGTCGTCAAATTATTGGAAGCAACATCGGGCCAAAGCGCGTTTGATGAATCGGTCCAGGGGCCGCCTTCGTAGATTCCCTGCCACATTTCATAGAGCGCGGGGTTGTTTCCACCGCCTGCCTCGAGATAGACGAGAACGTGGCGATCTCCGGTTGAGGCGCTCGTGCCCTCGACGGGAGCGTAGGCGGGAATTGGGCCGGAGGCGAAGTAAGACTGATAAACAGTGGTTGAAACCGATACGACGGCTTGATTGTAAGGAACCTCGATAGCTGGGATTCCGTTGGGGAACGGCGGGTAATTGTTTCCGAAGAAAGGCTTGACGGTCGAAGACAAATAGCCGCTGTACATGGGCGCGGCGGGAGAAGTATCGACGGGCAAGCCGGTTGTGGCTGCGTCGACTCGGTGGTGAAAGATAGACGTCGACGGAAAAACCGTTGCCAGAAATGCGTTGTTTCCGTTGAGCGCAATTGCGATGTCGGCTGTCGCCTGCGCACTGGTTGAATCCGTGACTATGAATTGGGGAGTGTAGGTGCCCTGGCCTCCAATCAGCGGGCTACTGATGACACCTGTGGTTGCGTTGAGCGACATTCCTTCAGGCAAAGGAGGAAAATTGCCGCTGGTGTCGAGGGAATAGGTGTATGGAGGAGAGCCTCCACTGGCGACAATTGTGCAACCTGCATATGCCTGTCCTTGGGTTCCGCCCGGGCAAGAGGTCGTGACGATCGCCAGGGGACCGCCGCTCGCTGTTACAGCTACCTGGGCTGTCGCGGTCGTCGAGCCAGAAGAACCCGTCGCCGTCAGGGTGTATGTTGTCGTCGAAGTTGGGCTCACGGTCGTGGAGCCACTGGCGGAAGTCGATGTGAAATTGCCTGGCGCGATAGCAATGCTCGTCGCTCCTGTCACGACCCAGCTCAGAGTGGAACTGGAACCTGACGTAACGCTTGGAGGGCTGGCGGCGAAAGAGCTAATCGAGGGCTTGCCCGGAGCATTTACCGTGACGGTTAACGTCGAGGTGGTGGAACCCGTGGCATTGGTGGCGGTCAATGTATAGATCGTCGTCGCGGTCGGACTTATGCTCATGGAGCCGCTCGCCGATGTGGATGTGAATGTTCCCGGCGTTATGGTAACGCTCGCGGCTCCCGAGGTCGTCCAAGTCAGGGTGCTGCTGGCTCCGGAGTTGATGGCCGTGGGATTTGCCAAGAAAGAGGATATCTTCGGGTCGGCGCCCTTGGTTGAGGACGAGTTCGAGGTTGAGCCGCAGTTAATCAGTGCGGCAGAGGAAAGAAGAATCACGGCAAGCAAGCAGAAATGTAAAAGGGGATGACTGAAAATGACGTTACCAGGCTTACCGGTATAACCCGAGTTATTGATATCCATGAAAAACCCCATGGTTAATAACTCAGTCTACTGCCCGCTATTCGCTGTCGTAATTCTCGATGGTTGTAGTCCCTTAGACCAACTTCTGCACGCTCAGAAAATTGGCCGAGTTGTGAAATCGACGTAGCACTTCTGCGGATTCAGCCGACTATTCAGACTATTTCTTGAGTTCCTGCGGCCAATTCACAACCAGAGTCAGATGAGTGGAAATTTCAATTGGCGCTTGCATCATGAGCAAGCGATTGCCATCAGGGCTGGCCTCAAATTGTGCCGGCTGCACCGGAAACAGGATTTGCGGCTTGCCGAGTTCCATGCTGTCGCCGTGCGCGGCGGCTTCGACCGAAGCAATATTGGAGTGATCGTCAACGTAGAGAATCTCTTTTCCGTGGCGACTCCAAACCGATTCAACTCCGTCGCCAACCAGGAATCTGCCTCCGGGCTTGGGGAAGGCGACGACATAGATCTGGCCGTGTCCAGACTCAAATGAGGTGAAGGCCATCCACTTTCCGTCGGGCGAAAACGTGGGATAACGGGCGTTGAATTTCTCCTGAATGTATGGGAACGGCCTGCGATCGCCAAACATGGGAAATACCCAAATATCAAAGTGCCCCTTGGAGATGGTTTCATAAGAGACGTATTTACCGTCGGCAGACCAATTGTAGGGATACTTGTCGAGGTCATCGTGATAAAGCAATTCTTCCTGTCGACTGCCATTGGCGGGGCGAGTGTAAAGATCGATGCGTCCGCTGCGAGCCGAGTCGAAAACGATCGTGTTGCCATCAGGCGACCAAACCGGATCGTCGTCCCGGGATTGCGAAAAACTGAATTGCGACTTGGTGCCGCGAACCAGGTCGTAGAGGTAGATCTCAAGGTGGCCCCCGGCGTCGAGACGCGCGGCGGCGACCTTCTTTCCATCCGGCGAAATGTGAAGATCCTGGAAAGTGCCTGTGTCGATGATGTCGCCCTTTTTCCCGGTGCGGTCATACCAGGCAAGATCGAGCGTAGTGGATTGTCCACCGGCAAAGACCAGCTTGCCATCGTGCGAGACTGAAAAAGCGGCGGCTCCGCGTGCTTCGCTGCGAACTTGCTCGGCGATGGGAACCGGATTCCCAATCGACTTGAGCTTTCTCTCATCGAACTGCTGGGCCATCAGGTTCCCGCCCTGGACGTAGATCAACCGCCCGTTGGCATAGTAGGCGCGAAAATCTGACTTTTGCAGGATCGTGTCTTGCTCAGATCCGAGTTCGCCAAGATGGATGTTGCCGCCACCTTCGGAATCGGTGGCGAACTGAAAGAAGATGTAGTGCTTGCCATCCGGGAGAAACACCGGCCAGCGCGGCGAACCGAGGGAGGCGGCTGATTTCAGGTCGCCGATCGCATGCGATGCCGTCCCGCCGACGGCGGGAATACGCAGCATCGGCGAGAGCGCATCGGGCGTGAACAGAATGGTGCCATCCGACCCCCACGAACCTCCACGGGGCTGGGGCGCATCGGCCAGCGTTTGGACCGCGCCCCCGCTGGAGTCGCCAATGATCTTCAGCTTTCCTTGCGCGAAAAATCCAATGCTGTGGCTATCGGGCGACCAAAAAGGAAACAAAGCATCTTCGGTTCCGGCCAGGGGCTGAGCGGCAATGGAATCGAGCGGGCGCACCCACAGTTGCGGGGCGGAACCGGCGACGCCGGCTACAAACGCGAGTTTGGTGCCGTCAGGAGAAAGCGCCAGGCTGAAAGGATCGAATGTGTGCTTCTCGGGCGGCAGAATGCTTAGGCGCATGGGATGGATCGTTGCGGGTGCACGCAAGATGAACCCGATGCCGAGTGCAATTGCGGCAAGCGTGGCGACGGCGGCAATTCCCCACGCGAGCCGCTGCGAGATGCGGCGTTTGGCAATGACAGGTGCCGGAACGCCGGCCTTCGAGCCGGCCTCGGCGATCCATTCGAGTTGCAACCGAACATCGTGGGCGGTTTGCCAGCGCTCGTCGGGATCCTTCGCCATACAGGTCCGAACGACGCGATCGAGCGCAGGCGGCGACATTGGCTGCACGGCGGAAATTGGCTGAGGATCAGAGGCCAAAATTGCGGCGACAATGCTGGCCTGGCTCTTGCCCGAAAAAGCGCGGCGACCGGAAGCCATTTCATACAGCACGGCGCCGAGCGCAAAAATGTCGGATCGTGCGTCCGCCTCTTTGCCCTCGAGCTGCTCGGGCGCCATGTATTGGAATGTTCCGACGACGGTGCCCTGCGCGGTGAGAGGGCTATCGGCGGAAGGCCCCGAGATCGTCATGGTCAAGCTAGAAGAGGGAGGCGGCTGCTGAGAAGGCGTAGATTTGGCCAACCCGAAGTCCATCAGCTTGGCGCCGGACTTGGTGAGCATGATGTTGCCCGGCTTCAGATCGCGATGGATCACGCCGCTCTTGTGGGCTTTTTCGAGGCCTTCACAGATGTCGATGCCATACTTCAGAACCTGATCGGCGGGAAGCGGACCTTTCCTCAGGCGATCGGCGAGGGTCTCGCCTTCGAGATACTCCATCACTAGAAAATCAGTCCCATTCTGGTGGCCGACGTCAAAGAGCATGCAGATGTTGGGATGACTTAACGACGAAATGGCGCGGGCTTCCCGCTCGAACCGCTGTTTTGCCTCGACATTCGAAGAAAGGTGAACGGGCAAAATTTTGACCGCTACCGTGCGGTCAAGGCGCGTGTCTTTGGCACGATAGACCTCGCCCATTCCGCCAGCGCCTAATGAAGATTGAATTTCGTAAGGTCCCAGCTTCGTTCCAGAGGTGAGTGCCATGGTGGCGGATTATACCCTACCAGCGGTAAATCGGAATGAGATGTTAGTGGCGGGTGGCTCGATTGCGGATGCTATTCAGTGACTTTGCTTGCCGCGCGTTTTTGACGCAACTCCGCGATGTGAACCTCGAGTACATCGCGCAATTCGACAAGCGTCTGCCGGAACTGGCTGGACCCTTCCGGGTAAGACGATATTCTGGTGCAGAGATCGCGGATTTTCTGTTCGGTGGTCACGATGGCAGCAGAGTCGCAGAAAGTTGAGCCTGCCGGAATACCACGAATGGTTGTGGTTTCGCACAACCGTGCTATCCATTGAAAGTGCTGCACTAACAGTTCTGGAAATCCTCTAAGCGCTGTCGTAATCTCTGGAGAACGGAAGGGTCACGCGATGACGCGGGTAAAGGAATATGAGCCGCCGGGGTGGCGTGATTTATGCGCGAAGCTGCAGGCCGCGAAAGACCCCGAGGAGTTTCAGGCGATCGTTGAGCAAATCAATCAGCTTCTGACGGCATTCGAAAAGACACACCCCGAGCGTCTTGAGAGCGACCCTCAATTATCGCCGCCGACCAAGAAAAGGAAGAGCGCGATCGTGCATTAAGAGCTCGCAAACTTTCGTGATGGCAACAGCTCCTCGGCAACCGCTTCAACTTTTCCTTCGGACTCGCGACGATTAGTCTTCAGGCAATCCTGGAACTTCGAGCAGCGGCCTAATCTCCACGGTGCCCTTCGCGGCAGCGGGAATTTGTTGCGCGATATCGATGGCTTCATCCAAATTCTTAGCTTCCACGAGAAAGTAGCCGCCGAGTTGCTCGCGTGTCTCGGCGAAGGGACCATCAGTGACAAGCCGTTTTTCGTTTCGCACCTGTACGCTGGTTGCTGTCGCCACAGGCTGGAGCGGATTCGCCGCCAGATATTGCCCTTTCGCTTTCAGTTGGTGTGCGAGCTGTGCGGAATCCTTGTAGCATTGTTCCCGCTCCGCCTCTGACCAGCTTTGCTCATCGGCATAAATCAGCAACATGTATCTCATGGTTATCTCCATCTGGAAATCAGCAACAAGGCGTTGAGCTAAGCAGACTTCTGCGCCGCCAGTTTCGAACGCCAGCGTGCTCCTCGTTCTTTGCTTTCCGGAGTGAGCGACGGAGCAAGGTCTTCCACCTCAAAGATCTGGCGAATTTCGACTTCTTCATTCTTGAAAGGAGCGCGCTTGAGCCATTCGATCGCTTCCTGTTTCGAGTTCACTTTCCAGATCCAGAAACCGGCGACCAGTTCTTTGGTTTCGGCAAAGGGACCATCGGTTACGGTCGGCTTCCCTTCAGAAAACTTCACGCGCGCGCCATTGGAACTCGCTCGCAAGCCTTCGGCGGCAAGCATCACGCCCGCTTCCACCAACTCTTCATTGAACTTACCCATCTCAGCAAGCATTTCCTTGGTAGGCAGAATCCCCGCCTCCGAATCTTTGGTTGCTTTGACCAGCACCGCAAATCGCATTGTTTTATCCCCTCTCCATTCAGCCGCTTTCCGCAGCTTTCCTATGTATATCGAAAGCTGCAATCGGAAATCGACAGCCCGTCTCAACAATATTTAGAATTTGCTTATGGGTGTGGATGCGCGCGAAGCCGTGGAGGCTGTCTATGGGTCGGATTGGGGCCGCATCGTTGCCGCTCTGATCGGCCTTATCGGGGACTTCGACCTGGCGGAGGAATGCGCGCAGGAAGCATTTACGGTCGCGGTCGAACAATGGAGCGAATCTGGCGTCCCAGATTTTCCGCGGGCGTGGATCATTCAAACTGCCCGCCACAAGGCAATTGATCGCATCCGCCGTCGAAATAAATTCGCCGAAAAGATGGAATCGTACGCGATCGAGGAGTCGGCGCGAACCGTCGTAGAGCCGGACTACGATACCGAATCTATTCCTGATGACCGGCTGCGCCTTATTTTTACCTGCTGCCATCCCGCGCTGGCCCTGGAGGCACAGGTTGCCCTGACTTTGCGCACCCTATGCGGCCTGGAAACGGACGAAATCGCCCGGGCATTCCTCGTGCCGCCCCCGACGATGGCGCAACGCCTGGTGCGAGCCAAGCGCAAGATTCGGGATGCGGGCATTCCCTATGTAGTTCCCGAGACCAAAGACATTCCTTCGAGGTTGGATGCAGTCCTCACCGCAATCTATCTCGTTTTCAACGAAGGCTACGCAGCAACGCGCGGCGGTCCTCTGGTTCGAACCGATCTGTGTGCGGAGGCGATCCGGTTGGCCCGGCTAGTGCGGTCATTGCTGGAGCCGCGAGCGACGGCCGAAGTCACTGGTCTTCTTGCCCTCATGCTTCTTCACGACGCGCGGCGGGATGCGCGGATGGACGAAGAGGGCGACATCGTGGTTCTTGAGGAGCAGGATAGGAGCCGCTGGAACCGCGAACAAATTGCTGAGGCGTTGCCGCTGGTGCAGGAAGCATTTCGCAATGGATTGCAACCGTATGCGTTGCAGGCCGCGATCGCAGCGGAGCATTGTCGCGCGACCAGCGCTGAAGTGACAAACTGGTCGAGGATATTGGAGTTCTACACGCTGCTGGAGAGACTGCAACCGTCTCCGGTGGTTGCGCTGAATCGCGCCGTTGCCGTGGCAATGGCGGAAAGCCCGCAGGCTGCCTTGCCGATCATTGAAGATCTAGCCGCCAGCGACCATCTCGAGTCTTATCACCTGCTTCATGCAACGCGCGCAGATTTGCTGCGCCGCATGGGTGAATTTGCCGAATCGGCAAAAAGTTATCAGCGAGCGCTGGAGCTGGTCACCAATGACAGCGAACGCCGCTTTCTGGAGCGGCGGCTACGGGAAGTGGAAGCTTCGGGCAGTTCGCAATCACGCCAAGAACGAACGGGAACGAACTGAGGCTGACAATTTTTCTAAGCGCGTGCCTCACGCCTGTTCGAGCGCGGGCACGCGCGGTTCTTCTCCTTGCAGTTTCATGAAAGCGTAGTAAGCCACGAATGACACGGCAAATCCTACAAACCACGAATAATCGTAGAGAACGCGAACTGAAGTCAGAACCAGACCAATCAGTGCGGTCCCAGCTCCGGCGAGGAGGGCGGCGACTGCTGCCCAGTTGAAACCATGCGAATATTCATAGGCTCCGCCGCGGAGATAGAGATCGTCGACGATGAGCACGCGGCGACGAATCACAAAATAGTCGCAGATCATGATGCCGGCGACGGGACCTAAGAACGCCGCGTACCCTCCGAGCCAGTTGAAGATGAAAGTGCTGTAACTGGAGAGAAGCTTCCACGGCATGAATGCGATGCCCATGAAGCAGGTGATGATGCCTCCGGTGCGAAAGCTGATTTTTCGCGGCCAGAGATTGGAGAAATCGTTGGCGGGCGACACGACGTTGGCGCCGATGTTGACGTTGAGCGTGGCAAGGAGGATGGCGACGAGAGAAATCACGACGGCGATGGGCGAGTGAAAACGGCTGAGGAGCTGAACCGGGTCCCAGATTGCGGTGCCGTAGATAACGACCGTGGCCGATGTCACCAGGATGCCGATCAGCGAATAGAGAGTCATGGTGGTAGGCAGGGCGATGGCCTGGCCTATGATCTGCTGGCGCTGGCTTTTGGCAAAGCGCGTGAAGTCGGGAATGTTGAGAGAAATGGTAGCCCAGAAGCCGACGGTCCCGTTGAGCGCGGGGATGAGAAACTTCAGAAAGTCTGAGAACGAAGTGAAACGCGAAGGAGACGAGAGCATGGGCCCAAAGCCGCCTGCGGCGCGATAAGCCCAGCCGAGCAGCAGAAGACCAACCGCAAGCAAAACGGGCGCGCTGATTCCTTGAAGGATGCGGATGTATTCGATGCCGCGGAGGATGACGGCGAGATTGATGAACCAGAACGCGAGAAAGCAGATGGCCGCGCCGTGCGGGACCTTGCGCCAGGCGGGCGCGAGCGACATCAGCGTATTGATGGCTTCGCCGCCGATCCAGGTTTGAATGCCGAACCATCCGCAGGCGACTAGTGCGCGGAGAACAGCGGCGATGTTGGCACCGAGAACTCCGAAGGAAGCGCGCGCCAATACGGGGAAAGGAACGCCGTATCGCGCCCCGGGGTGGGAGTTGAGGAGCATGGGAATCAGAACGATGGTATTGCCAAGAAAGACCGTGGCGACGGCCTGGCGCCAATTCATCCCGCCTTGAATGAGGCTGGCGGCGAGCATGTAGGTGAGGATGTTGACCGACATCGAAACCCACAGTGCGGCATAGTTGTAGGTGCCCCAATGGCGCCGCTCGGGGCCGGCAGGAGCGAGGTCTTCGTTGTAGAGGGGCGAGGACTGGATTTGTTGGGACGTAGACATTTGTATTTAGTTCTCAGTTCTCGGTTCTCAGCCGCGTGTCTGAGATCTGAGAACCGGGAACCGAGAACTTCTAATCTGCAGCGGCGGTGCTGACCGACTGTTCCGTCAATGCGCCGTAAGTCTCGGGGCGGCGATCGCGGTAGAACTGCCAGACGCGGCGGACTTCCTGAATCATGTCGAAATCGACGTCGGCGACGAGGACTTCGTCCTTGTCGCGGCTGGCCTGCGCGAAAATCTTACCGCGCGGGTTGCAGAAGTAACTCTTTCCGTAGAATTCGCCGATGTTCCACGGCTTCTCGCGGCCGACGCGATTGATTGCACCGACGAAATAGCCGTTGGCAGCGGCGTGAGCGGGTTGCTCCAACTCCCAGAGATATTCGGAGAGGCCTGCGACAGTGGCGGAGGGATTGAACACGATTTCGGCGCCGTTCAACCCAAGAACGCGTGCTCCTTCAGGAAAATGGCGGTCATAGCAGATGTAGACACCGACCCGGGCGAACTTCGTTTGAAACACCGGATAGCCCAAATCGCCTGGCGTGAAATAGAACTTCTCCCAAAATCCAGGATGGACGTGCGGGATGTGGTGCTTGCGATATTTGCCGAGATATTCTCCGTTGGCATCGATAACCGCGGCGGTGTTGAAGTAAACGCCGGGCATATGTTCCTCATATACGGGAACGACGACGACCATGCCATGCTTGGCGGCGAGTTTCTGCATGAGTTCAGTGGTTGGGCCGCGGGGGACGCGTTCGGTGAGGTCGTACCAGCGGACGTCCTGCTCGGCGCAGAAATAAGGACCGTAGAAAAGCTCCTGAAGGCAGAGGATCTTGACCTTTTTCTTGGCGGCTTGATCGATCAACTTGAGGTGCTTGTCGATCATCGCTTTCTTGATTTCTTTGAGCGAGCGGCCGGCGGGAGCGGCATTGCTGGCCTGGATCAGGCCGCAGCGCACGATTCGGGACATGAGAACCTCCGAGGAACGACGATATAGCAGAGCAATATAGCAGTTCCGGGTTCCCAGTTGTCAGTTATCGGTTCTCAGTGGTAGTGGGCTACTTTGACGCAAAATTCAAAGTAGCCCACTACCGTTCTCAGTCGCCAGTTGTCGGTTGCCAGGTTTCAGGTTTGAGCTCCGAGCTCACAGCTCCAAGCTCCAAGGGCAGATCAGCGGAGGGCTGATTCTAAAGCCTGTTTCCAACGCTGATTATCGATTGTCCAGTAGACGCGAGGCTTCTGTTTCACCGCCAGCGCTTGTGCCCATACCTCTTTATTCCTTTCATCATCAGCGACGTTCAGACGATCGACGACAGTCATGCCGCGAGTGAGTTCGCTATTGATTTCGATGTCGACGTAATGCTCACTGGCGTTGGTCGAAATGCCTGGGTCTAGCGCGAGTGACATAGCCACTGGGTCAGGCAAGCAGATTCCGTCTTCTCCAGTTTGGACTTTCAGCGCATAGCGAGCGTAGCTGTTGCATTCGATCGCGAACTTTGCGACCGGATTATTGAACGCGAGAATGCGAGCGATATCTGTATCGTCGAGGATTGCCTCGCCCCGGCAAAGGTGCCAACCAACGAGCTCTATCGGCAGACCGCTGAGCATGACGGCGCGAGC
>Ga0335072_10017527_pt1 | contig 10126 bp, 7 predicted proteins | sample Lox_Sample_21_FD_206725 | JGI IMG/M metagenome (GOLD analysis project Ga0335072, IMG submission 206725) | Soil microbial communities from Loxahatchee National Wildlife Refuge, Florida, United States - Lox_Sample_2.1 | ecosystem: Environmental > Terrestrial > Soil > Wetlands | place: USA: Florida...
CGCACCGGGACGCGACGTGGCCGATGAGGGCACGGATCCGCAATCGGCCTCGGCCCTGGTGCCGGGCCTGCCGACGCGGTAGCGGCAGAGCCGGCGCTGGTTGAGGTCCTGGCCAGCTCCGCGCCGATCGCGTCCCGCGTGTGCTGCCTGAGCGCAAGCCGCAGGCGCCATGGTCATGATTGCCGCGGGCGGACCGATGACCTTGTGCATATCAGAACCACGCGGATCGTCGGAGTATGAAGCACTACAACGAGCTGCCCCACCTCTCCTGCCCCGCAGCCGGTGCGCTGCCACCCGATCAGGTAAGGCTGGCCTCGTCCGCCTACCTGGCCCGGTTCACCGGCTCCTCCCGTGAGCACACCGAATCCGACCTGCGCTGTTACCTGCGATGGTGCGCTGGGCGCGGCCTGGACCCGCTGGCCGCACGCCGCCCGGACCTGGAGCAGTACATCCGGTGGATGCAAGAAGCTTGCCGGTTCAAGCCCTCCACCATCTCGCGGCGGTTCTCAGTGGCCGCCGGGTTCTACCGCACCTGCGTCATCGACGGCGTGCTGGAACACTCCCCGGCCGAGCACGTCCGCCGGCCGAATGTCCCGCCCGAGTCGCCCACGCTCGGGTTCACTCACCTGCAGTTCGAGGCGTTGCTGACCGTAGCGCGAGAGTCGGCCAACGATTACGACTTCGCCCTGGTGGCCATGCTCGGGCTGCTGGGACTGCGGATCTTCGAGGCTACCGGCACCGACATCGCAGACCTCGGCGAGGAACATGGCCACCGGGTCTTGCGCGTGTGCGGCAAGGGCACCAAGATCGTCCTGATCCCGCTGCCCCCGGCAGTCGGCCGCGCTATTGACCGCGCCGTCGCCAACCGGGCCAGCGGGCCCGATACTGCTCAACAGCCGCGGTGCCAGGATGAACCGGCACGCCGCCACCCGCCGTCTGAGGCATCTTGCGCAACACGCAGGCGTGCCGATCACCAGGCCACATCCCCACATGCTCAGGCACACCTTCGTGACAACCATGCTGGATGCCGGAGTTGGCCTGCGCGATGTCCAGATCGCCGCCCGGCACGCCGATCCGCGCACGACCATGCGCTACGACCGGGCCCGCCAGAACCTCGACCGGCACCCCAACTACATCCTCGCCGCCTACATGGCCTCCGGCACCTGAACCAGTCTGCGTCTCCCGCGGCCCGGGACGCGGGAGACGTCCTGCATTGCCGATGTGCGGAAGATGCGCGTCCGTATACCTATACGCTGCCTTGTATATTTCCGGCGATGGCTACGGCAGTCAATTCCGTCTCGCGGTCAGTGCCGAGAGCCTGCATATCGCCGATTCCGCGCGGCTGACTACTGCCGCATTGATGCGGGTCAGCGCGCGCATAACAAGCGGATGTGAGCGTCCCTGAGCGGCGTGGCTTGACCTTTGTTGTTCGCACCTGGGCGCTGGGTGTTTGCGCTGGTTTCGGCGCTGGGGGTTATTTCAGGCCGAGGTTGGCGTAGTCGTAGCCGCCGTAGGCCTGCTGTACGTAGACGTTGGTCAGGTGCGGGTTGCGGTAGAGCAGGGCCCTGCCGTAGACGCCGGGCAGGATGACCGCGTCGGCCATGACCTGCCGGTCGATCTGGGGCCAGATGGCGTTTCGTGCGGCAGCGTTGCCGGTGGCCAGGGCCTTGGCGAACAGGCCGTTCACCACCGGGTCGTTGAGTTCTTCGATGTTGGTGTTCCCTGCGGGCTGGATGGCGGGGCCAGCGGTCAGGTTGTACAGGAAGCCGAATCCGTCTGGCCAGTCGGCCGCCCAGCCGTTGATGGCGAGCCCGAGGTCGTGCTGGTGCACGTATGCCGGCGTGCCGAGGAGGTCATCGAAGGTGCTCCCCGAGTACCCCTGCAGGGCCACTTTGATCCCGGCCCGGGACAGGGCCTGCTGTTCGGCGGTCGCCGCAGCGGTCTGGTTCGGGCTGTCAGCGCGGTAGGCCAGGGTGGTGGTGAAGCCGTCCGGCTGGCCGCAGGCTGCCAGTTCCTGCCTGGCCTTAGCCAGGTCACCGTGCGGCTGGGTGAGCGCATGGTAAAGGTCGAACCTGTGGAAGCCGGTCAGGGCCGGCGGTAGCACGGTGCTTGCGATGTCCCCGCCGGCGACGGGGCCTCCGAAGGCGGTCTGGAAGGCGGTCTTGTCGGCCGCGTACTGCACCGCGCGCCGGCAGTGCACGTTGTCCAGCGGCTTGACCTTGGTGTTGATGGAGGCGAACCACAACAACCCGGTGATCGGGTTGTCGGCGTTGTCCTTCAGCTGCGGGCTGGCCAGGATCTGCGCCCGCGCGGCCGCCTGCACACCGAACCCGCCCTGATCCACCTGGGCGTAATTGTGAATGAGGTTGGCGTCGATCATGTCGGGGTGAACGTGGAGGTTGACCACCATCGTGTCGGCGAGCTGTTCGCGGCTGGGGTCGGTGGCCGGGTCCCAGTGCGGGTTTTTCACCAGCGTGAGCTGCTTGCCGGGCTGGTAGCTGGCGAACATGTACGGGCCGGTGGACACCGGGTGCCGCTGGTAGTTCGCGCCGGTGTCCTTGGCCGGCGGCACCGGCACCGTCTGCGGAAACGCCGCCACATAGTCGAAGTCGGCGAACGGCCGTTGCAGGTGGAACACGATCGTGGCCGCATCCGGCGTGGTGATCGAGGTCAGGCCCATTTTGCCGGGCGTGTTGTCCTTGTACGGGCCGGGATAGGCGGGGTCGTTGAGCAGCAGGGTGAAGTAGGACGGCCCGCCGGGCAGCACGTCCCTGGCGTAGCTCCGCTCGACGGCGTACTTGACGTCCTGGCTGGTGACTGCGGTGCCGTCTTCGAACCTGATGCCGGGCCTGAGGTGGTAGGTCCAGGCCAGGCCGTGGTCGCTGACTTTGCCCAGGCCGGTCGCCAGGTCGGGCACCAGCTGCAGGCCTGCCGCGCCGGGCGCGGACCTGTAGGTCACCAGCGTCCGCCCGTACAGCCGGGCGGTGTTCCAGGTGTATGCGTAGTAGGTGTTGCCCGGATCGGTGGAGTCGGGGGCGGTGCTGTTGTCGAAGATGATCGTCCCGCCCCGGCGGGCGGACGGGTTGACCACCGCGTTCAGCGCAGCGTCATAGCCCGCTGAGGTGTGCTGCGGGCCTGGCTGGCCGCCGACGCTGCAGGCGGGAACGGCCAGGGAGGCCGCGAGCCCCGCCGCTGCCAGCGGTCCCATGCGATGCCGCTTCACCGAAACCCCCTCCGGCACGCGCAGTGCCTGGATGCAGCTCGCCTCCGGCCGCGTTACCGGACTTCTGCAGTCCGGTTCCCCCGATCCTGATGCGGGCCGCTGGCGGCGCGGTTCCCGGACAGGCCCGGGCCATGGCGCATGACAGTCATCTTCGTCCTATTACCCGGCCGCCACCGCTGCCGGGCCGGCGCGCCTCCTGCCGGCAGCGCGTTTTGCCCAGCTCAGGTTAGGAGCGGGCCGCGCAGATGAGGTTGAACGCGGATCCGGCGGCGCGGCGGAACCGGGTGAAGCCGGCATCGGCGGCCAGCTGCCTTATCGTGGCTCGCCGGCTTGCGCGCCGAGGGTGTAACCGCCAGCCCGGGAGATGGCATCGGGCAGGCCCAGCAGGACGGAGCCAGAGTCCTACGCTGTCGCCCGGCGGAACAACAGCCGGGCGATGCGCCTTGCCGGGGCGGCGGGCCGCGCACGCTGGCGGTGCGTTATCCGGGCCCGCCGCACCTCAAGGAGCAGGCGGTCCCGCTCGCCAGCCCGCCTCGCGTCGTCCTGGCTGGCCCTCAACAGGTACTGGTGGATGGTCATGGCCCGCTCCTTGCGACGGCTCAGTGTGAAGGCGACCTGCCGCTGATCGGGCTGCGCCCGCCGCTCTGGACCGTGCCCGGGCCCGGTTCCTGATCAGGACCGCTGGCCCCGGCGGTACCAGCTCGCAGATCGCGTCCAGCACGTGCCAGTGTGGGCACGCCCGCGTGGCACCCGCCATCCGTCGTTCTGCGGATACCCAGACCCGCCGCCGGCGGAGTACCGTGACCTGCCGCTGACGGAGTACCGTCGGGCTGGGGAGGCCTGATGACAGCCCGGGTAACGGTCAGCGAGCGTGACCTGCGCACGCTGCTGGGAATCGTCAGCGACAAGCGCAGCGACCTGCCGGCAGCGGGACTGCCGCTCTCCCTGCTGGCCGAGCTGAAGGACCAGATCCCCTGCGATGAGCTTGATTTCGACGGGCATGACGCCAGCCGGCAGACCTACCGGTTCGGCCAGGCCGTCCCGCCCGACGACGGCAGCGGGTTCGACCCGCAGCTGTACTGGAAGCTCTACTGGGATTCCGCCTGCTCCTACCCCGACCGCACCGGCGATGTGCGCAGCGTGACGAAACCATCGGACTTCTACTCGGTGCGGCAATGGCACAGCACCGCCGTGTACACAGAATTGTTCCGGCCCGCGGGTCTAGAGCACGACCTGCTGCTGTGCCTGCCCGCCGGGCACCTGCGCACCCTGCGCCTGGTCTTTCATCGCGGGCCGGGCCCCGACTTCTCCGAACGCGACCGCGCGCTCCTGGGGCTACTGCGCCCCCACCTCCAGCAGGCCTACCTGGACGCCGAACGCCGCCGCCACCCAGCCCCCCAGCTCACTGCCCGGCAGCGGGAGCTATTGCGCCTGGTCGCTGCCGGGCACACCAACCGCCAGCTCGCCCGGCAGCTCGCCATCTCCGAGGGAACCGTGCGCACCCACCTGGAGAACATCTACGCCAGGCTCCAGGTATCCAGCCGCACCGCCGCGGTCACCCGCGCCTTCCCCGACCGGACAGCCGGGCCGCAGACGCCCTGAAGGCAAGGCTGGCGGATCACCGTCGGCGACAGGCACACCAAAGGCCCGGACAAGCCGCAGAACCTCCAGATCTGAGTGAAACTGCTCGCCCAGCAGGCCGCACCCGATTGCGCTCAGAACGGATCCGGCGCGCGTTTCTCACGGTATGTTCGCGCCGTCGGCCACCCGGCCGTCCAGGGCATGGTTCGACGGGCTGCTGCTCGGCCTGTATGTTCATGCATCGCCGTCATTCGGGTGAACATCTTCATGTGGACCCTGGGCGACCAGCCGCCGGGCCGGTATCCAGCGCGGACGGCCCTACCGGTTGACCATGGCCCGGAGCGTCCTGGCATTCCGCACCGCATTGGCGTCGCCGTCGTTATTGAAGTAGACGAGGACGTCTTTGCCGGCCGCGCCCCATTCCTGGATCCGGTCGGCCCACCACCGCAGGTCGTCATCGGGGTAGGAACCCGCGTACAGGTGATGGTGGTCTGGTCCGTGCATCCGCACGTAGACGACGTCGGTGGTGGCGCGCAGGATGCACGGCAGGCCCGCGCCGCTCATCACGCAGTACGCGGCGCGGTGGGCTTCCAGCAGCGCAAAGATTTCCTCGCAGTGCCAGCTGGCATGCCGGAACTCCACCGCGACCCGGATCCAATCCGGGACGAGCCGGAGGAAATAGGCCAGCCGGGCGTCATCGCGCTGGTGCGACGGCGCGAGCTGCACCAGCAGCACCGCCCGCCTGACGCCCAGCTCATGCCAGCCCGCCGCGATGCGCTGCAGCCAGGTCTCGGGCGCATACAGCCTGCGGCCGTGGGTCAGGCCCCGCGGGGCTTTGACCGACAGCAGGAAACCCTCGGGCAGCCGGTGCCGCCATGCGCTGAACGCCGATGGCCGGGGCCAGCGGTAGAAGCTGCTGTTGAGCTCCGCCGTGCAGAAGGCTGCCGCACAGCAGGCCAGCCGGTCACTGGCCGCAAGCCCTGCAGGGTACAGCTCAGGGTGCCAGTGATCATAACTCCACCCCGACGTGCCGATCCTGATCACCACCGCTGCCCCTCAGCCACGCGACCGGACACTACTCTCACCGATCTTGCCGTCAAAGGGATCGCGGCCGAGCCGCCAGGGCGTCCCGGCGGCACGGACCGGACCGCAGACCAGCTGGATCACCGATCCAGAAGGTTACCGGATCGAGCTGGACCAGTGGCCGGCCGCCCCGACGGCATCATCAGCGCCGGCTTCACCTAAGCCGGCGGACCGGCTCATCCGCCAGCCTCCTTTTCACCGCGACCATGATTGCCGAGTCCACCCCCGGCCGCCTGCCAGACGGTCATTGCCGAACCTGGGGCGAGCCATGGTCACGCATAGTCACGGTAGCGCTGAAGCGCGAGTCGCGATATCGCCGATTCGGGGCGATTGGCGGTTGGATCGCGCGTTCATGTCGGTGCACGCAGATCGTCCGGTTCGGGGCGAGTCACCTGCTCCGTCAGTATGACGACGACCTGCCCGGCCCTCCGCCGTACTGCCTCGCGATGGCGCGTCGCCGGGATCGGTCAGCGGCATACCGGGAAGAACAGGAAGCTTGAGTTGGTCCTGAGCATAGGGGATTCGGCGGGGAACAGCTCGCGGGTGGCCGGCACCGGTTGCGGCTCGCTGATGACGGAGATCCGGAAGCCGGCCGACGTGAAGGCATCGTCGTCGCGTGCAACGGCCAGTGCGAGAAGCTCATCTGGGCGGTCTGGCCGCCCATGGTCCATTCCTCGGTCCAACTGTAGGTCGCGTAATAGTTGGGCATGTGCTCGGCAGCGCGCTTGGCGAGGGATGTTCGATGCACACGATCCGCCGGTCGCTGCGCTTGAGTACGCCCCGCAAATCGGCCAGTGACGGTCCCCACTCTTCCAGGTAATGCCATACCGGGACACCGTGACGTCGTCGAACACGCCGTCCGGAAACGCCAGCGGGCTGCCCAGGTCGGCCACTCGCACGTCCGCGTCGTCACCGAGGCTGCCGTGGGGGCCAGCTTCAGCATCCCGGCGCTTTTCCCGATGCCGGTCACGATGGCTGTTTTTCGGCCCCATTCACTGATCCTCGAGCGCGGCTAATTCTTCGGGCCGGACGTCGGAGAGCACCGGTCCAGCAGCCGACTGACAGGGAATTGTCTGTCTGTCTGTCTGTCTGTCTGTCTGTCTGTCTGTCTGCTGGCGATTTCCGGGTGGAGTGTCATCCGGCGAGTGGCCTGGATGGTGTATTCCTGCGGTAATGAGACGTTCGATGCGCTGGCACCCGCCCAGGCTTGCAGGCCGTGCGGGTACCCGGCGTGCCAGAGTGAAAGTGTTGGTCCTGCTGATAGCGACCGCCGCACTGGCCATTCTGGTGGCGATCTTGTCTCACCAAACGTGGCCGCCGACGGTTGTGGCGATCCTCGGAACTTTGCCGGCTTTGTACTTGGCTTGGCTGGCGGTGCCCGGCGTGATCAGCCCGCTAGAGCCAGCTGCTGTCAAGAGGCCGACCTCGGGCCGTCCGGTGCGAGGCTGGTCTCCGGTGGAGCTGGGCGTTCACCAGGTAACAGGAGGCGGGGTGATGCCGCCATATGTCCTCCGCCCACATGATGAGCTGCTGCGGTCGGTCCTGAACCCGGCCGTGCCTGCGAGCCGACTGGTGGTGCTCCGTGGCGGGTCCTCGACCGGTAAGAGCCGCGCCGCCTACGAGGCAGTCGCGGACCGGCTCTCCGACTGGCGGCTGGATTACCCGCTGGATTCGGAAGCACTCGCGGTACGGCTAGATGCCGGGATCCCGGCGGGCACCGTGCTATGGCTTGGTGAGCTGCGTCAGTACGCCAGCACCGACGCCGGCCCGGCAGTGCTGGCCCGCCTGGCCGACCTGCTCGACGGTGAGGGCAACCTGGTCATTTCCACCCTGTGGCCCGAACAGTGGGCCACTTACACAGCTGCGCTGCATGCCTCCCGGGGACCGTTTGATCCGGCCGGGACGGTCGGACGGCTACTCGAACGGCTGCCGCAGCTTACCGGCCAGAACCCCGCAGAAATCGATCCGGCCCGGGGCGGGGTGATCGATGTCCCGGAACGGTTTACCTCCGCCGAAATTTCCGCTGCGGTCAGCGTGGGCAACCCGGTGCTGACGGAAGCAGTCGAGACAGCCGCGATCGGCGGGCAGCACGGACAGGTCACCCAATACCTGGCCGGGGTTCCCGACCTCCTGCGCCGCTACGCCGGGCCCGCCGACAACCCCTACGGCCAGGCGGTGATCACGGCTGCAATGGACGCCATCCGGCTCGGCCACAGCACCCCGCTGCCCGCCCCACTTCTGCTTGACGCTGCGGTCGGGTACCTGACTGCCTCGCAGCGTACCGAGGACATGGCCACCTGGGCCGGTAATGCGCTCGCCTGGGCTGCCGAGGAGCTCAACGGCGCTGTGCGTGCCCTGCTGCCCGTCCCGCCTCCCTCAGGTACCGGTGTAGCTGGCTACCAGGTCGCGGACTACCTCGAGCAGCACGGGCGCTGCACACGTCAGGACCAAACCTCCCCTGCCTCGCTGTGGGACGCACTCAACGCCCACTCCAGCAGCGCCAGTGACCTAACCCGCCTCGGCGGAGCGGCGTACCAACGCGGGCTATACCGCCACGCCACGGCCTTGTGGACATCAGCGGTAGCTCTGGGCAGCGCCGACGCCGCCCACGCGCTCATTAGACATCTGCGGGAAATAAGTCCAGGCGACATCACCCACGCTGGCCGATGGACAGCGATCCGCGCCAGCCTCGACAGCCCATTTCACGTCGCCATACTGTTGGAGGAGCTCCGTAAGGCCGGAGCCGACGACGCCGTCAGCGCGCTACTGGCCCGTGACCCGGCCAGCCACGCCAACCTCGAAAACCCACTGGCTGTCGCCCAACTGCTGCTCGTGCTTCATACTACCGGAGCCGATGACGCCGTCAGCGCGCTACTGGCCCGCGACCCGGCCAGCCACACCAACCCCGACAACGCGTATTTTGTCGCCGTGCTGCTGGGCGCGCTATGCGGGGCAGGAGCCGACAACGCGGCCCGCACCCTAGCCATCCGCGCCGCTTGGCACGCCAACCTCGGCAGCGCGCACATCGGCGATCTGCTCGAGGAAATGCGCAGGGCGAGAGCCGACGATGCTGCCCGCACTCTGACCGTCCGCGCCGCCAGTTCTGTCAGCTTCGAGAACACGTTGGCCGTCGCGACACTGCTGGAAATGCTGCTGAAGGACGGAGACGATGACACGATTCGCGCCCTGGCCAGGCGCGCCGCCAGCCAGGCTAGCCTCGATAGTCCGGGAGCCGTCGCACGGCTCCTATTCGAGCTGCAGAAGGTCGGGGACGAGGCTGCCGTCAGCGCGCTACTGGCCCGCGACCCAGCCAGCCACGCCAACCTGGACTTCCCGCCCCGCGACGTTCCCATCACTCAAGCCAATAGGGGAATTACTCCGCTGGCCGTGGGCTTTCTGGTGATGGTGCTGCGCAGTGCCGGAGCCGACCACGCAGCCCACGTCCTTGCGAACCGCGCTGCCAGCCACGTGAGCATGGACAACACATGGACTGTCGGGGAACTGCTGGAGGAGCTGCACAACGCCGGAGACGACGACGCGGTCACCCTACTGATGGCCCGCGACCCAGCCAGCCACGTTAGCCCCGACGACTCATACGGGGTTGTCAATCTGCTCAGCATGCTCCGCAAAACCGACAACAACGACGCGGCCCGGACGCTAGCTATACGCGCCGCCAGCCAAGCCAATGTGGATAACCCACGATCAACCGCCATGCTGCTGCGGGAACTACGGAAGGTCGACGACGACAACGCGGCCCGTACCCTAGCCGTCCGCGCTAGCCAAACGGACGACTGGGAGGGCTTGAAGGAGTCTGATCTGCTCCGAGAACTACGCAAGGTCGGCGACGACAACGCGGCACGTACCCTAGCCAACCGGGCCGCAGACGCGGGCATGTTCCATCGCTTCCTCGAGGCTTTCCCAGATGAGGCCGCCAACTACATTTTCGGTCGGGAGCCGGACGGGCGCCCGTCGCAATCCTGGAAATGGCAGGAGCCAGTCACTGGGCTCAATTCGTAAAGCTAGTGTCCCGAGTACCGGGCTCTGGGGCGAACCAGGAAACGCGAAGCTCAAGCCTGCTCGCGTTTTCGATCTACCTGTCATCCATAACACCCTTCTCTGCGCGGTCGCGGGTCCGTCCAAGGTTGCTTACCAAACCGTCCAGATCGGCGGCTACGCGCGCGGTTTTCTACCGACGCATTCATGTAGCTACCCGCTTTACCGCCCCTTGGGTCATGGCCT
>Ga0335072_10017529_pt1 | contig 10126 bp, 4 predicted proteins | sample Lox_Sample_21_FD_206725 | JGI IMG/M metagenome (GOLD analysis project Ga0335072, IMG submission 206725) | Soil microbial communities from Loxahatchee National Wildlife Refuge, Florida, United States - Lox_Sample_2.1 | ecosystem: Environmental > Terrestrial > Soil > Wetlands | place: USA: Florida...
TAAGTTCTTGGCTCCAGGCTCCAAGCTGAGGGCCCGATTGGCGCTCGTGCATGTGAATGTCGTTGACCTCTGACTATTGCAGTTTCGCGTATTCCGCTTTGGCTTCTTTCAGGATGGGGATGTCGGGGTCGGCGTCCTTCCAGAGTGCGAGGAAGTCCTGATATGACGCTTTCGCTTTGGCAGTGTCGCCGGAAATTGCATAAGCGCGACCGAGTTGGAGACGGGCGAGCGAACCGAGCAGGAAGTTCTGAATGATTCCCTGGTGGTCGAGAAATTTCTGGAACTCGGCGGCCGCAGCTGGGCCGTTCTTCTGGGCGAGATAAGCCAAGCCACGAATGTAGGCGGGATACATCGCGATTCCGGGAGGGGGACCGCCGAGCTCGTAGGGGAGCGCGGGTTCGAGCGCAACGGTTGCCCGGTCTGGCGCTTGTTGGGCCAGGGCGATGGATGCCTCGATTACCGGGAACCAGTACACCTTAAGATAGGTGTTGTTGGGATCTGACTTCTGCAGCGAGTCCAGAATGGTCCTTGATTGGGCGGTCTCGCCGATACGCGCCAGCGCGAGCGCGGCCACGACTTTGACATCACGCCCGGGAGCGAGTGCTAACGCGCGCGCGATTTGTTGCCGGGCAACCGCCACGTTGCCCAACTCAACTTCACGAATCCCCTGAAAAGCGAGCCATTGGGCACCGGTCTCTTTGGCATCCGCGCGAACCGCGGAGTCGGATGCCCGCCGTGCCAGATCACGGGCCTTCTCCAGGCGGCCATAGTAAGCCTGGGTATCGGCGTGGACGTTCAGCAACTGGTCTTCTTCGCCGGGCCGACCAGCACCCCATGCGACCTGGCGTTCCATTTCCGCCGCGTCCCCAGACAAAAATGCAAGCGAATACAGGTCGGACCGAAGGACTAGGCCATCGAAGTTCTTCTGCTGCGCTTCCTGAATTGTCTGCCGTGCATCCTTCAAGCGGTTGACATTGATGTAAAGGCCTGCCAGGTTCCCGTAACCGACGATATTCGGTTCGAGCCGCTGCGCTATTTCGGTTTCCTTGACGGCCTTGTCATATTGACCTAAAGCGTTATAACAAACTCCAAGATTGCCGTGCGGCACCATATCGAGCGGGTAGCTTTTTGCCCAGAGTTCGTAGGCTTCCGTGGCCTTCTCGATTTCACCGGTTACTTTGTCGAAATAGAAGGCAGAGATGCGGTAACGCTCGCGTTCACTGACGCGGTCGCGAAGCTCGTAAGCCTTCCTGGCATTTTCGGAGGCGAGGTCCGCCCGTCCGAGATTGGAATACTCCACCGCGATGCCGGTGTAGGCCATGGCGAAGTTGGGATCGAGTTCGAGAGCCCGCTTCATGAACGGAATGGCTTCAGCGTCGCCCTTGGTGCGTCCAGTGGTAATACCCATGCTGTAAGCCTTGAGGGCTTCGAGCGAGGGAGTGGTGGCTTCAACGGGCACATCGAACTTCTGTACCGAGGCCAGCGATTCGCCGAGCTTGGTGCGCAGGCTGGCAACCGCCTCGCCCAGGGCCTTCAGAACATCCTGTTTGCCTGCCGCTTCTTCCTGCTCCTTAGCCAGCGTGTCTCCGGTGCTGCAGCCGACAGCGTCGACCCCAATTATGAACTGCGCGCCCAAGCTCGAAATGGAGCCCAGCACAATTGCCTTACTGCCCGTCCGGACACAGAGTTCTCGAGCTATGTCGGGGACAATGCGAGTGTTGGGCTGTCGTCCCATGAGGCGCAAGGTCTCCTCGACCTTGCGATCGGAAAGAATGTTGATGAACGGAGACTGGCCCAGTTGGACGGCGAGCGCTTGCTTGAGGGCGTCATCAAAGACGGGGTCGCCGGTCTTGTTGTCGAAGTCGGCCAGGACGACTGTGTCTTTCTCCGTAAGGGGCGCAGCGTTCGCCCCTGGAGCGGCGGAACGCGAGCGCCAATAGAGACCGCCGGCGATGAGAACAGCGAAGACGACTATGACAACCGGAACCAGAATCTTCCAACGGATGCCGGAGGATGGCGCTACAGCCGATGCCAGCCCCGAAGTCGATATCGCCTGCTGTTGGCCGCTCGAGACACTGGCGCCCGGAGCCACTGTCCCGGTTGCGGGCGGGCGCGTGGCGTCACTGGCGGCGGGAATTGCCGTCCGGTGCGATTCGGTTTCTCGCTGCAGACGTTTCAGATCGGCGCGGAGGTCGGAAGCGTGCTGATAACGCAGGTCTCGATCCTTCTCCATCGCCTTGCTGATGATGCGTTCTAATTCCGACGGCAGTTCGGGGTTCAGCCGTATCGGAGGAACCGGCGCCTTGTGGAGGATGGAATCGAACAGATCTGTGGTCGTGGCTCCGCGGAATGGTAATTGGGCGGTGGCCATCTCGTACAACACGGCGCCAAAGGAGAACAGATCCGTCCGATTGTCCAAGTCTCGTCCGCGTGCCTGCTCGGGAGACATATACGCGGCTGTTCCCATCGCGGTCCCGGGGCTGGTGAGGTGCGCTTCCTCTGCGTTGGTGAGCGTGTTCTCGTGCTGTCCGCTTCCGCTGGATGTGGTCACTTTGGCCAAGCCGAAATCGAGCACCTTGGCATGGCCTCGTTCGGTGACAAAGATGTTAGCCGGCTTGACGTCGCGATGAACGATTCCTTTGGAGTGGGCGGCGTCGAGGGCATCGGCTATTTCGATGGCCAGCGAAAGCAATGTCTCCAGGTCCAGCGGTCGAACCCCGATGACATGCTTGAGGGTCTGGCCGTCCAGAAATTCCATGGCGATGAAAGCCTGCCCGCCCTGTTCGCCAATGTCATAGATCGTGCAGATATTGGGATGGTTCAACGCGGACGAGGATTGGGCTTCGCGCTGGAAGCGGGCAAGTGCCTGCGGATCACGGGCAACATCTTCTGGCAGGAACTTGAGGGCAACGAAGCGGTGCAGCCGCGTGTCTTCTGCCTTATAGACCACGCCCATCCCGCCTCCGCCGAGCTTCTCTACGATGCGGTAATGCGAGATAGTTTGGCCAATCATGGGGTCGGAGTATCGTAGGCGCGATGCAAGAACAAGTCAATGATGACTACGGGATCGCCAGTGTTTCGGCAGGATTGGCATTAGATTTTGATGACACTCGTCGACCCGGAAAAAGGCGACGAGAACGCCTGGCGGCGTCAGTTGATTATTGCAGCTTTGCGTACTCGGACTTGGCTTGTTTCAGGATGGGGATGTCGGGGTCGGCGTCCTTCCAGATGAGCAGGAAGTCCTGGTAGGCGGCTTTGGCTTTCGGGGCATCGCCGGCCATGGCGTAGGCACGAGCGATCTGAAGCCGAGCCATTGACGCGGTGACGAAATTCACGACCACGCCGCGATGGTCGATTACTTTTTGAAACTCGGCAGCGGCAGCTTTGCCATTGTGCTCAAGCAGGTAAGCTTGTCCACGAAAATAGGCGGGGTAGAGGGTCCCGAACTGAAGTGGGGGCGGACTCCCGAGTTCGTACGGTGCAGCCGCCTCGAGAAAGATCGCGACCTGCGAGGCGCTGCTCTTGCCCAGTTCGATGGCGGCTTTGACGGTGGGAAACCAGTAAAGCTTCAGGACCGTATTATCGGCATAATTCTTTTCGAGATCGTCCAATAGAGCCGTGGCCCGGGCAGTTTCGCCGACACCGGCGAGTGTCAAGGCGGCGAAGACCTTGACATCACGACCCGGAGAAAGGGCTAAAGCGGACGCAACTTCCTGTTTCGCCGCTGCCGCGTTGCCGAATTCCGCCTCCCGCAGCGCCGCGTTGACCTGCCACAAGGCGGCGGTCTCTTTCGAGTCGGCGCGGACGGCTGAATCGACGGCGCGGCGTGAGTACTCGCGCGCCTGGGCAAGCTTGCCGAAGTAGGCATAGGAGTCGGATTGCGCGGAGAGCAGCACGTCTTCGTCGCCGGGCTTGCCCGCGCCCCACGCCGCCTGTTGCTCCATCTGCTGAAAGTCGCCCTTGAGGAAGGCAAGGTAGTGCAGGTAAAGATGGACGTTGGCGCCGTCCATCTTCAGGGCCAAGGTTTGCTCGAGCGAAGCTTTGGCGTCATCAAAGCGGTTCAGGAAAAGATAAGCCTCGCCTACATTGGCTCGAGTAATCACATCATTGGGCTCAAGGCGGAGCGCTTCCAGGCCTTCCGCAAGACACTTGTCATAGCGCCCCATAAACGCGTAATTCGCGCCCAGGTTGTTGTGCGGTACCGAATCATTCGGGTAGTTGGCGATCCACAATTCGTAGGTCTCAGTTTCTTTTTCCAATTGTCCGGTGGCGCGGAAATAGTCAGCGGTGATGCGGAGCTTTTCGCGTTCGGTGACCCGGTCGCGCAGTTGGTAGGCTTTGGTGGCGTACTGGAGCGCCAGCGAAGGTTGGCCGAGGTTTGCGTAGGAGATGGCCAGCCCGGCATAGGCCATGGGGAAATTGGGATCGAGTTCGATGGCCCGCTTCAGAAACGGAATGCTCGGCGCGTCTCCTTTTTCGCGGCCCACGGTGATGCTCATGCTGTAACTCTTCAACGCCTCGAGGGATGGCGTGGTGGCTTCAATGGGAACATCAAATTTTTGCACCGACGGCAACGACTCGCCGAGTTTGGTGCGCAGGCTGGCGGAGGTGCGGCTGAGCGTCTTCAAGACATCTTCTTTGCTCGCCGCCTCGCCCTGTTCTTTGGCGAGAGTATCGCCGGTGGCGCAGGCCACGGCGCTCAATTCGATGAGGTAATGGCTTCCCAAGGTTGAGATGGTGCCGCCAAGCAAGGACTTACTGCCGGTGCGCAGGCAGAGTTCGCGGCCCACGTCCATGGTGATATGGGAACTGGCGGGACGGCCCATCATTCCGAGAGTTTCGGCGACCTTGCGATCGGAGAGAACATTCAGAAATGGAGATTGTCCGAGTTCGACCGCAAGCGCCTGCTTGAGGGCGTCGTCGAAGACGGGATCGCCTGTCGTATTGTTGAAATCGGCCAGGACGATGGTGTCTTTCGCGGTGAGCGGAGTTGTTGCTGCTGCTTCCGGTTTTGCGGAACGAGAGCGGAGGTAAAAGCCGGCGACGACCACACCGGCGACGACCAGCACCAGCACCGGAATCAGCCATTTCTTCCATCCACCGGCGACGGTTTGCGTGGCGGCGGCAGTTCCAGATCCGATCGTTGCAGATCCGATCGTTCCAGATCCTGAAGAAGACGAGGTTGGTACAGGCGATGGCGTCACAACCGCAGCTATCTCGGGACCGCTGTCCCGCGCCACGGCTACGGCGCCCGACTCAGCTGCCGGCATATGGCTCGTCTCTGTGTCGCGCTTAAGACGTTGCAAGTCGGTGCGGATATCAGAGGCATGCTGGTAGCGAAGATTGCGATCCTTCTCGAGACACTTATTAATGATGTCTTCCAGCTTGGGAGGCAGGTCTGGATTCAATCGAATCGCGGGAACCGGGGTACGATTCATGATTGCCTCGCCGATTACGGTTGAGGTTTCGCCCCGGAACGGCAGCGTGCCGGTGGCCATCTCGTAGAGCACGGCGCCGAAGGAAAAAAGATCGGTGCGAGGGTCAAGTTCTTTGGCTCGGACCTGCTCGGGCGACATGTAAGCGACCGTGCCCATGGCCGCGCCGGGACTGGTCAGATGTTGAAGAGAGCCGGTCTGTGTGCCCTCGGCTGCCATGTCGCTCGCGGAACCGCCTGTGACGACGACTTTCGCAAGGCCGAAGTCGAGAATCTTGGCGTGTCCGCGCTTGGTGATGAAGATATTGGCGGGTTTGATGTCGCGGTGAATAATGCCTTCGCCGTGCGCGGCGTCCAAAGCATCGGCGATCTCGATGGCGAGCGAGAGAAGCTGGTCGATCTCCAACGGACGATTGCCGATCCGATGCTTGAGCGTCATGCCATCGAGATATTCCATGGCAATGAACGGGCGACCATGTTGCTGGTCAATCTCGTGGATCATGCAGATGTTGGGATGGTTGAGCGCGGACGCGGCGCGAGCTTCGCGGCGAAAACGTTCCAAAGCTTGCGGGTCTTTGGCAACGTCGTCAGGCAGGAATTTGAGGGCAACGAAGCGACCGAGGGCGGTGTCCTCAGCCTTGTAGACAACACCCATGCCCCCGCCGCCCAGTTTATCGACGATGCGGTAGTGGGAGATGGTTTCGCCGATCATGCGATTGGAGCGGAATCTTACGTTGAAGAAAGAGGCAAGTCAATGAAGGAGCGGGGGCTGAATTGCAGAAGTCAGAAGTCAGATTGAAGAAGTGAGGCTCGAAGAAGTGAGGCTCGAAGAAGTAAAGAGCTTGGAAAAAAGTACGTGGTATTCCGAGGTTAGCTCGCAAAGAATGCTCGCGACCCTGGGCCACCCGCCCCGGTAATTCAACAGCAGCCCATCTTGATTTCGCCGCTGGTGGTCAGAGGAGGGCCGAAGGCTTCCTGCGGGACGGGAGCGCCGCGCAGCACGCGATACCATCTCCAGGCACCATCGCAGACGACGAGAATGACACCGATGATGAAAATTCCCATAAGCACGGAGTCGAGATAGCCGGTAAAGACCATGCCGGGTTTCGAGGTCAGCGGCCAGAAAATATCGCGGATCGAGAGCACGCCGGCGGTGAGCGTGGTGGCGCCGACAAAACACATGGGGAGCGCGGTGATCCAGACATATCTGGCGTGGCCCATGTTGATGAGGAATGTGGTCGCCACCGCGAGCGCGATCGTCGCCAGCAATTGATTGCCGCTGCCGAATAGCGGCCAGATGGTCGAGACGGTGCCGGTATAGATCAGGTAACCCCAGGCAAGCACCACAACACAGCTGGTGAGCACGTTGCCTGGAAGCCAAAGCGTGTTGCCGAAGGGCTTGTAGACCTTGCCCATGAGTTCCTGCAACACGTAGCGCGCGACGCGGGTGCCGGCGTCGATGGTGGTGAGGATGAAGAGCGCCTCGAACATGATGGCGTAGTGGTACCAGTAGCCCATGAGGCGATCCATGCCGGGCAGGCCTTTGAAGATTTGCGCCATGCCGACGGCAAGCGAAACCGCACCACCGGTGCGGCCGGCAAGTTTCTCTCCGACCTCGCGGGAAAACAGATCGAGGTTGACGGTGGCAAAGCCGAGCTTGTGAAAGACCTCGGGCGTGGTATTGATGGCGAAATAATCTCCGGGATACAGGGAGCAGGCGGCGATCAGCGCGATCACTCCGACGAGCGATTCGCAGACCATGGCGCCGTATCCGACGAAGCGGGCATCGCTCTCGCGGTCGAGCATCTTGGGAGTCGTTCCCGAGGAAACTAGGGAATGGAAGCCGGAAATCGCGCCGCAGGCGATGGTCACAAAGAGAAATGGAAAAAGTTTGCCTTTGATGATCGGGCCGCCTCCGCTGACGAAGGGAGTGAAGTTGGGAAACCTGATATCGGGATGAACCAGGAAGACTCCGACGATCAAAATCAGAATGGTGCCGAGTTTCACGTATGCGGAGAGGTAGTCGCGCGGCTGCAGGAGCAGCCAGACCGGCAGGACTGAAGCCACGAGTCCGTAAATCGCCATCAGGATGGTGATCTGGTGCGGGGTAAAGGTGAGCGCGTGCGCGAGACCCGACTGCGCGAAGAAGCGCCCGGCAATCACGCTCAGAAGCAGAATGATCACACCGAAGATGCTGGGGCCGAGAATCGTGATTTTCCCCGCATGGCTTTTGAACATCCACAGGCCCATCACGATCGCAATTGGAACCGTCATGCCGATGGTGAAGACTCCCCAGGGACTGTTGGAAAGCGCGTTGACGACCACGATGCCGAGGCCAGCGAGCGTCACGAGAAGAATAAAGAGGACGGCGATCATGGCGACCAGGCCGGCAAAGGGACTGATCTCGGTGCGCGCGATATCGGCGAGCGAGCGCCCGCGATGGCGGAGGGAGGCCACGAGCACAGTGAAATCCTGCACGCAGCCGGCGAGAACGGCGCCGATCACCAGCCATAAAAAGCCCGGCGCGAAACCGAATTGCGCTGCCAGAGTGGGACCGACGAGCGGACCGGCGCCGGCGATCGCGGCGAAGTGGTGTCCGAAAATGACCCATCGTGGAGAGGCAACGTAGTTATTGCCGTCGGCGAAGGCGTGAGCGGGAGTTATACGCCGGTCGTCAAGCGCCAAAGCCTTTGCAGCGATGTAAGCGCTGTAGTAACGGTAGCAGAGCGCATAAACACATAGAGCGCCGATCAAGACCGGCAACGTATTCATGACGTTCGCGCCCTCCGACGACGCGAAACTCCACTGCTGTCGCTTGCAAGCGACACATCTTAACACCTTGTATACGGGCTTCGAGGAGAGTCTGATTAAGTCCCCAGGGCTAAAGCCCCCGAAATTTTACGGAATTTATCGGACGGCCTGAAGGCCCTCCCCTTCAAAGCCTGACTTAATCAGAGTTTCTTAAGGGCCATCGGCGGCGGGCAACAACCGCGTGATAACCTGATAAGTTCGGGCTCAATTTAATAGGCAGAAGACGGCCTCAATGCCGCGGGCGCGAACTTATAAGAGCGGCACCAGAGCAGGCAATTCAGGAGCATGCAATGAAGATCGGAGTACTGACAGGCGGCGGCGATTGTCCGGGCTTGAACGCAGTGATTCGCGCCGTGGTACGCAAGGGATTCTTTCATTACGGCGACCAGTTTGTGGGCTTCATGGAAGGGTGGCGCGGCCTGCTGGAAAACAAAACCATGCCGCTCGATCTGGAAACGGTGGGAGGAATTCTGCCGCGCGGCGGGACGATCCTACGCACCTCGCGCACCAATCCGGCCAAGCACGGCGACGGCCTGAGCCGCTGCATGGCTACTTTGCAGGAGCATGGCTGCGATGCGCTGGTAGCTATCGGCGGCGACGACACGCTCTCGGTCGCGCAAAAGATGTTTGCCAATGGCGTGAAGGTGGTGGGGGTGCCAAAGACGATTGACAATGACCTTGCCGGGACGGATTTCACCTTTGGCTTCGATACCGCGGTGAACATCGCGGTCGGGGCTATTGATCGCGTGCATACCACCGCTGAGGCGCACAACCGGGTGATCGTGGTCGAAGTCATGGGCCGCGACTCGGGCTGGATCGCAACCTATAGCGGCATTGGCGGCGGCGCCGACGTCATTCTGGTGCCGGAGATTCCTTTCGATATTGAGCAGGTCGCGGAACTGATTCGGCAACGCCACGCACGAGGACGCTATTTTTCAATCGTGGTCGCTGCGGAAGGCGCGAAGTTCGCGGGAGGGCAGGAGATGCATGATGGCGCTCCGGTGCTGCAGGATGTGGGCCGCGATGAGTTCGGGCATCTGCGGCTGGGCGGCATCGGATCGGTGCTGGCGCGAGAGATCGAGAAGCGCACCGGGTTTGAAACGCGGTCGGTCGTGCTCGGCCACATTCAGCGCGGAGGCTCGCCCAGCGCCTTCGATCGGGTGCTGGCCACGCGCTATGGGCTGGGCGCGATTGACATGGTGCATCGCGGCGAATTCGGACACATGGCTGCCTTGCGCGGCAACAAGATTATTTCGATTCCGCTGGCCGAGGCGATTTCCTCGAATCGCAAGGTGGATCAGGAGATTCTCGACGCCGCTGCCGGCATTCTCGACAAATTGGAAGATAAAGGAGAGAAAGTGCCGACAAGTTCGGAGAGATAGAAAGCGGAAGGACGCCGTCCGATGCCCACCCTAAATCGCAAGTGCGCGATTTTAGGGTGGGGCACCCAGTTCTCAGTAAAAGCTTCCCAGGTTAGCGTCCCAATCCGGACGCGAACCTGGACCACCCGTGGAATCGTCGCAGTAAATTCGTTGCGGCCTCGGGGGAGAATTCCCCGACGCGACGCAAATGGGATTGGGCGGGTAGGGATCCTTCGACTGCGTTGCCGTCCGCTTCGCGCACGGCAACTTCGCTGAGGATGACAGGTCTTTTGGGACTTGCTGGTGGCAACCGTATCTCAGCGACGCCGATTGGAAAGGACAAGCTTTTCTGATCGTCCGATCGTCAGTTGGACGAACGCCCGATTCGAAAGGCTCTTCTAGCACGCCGGGGAAGGAAAGAAATCTTACTGAAACGCTGATTGAGTAAAATCTCAGCAGCTAAAGCCGCAATCACAGTGTCACTATCGCAGCGCCAAAGCGCTGCGCCACCCAAAATCCG
>Ga0335072_10017531_pt1 | contig 10125 bp, 8 predicted proteins | sample Lox_Sample_21_FD_206725 | JGI IMG/M metagenome (GOLD analysis project Ga0335072, IMG submission 206725) | Soil microbial communities from Loxahatchee National Wildlife Refuge, Florida, United States - Lox_Sample_2.1 | ecosystem: Environmental > Terrestrial > Soil > Wetlands | place: USA: Florida...
TGGCGATCGTGCCGGAGGACCTGGAGCAGGCGGCGGACGAGGGCGTGGAGTTCAGCCCGAACACCGCGTGCACCGCGATCCTGGAACAGGACGGGCACGTGACCGGCGCGGTGCTGTGCCAGGCCAGGCTGGCCAAGGACGAGAACGGCGCCGTGGTGCCCGAGCTCATCGACGGCACCGAGCACCGGGTCGAATGCGACACCGTGCTGATCGCGATCGGCCAGCTGCAGCGGCTGGACTGGCTGCCCGACCACCTAAGCGACCGCGGCCTGATCACCGCCGACGAGCACGGCCGGATCGAGGGCAACATCTTCGTCGGCGGCGATGTGCTGCGCGGGCCGTCGATGGTGGTAGACGCGCTCGGCGATGGCAAGCGGGCCGCCCGCGACATCGACCGGCTGCTGACCGCCCAGGAGCTCGGCGCCGAGCCGCCGGTCGAGGTCATGCCGTACGAGAAGCTCAACGCGGCCTACTTCCCCCGCGCGCAGCGGATCCCGGTGCCCATGGCCGACCCGGAGCAGCGGCGCTCCAGCCAGACGGTCGAGGTCACCCTGGCCTACAGCCGCGAGCAGGCGGTCGCCGAGTCGGACCGCTGCATGAGCTGCGGCGTCTGCAACGGCTGCGACAACTGCTACATCGTGTGCCCGGATGTCAGCGTCATGCGCGACACGCGGGAGAACGGCCACTACGCGATCCGCACCACCTACTGCAAGGGCTGCCTGGTCTGCGTGCAGGAGTGCCCGACCGGCTGCCTGGAGAAGGTGCCCGAGCTGGACTTCGACGAGCCGGACTCGGTGACCAGGATGGAGACGGCCTTCGCACCGTACGACGGCGCGCACGCCGAGCAGTCGGCGTTCACCAGGCAGCTGATTGAGGAGTCGATCGCCGAGTACGACGCCACGCGCAAGGTGCCGGCCAGGGCGGCCGGGCGGCCAGAAGACCATTCAACCCATTAGCCAGAACGGGAAGCTCGGGGTGAGTAAATGACCAGCGTGCACGTGGAAGGCGGCCAGCCGGTCGCCAGGCTGGGCCGGGCGATCAGGACCGCCGACGGCGAGCGGTTCCTGGCCGACCTGGCCGGCCAGAAGCTGCGGCTGAACGGCTGCGCGTCCGCGGCGTACGCCGCGCTCTACGCCAATGTCGACGTGATCGCGGCCTACCCGATCCGGCCCTACACCGCGATCATGATGAACCTGTCCCAGTTCATCGCCGACGGCATCCTGGACGCCGAGTACCTGCACGCAGACGGCGAGCACGCGCAGCTATCGGCGGCGTTCGGGGCCGGATCCTGCGGCGCACGGGCCTACACGGGATCTTCGGGAGTCGGTGTGACCTACGCCTACGAGATGTACTCGATCATCTCCGGGGCCCGGATCCCGATCCAGATGGCCATCGCCGACCGCACCCTGGACCCGCCGGGCGACTTCGGCTCGGAGCACACCGACGCGCTGTGCACCCGGGACATGGGCTGGCTGCTCGGCTGGGCGGCCACCCCCCAGGAAGTGTTCGACAAGAGCCTGATCGCCTACGCCATCGGCGAGGACCCGCGGGTGCTGCTGCCGCAGATGGTCGTGCAGGATGGCTACTTCGTCTCGCACATCGCAGGCGAGGTGGACATGCCGTCCGCCGCTGACGTGGACGCCTACCTGCCGCCCTACCAGCTGCCGTTCGCGCTTGACCCGCGGCGGCCGGTGTCGCACGGCCCGCAGATCCACCCCGAGCAGGGGCCGCCGCTGCAGCTGGAGCGGGCCCGTGCGATGGAGGACGCGATCCCGGTCATCCGGCAGAAGACCGACGAGTTCGCCGCGGCGTTCGGGCGGCAGTACCCGCATTTCGTCGAGGAGTACCTGCTCGACGACGCCGAGATCGCCCTGGTGATCTCGGGTGGCCACTCGGTCACCTGCCGGGCCGCGATCCGGCGGTTGCGCGAGCAGGGCATCAAGATCGGCATGGCCCGGCTGCTCTGGATCCGGCCGTTCCCCAGCGACGACCTGCGGGCGGCGCTGCGCGGCGTCAAGGCGGTCGGGGTGGTGGAGACCAACCTCGGCCTGGGCGGCGCCAGCTACGGCGGCATCCTCTCCCTGGACGTGACGACCGCGCTCTACCAGGCCGACTACGAGCGCCCGCTGGTCACCTCGTTCATGGCCGGCCTGGGCGGCGAGACCGTCCCGGTGGCCGAGTTCGACTGGATGGCCGGCAAGCTCGGCGAGGCCCTGAGCCGCGGCCGGGTTGAGAAGGCGACCCACTGGGTCGGGTTCGAAGACTGACGAGGAGCAATCCATGGCACACGAGGTTGTCCGCCATAATCTGCCGCTGTTCGACGAGGAAGGCCGCAGCGCGGCGGTCGACGACGATGCGGGGCGCGATCGCCACTACCTGCCGGACTTCCCCGCCGAGGACCCGTACGCGGCCGGCCACCGGACCTGCGCGGGATGCGGCCCGGCGATCCAGTACCGCTGGGTGCTCAAGGCGGCCGGCGAGGACAGCGTGCTGGCCGGGCCCACCGGCTGTATGTACGTGGCCAACTCCACGTACCTGTGCACCCCGTACACGGTCCCCTGGGCGCACACGCCCATCGCCAGCGGCGGATCGTTCACGTCGGGCATGGCCGCCGGCTACGAGGCGATGATCCGCAAGGGCCGTTACCCGGGCCGGTACCCGAACATCATCGTGATGGCCGGCGACGGGAGCGCCGCCGACATCGGGCTCGGCTCGATCTCCGGCGCCCTGTACCGCAACCATGACGCGCTGTTCGTCTGCTACGACAACGAGTGCTACGCCAACACCGGGATCCAGACCTCGCCGACCACACCCTACGCGGGCATGACCACGTTCACGCCGTTCGGCAAGGCGATCCCGGAGGGGAAGAAGCTGCCGCCCAAGAACCTGGCCAAGATGATGGCCGCCGGGCACCCGCACTGTTACGTGGCCACCACCACGGTCGGCTACCCGGTCGACCTGATGAACAAGACCCGCAAGGGCCTCAACCACGTCGGCGCCGCGTTCCTGCACTGCTACACGCCGTGCCAGAAGGGCTGGGTCTACCAGACCTCGATGACGGTGGAACTCGGGCGGCGGGTGGTCGAGGCCGGCCTGTTCCCGGTCTGGGAATACGACCCGGAGAGCCGGGAGTACCACTACTTCCACCCGCCGGTGCAGCGCCCGGTCACCGATTACCTGGCCATGCAGGGGCGGTTCGGCCACATGCTGCCCGAGCACATCGCGGCCCTGCAGCGCGGCGCCAACCAGAACTGGCAGGACATTGGCATGGACGTGCCAGCGGACCTGCGGGCGGGCGAGGATCCTGCCCACCACAAGCGGCTGTCCGAGGAGTCGTACTCAATGCCGCTGAACCGGGGGGTCGGTGCCTAGTTCCTGGCAGGTCCGGTTCGACGGCGGCCACCAGCAGCGGTACCTGGCCGACCGGGCCGCGGTGCTGCGTTACGTGCTGGCCGTCGGGCCGCGGGCGGCCAGCAGCCGGTTCGAGGTGTACGCCGAGGCGGAGCCGTTGCTGCTGGCCGACGGCTCGCCGGGCGGCCGCCAGTTCACGCTGGCCGAGGTCATCGACCTGGCCACGCCCGGCGAAGCGGACCGTCTCCGCGAGGAACTGACGTCGCTGGAGGCCTTACCAACATGACGAGCCCGAACGGCAGCTCCCCCGGCGTGCAGCACCAGCCCGGGGGAACGCCCCCGCGCAAGCTCATCCCGCTGCAGCCCGGGGTGGTCAGGCCGACCGGCGAGCGCCGGGTGCTGATGCGGGACGCGGTGATCCAGGTGGTGCGCCACCTGGTGCTCGAGGCCGTGCCGGCTGGTGAGCGCAGTGCCCTGTTCGATCAGGCCGCCGAACTGCTTGACCAGGCCGGCTGGGGCCTGGACGAGCTGTTCGAGGCCAGCCGGGAAGGCCCGGCCCGCGACGAACTGCTCCGCAGGCTCGGGCTCTTGGAGACGTAAACCAGCCGCGCGGGCCGACCGCGTGGCGAGATGGAGGCGGAGATGACGGATCGACGAGGACGGCACCGCCGACATTGGACCTTATGCGGCCTGGCGTCGGGCTCTCGTGATCCGCCCGGCCCCGGTCGCACGCGCAGCTGAACACCTCATGCAGCCAGCGCGAAGCCAGTGAACCGCTGTTCCGGCCGGGGGTCCGATGGGCTCGCCCCCCGAACCGGCTCAGCGGGGATCGATACCCGCTCCGGGGTCGCGCCCGGGCCCTGCCGCACAGGAACCCCCGAGGCGTCGAACCCCGCCCGGCGCGCGCGCCGACGTGGACACGAGCCAACAGCGTCTCGTACGAGAGGTACCGGTGGCGACAGATGGGCGCTACAACCGAATCGTCCAACCCCGATTACCAAATTATCACCAACGAAACAGGCCGCGTTTTCCGGGTGGGCGAGGAGCCCGAACAGATCCTCGGCTATCCCCGCTGGGTTACGACCTGGGCGGCCTGGCTGGCCATGTGCCTGGCCGGCCTGCTCGAGTACACCTGGGGCGCGCTCAACCCCTCCTTGGAGGCGGTGCACCACTGGGGCCCGGCCCCGGTGTTCTGGGCGTTCTCCTTCTTCGTGATCTTCGAATCCTTCGTTCAGATCTGTACCGGGTACCTGCGCAACCACGGGATCCTCAACGTGCGCTGGGCGACGATCATCGGTGGCCTGGTCTGCGGCGTGATCGGCTACGGGATACTCGCCGAGACGTCGTCCATCTGGCTGGCCTACCTCGGCTACGCCGTGCTCGGCGGCATCGGCTCCGGCATGGTCTACTCCAGCTGCATCAACATCGTGGCCAAGTGGTACCCGGAGAAAAAGGGCTTCCGCACCGGGTTCGTGAACGGCGGCTGGGCCTACGGTGCGGTGCCGTTCATCCTGGTCATCGGCGGGTTCAGCACCGGCGCCGGGGTCAGCACCATGAGCGCCTCGGGCCTGCGGACCTACATCTGGGTGCAGGCCATCCTGATGACCGTCCTCATCGGCTTCGCCGGGTTCTTCCTGAAGGATCCGCCGAAGAACTGGTGGCCGAAGGAGATCGACCCGCTGAACTGGCACCGGCACAGCACCCGTGACCTGCGGAACAACCCGCCCGCGCTGCGGCACTTCAACGGGGGCGAGATGTGGCGCACCCCGCAGGCTAAGTGGCTGGGCGCACAGTACGCCCTATATGTGGGCTGCTCCCTGTTCGGCGTGGCCTACTACTACGGCTTCGCCGAGGCGATGGGCCTGGGGACTATCGCGGCGGCGGTCGGCTTCGCCGGGTTCTCGCTGGCGGACGGCATCTGCAGACCGATCTACGGGTATATATCGGAGTTCATCGGCCGCCGGAGAACGATGATCTACGCGTACTCGTGCAACGTGGTCTTCCAGCTGCTCGCGCTCTGGATGGGCGAGTTGCACAACGCGCCGCTCTTCGTCATCTGCGCGGTCATCTCTGGTGGGCTGTCCGGCGCCAACTTCCCGATGACCGCGGCGATCGTCGCCGACTACTACGGCGAGACGAACAACGCGATCAACTACGGATCGATCTACGCCTGGAAGGCGCTTGGCGGCAGCTTCGCCGGCGGCCTCGCGGCTTTCATCATGACCGGGACTCTGTACGGCACTGCGCACTTCCACTGGGCGTTCGGCTTCTTCTTCGGCGCCGCGCTCGGCGCGCTGGCGGCACTGACGCTGATCTTCCTGGTCAAGCCGCCCACATTGGAGCAGATGCAGCGTGCGGTGGCCAAAACCGAGACAAAGGAGGAAACGAAACCTGCCATCGCCTAGCCCGTACCAATCGTGCGCTGAAGACCCCCCGGTCGTCTCCTCCCCCCCGGGCGGCCGGGGCCTGGTGGATGTACCGTTGGGCGGCCCGGAGCACGCGCCCGGAGCACGCCCGGCGGTACATCCACCTACCTTTGCCCCGAGGAACGTCGGTCCTGAGAGGGGAGCGACACGTGCCGGATCGCTACCTGTACGAGCTGAAGCTACCGCTCGCCCCCTACCGGTTCGTCTGGCGTGACGAGCCCGCCGTGGACGCGGCGAAGAGCGCCACCGAGTCATTCACCGAGGAGCGCTACACCCACGCCGACGGCACCACCACGATCATCCGTGAGTACCGCGCCGACGGCTCGTTCCATATCCTGTCCGACCGCGGTGAGATCGAGCTCATCGACAACGCCCAGGATCCCTACGCCCCGGACCCGGTCAGCGTGGTGCGCCTGCCGTGACCTCAGCCCGACCGCACCCGGCCGTCGGAGGTAGATCCGGCGGACGGCCCGGACGGGCCGTGGTAGGCGGTCCTGGTCCGCTCGGTGTGCACGCGGGCCAGGGCGGCCGCCTGGTCCTCGTCGCCCGCTTCGATGGCGGCGACCAGCTCGGCGTGCTCGGCCCACGACTCGTGGCCGCGCGCCGGGGCGACCTGCCGGTAGTACCAGCGCACTCGCCGCCCGACGATCTCGGAGAGTTCCGCGAGCACGGTGTTGCCCGCGAGCTCGGCCACGGCAGCGTGGAAGTCGTTGTTGGCGGCCACCGTGCGGGCCACGTCGCCGCTGTCGACGGCCGCCGATCCCTCCCGCCAGGTCGCGCGCAGCGCGGCCACGGCCTCGGGCGTCGCCGCGCGAGCCGCCAGCCGGGCGGTCGCCCCCTCGAGCAGCTCGCGCACGTCCAGCAGCTGGTCGACCTCGTGGTCGGTCGGCACGTGCACGAAGGCGCCCTGGCTCGGCCGCAGGTCGATCCAGCCTTCGGCCTCCAGCCGGTGCAGGGCCTCGCGCACCGGCTGCCTGCTGACCCCCAGCTGCCGGGCGAGCTCGGATTCCACCAGGTGCTGCCCGGGCTGGAGGCCACCGGCCACGATGAGCTCGACCAGGGCCTCGTACACGGACTGCCGCAGCGGTACCGGCCGGGCGACCGGCCGGATCGTTCCGGTCGCCGCCCCGTTGGCGGACATCTCGGCCACGCTGACCACTGCTCCCTGCGCCTCGTCTAATCCTCAGGATATAGACGACTGTATCCAAAATGCGACCCGCCCGCCTGCCGCACCCAGCCCGCGGCCGGCTAGGGGCGATCTGTAGGCGTTTGTGCGATGGTGTCCAGGAGCAGGCCGATCAGCTCGGCGAAGCGGCCGGCCGGGTCGCCGAAGATAACCTCGCCGGCCTCGACGGCGAGCGGCGCGGCGTCCGGGCCGATGATCTCGCTGCGGCGGGCGACGGAGTACCTGTCGTCCCCCGCTGCAGCGGCCTGGCGGGCCGTCTGCTCCTCGATGCAGAAGCCGATCGTGAAGTGGTGCACCAGCAGCAGCCCTCGCGCGGCGTCGGCCAGCGAGAACCCCTGGCGGATGAGGTTCTCGAACGTGCGCTCCTGGCGGCGGACCAGGTCCGGGTCGGTCAGGGTCGTGCCGCTGAAGGCCTTGGCCCCGTCGCGATGGCTGAGCAGTGCCCCCCGCACCGTCGTGGCGTAGGCCGCCATCACCTCGCGCCAAGGCAGGTCGTCGGGGAGCGCGGCCACTACGTCGCCGACGTCGCGCCATATCCGGGTGGCCATCTCGTCCAGCAGCGCCTGCTTGTTGCGGACATGCCAGTACAGGGCCGGGGCCTGCACCCCGAGCCGGGCGGCCAGGGCCCGCACGGTGAGGCCGTCCATCCCGACCTCGTCGAGCAGGTCAAGGGCCGCCTGCACGATGGCCGCCTTCGTCAGTCCAGCCGACACGAGTTGACAGTTTAACAACGTTAAGGAATGCTGGCGCCACTGGTAATTTAACAGTGTTAAGGAGGCGGTCGTGAAGGCAGCGGTGCTGCACTCAGCGGATTCCGTCCCGGTCTTCGGTGACTTCGACGAGCCGGAGGCCGGCGCCGGGTCCGCGGTCGTCGAGATGGTGGCCGCGGGCATCCACCATGTCACGCGGTCGGTCGCGGCCGGCCGGCACTACAGCCGCGGCGGGGCCTTCCCGGTCATCCCCGGCCTGAACGCGGTGGCCCGCACCGCCGGCGGCGACCTGGTGTTCACCGCGTCCGGCCAGCCACCGTACGGCACCTTCGCCGAGCGCATCGCCTCGCCCGATGCGATGAGGTTCCCGCTCCCCGAGGGGGCGCAGCCCGAGGCGGTCGCCGCAGGTGTCAACCCGGGCATGGCCTCCTGGCTGCCGCTGATGGCCAGGCAGGCCGAGACGGGCAAGCTTGGCCCGGTGCTGGTCCTCGGTGTCACCGGGATCTCCGGTTTCCTGGCCGCGCAGAACGCCAGGCTGCTCGGCGCGACCCGGGTCGTCGGAACCGGGCGGAGCAGGCCTGGCCTGGAACGCGCCGCCGCCGCGGGCGCGGAGGTTCTCGAGTTCACCGGCGACCGTGACGCCGACGCCCGGGCCCTGGCCGGGCTTCTCCGCGGTGACGCGCCGGGGCTGGTGCTCGACTTCCTCTGGGGACCCGTCGCCGAGGCCGCCTTCCTGGCGCTCACCCGCCAGGGGTTCGGCGAGGATGCCGCGGACATCAAGTACGTCCAGATCGGCGCGCTCGCCGGGGCCGACGCCGCGCTCCCGGCCGCGCTGCTGCGCAGCAGGAAGCTGACGGTCTCCGGCAGCGGCGCGGGCTCGGTGCCCGCCGCCCAGATCAAGGCGCAGATCCCGGCCTACATCCAGCTGATCGCCGACGGCTCGGTCCAGGTGCCGTACCGGACGTTCCCGCTGTCCGACGCCGCCGCTGCCTGGACCGCTTCTGCCGAATCCGGCCCCCGGGTGGTCCTCGTCCGCGACTGAGCCGAGCCCCAGGGCGGCGAGCGCGTCGGCCGCCCCGCGCCGCCCGCCGGGCTCAGCCGATGTCGCGGCGGCGCAGCCCGGCCAGGCCGGCCGCCGCCAGCGCTACGGCGATCAGCGCCAGCCAGGCCAGCGGCACGGTGCTGCCGGTACCCCCGGGCAGCTTGGGCACGTGGGTGAACGGGGAGATGTCCTGGAACCACTGGGCCAGCCGGAGCGTCGGCCCGAGCAGCACCACCACCGCGGCCAGCGCCAGTGCCGCCCAGCCGCCGCCCACGCAGGACCGGGGCAGCAGCCCGAACAGAGCCGCCGCCACTCCCCCGACCACCAGGGCCGCGGGCAGCTGGGCGAGAGCCGCACCGAGCAGGCGCGGCACCTGGGTGCCGGCGTTCCCGCCGCTCAGCCCGAACGCGAGGCCGGACCCGAGCCCGGCCGCGGCCAGCACGAGGGCGGAGCCGGCCATGGCGATGATCAGCTGACTACCGGCCCAGCCGAGCCGGGCCACGGAGGTGGCCAGCACAGGCTCGGCGCGCTGCGCCGTCTCCTCCGACCGCAGCCGCAGCACCACGGAGACCGCGTAGCCGGCCGCGACCAGCCCAAAGATGCTCATCAGCGCGGCCAGATAGGCGTCGCTCAGCCCGGACTGCCCGCCCAGCCTGGTGATCACGTTGCCGAGCCGGGCGCCGCTGCCCACAAAGGAGCCGATGTGCCGGGCGACCGACCCGAGGGCGGCGCCGTACACGAGCGCGGCGCCGGCCCAGCCGACCAGGCCGGTCCGCTGCAACCGCCAGGCCAGGGCCAGCGGGCTGCGCAGCGACCTGGCCGCCTCAGGCGGACCGGGCCGGGGCGGCACCAGGCCGGCCCCGAGGTCGCGCCGGGCCGACAGGGCCGCCGCGACGGCCGCCACGATCGCGGCCGCCGCCACCGGCAGCAACAGCACCGGCCAGCTGTCCCCCGCGTAGGCCCGGACCTGGGTCACCCAGCCGACCGGGCTCAGCCAGAGCAGCCACCGCGCCCCGCCGCTGGTCCCAGCGGCCGCACCGGCCGACATGATCAGGTAGGACGCGGCCAGCACGCCGATCGCCATGCCGCGGGCCCCGCGGGCACCCCCGGACACCTGGGCCGCGACCGCCGCCACCGCGGCGAAGAAGATCCCGCACGTTCCGACGGCCAGCCCGATCGCGGCCGAGCCGCCGGCCGGCAGGCCGATGACGGCCAGCCCGGCGAAGATCAGCAGTGCCAGTACCACATTGGCGCCCACGCCGAGCAAGACGCCGACGGCCAGCGCGGCGTGCCGGCCCACCGCCGTGGAGCCGATCAGCTCGAGCCGCCCCGCCTCCTCGTCGGCCCTGGTGTGCCTGATCACGATGAAGATGCTCATCAGCCCGGCCGCGAGAGCCGAGCCCGCGCCCG
>Ga0335072_10017532_pt1 | contig 10125 bp, 13 predicted proteins | sample Lox_Sample_21_FD_206725 | JGI IMG/M metagenome (GOLD analysis project Ga0335072, IMG submission 206725) | Soil microbial communities from Loxahatchee National Wildlife Refuge, Florida, United States - Lox_Sample_2.1 | ecosystem: Environmental > Terrestrial > Soil > Wetlands | place: USA...
CCAACACCAGCTCTCAGGGGACGGAAACTCAAGGTCCATCCGGAACACAGAAAGGCTATTACTACCCGATTGCCTCGGGTGACACGCTCTCGGCCATTGCCAAGGCATATCGCGCGCAAGGCGTCAAAGTGACAACCGACCAGATTTTGAAGGCGAATCCGGGGTTAAATCCCAACAATATGACCGTTGGCAAGAAGATTTTCATTCCCGATCCGAACGCCCCATGATTCTCAACTCGGAAATTTGAAGTAAATCAGCAGCACGCCCGCTGCAGCAAACAAACAATAATAGCCGAACCATTTCCAGCGTCCGCCTTCGAGCCAGCGCGAAAGCCATTTCAACGCCAGCAAACCGGCGGCAAAACTGAAAATCATTCCGACGATGCCCGGCGCGAACAGTTGCGTCATCGTTTCGTGGTCGAGTGATTTGTCCTTGAGCAATCGCCAGACTTCGCGGCCGATGGCCAGTGGCGTCAAAACCACGGCGAGCGCAAAACTGAATTCCTCCAATTTTTGCTTCGGCAATCCGAACAGCAAACCAGTGGAAATGGTGGCGCCGGAACGCGAGAAACCGCGAAACGGAAGGCAAAGTCCCTGCACCAAACCAATCCAGACGGAATGTGACGGTTGCACTTCCGACTGGGCCGGCGATTTTTTCTCGCGCATTCCGGCGTAGATGATCAGCGCTCCGACGGCGGCAAGTGCGCCGGCCATCAATGGCAGGTTATTGAACAAGTCCTCAACCGCCGCATGCGGTTTGCCGCGCATGAAAACTTTCTCAATCAATTCCATCAATCCCAACCCAACCACGCAGGTGCAAAAAGTGGCGATGATAATCTGGATTGCAAACCATTGAAGCTGGCCGATGGATTGAAAATAATCGCGCCGCCAGCCATTCCAGAAATAAACAATCACGGCAAACATCGTCCCGGTGTGCAGCATGACGAGCAGCATGGCCATTTCAGGGCTGCCCGCGTTTGTGAACCCCATGATTTTTTCGACGGCGATGACGTGCGCGGAGCTGGAAACTGGCAGCAATTCGCACGCGCCTTGAACCAGCGCCAGAATCAGGATTTGAAAATAAGTTGGCATCTTGTGGAAATGGACTGCGGATTATCTGTCCGCCAAATGGCGGCAGGCAAGAAATAAAACCGGTCGCGGCGGTTATTTTTTTGCACCCCAGAAAGCTTTGCCTTCCTCGCCGTGCTGCTTGACCTTGAGCTGTCCCAGAATTGAGTGCCAGCCGATGTAGATTTTGTGCCACTGGCTTTCGAGACCGCGCAGCGCGCCTTCGCTCATCTCGCTCAAATAGCGGAGTGACGGCGCGTTGCCGATGAGCGCGTGGATTTCCTCGCGCGTGGGCGAGGCGACTTCGACGGCGGCATAAATCAATTCGAGTTCCTGCACGATAATGCTCTTAATCTCGAGAAAATGATTTTCATCCGGCGGCCCGAATTTTTTGGAGCGGGCGACGTTGACGAAGTGGTTGAACTGTTTCCAGCACTCGATGTGGGTCTCGATCTGGGTGACGAGTTGGTTGAGTTCTTTTGGTGTCATAAGCGTTTCAGTTTGGCAGGGGCGAAAGCCCGGTTTGTGGGAACAGGAAAATAAGCGCGCCGCCGCGCAATTCGCGCGCGGTGATGCGGAGACTGGCAAAATGGAGGCTGACTTCGGCGAGCGGCATCTGCGCTTCGCGCGCCTCGCGGAAAATGGCCAGCACGTCGCGCCCGATTTCACGGAGCAATTCCGGCGGATACGCGGACGAAACCGTGGAGGTGACAATCTGGCCGTTCCGGTCAATAGCCACGCTGCCAAACGGCAACTGCCGGATGGCCGGGCGGGCACTGAAAAGCTGCGTAATTTTTTTCAGGAATCCCATGACGCAACGAGTTTTTTACTTTGTTCAAGCAACTGGCCGGCGGCGGCGGTCGGCGGCCAGCCGACCAGAACGGATTTGTTGGCGCGCGGCAACAGGAGCAATTGTTTTTCCAGATTGTGTCCGGCGACATGCGAGAGCGGCCCGGCTTCGATTTTATCGCCGAGTTTCCTGGCGATTTCCGCCGTGCGCCGGGTCCAGGCGGAAAGCGGTTCGGTGGCCTGCGTGCCGAGCGCTTCAGGTTCGCCGCGACCTTCGGCTGGCACTGCGACGACAAAATCCGCGCCCTCGCGCGTGAGCAGCGCCAGTTTCCAGACCATCTTGCGGTGACCGGCGTCTTCAAGGGATTCGGGCGTGGCGGACGGATTTTCATGCTCGTCCGTGGCTTGCGCGGATTCGAGCAGCAGGGCGTTGACAGGCTTGGTGATGGTGCGTTCGCGGCCGGGTTCGGGCGGCAGGTTTTCAAACGTGCCGGACTTCCATGCGAAAATTCTGCGGAACGCCGCCTCGCCCCGCGCGCCCTCGACTTCGGCGTCAATCAATTCGCCGTTCTGGATCCACATTTTCGCCACGAGCGGTCCGCGCGTGATGCGCAGCACGGTGGAACTGCGGGAAAGGCATTCCATCTGGATGATATCCATGAGGCTCTTGCTTTGAATGCCGCGAAAGCCGCCTTCGGCGTCGCGGCCCAAAAGCGATTCGAGGCAGTCGAGAAACATTTTCGTGTTTCGCTGCATGTCCAGCTTGAGCCAGAACAAATCCACGCCCAGCGCGTAGGCGCGCGAGCGGAACTCCTCGTCTTCCAGCCCGCTCAAAACAATGGTGCGCAATTCGGGAAAACGGCGGCGCACGATGGAGAGCACTTGCAAGCCGTCCATGCGCGGCATTTTCAAATCGCAGATCAACAGCCGGAACTGCTCGTTCTCCATCATCGCCAGCGCGCGCGCGCCGGATGACGCGGTGCGGACTTCGGGCTTGCTCGGAAGCTGGGAGAAGATCTCGCGGCTCAACGCCAGCCAGTCCGCGTCATCGTCCAAAACCAGGATTTTGTGTTTTATTTCCATTCCAATCGCGCTAATCGCTACCGCCGCCGGCGCGGAAATTCAAGCGCGAACGGCAATTATTTTTTCAGAAGCAACTGGCGTTCCCAAGCCGGAAGAAATGTTTTCAGGCCGCATTATGGACAACCAATGTCATTTAAGTCCAACGATTGGACATATTTTACCCGCCGGTGCCTGAAATTAGGCGAAGTTACATGGTGAAATCCGATCGAAGCCCGACCATGGCGCGGTTTGTGCTAAACTCCTTGGCAAAGCCGTCAATGACGCGGCTTGCTAGTGAAAGTAAGTGAGTATCATGTCTAACATGGTGAAAACAAAATTTGCCGGATTGCTCCGCAGTCTGCTTCGTCGTTTCGACAACAACGAAACAGAGGCTGCCGAGCCTGTCCACCCCACGACCGCTAGCGCGCCCGCCGCCGCGCCCATGGTCGAGGAACAATCATTATCGCCACAACCCGCTTTTGTCCCGCCACCGGTTTCGTCCAACCCGAATGAATTACAACTGCCGTTGCAACCGGTGCTCGCGGCGCTGCCGATGGAATTGCGTGCGAAAACCGTTCCCGTGAACACCGTTGCCATGACGATTTCAATTCCAGTGGAACGGGTGCTCACACAGCTAGCCACCGGCTCGGTGAGAATTACTTTCGGAGAACTCCGCCACGCCGCGCCGGCCGCGTTCGTCAATTCCGGCGGCGAATATGATGCCAAACCCGTGACGCTGCCGCTCAACCAGATTCTTGCGCAAATCAACCCCGCGCTGCTCGCCCGCCGCGCCGCGCAAAAACGCATCGAAGTGGCCGCTGACATCGCCGGTCCGTTCGATGCCAGCGGACAGGGGATTACTTTTACCACGGCTCCTCTGAAAGCGGCGCCGGCTGCGCCGCCCAAACCTGCCATGCCGCCGCTTTCGCGATTCGCTGCGCCGGTTTCGACAACGCCCGTTGCGCCACCAGCCGTCATGCCGCCGCCGCCAGCGTTCGTCACCCGCTCAACCATGCCCACCGCGCCCGTTGCGCCAATTTTTCCCGCAGAAGGTGCGTCGCGCAATGGCCACGGCCATAAGCCGCCGTTCACTTCCGCTGCGCCTATTCCGTTCACAACCGCCGCGCCGGTTCCTCCCGCGACGATTGCGCCGGGACAGTCGCAGCCGGTTTTATTGGCTCCGCTCGCGGCGCTTTCGGAAAGCTGGCCGGAAGCGTTGCGCCGGGAAATTTTGCAAATGGGCTTGACGAGCGCGCAGGTCGCGCTGCCGGTTCATCTGATCGAACCGGCGCTGAAACGCGGACGCGTGATTTTCTCGTGGCGCGATTTGCGCGCGTGGATCAAGCCTGCGGCGCCCGCGGTTTCAATTCACGACGGCATGGAACTGGAACTGCCGCTGAAAGTCCTCGCGCCGCTGTTCTTCGCACGTCAAAAAACGGCACAAGCTCATCGCCGGCTGGCGGTGGATGAGGAAATCCCCAATCTGTTCTTCGGATTGCCGCAACCGGCTGTGGAACCGGCCGTCGTTCCCGCCATTCCGGTCGCGCCCGCCGCCGTTCCAGCGAGCAAGCCGACGGACACGAACTTTTTCCAGCAATCCGGCAACACGAGCATTACCGACACGGAATTCAAACGCAAATCGGAGCCGCGAACGGATTTCATCTCCCGGCATTCGATGCCAAACGACGTGGTTGCCCGCGCCGAACTTTTGGAAGGCGTGGTGGGCGCGTTGGTTGCGCTGCCGGACGGCCTGATGGTGGCCGGCAAAGTCCCGCCGGAATTTAATCCCGACACGCTCGCGGCGTTTCTGCCGCAGCTTTTCGGCCGCGTCGGGCAATGCTCGAAAGAATTGCGGATGGGCGATTTGAACAATTTGAGTTTCACCGTCGGCAACGTGCCGTGGAAAATTTTCCGCGTCCATGCGGTATATTTTGCCGCATTCGGCCGCGCCGGCCAGCCGTTGCCCACGGCGCAACTGGCGGCATTGGCCGCCGAACTCGATCACAAAAAGCAATAAATTATGGCCATCATCAACCAAGCTACCAGGGAATTGCAGGTCAAGATTGTCTATTACGGCCCCGCGATGGGCGGCAAGACGACCAACCTTGTGCAAGTTCACGACCACGTCCAGACCGGCGCCGGCAACAAAGGCAAGCTCGTTTCGCTCGCCACCAGTTCCGACCGCACATTGTTCTTCGACTTCCTGCCGATTGAAGCGATGACGATCAAGGGCTTCAAGACGAAGTTCCAGCTTTACACCGTGCCCGGCCAGGTGATTTACAACACCACGCGCCAACTCGTGCTGCGCGGTGTGGACGGCATCGTCTTCGTTGCCGATTCGCAATACGAAAAAATGCCGGAGAACGTCGAGAGCTTCCAAAATCTCATGGACAACTTGAAAACGCTGAAGCTCGACCTGGGTGAAATCCCCTACGTCCTGCAATACAACAAGCGCGACCTTCCGAACGCCGCGCCGGTTGAATACATGGATTTCCTGCTCAACAACCGCGACGTGCAGGTGCCGTCATTTTCCGCCACCGCGCACAAATGCGAAGGCGTCTTTGAGACGCTCAACATGATTACGCGGATGTTGTTGCAAAAATTCATCAACCAAAGCGTTCCGCAATACGCATGACATGGCCACTTTGCCACAGCTTACCGAGGACGACATCAAGCGGCTCGACGCGGTTCTCCGTGAATTTATCACCGCGACAGACGCCACGGCCTCGCTGATCATCGACAAAGGCGGCTTCCTCATCACGCACCAAGGCGATACGCAGGAATTCGACGTCACCACCATCGCCGCGCTCTCCTCCGGCGCCTTCATGGCCAACCAGACCATTGCCGGCCTCGTCAACGAGACCAACTTCAACAGCATCTACCAGCAGGGTGAAAATTTCAGCCTGTTCGTTGTCAACGTGGACGAATACTGCCTCCTCGTCGTCATTTTTAAATCGCAGAGCGGCGTCGGTGTCGTGAAATATTATGCCGGGGGCGCGGTGAAAAAAATCGCGCGGCTGCTCAAGGCCGCGCACGAGCGCGCGCCGGATGCGGGATTGGATTTGTCCGTCCTCAACGTCGCCGACACCGGGCAATTGTTCCGCAAGCGGGAAAAGTGACTGCGCGGACGTTCAGGACGCAAATTGCGCCTTCAATTCCTGCCAGGTATTTTCCGCTGACGCATCCGGCGCTATCAAACGCTGGATGGCCAGGTCAAAACCGCGTTTCATGTCGAGCACATCCTGCCGGACCACCGGGTTGGCGGTTTTTTTGTAGAGCGCGCCGGATTCCCGATAGGCGATGAAAATTTCCTTGAGAAGCGAATCCTTCCATTTGCGTGCTTCAATGGTTTCGCTGTTGCCTTTGTCCATGCGCATTTAATGGGGCGCCATCCTATGACGCGCCGCCGCGCAATTCAACCGCAAATTTTTTCACGCCAATTTTGCGTGGCTGCCGTCGCAAAACGGTTTGTTCTGCGAATGTTTGCAGCCGCACCACGCCACCGTTTTGGCCTCCGTGATTTCCGTTCGGATTGGCGCGAACCCCGTGCCTTTGTGCGACCCGTCGCAAAATGGCTGCGACTTTGACCGTCCGCAGGCGCACCAGAACGCCACACCCGGCTCCGCTTTTTGCACGAACGGACTCCTTTGAACAATGTTCGGTTCCATAATGCCGAAACCATAATCGCGTTCAGCGAAAATGCAACCGACAACCAGGCACCGAAAAAAATTCAACCGCAAAAGGCGCAAGCCGGGCGAAATAATTTTACGCGGCAGGGCGGTGGTGAACCGCCGCCGCCCAGACGCTTCGTGGAATTGCAAGTCGCCGGGCAGCCGTGGGATATTTGAATTGCGATGCCTCAGCGCCGCTTTGAAAAGTTCCAAATGAATTTCCGGTTGGAATTCCCAGCCCAAGTATGCGACAAGTGAATCCTGAATTTTATGAGCCACAAAATTGCCATCATCACCGGAGCGTCGCGCGGCATCGGCAAAGCCATCGCGCTACGCATTGCCAAGTCGGGCATTGATTCCATCATCACCTACAAAATCTCGCAGGCCGAGGCGGGCGAAGTCGTGAAACAAATCGAGTCGCTCGGCGCGCGCGCCGTGGCTGTGCAATTGGACGTGGCCGCGCGCGATTCCTACATGAACTTCGCCGCCGTCGCCAAAGGCGCGCTCGAAAAGCTCGGCGCGGCGAAATTTTATTTCCTCGTCAACAACGCCGGCATCGGCCTTTCGCAGCCGTTCGCCGAGACCACCGAGGCGCAGTTCGACGAGATGACCAACATCCATTTCAAATCCGTTTTCTTCCTCTCGCAGACGCTGCTGCCGCTCATCCACGACGGCGGGCAGATCGTCAACATCTCCACCGGCACCACGCGGTTTGCGTTGCCGGGCTATTCGATTTATGCCGCGCTGAAAACCGCCGTGGAAGGACTCACGCGCTACATGGCCAAGGAACTCGGCGCGCGCAAAATCCGCGTCAACGTCGTGGCGCCGGGCGCGACGGAAACCGATTTCCGCGGCGGCTTCATCCGCAACAATCCGCAGTTCAAGAAAATGATGGAGGCGAACATCGCGTTGGGCCGCGTGGGCCAGGCCGACGACATCGCGGGCGTGGTCAACGCGCTGCTGTCCGACGATTGCTATTGGATCAACGGCCAGCGCATCGAGGCGTCCGGCGGGCAGACGTTGTGAATTTTGGAAACCGCGGAAGACGCGGTTTTCACCCTTCCAAAATCGCCATCACGGCGGCGTATTGTTGCGTGTGGCTGATGCTTACGTGCAGTTGCTTCGCGCGGCGTTGCTCGAAGAGTTCGCGGCCCTTGCCGTGCAGGATGACGTAAGGTTCGCCGGTGGGTTTGCGCGCGATTTCCATGTCGCGCCAGCCCAGTGCCGCGCCGATGCCGGTGCCAAACGCCTTGGAGATGGCTTCCTTGGCGGCGAAGCGCGCGGCCACGAACGGCGCCGGATGCGTGTGCGAGAGGCAGTAGGCTTTTTCGTCCGGCAGCAAAATGCGCTGTCCGAACCGTTCGCCAAAGCGCTCGAGGGAGTCGGCAATGCGCGCGACTTCAATGATGTCTATGCCGGTGCCGAGGATCATTTGCGCGAATCGTTAAATCGTTGAATCGTGAATCGCTTGTTACGACAACGATGTAACGATTTAACGATTCACAATTCAACGAAATAAATTCCGCTTGCCAACTTTGCCCGGCGGGTTTAAGCCTTGTCATTCTATGAAAAAGATTCTGCCTATCGCGTTCGGCCTTCTGGCCGCAACTTTGTTCGCCGGTTGTGCAACCACGAAATCCAGCTTGGTGCCAGCCAAACCGTCCGCACCGACCGCGACGAATGCGGCCGCGCCAGTTACACCGCCGCCCATGTCGCAAGGGGCGGTGGATGATTTCGCGGCCATGACGCCGATTTTTGACGGCAAGACGCTGGACGGCTGGATTGACCAGGAGAACAGCGATAATATGTTCGGCGGTGGCGACATCAAAGACCTCCAGGGCCTCGCCCAAAAACTGGTGGACAAATCGGACCCGGTTTCCGCCTGGTTGAACGACAAGCTGGGAACGAACATGGAAGCGGTGGCGGATTATCTCGCATCGCCGTCCAATGCCGTGGCCACCGTCACGGAGGAGCCGTCCACCAATTCTGTGGAAAAAAAGAAACCCAGGACGCCGCCGAGCAAGGAAAAGGTGGTGAGCGGCATGTTGGCTAGAAACCTGACTGAAATTATTTCCGAAGGCCCCGTTTATGACGCCGCGCGTTTCGCCAACGTCCAGTTGCGGCCGGAAACGCAGGCATTGCTCCAGAAAAATCCGGAGGGAGTGGATTTGCTGACACTCAACAAAATGCTCATTGAGGATGCTTATCCGACGGAACTTTCCAAGACGCCGAGGTTGACCGGCTGGACGGTCACGAACGGCGTGATTGCCAGCACCGGCGCCGGACGCGGCACGCTTTTCACCGCGCAAGATTACAGCCATTATCGCCTGACATTTTTGATGCGGCATGTTTCGGGAAATCACGAAGCTTGCGTTTTGGTTTTCTGCCGGCGGCCGGGATCTGATCAAAAATTGCTCGACGCGCTCGGCGGCATTCAATTTCAGGTTCCCAACGGCGGGCATTGGGATTATCGCCCCGGCATCAACAGCGGCGGGAAAAGTTTCAGCAGCCCGACGAAAACCCATTTCAACAAATCTGAATGGAGCCGGGTCGAAATCGTCGTGAACGCGCAAACCGGCGTGGCGCGCATGGCCGTGGCCCAGCCGCCCGGCACAAGGGCGGTGGAAAATCTCGACTTCAAGGAAGCCGGCGCCGGTGTCGTCGGCCCGATTGCGCTGCAAATGCACAACGCCGGCCTGTTCGACGAATATAAGGACATCAAGATCGAAGTGGATCCGCCAACGGACGATTTGCTTTCGACGAAATAATTTCAGCCGCGGTATTTTTTCATCAGCGCCAGCATCTCGCGCGCGGCGGTTTTCATGCCCACGAAAACCGCCCGGCTGACGATGCTGTGGCCGATGTTCAATTCCACCAAGTGCGGCACGGCAAATAGCGCCGGAAGATTTTCGTAATTCAATCCGTGCCCGGCGTTTACTTTCAGGCCGAGTGAATGGGCCAGCTTTGCGCCGGAAATCAGGCGTTGTAATTCTTTTTCTGCTTTCTGCTTTCCGCTTTCTGTTTTCTGAAATTCCTCCGCAAATTGGCCGGTGTGCAATTCGATGAACTGGCTGCCAACACGCGCGCTGGCTTCAATTTGTTTTCCATCCGGCGCGATGAACAAGCTCACTTCGATTCCGGCGTCGTTCATTTTTTTGCGCGTCGCGGTCAAAGATTTTTCAGCGGCAACCACGTCCAATCCGCCTTCCGTCGTTACTTCCAGCCGCCGCTCCGGCACGATGCAAACAATGTCCGGTTTCAACTTCAGCGCGATGGCGATGATTTCCGGTGTGTTCGCCATTTCCAAGTTCAGCCGCTTTACCACCTCGCGCAATTTCCAAACGTCGCGGTCCTGGATGTGCCGCCGGTCCTCGCGCAAATGCGCGGTGATGCTGTGCGCCCCGGCAGCCTCGCAAATTTTTGCGGCGGCGACCGGGTCCGGCTCGCCGAATCCGCGCCCGCGGTAACGCGCCTCGCGCAGCGTCGCCATGTGGTCAATGTTGACTCCGAGTTTGAGCATGGTTCAAAAATTCCGC
>Ga0335072_10017533_pt1 | contig 10125 bp, 8 predicted proteins | sample Lox_Sample_21_FD_206725 | JGI IMG/M metagenome (GOLD analysis project Ga0335072, IMG submission 206725) | Soil microbial communities from Loxahatchee National Wildlife Refuge, Florida, United States - Lox_Sample_2.1 | ecosystem: Environmental > Terrestrial > Soil > Wetlands | place: USA: Florida...
ATTTGGACTAGCTCCATGATTAAGAAGCAACTGCACAGTATCGGTGTGACCTTGCCAGGCTGCTTCATGCATAGCAGTCCTGCCCCATGTATTATTAGCATCAATATCTGTTACTCCACCTATGATCGCAGCAATTGCATCAGTCTCTCCGTACAAGGCAGCACCATACAACGGCCTTTCGGCTTGACTATCTTCGGCGTTGACATCAGCGCCACGAGCCACAAAAGCTTTCAAAAGTTCTAGTGGAATGCTGCTCCGGGCCATCAATCTATGTAGAGGTGATTCACCCCACCGATCTGAGACGTTGATCTGAGCCCGGTTGTCGGGATCGTCCTCGTTATCCAAAAGGAGGTCAAGTATTTTGGGATCGGAGCCATAAATGGCAAAGAAATGCATAACGTTTAGGCCACTCATACCCATAAGCGAGCATGATGCTCCATAGCGCAATAACTCTTTAACACAATCATAATCCGCACCAAACGAGAACCAATAATGAAACGCGGGAATTTGTGACTCGGGGGTCTCAAAGTTCGGTTTCGCTCCATGTGCTAGTAGAAGCTTGAGCATGTCAAGAGGAGATTCATGCTCCGCAGCGAGATGGAGAGGTGTGAGCCCTGCAGTAGACATTGTCTGGACATCTGCATCCTGCGATAGGAGGCGCTCAGCTAGGCTGATTAGTCCAAAGAACGCTGCAACATGCAAAGGCTCCCATTGCACGCCATCATTTGTAAATAGTAGCCGCTTCCAAGCACTAAATATTTGAGGACTTTGGATGAGAAACTTATCCAACTCGGCGAAGAGAACCGCCCAATCTTTGCAGCTCTTCCTCTCTTCCGGTGACCAGAGGCACTCAGCTTGTCTTACGTGGAAATTCCACTGCTTGATCTCATAGCGTAGCTTTTTATAATTCAAGTTGTTTTCGTCTTCGTCCTCATCCTCGTTCTGTTCCTTGTCATTTTCGTCGTCTTCGATCTCATCTTGAGCCCAACCAGCTTCCGATCTGTCTTCAGAGTCCTGGGAGTCATCAACATCTTCTTCGGCCGTTTGATCGTTAAGCACCTCGTTGTTCACGATATCGCCAATTTCGTGACTGGTTTCAGAAGGCGCTCGGTTCTCAAAGGACCCCTCACTGCTGCTGTCGTCTTTCAATTGATCCTCCAGGTTTTCCTGATCAGTATTATGCCGGCTGCTGGATTCTGTTATGGTCCTAGAAGGCTCTGAACTCGCATCCAAATACCTCTTCTGAAATAAGGGAGAATTTATATGTCGAACTGGAAGAATAAGTATGTGATTTGTTGCTGAGGAAGAGTGAGACCTGCAAAGCAGAAGATGACTTACGACATGTTATCGCCATTTCTAAGTGGCCATTCTTTGCATCGAACGAAACTGCGTGAGACGCGTTCAGTTCTGCCTTGCATCTCGTGCATATATCGTCTCTCAGCTCATGTCCGGGCTTTATTGTTTCCACCGGTTTAAAGCAGAATTCCCGAATGGCCGACGGGTCTTTAAGACTGACAATTTGAGTAATGCTATTATCTATGACATCGAGGAAAGGCCCACCGGCGTCCCTGATCTGATCGGCATGCAGCTTGGACTCACCAGAGTCCTGGGGGTCATCTGTCGTATTGTGTCCAAGATAAGTACCAGTATATGCATCCATAACCTCTTGAACTGTCACTTCGGTATTTGCCAGCACTGTCCATATCAAGGCAGTTTTCAGAAGGCCAAGATAATTCGGTGCCAGTTGACGTAGAAATCGATCGTAGGTTTCATTCATATTGTCTGGAAGGTTCTTGAGGCGATTTGCAATTGGACGCTGAAATGGTTGGCTCAAAAACGGTATAGCTACTTGAACTACGTATTTGATAATTGCACCCGTTTTCTTGCGCACCACATCATAAGCTTCATCCCTCTCGGACTGAGACCACGCTGGGATAGTACTTAGTCCTCTGGTAATAACGAGATCGATGTCCGCGCTATTGTTTGAAGACATAGAAATCTGTGGAATGGCGTCACTGATTAGTTTCTTATAAATGGCTCCAGTTGGTCGACAAGAGAGCAGGACTTGTACGTGAAGCCCTTCCCTGGCCACCATACTATTTAGGGCCGAGATGAAGTCACTCTGATCTGCATTTGAAATGCAATCTACAGCATCAATTATCAGAATCACCTTTTTGCCGAGAACTTGCGCAAGGTCGTGAAAAGCTTCAACTAGGTCTGGACCCGTATCATCTCTCTTGGAACGGGCTGCTGGACCTCCCTCCTTTTGGACGCCTTGGACCTTCTTCTGCTTTGGATTTCTAAGCACAGCGTTACACCTCTGAAGAATGAGAGAGTCTTCTTCGCTGTATGTAGAAAGCTCGTAAAGCTGGTAGATCAGAGTCTTCTGTATTCGTAGAAGGCTCTGTACTGAGTCATCTGTAGCCTTATTTCGGTCACAGAAAAGATATTGGATGGTGTACCCCGTGTTTCTCCCAAGTTCTGAATTTAGTTTCTGTATGACGTATGCAAGCAAAACTGATTTTCCAGAGCCTGTGACTTGATTAATCACTGTTCTACCTACGATCATACCTGATGGTCGAAGACTCACCGGCTTCCCCTTTGACGTAAAGCATGTTGCTAACCTCCGACTCACGCCACCTTGCGTATTCATCAAGTCCGAAAATCCAGTCGCAAGTGCCCTCTTCATGAAGCTTAATATGTGCCTCAAAAGCCTGACGGGAGTCGGGTAAAGGGTTGAGGGCCTGCTTGTTGTTGTCAAATTCTTGCAAAGCCAAATCTGACCCGAATTAGCTCGTAAAGCGAAAGATGGCAGAGACCTTACCGTATATGCTTTTGAATTTGCTTGCTTTCAGGTTCTCTTCTAAGAGCTGTTTCATTTCTTGCGTGCTCTGTAGAGATGATTGCACGGCTTCCGCTAAAAATGACAAAGTTCCTGATACATTTGTCAACGTACCCGTGACTTTTTGAAGCTTCTCAAAAGTTTTTTCTTGAAATGCGCCCTGTGAGGACTCGAGGATTTTGACCTTCAGTGCCTGTATGTTGCCCATCTTCCCTTCGAATTCAGGAAGATCCGCTCCGAACATATCCTTAATGGCATGTCCAACCTTAGCCATCTTACCTCCGCTAATGTGCTTCTTCACAGAGAAGGAGAAATCGAGAATTGCTTCATATACATTGCGAATCTGTGAGAAAAGCTCTCCTACGATTTCGCTTGCTTGCCAGTTCGCTACCTTTCTTTCATCGTACAATTTATCGTAGGTTCGAATGAGCACAAGCATTTCAGTGATATTAGTAAGAGCCTGTCCAAAAAATCCATACAATTTGTAGTTATTTTGGACTGCGTTTAGGACTTGCTTTACGGCGAACCAAGCAAGCCCCACGGTCTCTGGAGCGCCTGTCATTGCGAAGTTCCCGATGGCCACGAATTTGTCAATGTTGTCCATAATTCGTCCTATCCATTTTGCTGGAATAGCCTTACCAGCAATTTCCACTTTTCCATACTTTCGGTCGGTGTCAGCTTGCAGGGAGATGCAGCTACGCTTCACATCATCTGATGTGGCCTTCTCTTGGAGAAACTGGTCAACAGTTTGTTTATCTGTACCCTTTTCTTGGAGATCCTTGATGAAATTATCCCGTGCCTCTTCCCATAGACTCATCTTGCTTACAAGGCTCTAATATCGTGCAGCCTCAATAGAAACTCATGTGCTATGCCTATGCTTATCTCATACGTCGCTGTTTATGCAATTAAAGAATATACACTAGTAGTTTTTAATGCCGCAGTATACCTCACATGAGGTGAGGTTGATTTGAAGTTCTCGGAAGGTGTCAGCATCAGCTGCAAGTAGATTAAAATGAGACTTTTGGGGGGCCACCGGGTCGGATTAACAACAATCCGAATGGCTTTCTTTCACTCAATCATTTATAGTAGTGTACACAGCGTTGCATATCAGTTGTTTCCACTATATATACCTTCACAGAGCAGGCTTCGATTACAAACCAGTGTTTGCACTTGATGAACGTCCACTTTCAGAGATCTTGCAAACGGCGACGTCCTATATCTGTCAAAAACTGGCAAATTTCTTCACCGACTGCATCCGGAGGGGTAAGTGGGACGACCCTGTCGAGCTCCACCTTGAAGTAAACTTGCAGTTCTTGTGGATAATCCCAACTCCGCCATTAGGACTTGCTTAGAAAGCCGATCCTCGTTGCTTGAATCAAGAGGACCCTAAACATAGGTGGACCGACAACTAGGTAGGCCTCGGGTGAAGCGAGAGTGAGCAGGATGAGCAGGGTGAGCATGAGTGCCTTGACGACGTCAGAAGCCATCACAACATTCTTGCTTTCGCGTAAATTGACTGAGACATCATCGAGTTTCTCGATGCTCACAGCCCTATGATGCACAAAATGCGCGTAAAGTAGCGTTGAACTGTATGGCTATATCCTCTCTATGTCAATTAGCTCCCCGATATAGAGTTTAGATGCGTAGGCGTTAGTCTCGTCCAACGTAGGAATATTGTATGCACAGCATTCTATGACATAGCGGCGGGCAGCTATTTATCGTCCTTTAGATAACCCAAACCCCAAGTCGAATCCACTCCTCCACAATCTACCGCGCCTATTCAGCCAAGTACTCAGAGTAGACTCGATGAGCTCGGCTGGTTGTCATTGCTACCTCAACCTTATTATGATCTACCAAGCCTCTTCGCCTTGCGAACTTTGTAAGTTGCTTTCTTACCACTTGTCTTGACAGCTTGCACTTTAGCGTATGCATTCCTGAAGTAGTGATTCTCTTCTTCAACAGCTAAGACTTCATCGACAAGAGTCTTCTTGCGTTGCTTGTTAGGCAACCTTGCACTATAATACTCCACTGGAGATTCAACAATCGTTCCAACTTGTGAGAAAGCGGGTGGCTCTGCTTTGCTATTCTGCTTCTTGTAGTGGCGTTTAGGATCTAAAAAAGACCTTAAATTTAGAAGCTGGAGGTCCCGTTTTAATTCAGGTGTGAGATTTGTTCGGGGGAGATGGAACCATTTTGGACCGGCTGTGGCTTCCTTTTCCTACATCTAATTGTCAGCTTCCTAGGCAAAGTTGAAAAATGCCAACGTAGAAAGGGATAAATGACAGTAACATACTTGTTTCAGCCGCTGCTTCCTTGCGCTATTGGTTTCGACCGTCCTGATTCGTTCAGCGAGGTCCTGATCTTGTTGCTTACGAAGATGTAAAGGATCGACTCGAGCAGCACCTTTAGTGAAGCTTATGCATGGTTGTATGATGGTATTAACATTGAACGTCGGTAAGATCGTTGATTCTTGAGTAAGAGGCTTTGTTTGGGAAGACGAATTTTGACGCAATCGATCTTCTGCTCCCCGGAGAAGTGCCTGGATTTGTTCATCACAGAGACTTTCGTCATCCGACAACGGGACACTTAAAGAAACAGGATCTCCAGCTGCATGCGCTGCCATTCCCATGTGTGAGATTTGGACAAGATATGAATCTGATGCACGCAGATAGTAATTAGAATTTTTGGGAAATGCCGGCGAAGCTAAGGACTAAATTGGCATAGGCCCTAGCGTTCTCTCTCGGTTTGTTAGCCGAGATATCGTGTAATTACTACATCGAGCCTGCCTTTTTTCACAACTAGATTCCTTAGAGAAGCATCGAGACCATTTTGTGTACCGACGTAGATTTACCTGGTTTCAATCCACCTTTACGACAATTACAACAACTTACACATCTGAGTTCTGTCAATCCAATAGCTCAGTCGTTCTACACTGGCATCGGCCTCAGACACTCAACACCCTGGAACTCTTCCACCTACTACATCACCCTCTACCCCCAACACTCGAAATGACAGTGTATGGGCTACATTGAACTCTTGCATCATAGATCTGATCAATCTGGACCCAAAGAAACATCATCTGCTACTGTTGCAAGGCCCTCACCATAGGAAAAAGCTCGAACAAAGACATACTCTAAGTCAACCACACCAAAGCCCAAGCTCAAGCTTGGCCCCATGCAAAATCCCGTCCTGTTCCTAAAATGCCAATCTCAAGCCATTAATTCTGGTTAAGAAGCCCTACGATAACGACGACATTCCTATTCCTAGTTAACGAAGCAAGAAGATTGCGTGGCAGTGGCAATACTTCGACTGCAAGCTCCTCAGCACACTCTACGACAAACGGAGGAAGGAACATTTTACATGCAGTACTAGCGAGCTTTGGAAATTCCAGTGGTACTCCAGGGCTGTATATAGATGTACAACTGCCATGTCAGACCACATCATCGACGACCACAAAATCACCAAAACGCAGATCCAAAGACTGCACGTATTCACACCCAATACCTCTTAGCTCTCAAATAAGTAGGGCCAAAAAATAGTACCATCATCACACGCTTAGGGAGAAGTCTCACTGCTAGAGGTATTGTGAATGCTGTACGAGTCACAGCAAGGCGCTTTAATACCATGAGAACATTCACACAGGAGCGAAACCATATATATGTAATATTTTCAACAAGAGTTTTGCATATCCAAACGGCCTATAAACACACATTCGAACACATAGCAAGGGAAAGCCATCCTGCTGTGATGTGTGTGGAATGAATTCTCCCAAGGTCGCGGGCTCAGAAGGCATATCCAAGAGAGAAGCCATATATACTTGCAAAGACCGTAATAAGGCTTTGCACAATCAAATTCTCTTCCTACACATGAGAGCACATGCAGAAGAGAAACCATTTATTTGCAAGGCATGTGATCAAGGCTTTGCGACCTCGAGTCAGCTTCGAGTACAAAGACGAAGAAATCTAAGACAAATGCCGCATAGATGTTGTCTTTGCCCTGAACGCTTCACTACTAAGTTTGAGCAGCAAAGTCGTGAACGCAGCGGCACCGAAGTGCGATGTAGCCGCCGCCGCAAATACATTACTCGACAATGGTGTAAACGTCACAAGCTCGATTGCTCTCAAAGAAGATGCACGAGCTACAGCGATTTGATATCTAAGGGCAAGTTTCAGGACCATATTGAGAATTGCTCAGTTCGGACGGATAAGATGCGTAATAACATATGTGTTGCGGCGCTTGGCTGCAACGTAAAAATAGACGGATTGCTACTTAGTGTATCCGGCATGCACGTAGTGTCACTCATTGAATTGCTGTACAATACTACAGCATGCTTCATTCCTGCTACTTCCTCCGCCTCTTCTATTTGACTAACTTGGCTTTATTAAACCTGTGAGAAGAACAGCATTTTTGTTTACGACTTAACCGCCAACTCAGTAAGTGGGGCTAAGAATTAAATTTGAAGGATAAGAAGAGCACAGGTTAGGTAGCCCACGATGAAAGAAATAAGCTGATAGGTAGAGTACAAGAGTTTCGTGAACAGAACCGATTGCCCATTACTCCAAAGTTCCGACTTCCTCGAATGTACTGGCATTCTAAAAGGCGACATACTTTTCTCCTGGACCTCAAATTTTTGGGTACCACTAGTCAGATATTCGAGACCTGTGTTGGGGTTGTCGAAGGCAATGCGGTTATCAACAAAACCATAGACTATCAATGCATCATCCGTCAAATTTGAGTCCTCTCCAGAAACCAGCCACCGCGCTATTATTCGGAAAGTCTATGGCACGCACTCCTAGATACAGTACACTTCGAAATAAATTGCGGACTGGCTCTCTACGCGCTTTGGCCCTCAAAATTACCTTGTAGAGTGGCTAGTGAATTACTGCAACTATGACCGGCTACATAATGCTCTAAATAAGATCCAACAAGCGTCCATAATGGCCCCCTAAGCGCCAAGTCTTAAAATTATTATATGCTTGGCGGTTGGCTCTTAGAGGCTTTCCAGTCTCTTTCGCTTTATCAGATTTGTATCGAATTCTTGTTCCACACGATTATTGTTGATGAGGTACAAAATATTAACGACGAGTACAATGATAAAGAATCTGATAGCGAGGATCTAGACGATGAGGATCTAGAAAATGAAGGTTTAGATTCAATATGAGCCGTACCTACCGTAGAAGTGGTTAACATCACATAAGTGAGGTAGCTCTTAGCGTGGGCGGCGATATTGTAAGGGAATCTTTAGGGTGGTGATGCTCACCTACTAAGCTGCATAGCATAGTCTTAGATATCTTTCATCCCATTAAGGGTGCCTCGCTTCCCTTAACCGGTCAACAATCACCTTTTTCCCCTTTATTTGTGACAGAAGTGTTTGAATTGTTCGGAAGTGTTTTATCTTATTCAAGTTCGATTTCCATGAAATTGACCTTATCGACTTCCAGTGCTTCTCCTCGCATAAAGCCATGAACGTAGGCTTCGCCAACGACGTGGTAGCGGCCTGACTTTGCCCTTCGTAGAATGAATGGTACGTTAGCTCCCGGGATTACCCAGGCCGAGTCTCCAACTCTGGTCGATATCGGTCCTTTGCCCAGGTGCCCCGTCGACAATATGAACAGGTTTCTTCCTGTCATCATCATTCCTGAAATGAAACACGATTCTGCAACTTTCACTTGGCCTTCACGCTCCGGGTCCTCCGCACCACAGAGCATCCTAGTCGCAATCCAATCACCACTGTATGATTTGACTTCTTCTGGCTGCGGGATCTTGCCACTGGAATCTGTTTGGGCTAATTGACCAAGCCGTTCCATTATGACTGCGGCATCATTACGACCCTCCGTCTCTGCCTCTTTCGCAATCTCAGAGAGAGAGCACCGGATCCAATCTCGACAGAGTCGATATTGGTCCTGCCGCCAATACTTCAGCTTGTAATCGGCTTGCCAGCGCCCTATATTGCCTGCAAGGATGATTTGCCAGAGAACCTCTGCCGGGGCCTCTGATGTCGTAGTGGAGGGTTCCATAAGCTGCAGAATGCGCAACCACTCGGGGTCAAATGTTAGGCGGCGAGGGATTTCGTTTGCTTCTACGTCTTGTACCACGCCGAGAGGAATCGCCTCTAGGCGAATTATGGTCGGATCGGTCGAAGGTTTGACCCTTTGGGAACAACGCTGGGAGGCCCGGTACGAGCCAAATCTGACCATGTTCTGTGGATCATTATGGTGGCAAGGCCGACATATTGTATCGTGATCCAAGAAAGTCTGAAAGGGCAGTACCTCTCCAAAGGGAACCCAAGTGGGAATGCCTGCTGGCTTCATTGCGTAGCCCTGAGCGTATGAGAGGACCGAGAGGTCTCCTGTTTCTTTAATGATGTGCCTCGTGGCTTGACAAAACGCTGAAATTGCTGTGGCAGTATAGTCTGTCAAAGGCTCTCCTGCTGGATCGACTCGAGCGGGTCGGGTTATGCCCAATAATGAGTAAATCTCATCGCGAGGGTCGGTACAGTCGAATCCTTGAGCAGCTAGTATCAATCGATCAAGGCTTTTAAACCTTTCCCTATGCTCTCTTGAGAAGTAGTAAACTCTCATTTGATCTAGACGGAGGATGCGTCCAAGAGCGCTAGACTCCGACAATGTTTCCTGTTTCTGGCGTTCTAAGTCTCCTCCATAGTTCCAGTCGAGGAAGGGATACACAGATCCGATGACGTCGTGCCACGAAATTTCATGGTCTCCGCAATGCATAACAATGCATTTTGCTAGCAGAATCTCTTGAATAATCCACGCACGCCGAAACCATTGTCGGCGGTAAAAGCTGACCAGAGCTCGCTGCTCCTCCAGAGAGAGTGGCAATTGCTGATATGCTCCAACTCCACACCACCATGTAATATTGGAGATCTGATCATTAGTCGGCAGAATTTTTCTTGTGGCTTGAATCGCTAGTTCTGTATCGCCATCATCGCGGCCTAGCCAGACCCGGACCAACTGAGCAGAGGAGTAGATTCGAGACATCATACCAACCTGTACGTTACGCTCGAGGGCATCATCCTGGTTGATACAGATCGCATCGATCCAATAGTGCTTTGGCCTCCATAGTGGTGACGGGTGGCGGCCTACATTTTGCTGTCTCCGTTTAGGGCGGAGGAGATCAGCGATTTGGGAGTGACCATTTCGGTCGGCATAGGTAACTGGCATTCTCCATGTGTTATCAAGTGCGTATCGATCTGCACCTGCGTTGAACAGAGCAGTCACAATTTCAGTAAGGCCTTGACTGGCAGCGTGATGTAAAAGCGT
>Ga0335072_10017534_pt1 | contig 10124 bp, 9 predicted proteins | sample Lox_Sample_21_FD_206725 | JGI IMG/M metagenome (GOLD analysis project Ga0335072, IMG submission 206725) | Soil microbial communities from Loxahatchee National Wildlife Refuge, Florida, United States - Lox_Sample_2.1 | ecosystem: Environmental > Terrestrial > Soil > Wetlands | place: USA: Florida...
GAGGCCATCCGCCAGCGGCCGGCAAGCTGCGACTGCAGTTCCAGGTCGATCAGCCGGGCCGAGGAGGCGGTGAAGCGGCGAACTAGTGAAGGCCCGGTGCCCATCGTCTTGGCCAGCTGAATGCCGTTGATCGACAGGCCCTCCTCGATGGTGACGTTCAGGTCGGCTAGTTCCCGCTGCTGCTGCGTGGTGACCGCCCGTCGCATGTGCGCCACCTTGCGGGACAGGTAGATCGAGGGCGGCATGACGACCAGCGAGATAAGCGACAGCCGCCAGGACAGCGCGACCATGGCTACCGAGGTCGCGACCGCCGTCGTGAGGTTCGAGGCAATCGAGGTCGCCGTCGACGTCACGACGGACTCCATGCCGCCGATGTCGTTGGTAATGCGGGACTGGACCTCGCCCGTACGGGTCTTGGTGAAGAAAGCGATCGACTGCTGCTGCAGGTGACCGAACACGCTGGTGCGCAACCCGTGCATCACCTGCTGGCCTACCCTGGTGCTGATCCAGGTCTGGATCACGCCGAACGCCGAGGTGACAGCCGCCACGCCGACCATCCCGATCACGAGCCAGGCGAGCAGCCGCACGTTTCGCTCGGGCAGGGCGTTGTCGATGACTGCCCGGAGCAGGAACGGCGAAGCCAGCCCGACCACGGAGGAGGCGGCGATGATGACGGTGACAATGGCCAGCTGCCAGCGGTATGGGGCGAAGAGCCGGCCGATGCGGCGCAGCGACACCTCACGGGCCTGCGCCTTCTCGGCGGCGGTCACCGTCCGGGGTCCGCCGCCGCGGCCAGCTCTCCTGAGTTCACGGTTCGTTTCTTGCGACGCCAAATGCTTCTCGATTCTGCCGGGGGATGCTGTCATGCGAGCCCGCGCGGCTCGCGGAGGTTGCCAGATATCGGACCTAATTGCTGAGGGAACCTCAATGTGAGGGTACAACAGGAAAAGCTGGTACGCTATTCCGGTGGTTCAGGATCGCGACCCGGAGCCCCGGGCCGATGCCGGCGCCGACGAATCGCTGTCGGACGCCTTCTGGGCAGTCGCGCGCCAGCTGCGGGAGACCTCCCAGGAAACCCTGGCCCCCTGGGACATCACCCCTGCCCAGTTCCGCGCCTTGCAGGTGCTGCGCCGGCACGGCGTCATGCGGCTGTCGGAACTGTCGGACCGGCTGAAGATCGCGGCGCGGTCCACGACCGAGGTCATCGACGCGCTGCAGGCCCGCGACCTGGCTAGTCGCCGGCCAGATCCGCACGACCGGCGGGCAACGCTGGTCGACTTGACCGAGCACGGCGTGCAGGTCCTGCACGACATCCGGGAGGCGCGCGGCAGCGAATCGGAACGGGTCTTCGACCTGCTCTCCCCAGCCGACCAGGCCGCCCTGACCGCGATCCTGCGCAAGCTTCGCGGCTAGCCACATCCACCGGACGGCAGTGCTCGCAACGCTGCTCTTGCCAAGTACTCGCAGGTGACCCGGGCCGCCCGCTCGCTCAGCGTCGCGGGTGGGCAAGTCGCGGCCGGCGGGACGGTGGCAGTCGTGTTGGGGCCACGGGCCGGGCGTAGCGTGCAATACACGTGCCCCGCGGCCAAGTCGCGAGCCGCAATTCACTGGAGGCGATATGGCAAAGCAGGAGTTTGACCAGCCAGCCGAAGAGTTCCACCGCGACCGCCGTGAGCACGGCGGCATGCCGGAGCACCTCGATGATGACCGGCTTGCCCGCTTGACCGAGGAGGAGCGGGTAGCGGCCGGGATCGACGACTACGATCCCGACGAGGTTCCGCCGGCGACCGATGATCCGCCGCAGTGGAATGTCACGCAGACCGAGGAGTACCAAGAGGAGCGGGCCGAGATCCGCCGTGAGGTCGACAGGGGCGAACTGGAGATCGAGGGCCAGCGAGACTCGCTCCCGCCGACGCATTACGACCGCTGAGACCGAGGAGCGGGGCTCGATCCCTGACGTGGGTGAGCGGGGATCTTAGGCCTGGCAGTCCGTATGATGCGGCGTCACGGCGGGGTTGCCCGCCGCGATGCAGCGCCGGACGCAACGGGAGCCATCAGGCGGCTCAGGTCACGATCCCTTGCTGCCGTCGACGCGCTCACGCAGCAGGTCGGCGTGACCTGCATGGCGGGCGTATTCCTCGATCATGTGCACGTAAACCCAGCGCAGGCTGATCTGCTTGCCGACGCGGGTATGGAGGAATGTCTCGTCGAGATCGTGACTTGCGGTGGCTGCGCGGCATAGCTCAAGCTCACTGACGAAGGCCGCATAATCCGCTTCGGCGGCGGCCGGCGTCGCGTCGTCGAAGTCTGGATCCTGACCGTCGCGATCGTACAGCCGCGGGACTTCCTCGCCGCCGAACCTGATCCGGAACCAGCTGCGTTCGACGTCCGTCATGTGCCGGACTAGGCCAAGCAGCGACAGGTTCGATGGCGGGACAGCTCGCTGGGCAAGCTGCTCGGAGGTCAGCCCTGCGCACTTGTGCAGCAAGGTGGCGCGGTACCAGTCAAGAAACTCTTCGAGTGTGGTCCGCTCGTCGGCATTGAAGTGCTCGTCGACGCGCTTGATGTCCGGTGCTGTCCAGGTCATGACGGCATCATGCCAGAGTCCTCCAGGCGGGAGCCTGGCCCGCTTTCAGCAGCGGTCTGGCAGGCCGACCGGCGCTGCAGCAGCTCCGGCCGTAAGCGACTGCGCGGCGTCGGCGGACACAGTTGTAACCAGGGTCGACCTGAAAGCACCCTTGGACGCGGACCGGCCGCTGTTGGATCCGGCGGGTGTTAGCAGAAGGCCGCATCGCCGGCCTTCACGTGCTGTGGCGGAGCGGCTCAGGTCACACAGAATCACGGCCGCGCCAGCCGGACGGTGGCGGGCGGTAGGGTCGAGCCGTGCTGCGCACGCTCGCGGTGCAGAACTACCGGTCCCTGCGGCGGCTGGTGGTTCCGCTGACCGACCTGAACGTCGTGACCGGGCCTAACGGAAGCGGCAAATCGAGCTTGTACCGGGCGCTGCGGCTGCTTGCCGACGCCTCGCATAACGGCGCAGTGGCGGCGCTTGCCCGAGAGGGCGGGCTGCCTGCCGCGCTGTGGGCGGGGCCGGAGAAGGCCGGCAGGTCTGTCCGCGAGGGCAGGTACCCGGTCCAGGGCACGGTCCGCACCAAGCCGGTTGCGCTGCAGCTCGGCTTCGGAAGCGATGACTTCGGGTACGCGATCGACCTCGGGCTGCCCGCACCCGCAGTGACGGCCTTCGCGCTCGATCCTGAGATCAAGCGGGAATGCATCTGGGCCGGGCCGGTGCTCCGGCCGTCTGCGCTGCTGTGTGATCGGCCCGGCAGCTTTGTCAAGATCCGCGACGAGGAAGGCAGCTGGTCCAAGCCCTACCCGATCCGCGCCTACGACAGCATGCTGAGCGAGTTCGCCGACCCGCAGCGCGCGCCTGAGGTACTCAGCCTGCGGGACCGGATCCGGTCGTGGCGGTTCTATGACCACTTCAGGACCGACGCGGCTGCGCCCGCCAGACGGAGCAAGATCGGCACACGGACGTTCATCCTCGACCACGACGGCGCCGATCTGGCGGCCGCGCTCCAGACCATCATTGAGGTCGGTGATGCGCGAGCGCTGGATGCCGCGATCGACTCGGCTTTCCCCGGCAGCAAGCTGTCCATCGCGCGCGCCGACAACGGTGTCCTGTCCGTGCAGCTCCACCAGCGCGGCCTGCTCCGTCCCCTCGGGGTCGAGGAACTGTCCGACGGAACGCTGCGCTACCTGCTGTGGGTCGCGGCGCTGCTGAGCCCGCGTCCGGCTAGCCTGCTCGTGCTGAACGAGCCAGAGACCAGTCTGCACAGCGACCTGCTCCCGTCCCTGGCCGACCTGATCGGCCACGCCGCCAGCCAGACGCAGGTGATCGCGGTTACCCACGCGCGCACACTCATCGACGCGTTGCGCCGGTCCGTCCCGAACAAAGGGCCCGAGCTGAGCGCCATCGAGCTGGTCAAGGAATTCGGCGAAACTGTCATAGCAGGCCCGGAGGCGCCTGCCGAGCCGTCGTGGCACTGGCCGAAGAGGTAGCCAGGTCAGCGCAGAGCTACCTATCGAGTCAGCGTTCTGTGCGACCTGTAGTTCCCCGTCCACGGCGTCCGCGCCGGCGGTCGGTACCGCTTAGGCGATCCGGACACCTGTCGTTCACCGTCCGCAGCTGGGTCGGCGGATTGGCCAGATCGGTCGCCCTCTGCCCCGGCAATGGCGCGGTCATGCTGCGTTCGTTTTGAGGAACGCAGTCGCCTTGCTGTTCTGCCCATTTTGGGGGAATAGTGGGTGGCGTCGGCCCCAGGGCGCCTGGCTGGCGCATTACCGTCGTGAGGAACTCCAGATGTGCAACCAGAACGAGTGGATCGTGCGCGAGGCCTTCCTAGCCTACGAACGGGGCGACGTCGCGCGGATGATGGACTTCGTGGACCCGGACCTGGAGTGGATCCACTTTGATCCGGCACAGGAGGATCTGCTGCCGCAGGTCTGCCGGGGCCGCGAGGAGCTTGAAAAGGCCGTACGCCGGCAGGCGGACCTAGGGCTGCGGGCCGAGCTGGAAGCGGTCGTCGCCTCCGGTGACCGGGTGATGCTGGTGATGCGAACCCCAGGGGTCGACGAGTACCGGCACCGCCAGGCTGACGACCGGACATATGACGTTGCCACAGTCAGGGACGGACTGATCGTCGGGTTGCACGCGTGCCGCGACCGCGGCGAGGCGCGCTCGCTTGCCGGAATCGGATAGACGACTCGGCTGAGCGCTAAAGGCATACGCGTCTTTGCTTCGTTGTGGCCCAACCTGTTGCATCCTCGGGCATCGGCGGGCGGGCCCTCCACGCCGACGGCGACTTTAAGACTTTCCGCCTCAGACTCGCGCGGTGCCGGTGCTGCCGTGCCGTCACAGGCTCGCTGGCTCCGATGCCACGCGGCCGGCAGTAAAGCAGTTCCTGCCGACAGCCTGGTCGCCGCAGTGCACAGCCCGGCGTCAAGGCAGCTCGTGTTCCACAGCCTCCCTGTGCCAGGCCCGGTGGCCGGCAGCCCTCCGGCATCGTCGGCGCCGGAGGTGATGGCAGATGACGCTCGCCTGTACCTATGCGGTGGCGCTGGCCGGGGTGAAGGGGCACGTGGTCGAGGTCGAGGCCGACATCGAAAACGGCCTGGTTGGCCTGCAGCTGATTGGCCTGCCCGATACGGCACTGCGGGAGGCACGGGACCGGATCAGATCCGCTGTCATCAACAGTGGTCGTGTCTGGCCGATGCGCCGTGTCACTGTCGGCCTGTCGCCGGCCAGCTTGCCTAAGCGCGGCAGCGGCTTCGACATTGCAATCGCCATCGCGCTGCTATGCGCAGACGGGGTCCTGCCGAAGTCGAGTCTGGCCGACACTGTGTTCCTGGGCGAGCTCGGTCTCGACGGCAGGACTCGTGCGGTCCCAGGGGTGCTGCCGTCCATCGCCGCAGCTGCGGCCGCCGGGTTCAGGCGGGTTGTCGTACCAGTGGAAAACGCAGCGGAGGCAGCGCTGGTCCCTGAGATGCGCGTGGTCGCTGCGCCCACGCTGAGCGAGCTGATCCATTGGCTACGCGACGGCGACCCTGGCTCAGGTGTACGCGTCGTGGACTCTGGCGCCGGGCTGGCGGCGCTAGCACCGGCTCGGGCAAGCACAGGCTCGCACGGCGACCTAGCTGACGTGGTCGGCCAGCCAGTCGCGAGGCGAGCCGCCGAGATCTGCGCGGCTGGTGGCCACCACATGCTGTTGCTGGGCCCGCCCGGCACGGGGAAAACAATGTTGGCGGAGCGCTTGCCTGGAATTATGCCGTCGCTAGAGCCGTCGGCAGCCCTGGAGGTAAGCGCGATTCACTCGGTGGCTGGCGCGCTGAAGCCGGACCGGCCGCTGGTGACCGAGCCGCCGTTCTGCGCACCGCACCACACCGCGACCAAGGCAGCCATCGTGGGTGGCGGCAGTGGCGTGATCCGGCCTGGCGCGGCGTCGCTCGCACATCACGGCTGCCTGTTTCTGGATGAGGCGCCGGAGTTCGACAGAGATGTACTGGATGCGCTGCGGCAGCCGCTGGAATCCGGCGAGGTTGTTGTCGCCCGGTCGGGCCTGACAGCGCGGTTCCCGGCCCGGTTCACGCTCGTCATGGCGGCTAATCCGTGTCCGTGCGCCCGTGCTACGGCGGGGGGCTCGAACTGCACGTGCACTCCGCTGGTGCGGCGGCGGTACCTTGCAAGGCTGTCCGGGCCGCTGCTTGACCGGGTAGACGTCAAGGTGGAGCTGCTGCCGGTCGGCCGGGCTGAGCTACTGAGCGACAGGCGCCTGGCCGAGCCCAGTGCCGCGGTGGCCGGGCGGGTCCGCCAGGCACGGCTCCGGGCAGCTCACCGGCTACGAGGCACCAGGTGGCGGTTGAACGCTGAGGTTCCTGGTAGCGAGCTGCGACGCAGCTTCCGTCCGGAGCCCGGCGCGCTTGCGCCGCTCGAACAGGCGATGGATCGCGGCCAGGTCAGTGCGCGCGGCGCCGACCGGATCATCAGGATGTCCTGGACGCTTGCTGATCTGGCCGGCCAGCAGCGGCCGCGGCTAGACGAGATCGGCGCAGCTCTGGGCTTGTGGCTCGGGACCGGGCTATAACAGCCGAAGTCAGAGCAAACCGTTCGGCGCCTCAAAACTGCCTCGCCAGACGAATGAGTCGCTGGCGGGCGGGAACACCCGACGGATGGAGTAGCTCCTGGCTCTTCTCAAAGCCAGTTTCCGGTCCGCCCGGTACCGAAACCATGAGCTGCTGGAGGATGACATGCGCACCGGGAAGGGAGGACCCGACGAGTCGCGCAAAGACGCGACCGATGAGACGCGACTGAGCGCCCGCGCGCAGGCTGCGCTGCGCGCGACTTTCGCTGGCATCTCCGCTGTGATCGCCACCATGCTCAGGAAGGCGTCATCAAGTTCCCTGGCCGCGAAGTTGGAAGCCCGCGTCCCGCCGGAATGGCGGCGTCCGCGCAGGTGGGTCCTGATTGGTGCCGTGGTGCTGGCCGTCGTGCTGATAATCGTCACGAGGGCTACCACGATTCAGCGTCGTCCGGCTCCGGGCACGACTGTTTTCTCAGTCGGCAACCAAGTGGTCCTCCGGTTCGTGCATTCGAACGGAAGTGTTCATGTGGCCCCTGGGCCAGGTGGCCAGGTCAGCATTAAAGAGAATCGGAGCGGCGTGACCGGTGCCATTCAGACGCGCTACCGAAAGCAAGGAGACGTCATTACCGTCACCGTCTCGGTGGAGAATGGCCTCACGATTCCCACGTGGGTCGACTTCAACGTGGCAGTGCCGCCGGACACCAGCACGAATGTCGCAGTCGCGGCCGGCACGCTCGAAGCTTCTCATCTCAATGGCAACTTTGTGCTACAAGACACCAACGGATCGATTGGCGCGGCCAATGTCAGCGGAGCCATCGCGCTGCAAACGACGAGTGGTTCCATCAGCACGAGCAACATCAGCGGCCAGCTCAGGGCCATCACGGACAACGGGACTATCACGGCGAACTCGACGCATCTAGGCGGGCACTCGCTGGTGCAGGCGCAGAACGGCACTATCAACTTCCACGGCAGCCTAAACCGAGGGAGCCACTCCCTTTTCAGGAACGACAACGGGACGATAGCCGTGACATTGCCCGGCCGGTCGTCGGTGCTTGTGGACGCGCGGACTCCGCATGGCTCGATTAACTCCGAGTTCCCGTCTGTGCGCGTCGGCACTAATGCCGACGGGCGACTCGCCGATGGCCGCGTCGGCCGGGGCACGCCGGCTCGTCTCAACATCCACACGATGGGCGGCTCGATCAATCTCAACCGGGCGGGCTGACACCTTGGCAGTATCAGGCAGAGACTGACTGCGGCCAGAGTGCCTCGGCTGCCGCTGGAACATCCCCCACCGCCGCCGATCCGAGCGTGGCCAGCAGAAGGATGTACCCGGGCACGATCGAGATGAGCACAGTGGCAAGGGACTCAGCGGGAACCTGCTGTGGCAGGTTCCCGGCGCGCTGGTGCCCGCGCACGACTTCGGTGAGGTCAGCGCGTATCTGTGCGATAAGACCTGCCAACCGGTCGGCGAGCACGGGACTCCGCAACGCTTCAGACCAGGACAGCAAGGCAAGTCCGGCTTGGCCGTCCTCAGCATCTTTGGTCTGCAGGATTTTGAAGATGTCGGCAAGTACGGTTCCGACCGGTTTGTCTGGCTCGCTGCTGGCGACGTCGTGGATCATCGCGACGACATCGCGCATGTTCTCCTCTGCGATCGCGGTGATCACGTCATCCTTGCTCGCGAAGTAGCGATAGACCGCACCTGATGACATCCCGGCCTCGGCGAATAGGTCTTGCATCGACGTGGCGTGGAAGCCATCCCGCAGAAAGCAGCGTCTGGCGGCACTCAGGATCTGGTCGCGACGGGCATCTCGGTACTGGTGCGTGACCTTGGGCATGTCTCAATCCTATTAGAACGAACGTTCGTCTTACCCGACATGGCGTGTGACCCGTTCGGCCCGCGGAGGCGCATCGCCGCGTACCGGACCGGGGCATGGTGGCCGACGATGATTGCTGCCAGCCCGAGCGCGCTCCAGATAATCAGCACGTAAATGTGGCCAGACGCCCCGTTGCCGTTGAAGTAGGCCGTGCTGCGGAGCAGGTTGGCAGCGGCGCCAGGCGGAAACCATTGCCCGATGTGGTCAGCTGCCGTGGGGAGCAGCTGAGGCGCCGAGGTGTTACCAGAAAAGGCGTTGCCGACGAAGACCATTAGCGCCGCACTCAGTCCCAGCCCGGCGGCTCCTACCAGGGCGATCAGCCCCGCCGTCGCGCTGCCCATCGCGAATACGGCGAGCGACAGGGCAGCCCAGGTCGCCAAGTGCTCATGGGGCAGCATGCCAAGGTAGCCCTGCACGATGAGGTAGGCCCCTATCCCGGCCGTGCATGAGACAACCGCCAGGGCCATAACCTGACGCCAGGCGGGCCGGAACCCGAGCACTAGCGCGATAACAGCCGCCATGATGAGGCTGCTGATGCTCAGCGGGACGAACTGCAAAGCCAGGGCCATCTCGCGAGGGTCGCTGGCCGACGCCGCGACAACGTCCACCTGGGCCACGCGGGTGCGCAACAACGGCTCACCGCTCGCCGCGGCCTGCTCTGTCGCTTGGTCCGCGAGCTGCTGGCCGACGCTATCGAGGAGCTGAGCGACGGCTGGGCTGGCGGCACTGGCCTCGAGCACGGTGATCTTCCGGTAGCTGAAGGCGAAGGCGCCATAGACGTCGCGGTCCTTGATCGCGGACAAGGCTGCGGCCTGATCGGCATAGAGCTGGAAGGCGAAGCCGCCTGGCTCGGCTTGGGCTAGAGCTGCGACGGCCTGCTCGCTGGCAGGGCTCGCTCCCACGATGCCGACAGGCAGGTCGCGCGGCGCCATGCGGACGACAGGCCACGCGAACGTCAGTACTGCCAGCGCGATGATCAAGGGCAGGATCACCGCAATGATGAGCAGCTGACGCCAGGGCGGGTGCGCTGCCAGGGGATTCCGCACAGCCAGACCTCCAATAAAAGCGAACGTTCGTTTTTAGTATGCCACAGGTCCGCGTGCGTTGGTACTGGGGGCTGGTTCTAGTTTGTCGGGGTGCCAGCGGGCAGGCTGGAGACGAGAGACCTCATGGCAATTGCCGGACCGACAGAATCGCAAACCGCCGGCCCATCCCGGCCGAGAAGGCCAGGGCAGCACCGGGCCGACCGCGAATCCCGCGCTTGACATGCCTGGCGTCCGCTGCGCCGGGTTGGCGGGAGGATGGGCGGCGTGCGCCGGTGAAACGTGCACGGCCGCGCTAGTTCGCTGCACTGCTGGCAACTGGCGCAACCAGCAGGTCAACTGCCCGCGGCTCGCGGCCCTGCGGGAGGTCGGCGGCGGTCAGATCCCGCCGGATACGGTGATATCGGTGCCGGTAACGAACGACGCCTCTGGCGACACCAGCCACGACACGGTTGCCGCGATCTCCTCTGGCTGGCCGATCCGGCCCAGCGGAGCCTGCTTTCCGAGGGAGTCTCGCAGGTCCTGGGGTGCCAGGTCGGTATTGATCACGCCCGGTGAGACGC
>Ga0335072_10017536_pt1 | contig 10124 bp, 8 predicted proteins | sample Lox_Sample_21_FD_206725 | JGI IMG/M metagenome (GOLD analysis project Ga0335072, IMG submission 206725) | Soil microbial communities from Loxahatchee National Wildlife Refuge, Florida, United States - Lox_Sample_2.1 | ecosystem: Environmental > Terrestrial > Soil > Wetlands | place: USA: Florida...
CCACCCCGCGCTGGGGCACGGGGTGATCATCCTTGACGCAGTCGGCTCGGTCACCTCTTTGAACGACGCCGCCGAGCGCTGGCTGGCGCAGATCCCCGAAAGTGACTGGCCAAGCTCATGCCAGCTGCCGCTGCCCCTGCTCGCCGCCGCCAGCTACGCCGGGGAGCACCCGGCGCCTGCCGTGCGGCTGCGCACCATCCGCGGGGACTGGCTGTCCGTCCACGCCTCACCGATGCACGGCGGCAGCCAGCAGTCCACCGTCCTGATCCTCGAGGAACCCGGACCCGGCGAACTAACGTCCCTGATCCTGGCCAGCCACGGCGTGACCGGCGCTCAGGCGCGGGTGGTCGCGCTGGTACTGCGGGGATACTCCACCAAGCAGATCGCCCGCCAGCTGACCATCAGCCAGTACACAATCCAGGAGCACCTGCGAGCGGTCTTCGACAAACTGGGCGTCCGCAGCCGCCAGGAACTAGCCGCCGCCCTCATGCGACCCAGCCGCTAAACCAAGAGCCCGCCGTGATAGCGCTGCGGGCCAGCTCTCATCACAACATCGGATGTCGGCCGCTCGGTACAAGGAAGCTCGATGGGCGCTGTGCACTTAGCGCAGTCGGTGCACCAGGCTTCGCTAAGTCGCGTTTCCGCAGATCAGAGAGGCTGTGTGGTCAGGGGCGGGGTCGAACCGCCGACCTTCCGCTTTTCAGGTCAACCGCGCCAAGCGCTATGCGGACCTGCAAAAACGGACGTCGCTGACGAGCGGAACCGCGTTAAGCGGAAGGTGCAGGATTTACCCTAGCAGGACCCGATGCACGCCATCTACCGGGCAGCACAGCAGCCCCATCCAGGCCACCGCGACCCGCGTTGGCGTGCTCATGACCGCCACCCAGTCGGTTCGCCATGGCCCGTAAGATCTGTTTTCACACCTCGTACCCGCCGCATTCCCGCAAGCCAGCGACTCTCTGGGGAGCGTCGCCAACTGGCCCAAGGGGGGATGGCCGGAAGCGATTCCCGGCCGCCGTATGATGCCGACGGCCGGGAATCGTCGTTGCCCGATGCCGAGGTGAAACGCGCCATCTGGGTCTGCTGCTCAGCGGATGTACAGTTCGTCCGCGTCGTACTCGGTGAACTCCGTGTTCGACGCCACATCGGTCATGCCGAGCGACTGGAAAGCCGGGAGGAGCTGCTCGGACTCCCACCGGTCCTGGTGGGCCTTGGATTGCCAGATGGTCACCACGTGGAGTCCGGTCTCGTCTGTGCCGGCCGCCCAGGCGAGCAGGCCGTCTATGTCCTGAGGCGGGTTGTGCTTGGCGGCGACCGCGCGGAAGCCATCGATCGTTACCCCTGGTGTCGCCGCGATGTGAATGTGTGCCATGTTCGTCTGCCTCTCCTGAGTTTGTGCTGGCAGGAAGGACGCTACGGAAAGGCTCGGAGCTGGCCATCCGGGGAATTACTCACTGGAGTACTCATTTACCGTCGGCCTGGGTACTCAGAGACGACGCGCCGCGCTCTTCGCTGGTCCAGGCGGCGATCTGGCTGCGGTTGCCGAATCCCAGCTTGGTCAGGATGTGCTGGACGTGGTTCTCGGCCGTTCGTTCGGAGACGAACAGGGCCTGGCCGATCTGCTTGTTGGTCAGTCCCCGCGCGACCAGCCCGGCCACTTCGAGCTCGCGGGGGCTGAGGGGTGAGTCGCCGGCCGGCGCGGCCGTCAGCCGGGCTTGCAGTTCTCTGATCCACTCGGTGAACGGGACCATCCCGAGTTGCTCTGCTTCAAGCGCGGCGGCGGCCAGCGCGGCCAGCGCCTCGTCCCGGTCGCCGGGCGCCAGCCGACGGATGAGCGCGGCGGCGAGTTCGACGCGGGCTTGCACGGCGTAGCCACGGGCGCCGTTGGCGTCGCAGATCGAGGCCGCCGTCCGCAGGTCCTTGACCGCCGGGTCGAGCCGGCCCAGCGCGGCGGCCGCCTGCCCGAGCGGCAGCTCGACCGGGCCCATGTAGGTCCCGGGCCCGCCGCCGTTCGCGACGTGCTGGCCGCGGAACGGCTCGAACCGCACCGCCAGGAACTCGATGTCCTGCGACCGGCCCAGGCGGATGGCGACCGCAAGACCGTGCGCCCAGGCCGCCATGCGCAACGCCGGCACCGGTGTCCAGGACCGGACCGGGCCTGCCAGGGCGTAGGCGGCCTCAGCGGCGGCGCGGTCACCGCGTAGGCGAATCAGGGCGAGGGTAAGCGCGGGGAAGACGGTGGCGACCCCGCGGGTCGTGTCCACGGCATCGGGCCGTAGGTGAGCGGGGATCTGGTCCCAGAGCTCGATCAGGCCGGATCGGCCGAGCCCGATGTGCAGGCCCGCCTGGCCGAGGATCGTCGAGCAGCCGCCGAACGCGAGCGGGTGCCCCATGTCGCTGAACACCTCGAACGCCTGCCAGGCCAGCTGCGTCGCCTCAGTGAAGCGCCCGGTCGCCAGCGCGAGCGTTGCCGAGTATTCCAAGAAGTGCCATCGGGCGAGCGGCCCGGGGAGCCGTTCCACGCAGCCTTCGAGGTCGGCCAGCTCACGCCGGACGCTCCGCAGCTGACCGGTCTCAAACAAGGTGTCGATCTGCCACAGCCGGCCCCACAACTCGAGCCACGCGCTGCCCGCGGCGTCAGCGGCCGCCAGCATCCGGCTCGCCAGCACGGCCCGTTCGGCGACTCCGTCGGGGGCGCAGCACGCCAGCTGCCGGGCCCGGAGCGCGTCCACGAGCGCGGCCGGGTCCCCGGCCGATCCGGCCGCGGCCAGCGCCTCCCGGCTGACCTGCCCCGCCCGGTCGTACTCGCCGCGGTATACCAGCGCCTGCGCGTACCGCGCGGAGACCCGGGCCCGCAGACCATCAGGAAGGTCTTCCCCGGCCAGGGCCTGCTCGCAGATGCGGCAGATCTCCCCGTCCCATTCCGGTACGCCGCTGGCCTCCATGACCAGCGCCGTGCGGGCCAGGAGGCCCCGGTCACGCCGGCGCTCGGCCCTCCGGCCGACACCGGCCGCCGTCTCCTGCGATCCGGCAAGGTCCCCGCTGCGGTGCAGGGCCTCGGCTAGGGCGAGCTCCAGCCGGGAGCGGTCGTTCTCGCCGGTCTCCCCTTCGCCGACCGACAGCGCCCGCCGGTACAGGCGCACGGCCTCCTCGAACGCCAGCGACTCCGCCGCCACGCCGGCGGCCGCCGCACACGCCGCCACCGCCGCTGCCCGGTCACCGGGCAGCGATGCCTCGACCCGGTGCCGGGCGACCTCAGCCAGGTGCAGATCCAGCTGCCCCTCGTAGAGAGCCTCGATCGCGTCCGCCGAGGCCGCGTGCAGCCGCCGTTGCTCCGCGGCGCTCAGCCCCGCGACCACCGCCGAGCGGACCAGCGCGTGCGAGAACCGGTGATCACCGCGACGGTTCCCGGCCACCACGAATCCGGCCGCCCGGCACTCATCCAGCGGACCGAGCAGGGCCAGCACCGGCACGTCCAGGATCCTGGCCACCACGCCGACCGAGAAGTTGTTGCCTGCCACAGCGGCGGTCTGCACCAGCGCCCGGGCGGGATCCGACAGCTGCGCGAGCCGGTGGGCCGTCGCCTCCGCCACCCGTCCCGGCACCGGCTCGCCGCGCCCTTGCTCGGCGAGCATACGGGCCAGCTCGCGGACCAGGAACGGATTGCCTCCCGTTTCGGAGTGCACCTCGCCGGCCTGGTCTGGCAATGCCGGCAGCCCGGCGGCGAGCAGCATGTCCCTGACCGCGCTGGCGGGCAGGCCACGAAGGTCCACCCGTTCGGTGTTGGCGTCCGCCGACAGACGCGGCAGCAGCCCGGCACTCGTATCACCGGATGCCGCCGACTCTCGGTAGGTCGCAAGCACCAAGATGTGCGTCCCTCGCAGCTGGCGCACAACATCCGCGAGCAAGACCGCCGACGCCTCGTCCGCCCACTGCAGATCATCGAGCACCAGCAGCAGCCCGTTCGGCCTGGCAGCCTGCGCGAGCCGCCTGCGAACCTCCGCGAACATCGCGAACCGCTGGGCGCTGCCGGAATCGGCACCATCAGCCAGCACCGGGCGTTCGGCATCGCCGAAGACGCGCGCCCACAGGCCGACGCCGGCTGGGCCATCATCGGCGCTCTGTACGGCGGACTCATTCAGCGCCAGCTGCCACAGACCGTACGGCGGCATGCTGTCCCGGTCAGCCGCCCGGGCCCAGGCCACCGGCACGCCCCTCGCAACAGCCGACGCGGCGACCTCCTCCGCCAGCCGGGTCTTCCCGATCCCCGCCTCACCGGTGCACAGCACCAGGCGGCCACCACCCGCCAGGGCATCATCCAGCAGCAGCATGACCCGAGCCAGCTCGCGGTCACGGCCCATCATCGGCCCAGAGACCGGGCCTTGCGCGCCCCCCACCAGCCAACCATAAAGCCGAAGGACATCGGCGGCCTAGGTGTGAACCGCTTGGACCCAACGCGAACGCGGTGGTGTGGCCGAGCTGCGGTCGCTCTCACTGATCATTCTTGTTATGGCCGCACCATGGAAGAAAGCTCGATAAGCGCTGTGCACATCGAGCGGACGGCACACATGGTTCCGTCAGGTCGCGTTTCCGCAGATCAGAGAGGCTGTGTGGTCAGGGACAGGATCGAACTGTCGACCTTCCGCTTTTCAGGTCAACCGCGCCAAGCGCTATGCGGACCTGCAAAAACGGACGTCACTGACGAGCGAAACCACGCTAGGCGGAAGGTGCGGGATCTAACGTTAACAGGATTGGATATGCCCATCTTAGGCTCTAAGGTTCAGCACACACCTCGGTTGTGCAGGGCGATTGTAGCGGCCGACGCCGAAGTGGCGGACAGGAAGGCTCTCAGGCACGAGGTTGCCGAAACCTGATGGGGCCTTCCTGGCGAAGCCGGGCGAGCACCAGCCGGACAGTCACCAGACTTTGCCTTGTGGGTCTGGGCAATCTCACAGAGACAGGCTTCCGGAGATTTGGGCATCACCCACCTACATGCCGCATAGTAGTCATATGGAGACGCGCCGTGGTCTGAATGTGATTGAGGTAAGCAGCAAGCAGTTCCTGCTAACAGCGACTGCAGGAGATGCCATCCACCTCACTCGCGAGACTGGCAGCGAAGACAGTGGACGGGCTGCTGTTCCGAACCATTACGTCGATGACTTCCGACAGACCTACGACATTGCCGCGATTTTGGAGCCGAAGTGGGGGGAAACGACGCTGTGCGGACGGCAGTGGATCCTCATGGAGGGTGACCGCGACGGCGAGAAAGGCGAGGCCAGTGGTGCCCCGTCTTGCCGTCGCTGTCTAGCACTACTAGACAAGCTCTTCCCGGCCCCAAAGCTAAACGACCGATTTCCCCTTATCGTCCAAATCATTGCCGACACCGTCCTTGAGTACGGAACTGCTGAAATCCTGGATGTGCCCGGAGATCAGCAGGCGGCGCTCCGCAGGGAGGTCCGGGCCGAGGTTAAGAAGCGGACAGGCTACGGGCTGACGACTCATGCGCACGAGAGCATGGTGATCCTTGTCTGTAATCCGATTTATGACCTGCACGCCGAGGAGCACATGCGCCGCGGGGCTGCAGCGATGGATGCGATTCTTACTGGTAAGCCTGTGCCGTCCCAACCGCCCACGCGCCTATCTTGGAGTACATGGGCCGCCGAGTAAAGCTTGCGGGGTACGGCGATGCCGCGTCGCTCACCGTCAGGACACTCGGAGACTGCTGAACCAGAAGCGCAACACGCCGAAGCGTCCCGACTGGGGACACCGTACCGAGCTGCCTCAGGCAGCTGCCACTAGAGGATGGGCTTTCGCCTGCTCATAGAGGGGCTCGGGCGCTAGGTCGATTCCGTCAGGCCACACGACAGTGCCTGCCTCCGGATCAACCGTAACTTCAGCGAAGTAAGCGGAGTCGTTGAGTGGCGCCAGGACTCCTGTCCACCGTTCAGTCGAGAAGTCGACGTCCCCTACCATGCCGTCGCTGAACAGCAGGCGGAGCACGTGGTCACCGACCACGGCCGCGCCTACCACGACCGGCAGGTAGTTCTCACTCACGCTTCCATGCTACGACAGTGGCTCGATACCGTGCAGTGGCTCGTTCCGACGGGCCCGTTCCCAGTTCGCAAGGATCTCACCCTGACGAAGCTTGGCCCACTCCCGAACGAACTGCAGCGCCCGAGGCTCAAGACGCCCGGCCAGCACTACGCCATCTATCGATACCGAGGCGCGCCGGCCCGCGTGATAAGCGTGAAAGTGCGCTACTGGATGATCTTTCTCATTCCAGTACATGTAGATGACGATCCCGTAGAACGCGCTGATACGCGGCACGATCCGACGGTATCCGACCCGTCACGGCCACGATGACGCATCTTCGGAAGGCGGCTTGCTAGGTGATCTGGCCTGTGATCGCGCCGACGCCACTTGGCGGACACATAGTTCGCGGAAGCTCGACAACCGCTGTGCGCATAGAGCGGTCGGCGCACCGGGTTCCATCATGCGACGTTTCCGCAGATCAGAGACACTGTGTGGTCAGGGGCGGGGTCGAACCGCCGACCTTCCGCTTTTCAGGTCAACCGCGCCAAGCGCTGTGCACACCTGCGAAAACGGACGTCACCGACAAGCGAAACCGCGCTAGGCGGAAGGTGCGTCGTTCACACTAGCAGGACCCAATACACTCCGTCGACGGGCAGGACAGTAACGTCGCGCGTGCACGAGCGTTGGACTTCGCCACGGCCAGATGACGCGGAGCCTGAGCGATCGCCGCAACCCGACGTCCAGGCCGCCGTCACCGTGGAGGCTCGCCGGGATTCACAGCGCGACTTGCGGACGGTTAACCTTTCCGGCTCAGACCGCATTGGGCGGCGGACCTCAGCCGCGGGAACCTGAGAGGCGCAGACCTCGTCCGGGCAAACTTCGTCGGGCACCCCTCGCCGACGCAGACCTCATGGATTCAGACCTTTTCCCATGTCCCGATCGCCTCCGCACGATCCAGCGCACCGACCGTAAGGAGACCGCGCCGTGACCGCTGTGCCCATCCGCGCGCTACGCGGCAGGTTGGTCACCCTCGCCGAGGTCCGCGCACAACTTCAGATCATCTATTTCGGCGCCGCGCGCCGCGTGATCGCACTTAGCGCATTGAAATATTCAGCACGAAATTCAGAACTCTTAAAAATCGAATCCCGAGAGGTGCCCGGATTTTTCTTAGAATATTTAGCGGCTACATCCGCCAACACAGTCAGCGATTTTTCGAGCTTAGCCTTCTCGAATGGCGGCTTGAGGGAGTGGAAATTCTCCCTGAAGTGCAGGTCGCTGGTATCTTTTATGCTAAACTTTAGGATTTCATAACCGGCCGCGACATAGAACCTTGCATTAGTGTATTCATCCAGTATCGCCTTCGCGTCATCCGTCCTCAAATATTCGTCTACCGCCTTAACAAGTTCAATAGCACGCAGGTATGCTTCTGGATTCAAATCGCTAGGAAAGACAGAGCTGTACCCGCCCGCGCTAGACAGGAGCGTGGAGGGTCGCGCTCGTGCCCCATCCGGCTGCCCGAGCATCAATGTGATCATTGCCTGAGCAAGGAGATTAATCGTGATTCTCCTCTTAGCAGGCTTTCCCTGATTCTTATAACGATTCTTTCGGCGCTCGTAATACCAGTTATACACCAAAAGGAAGCGTTCGATGTTTCGCTGAAGTTCTTGGGTAGCGTAGAGTGCAACGCTCGGAACCTGCGTCTGTCGATTAGTTCCCGCTATAACCTTGTCACGAGTATCCTCGTCATCAGATTCTATGACGCGAACGACGATTCCGTTATTGCGGCGTGAGTCGACTAGCGTGCCGTCCTTTTCCGCTTGATCCAACACGTGCGTGGTCTGAAGTCCATTGACGATCAGCGGTTGCTTGATCACAAGCCTTTTCCGTGGTCCGTCAACCTCCGTCCCCAAGACAGTCACGCCGTTGTTCAGCCACCAAAATTCTGCATCCTCGTCGGTAGCCAATGTTGCACGGATCGCCTCGTTTACTGAGTTGTCCCCTTCATAGTCACGGACATTCGAGTCGAAAAGCTCGTCGCGAAGCTCGCCGTCTTCAGATCTAACGAAATCAAGGTAGTCTTCTAGAGTTACGATCCCTAGGTATGATTTATCTGCACGGATTATCTCGTGAAAATTCAAAATACCCGGCTCGCTGTAATCAATTCCAGCAAGCCGGTATAGCTCCTTCGCACCGACATGATTGACTTTAACTTCAGCCCCCGCCATGAGACTGGACTGTACCAGTTGTCCGACTTGAGCTGCGCGCAACTTTATCGTGTCGGTGATGTTCTCTTCGCGGGCACGGGTGACATAAACGAGGTTGAAGTCAATTTTGGGAAATTTGGTAGCCAAGGACCCAATTGCACGCCTCAAAATCCCCGTTCTCTCAACGACAGTCGCACTAAAATGCTTCTCTAGCGCAGCGTCCTTGGCATCCCAGTCCAAAAGGGAAGCGAGAGACGCAAGCAGATGTTCCCAGGCCCCCTCTTCCCAGGAGTCTTTGTTCTTCGACTGAATAAGGAAAACTTCGAGATGCGGGTGAGTGTTGATCTTCTTGACTGCTTCACTTCCCGGCACGAGCAGAGGATCATCCGGACTGAGAAGTATTCCGTTTACAAATACATAAAAGCTATCGATCCCACCATCTTTTGCGCCATCAACAACTCCCGAAGCGAGATCGTCGGACGTAAAATTTCTAGGCTTCAGCACATGCGATGCACTAAAAATCTCAAATACGTCGTCGGCTTCATCTTCCGGATATTCAGTGGAATGAAAATCGTTGAACAGTGATTCCAAAACGATCTGTTCGGGGCTTTTCGGCGGCATACAACCTCTCATCCTCTTCCACGTCCCTACAAGGTAGGGCCAAGGCATGTGACGCTAGACTAGCGCTCCGAGGCGGCTTCGGTTCAGGTTGCCGGAACCTTCCGTCGACATGGTCGCAAGTTGCTCTCGGGAGTCCCGAACCGCTCGCTCCATAGTCGGCTTCGCACTCTCAGTCGGCACCTCCAGTCGGTCAGCAGGGAGACGTGCCTGCTTCGACGTGAGGACTGCCGTCCGGCAGGACATGCGTGACGTTGCCGTGGGCGTCGGTGGTGAGCGGGTTGCTCGGAACGACCACGAGCCTGCCGACTAGCAGGCCGACGATCTCGCCCATGACGCCCTTCAGCGCGGTAAACGGCAGCGCGAGGACGACGGCATCGGCACCTGCACCGCCTCGCGGTCACCGGGTCCCGCCGAGGACGACTAGACGGCCGTCCTGGCACAGCAGGCCGTATGACCGGTCAAGGCACGGCGCCGCCGTGGTGTCGATGACGACATCGAACCGCCCGCGGGCTGGCTGGGATCCCCGTCCTCGGCGCTGATGAAGCGTCCGCGCCGAGGTCCCAGACCAAACGGCGTCGGCGCTGCGGCAGGTATCAGGACACTCCGGGTGAAAGATTCCAAGGCAGGGAGAGAAGATCAGGCGCTGTTTATCTATGTCGGCATCGACGTGCACCGCGCGGGCCGTCTAGTATGCGAGCTTGATCGTCCACTGCTCGTGGCCGCTGCCCGTGACGACCGCCACGCGATCCCGCGGTTAGATGTCAAGTTAGGAGTGGTCTTCGCCGACTTCTTCTCGGCCCGAAGATGATGATCCCAGCGGAAGCTCGATAAGCGCTGTGCGCATCCAGCGGACGGCGCACCGAGTTCCGCTGGGAGACATTTCCGCAGTTCAGAGAGGTTGTGTGGTCAGGGACAGGATCGAACTGTCGACCTTCCGCTTTTCAGGTCAACCGCGCCAAGCGCTATGCAGACCTGCGAAAACGGACGTCACTGACAAGCGGAACCGCGCTAGGCGGAAGGTGCAGAAGCAAGCTACCCCTGGGCGAGGTCGTCCCGCAAGGCACTAAGCACTTACTCGGGCAGGGACGAGGCACATCGTCATTGCCTATCGTGTGTCTCATGACGAAATCCGTGTCGGTCCCTGAGAAAACGCTTGAGCACTGGTCGAGCCTGTACCTGGCGTATCGATATCGCTCGCAGGTCGCGTTGGTTAGGACGGCTTGATTTGGCCCCACCGTGACGGCTTGATCTGGCCCCACCTGGTGG
>Ga0335072_10017537_pt1 | contig 10124 bp, 7 predicted proteins | sample Lox_Sample_21_FD_206725 | JGI IMG/M metagenome (GOLD analysis project Ga0335072, IMG submission 206725) | Soil microbial communities from Loxahatchee National Wildlife Refuge, Florida, United States - Lox_Sample_2.1 | ecosystem: Environmental > Terrestrial > Soil > Wetlands | place: USA: Florida...
CATGATGCAGACTCTGGGGCTGAAGACTAACGCCGAGTTGCTCGAGTACGCCATTAAGCGGCAGATGAAGATTTCTTCCTGACTTCGCGACAGTCTTGCCCCACTCTGGTCATCTTGACCCGGCGTTCCGCGCATAATTCTGCTGGTGCGCCGTGAAGTCCGCTGGCAAGTTTTCAGCCGCGGATCAGCAAAGTTAGCAGGTTCCTTCGATATCCGGACGGTATAACTTTCCTGCTTGTGCCCCTCGCCGCTCGCGGTTTCGCCGTTCATGTCCAATTGAGGAGGTCGTCCCTGTGTGCAAGATAAGCCTGCTCGCCGTTCTTTGGCTCGCGATGTCCCTTTCACTCACCGCACAATCGGGCGATCCCGGTGCCAACAAGGTGCAAGCCCCTCCTAATGTCCCCAACACCATTCATGGTTGCCTGCAGCGCTCCGGCTTTCAGTACAACCTTATCGAGGACAGCGGCAAGAGCCTTGTCCTTACGGGCGACACCGGCAAGCTTCGCCACTTGGGTGGCCATCAGGTCGAGATCACCGGCAAACCGACCGTGAAGACGATCGATACCACGGAGCCATGGGCCGCATCGACGGTCGAAGAGATACCGGCTTTCGAGGTCAACAGCGCGAAACTGGTCTCGAAAACATGTAGCTCTCCATCCCACTAACGTGTCGCAATTGCAAGCGGGAAGCGACTGGCAAGTTTTTGTTCGTTCACCAGAAGAGTTGATAGTTCCACTCACGCCCCCACGCGAATAGCGTTGACCTGAATCTACCGCAGTGGACAGCGGTGCGCCGCAACAGTCTTCGTCATGAGCGGCGGAATAAGAACAAAACGCGCTTGAAGGAGGCGTGAATTATCGTGACCAGAAGAATTGTCATCACAGCTTGTCTCTTGGGCCTGCTTGCCTCGGTCGTTGTACCCGCAGTCGCTATGGGCGACAGCGACAAGATAAAAAACAAAGGCGTTATAACTTTTCGCAGTGGGGATACGTTGACGGTCAAGACCTCGGAGGGAGATTTCACCGTCACCATTAACAGTGATACGAAGATTCAGCACCCGGTTGGACTTACGGGGGTTCGCAAAAAACAGGACACCCCTGACGTTCTGATTCCGGGACTCAAGATGAAGTTCGAGGGCACTAGCGGCGCTCAGGAAAATCAGGTCGTTGCGAAGACGATCGAGTTTGACAGCGACGACCTGGCGCTCGCTCAAGTGATCCAGGCTGCTCTAAATCCCACGGCGCAGGAACAGGCCAAGCACGCGCAGGCCATCGCGGCTAACGAGGCCGCCAACGCCGCCAACGCGGCGGCCATTGCGGCGACCAACGAAGAGGTCGCAGCCACTCAACGGGAAGTCGCAGCCAACAAATCCGATATCGACGAAGTTGCAAGCTCAACCCAGAAGCGCTTCAGCGAGATGGGTGAAGTTGTCACCAAGGCCGAATATACCGTGCTCTTCGGTACCGGGCAATACGGTCTGACCAGCGAATACAAACAGGGACTTACCGATCTTGCAAAGCAGGCGGTCAACTACCCCAAAGGCTGGGTCATCTCGGTGGCGGGATATGCCGACTCGGTGGGGACAGCCTCCTCTAATCAGGTTCTCAGCAAACAGCGCGCGCAGGCGGTCGTTGCTTACTTGCTTCAGGACTGCGGAATCCCGGTAGGTCGCATCGTCGCACCCGGTGCGATGGGTGAAACTAATCCGGCAGCATCCAATGAGAGCTCGTCCGGACGGGCGGAGAATCGCCGCGTCGAAGTGAAGCTCCTGCTCAACAAGGGCGTCGCCGGCGGAATGTAGAAACCACATCGAGACGGCGGCTTACTTGTCGCCGTCTCGAACATCATGGTGACGGTTAATCACTTGTAGGGAGAAAAAAATGGTCCGGACTTGTACGAAGCGACTTTTGTCATCGGCGCTATCGTTCCTGCTCGTCATTGTCACCTTGCCGTTTGAGGCCTTAGCTCAATCGGCCCCTCCTCAGTCGACAGGCTATTCCGGACAAGGGGCGCCATTGTCGGCCGATGAGTTGCAGCAACTGGTCGCACCCATTGCGTTGTATCCGGATGCCCTTGTGGCTCAGATTCTTGGTGCCGCGACATTTCCGGATCAGATTATCGGCGCCGACAATTTCCTTCACCAGAACCCGAGCCTCACCGGCAATGCTTTGATGCAGGTGGTAAATGTGCAACCCTGGGAGCCCAGTGTGAAGGCCCTCACACAATTTCCCACGGTGCTGGACAACTTGAGCAAGAACCTCAGTTGGACATCCGCATTAGGAGAGGCATATGCCACCCAGTCTGCCGAAGTAATGTCGGCTGTCCAGGTATTGCGGGCAAAAGCTCTGGCCGCCGGAAACCTGAAGTCCGGCTCGCAGATTGTCGTCGTGCAGCAGTCCCCGCAGACTATCGTGATTCAGTCCGCGAACCCGCAAGTGGTATATGTGCCCGTGTATAACCCGGCGGTAGTCTACGGCTACCCCTATGTCACTCCCGGGTACAGCACCGCCGCCGTAGTGACCACTGGTGTGCTTGCATTCGGAGCAGGCATCGCGGTGGGCGCAATGATGAGTGGTGGATGTTGCGGATGGGGATATAGCAGTTGGAATTGTGGCTGGCATGGTGGCGCCGTGGTGTACGGGGGCACCAGCTACTACGGAAACAGTGCCTGGCACGGTGGCTACTACGGTTCCAGTGCCTCTGCCTATGGCGCCTACGGGTCCGCCCACGTCAGCTCTGGATACAATCCGTCCACCGGGACTTACGCACGTGGTGGCACAGTCTCCAATGGGTACGGCAGCCAAAGCGTCGGTCAAGCCTACAACCCAAGAACTGGGGCCTACGGCCAGACTGAGCAAGGTTCCAATGCCAATGGCAGCTGGGGCAGCTCGACGGTTTCGAAGAATGGCAACACGGCCTACAGCCAGCATCAAACGACCTCGCAAGGGACAACGGGGCAAGTGCACACCACGAACGGTGGCTCGGCCTATGGCGCGTCGGGTAAGTACAACAGCGGCGCGGTAGGTGAGACCGCAAACGGCAACAAGTATGCTTCAGCGAACGGCACCCAATACAAGAATACGGGGAGCGGCTGGCAGAGCGACAAGGGTGGAAGTTGGAATAATGTCCAGAAACCCAGCTCCAGTTCCGCTGACCACGGTTGGGGAGGACAGGAAAAAAGCGGCGGGTCCTCCGCCTTCGGCGGGAGCAGCGGCGGTGGTTGGGGATCCAGGTCAGAAAGTTCCCGCGGGTGGGCAAGCCGCGGCGGAGGCGGTGGTTGGGGCGGCCGAAGGTGACCCTGGCACTATTGCCGGAAAACGGCAAGGTGCTGAACACGGTCAGAGAAGGATTCTAGAGTTCCGCTTTTGGAGGATGGGATGTCGTACGGAAAGCATAAAGTCACCGCTTCGCATGGGTTGCTATTTGCGGGTCTAGCTATTCTTATTGCTCTTACTGGCTGCAGCAAACCCGACGCGCCGCCCTACAGAGTGTTCACTTCACCTGACGAGGCAGGCAGCGCACTGTTGGATGCTGGAAAATCAGGGGATCAAAATGCGCTGCTGGCAATCTTCGGTGCAGGCTCGAAGGAACTCATCTCTTCTGGCGATGCCGTGCAAGATAAAGCCATCGTCGATCGGTTCGTAACTGCCTATGGCGTAATGCACCGCTGGCGCAAGATGCCGGACGGTTCCCAAGTCCTGCTAGTGGGAGCTGATAGCTTCGCGTTTCCTATTCCCTTGAAGAAAAACGGGGCAGGCCAGTGGTTCTTCGACACGGCTGCTGGCAAGGACGAGATTCTCGCGCGCCGAATCGGTAGAAATGAGCTAGCAGTCATCAACGTTTGCGATGCGCTGGCGGACGCTCAGGCTGCGTACTTCTCACAGAGCAAGAAACAATACGCAGTGAAGTTCATCAGTGACACTGGCACGCACGACGGTTTGTACTGGGAGTCCCCGGAAGGCCAGCCTCAAAGTCCGCTCGGCCCGTTAGTAGCGTTCGCGACCAGCGAAGGTTACGACGCAAAGCCGAATTCGCATGTTCCCTTTCACGGCTATTTCTTCCACATGCTCACGAAACAGGGCAGTCACGCGCGAGGCGGCGCGAAGGATTACATGGTCGATGGAAAGATGGTCGGCGGCTTCGCTTTTGTCGCCTATCCGGCTGAATACGGCAACTCCGGAATAATGACATTCATGATCAACCAGGATGGCGTGCTCTTCCAAAAGGATTTGGGGAAGTCCACAACGGAAACGGCAACGGCAATAAGCCAATTCGATCCGGATGACAGTTGGACTCCAGTGCAGCAATAGGCTGTCTCAACCCTGCGCAGCGAATCCGGGCCTGGTATCACCGACGGATCAGTATGCCCGCCGATGGCGCCCATGACGTGCACTACACCGTGGTGCCCGCTCCGTAGCGGCAGACGGTGGCCTTACCTAGTGTGAGACGAGTCTTGCAAAAATGTTGGAGGATCGAATGAAGCTTCGGATTCTGTTTGCATGTGCTGTTCTTCTATTGGCTGTGCCCCTCATCGCACAGCAGGTGTCCGTCAACTATAACCACAGTACGAGCTTCGCGCAGTTTCACACCTATGCATGGAGCTCAAACAACGCCAACCAGATCCAGAACTCGATTCTGGCCCAGGTCGCACAGCAGGACATTGACGCTGCGATGTCGGAGAAGGGCCTGCAGAAGGTCTCCGAGTCGCAAAACCCCGACTTGATCCTGACAGCGAGCGGTGGCGAACGCGAGCAAACGTCCTATAACGCTTGGGGCATGCGTGGGATTGGCGGAGGTATGGGCGGCATCACTCCCCAGCAAAATGTTGAAGCAACCATGGTCGTCAGTCTGTACAACCTGAAAGGCCAGGAGCTCATATGGCGCGGCATCGCTCAGGACACACTCAACAACAACGGTAACAAGAACCAGCAGCTGGTCCAAAAGGCGGTGCAGAAAATGTTCAAGCAGTGGCCCAAGAGCTAATCAGCCTCATCTTTTCTCTCCTTCTCTGAGGGACGCAAATAAGCGTCCCTTTTTTCCATGCCATCCGTCGAAACTGCCGATCTCAGACCTGCCGCACACTCCGCCTCAACTACTGACGCTGGCATATAATTCCAGTGGCGTCTCACGTTGACAACGGCCGCAGCACGATCTTCAGATGTGAGACTGCTTTAACAGCTAAGAAAAAACACCCACTATGCAGCCCGCTCACGATCAAGGCATCCCCGAGGATGCTGGGGTTGGAATAGCACACATCAGCCCTGACGGCAAATGGCTAGCTGCCGATCGCTGCTTGCGCGACCTGCTGGCCTTTAGCAACGGCGATTTTCCCGGAGCTGCTTTCGACGAAGCGTTTGAGATTCTCGAGCCAGAGAGGGAGAAAGCTGATCGCGCCCGCCTTCTGCAAGGCGAGATACCCTTTTACGTAGCCCACCGAAACGCAATTGGTAAGGACGGACAGGCGCTTCCCGTGCGTATCGTCTTTACGACGGACGGCGCTCGGAACGCTGATTTCATCCTCGCCGTGGTCGAAGACCTCACGGTCTTGCGCTCCGCAGAGGCCGCTTTACAGGAGGCACAAACCGCCCGCCACGAACTGGCGCGCCGGCTAACGAACGCGCAGGAGAAAGAGCGGACGCGTATAGCCCGCGAGTTGCACGACGATATCGGGCAATCGCTGGCCATTCTCCGGATCCAAATGCTGCGCGCCGGCCAACCGGTCTCCGGCATGATAGGCAAGCGCCATCCCACCATTCCCGAACTTTGCGACAACTTGAAATCGCTGGCGGAAAAAGTCAGCCGCATTTCCCACGAGCTTCATTCCTCTGAGCTTGAATATCTCGGCCTGGCGGTAGCGATTCAGGGCCACTGTCGCGAGTTTGCCAAGCAATACAAAATCGCCGTCGATTGTATCTGTGAGAATATTCCGGATGACCTGAACGGCCTGCTGGCGTTGAGCATCTTGCGCATCGTGCAGGAGGCGCTTCACAATGCTGCCAAACACAGCAAGGCGACGTTAATGCAGGTGGCCGTGCACGGATCTCCGTCAGAGCTGTCCTTGCTGATTTCCGATGATGGAGTAGGATTTGATCCGGAAGAGGCGAAGCTCAGCGCAGGACTGGGCCTGATATCCATGCGCGAGCGCGTTCACCTGGCAGGCGGCGAGTTTAATCTCACTTCGGCACCCGGCGAGGGGACGTGCATCGCGGCTCGCATTCCGTTGCCCTAGGTGCCGCGACGCAACTGTGCTCGCACCGAATCCTGACTAGATATCTTCGGACCATATACTTCGGGAACCAGCACAATCGCTCAGATGGCCATGGCATTGTGCCAGTTCTAAACTGATATCAGCTCGCGCTGGTCATTACTTACTTCTAACTGTCCTAAGGAGTACGCCATGGGCCGCAGCCTTCTTATTGGCAAACCCTCAGAGACCATTCGCTCGATCGCCCATGCTGTAACGGCTGCGGGGAGTGCATGCGAAAGGGTTGACGGCGACGCCTCAGCCATACGGCGGCTACGGCGGGAACAGTTCGACGTGGTCATCACTGATCCGGAGACCACGATCGACGAAGACCTGGCACTGCTGGACGAGGTGCGGGATCTTAGCCCCGGCGTGAAGGCGATCGTGCTGGCCCCGATCACTACCCCGGAAGAGGTGATCGCTGCGTTGCGGGCGCGGGTTTTCGTGTGCTTGAGCGCGCCACATGATCCCCAACAGATAGCTCTGTTCGCAGCCCGCGCTGCTGCCGATTCAGATTGGCGGATAGATATCGAGGTCCTCTCGGCGCAGCCCGAATGGGTATCTCTTCGGGTCAACTGCCGAGCGCTCACGGCCGATCGAGTGCTGTCTTTTCTGGATGAGCTCCACTCCGAAGTCCCCCATGATTTGCGCCAGGACCTGATGGCCGCCTTCCGCGAAGTTCTGCTGAGCGCGATGGCGACTAGCAAGGCATTCAACGAATTCAAGGTCGTGGAGGTTTCAGCCGTCCGAACGCAGCGCACGCTGGTCTTTCATGTAAGGGATATGGTCTCCCCTTGCCATTTATATCTGCGGGCCCATGCTGCGGCTGCCGGTGTGCAGACAACCTCGGTCATGGGTAAATCGGACGCCAACCAGCCGGCCATCGTACAGGCGCCGTATGCAAGTTTGCTGGCTCAGCATATTGTTGACGAGCTGATATGCAGCGAGCTCGGCAACGATATTTTGCTCATTAAGCATACGTCGTAAAGAAAGTTCATGAAGAAACACGGCGTGCTGAGATAAGGACGGCGGCTAGTTCAGCTTGGCGTACTCGGCCTTGGCTTGCTTGTAGATGGGAATGTCGGGATCGGCATTTTTCCACAGCGCGAGAAAATCCTGATAATGCGTCCGCGCGGCATCATGGTCGCCGCTCATCTGTTCCGCGCGCGCCAGTTGCACATATGACAGCGACCCGATGATGGAGTTGGTGACGATCCCGGGATTGTCGATCACCTTCTCAAACTCGGCGGCTGCTTTGTTGCCGTCCTTCAGCTCCAAATAGGCGAGGCCGCGGACGTACGCAGGCTGCAGGTCTGCGTAGGAATCCATTGCATATTCGTAGGGGAGAGCGCGCTTCAGCATTTCAATAGCCTGATCAGGTTGTTTCCTATCGATGGCGATCGCCGCTCGAATCGTCGGCAGCGTGTAGTTCTGCATAAGCGTGCTGACCGGAAACTGACGATCCAGTTCCTCGGCCAGTCCTTCCGCCTGCGCAGCATCTCCCGCCGTCGCGAAGGTCAAGGCAGCTCTTTCCATCGATGACCGATTTCGGCTTATCGCCAGCGCCTTCGCCGCGATCTCACGCGCAGCGGCGCTGTTCCCGATTTCCGCGTCGATCCACGCACTACCAATATAGTGTTCCGCGGCACTGTCGTTTGCGCCGTTCGCCAGTGCGGCTGAAGCGGCGTCCTCGAACATCGCCCGCTCTTTAGCAATCTGACCGAAATAACCCGCCGTAACAGCCTCTTCAATCTCTAGCCTCTCCTGGAAACCGGGCCTGCCTTTAGCCGCAGCCACCAGCTTCCGCATGGTTGCAACGTCGCCTTCGACGAAGGCGAGAAAATATCGGGCAATTTGCAAATTCTCGTTGTCGATGTGGTGTGCCTTGGCGGCCTCATAAGTGGCCTCGGCCTCGTCGAGCCTCTTGAGTTCGATATAGGCCAGGATCAGATCGAAATAGGGAGTGAAGGTGTCCGGCGCAAGGCGAATCGCCTCGCGCAATTGCTGAGCATTTTGTTCATATTGTCCCAGCAACCCATATTCCCGGGCCAGGCGTAAGTGTGGCGTCGCATCACCGGGATAGTTTCGAATCCATTCGTTGGAATTCTGTATCGCCTTGGCACTCTCTCCCGTTACCAGTTGATAATATGAGCTCTCAATGTAGAACCGTTCGCGTTCGCTTACACGATTGCGGAGCTCGTAGGCTCTCTGCAGGTTCTCTTTCGACAGGCCCGCTTGCGCCAGGTTGAAATAAATCGAGCCCAGAACGGCATAGGCTTGCGCGAAGTTAGGGTCAAGCTCCACCGCTCGCTTCATGTACGGCAGCGCTTCAGTATTTCCTTTCTGTTGGCGCAAGCTTAGCCCTATGCTGAAGGCCTGCAAGGCTTCCAGGGATGCAGTCGTGGCCTCCGCCAGCGGCTTGTCGAACTTCTGCACGGACGGCAGCGATTCCCCCAGCTTGCGGCGAAGTTTCGCGTTGGCATCATCCAGAGCGTGCAGCACGTCATCCCGTTTCCTGGCCTCGCCTTCCACGCTGGCGATCGTCTCTCCTGTCGCACAGTTCAGGGCATCCAATTGGATTTCGTAACCATCTCCGTCCTGCGCAATCGAGCCGGCAATCAGCGCTTCGCTGTTGGTTCGCAAGCAGACCTCGCGCGCAACCTCTCGGGACAGCCTCTCGTTGGCCGGCTTGCCCATCTCCTTCAGAACGGACGCCACTCTTCGATTCAAAACGACACTCACAAACGGCGACTGATCCAGATCGATCACCAATGCCTGACGCAGCGTGCCGTCGAAGATGGGATCGCCCGTAGTGTTGGCGAAATCAGCGACAACAATGCCGGCATGAGCAGTAAGAGCGTGCGCCTTACGGTGAAGATGAAGAACCGTTCCGGCAATGCAAAGGACCAGCAACACCGCGGCGCCGCCAAGCAAATTCCGGAGCTTGCGGCCGCGCCGTCCCGATGCAATCGGAGTCACTGCTGTTGCTGGCGCCAGTAGGGAAGGTGGAGACGAATCGGTGGCCCGCGGCATCGGCGTGCGCTCCGCTTCAACGCCACCTAAATTGACGCCAGTGCCGATCTCGTGCTCGCCGGAAATGTGGCGCAACCGCAGCAGATCGGCACAAATCTCGGAGGCGTGCTGGTAACGGACTTCCCGGTTTTTCTCCAGGCACTTGCCAATGATTCGTTGCAGCTCTTCGGGTACATCCGGGTTGAGCATACGCGGCGGCTCGGGCGTCTCCTGCACGATCGACAGGAACAGCATGCCCGTGGTGTCACCGCGAAACGGCGCCTGCCCAGTCGCCATTTCGTACAGCACAATCCCGAACGAAAACAGATCAGTCCGCCCGTCCAGTGGTTTGCCTAGCGCCTGTTCGGGCGACATGTAGGCGGCCGTTCCCAGTGCGGCCAGCCCGCTGCTCATCTGTAATTCATCCGCCGGCGGCGTGCCTTCCGCAGTTGCGGCGACCACTGCGCCCTTGGCAGCAGTTTTTTTGGCCAAACCGAAATCGAGGATCTTGGTGCGCCCACTGTTGGTGATAAAAATGTTCGCCAGCTTGATATCGCGATGAATGATTCCGGAGCTGTGCGCGGCCTCCAGGCCATTGGCCACGTCGATTGCGATCGCGAGCAACTGGTCAAAAGGCAAAGGACCACGGCGCAGCAGTTGCATCAGGTTCACGCCCTGGAGGAACTCCATGGCGATGAAGAGGTCGCCGTTCTTTTGCCCTACGTCGTAAATAGTGCAGATATTGGGATGATTCAGGGCCGAGGCGGCACGCGCCTCGCGGAGCAATCGCTCGCGCAAAATCACGTCCTTGGCGTATGCCTCGGGCAGAAACTTGAGCGCAACAAAGCGTTCGAGGCGGGTATCTTCA
>Ga0335072_10017538_pt1 | contig 10124 bp, 6 predicted proteins | sample Lox_Sample_21_FD_206725 | JGI IMG/M metagenome (GOLD analysis project Ga0335072, IMG submission 206725) | Soil microbial communities from Loxahatchee National Wildlife Refuge, Florida, United States - Lox_Sample_2.1 | ecosystem: Environmental > Terrestrial > Soil > Wetlands | place: USA: Florida...
TGAGATCTACGGATTCAATCGCACGCTGCAAATCGGGATGCTGTTCAACGTTGCGATTTGCCTTGGCGCACTGCGACTCTCGAGCAAGCGAGCGCCGCAAGTAAGAACTGCAGGCGCAGCAGGCAATGTCAAAGGTGAAGATCAGCCCCTTGCCGACCAGCCGTCCCCTACAGTAAGTCAGATGCTGGGAAATGGAACGCTCTGGCTGCTCTTCGCGACCGGGCTCACGAGTATGGGGATGGAGGTCGTCTGGACCCGGCTCTACACAGTTTTCGTGGGCACGCTGGTTTATTCTTTCGCGCTCATTCTGGGTGTGTATCTGGCAGCGACCTTCCTCGGGTCGAAGTTGTATCGCTGGTGGAGCGGTCGCCACGACCGCGAGGGATGGCTGATCTGGCTGTTCGTGTGGCTGGCGGCGTTGATTCCGCTGCTCACGGCGGACTTGCGCGTGGACATTTCTGCCTGGCTGCGCGTGCCGCTGGGAGTCGCAGCGTTTAGCGGGCTTCTGGGATTCCTTACTCCAAAGCTGGTCGACCGATTCTCCCAAGGCGATCCGAACCTGGCTGGAGTCGGCTATGCCGTAAACGTTGCGGGCTGCATTCTTGGGCCGCTGGTGGCAGGATTCGGCCTATTGCCCAACCTCGATGAACGCTATGCGCTGGTCGCGCTCGCCCTGCCGTGGCTGGTGGTCGGCCTGGGATTCGTATTCACGCGCCACCCTAGTACAGGAAAGCGATCTCCTGCTCCGGTCGCGATTGTTTCGGGTGCGATCTTGTTCGCCTCATTCACACTGATCACCATGACGCAGAGTTACGTGCAACGGATTCCCGGGGCGCAGGTGCTGCGCGACAGCACGGCCACCGTCATAGCCTCCGGAGAAGGAATGAACAAGCAGCTCTACGTGAACGGCGTAAGCATGACGGTGCTGACGCCGATCACGAAAGTGATGGCATCGATGCCGCTGGCGTTCCTCGATCACACACCGAAGAGTGCGCTGGTCATTTGCTTTGGGATGGGGACGACGCACCGTTCGATGCTGTCGTGGGGAATCGATTCGACGGCGGTGGATCTGGTTCCAAGCGTTCCCGCGCTTTTTAGCTACTACCACGCCGACGCTCCGGAATTGGTGAAGTCGCCGCAATCGCACATCGTTATCGACGATGGCCGGCGCTTCCTGGAGCGAACGACTTCACAATATGACGTGATCGTGATCGATCCGCCGCCACCGATCGGGGCGGCTGGGTCGAGCCTGCTGTACTCGCGCGAATTCTATTCGGCGGCCAAGAAACGCTTGCGGTCTGACGGGATCCTGATGCAGTGGTATCCCGGCGGAGATCAGGCGACGACCTCTGCCATCGCACGCGCGCTGAAAGAATCTTTTCCCTTTGTGCGCGCATTTGGATCGTTCGAAGGCTGGGGCATCCACTTCCTGGCAAGCCGCCAGCCCATTCCGTATCGATCCGCCTCGGAGTTAGCCGCCCGGCTTCCTGCGAACGCAGCGGCCGACCTGGTGGAGTGGGGGCCCTTCTCTACCGCGGAACAGCAATTTGCGGCGGTGTTGAAGAATGAATTGCCGATTGATCTGGTAATCAGCGTGGACAAGAATGCGCCGACGATGCAGGATGACCGCCCGGTCAATGAATATGGCCTGCTCCGGCACACGCGATTCTGGAAGAATTAGCGGCGGGCTGCTCGCGCGAATTCAAAGGCAAGCAGGATCAAGATCAAGATCAAGATCAAGATCAAAGGCGGCGGACAAAAGTGTCCGCCGCGCATTCTTACTGCAGCGAGCTGCCGACCTGCGAGAAGATATTGCTCGAGTTGGAGCCGATGAGACGAACGGTTCCGACGACGATCACGAGGATCACCGCCAGCATGACAGAGTATTCGGCGACGTCCTGGCCTTGCTCATCGGACCAGAGCCGGTTCAGCCAATGATTGCGAAATTCGCTGCGCATAACCCTAATCTCTCCCTTGTGTACGAATAACGTGCGTCTTGCTGTGCCTCGCACGTTCCCTGCGCCTTGCCTTGCTCTTCGATCTACGCTGAGGCCTGTGAAACTGCCGGTTGCGGAGCAGGCTGCCCCTGGTAGTCGGGAAAGCTCATGCCCCACCCCTCGCGATCCTGCGTTAACGCCTGCAGACCGACTTGAAACTCTGATGTACCCTTCAGCTTCTTCGTCCAGACCACGCGAAACTGCATTTTTCGCTGGCGATAGAAAACTGTAATTTCTTCCAACAAAGTCAATTCGTGGCGCACCGAACCCAACCGCACGCCCGCAGGCGTCACGTCCAGCGTGTGTACCAGTTCTTCGAAAGCCTTGCCGGAACTGTCGTTGCCTTTGACTCTTACGGGAAGAACAGCCTTTGTGCGATTCCCCCGGCGCTGATTTGTTTCCTTACTGCTCGATCGCATTCGGTCACCCACAGCTAGTTTGCCTTCGAATGAATAGATTGTGAATGGCTCTGACGTGCAGGGAGCTTCGCCCGAAGGTAACCATCCTGAAGGGCCGGTAAATCAACGGTTTGCAGAGAGGATGTTCGTTTTCAGGCCTCGCCAGTGAGCAAAAAGACGGATTTCCGGGGGGACGCGAAGAAATCACAAAGGATTGCGGAATGGAAGCGCGGGTGGCCTGCGGCCTCGGAAACTTTTCACGGCTCTTTGTGGTCTAATTGCCGTAGGGTCGTCTCGCGGGGCCTTTTCATGAGCCTTTCCCGGGTTGCCGGTATTTCTGTTTTTCTTGGATGTTTGCTGGGGTTAGCGGTGGCAGTAAATCCCGCCGTGGCGCAGTCTTCTGCCCAGTCCCCCAGTCACGCTGCTTCGACATCTTCAACTCCTTCTGCCGCTCCCACCGAAGCGCCGGCCATCCTTCCCCAACAGTTTGCGGGATGGCAGATGCAGGGCTCCGCACAAACAAGCACAAACGCGGCGGTCGCGGACCCCACCAACGCAGCAGTGCTCAAAGAGTACCGCTTCACCGATTTCGCATCCTCTACGTACACGCGCGACGATGGGCGCACTTTGAAAATCCGCGCCGCGCGTTTTGCCGACGCTTCCGGCGCATTCGGCGCATACACGTTTTATCTGCAGCCTGAGATGAACCGGGAGGAGATCGGCGATCAAGGATCGTCTCTCGGACCGCGGGTCCTTTTCTATCGCGGGTACGTACTGGTAGACGCCCAGTTCAGCCAGGAATCTCCCATGTCAGCGTCGGAGTTGCGCGAACTGGCGGGAGTTCTGCCACGACCGCGAGGAAGCCTGGCGAACCTACCGGGATTCATCGACTTCATGCCGCATCGCGGCTACGTCGCAAACACCCAGAAATACGTGATGGGACCGGCCGCCCTGGCGACGATGTCGCCGCCGATTTCGGCGGACCTGGTCGATTTCGGTGCCAGTTCCGAAGTAACTCTGGGCCGCTACAACACAGAGAGCGGCGAAGCGACGTTGATGCTGATTTCTTATCCGACGAATCAGATGGCGGCCGACCATCTGCGCCGCATCGATCCGTCACAGTCTCCAAAGGCCGGTGTCGCGAAGATCGCTTGCACGAATGCATTCTGCTACAAGCGCACCGGACCTTTCCTCGCGATCGCTGCCGGACCGGCGTCCAACAGTGACGTGAAATCGCTGCTTGGTATGGTGAACTACGAGGCGACCGTCACCTGGAACGAGAACACGTACTTCGACAAGAGCAACAACATCGGCGCACTACTGGTGAACATCATCATCTTGTGTTTCATCCTGGGCGCGATGGCGATTGTGGCGGGCGTGGCGTTCGGAGGATTTCGCATTCTGATGAAGCGCTGGTTTCCCGACAAGATTTTTGATCGTCCGGAGCAGATGGAGTTCATCTCGCTGCACCTCACCGAAGTCGTCGAAGTGGTCGTCGAGGAATCCGGCCAAGGCGGTCCCGAGGGCATCCGCCAGACGCCGCAAAATCCCGGCTAGGGCTGGTTAAGTGCCTTAGAAATAGTGCGTTAGGGGTTTCCAGGAGAGAAATTTCTCAATTTGGAACAATCTGCAGTGGTATTGATTGATTTTGTAACTGATTGAAAACAAAGACATTTATTTCACAAAAATCGCTTGACACCCCCGTTTTTAGGCTCATAAGATTTCTCCAGAAAGTTTTGACGGAATTTGCCTTCCGTTGGAACTATTCTCCCTTGAAAGAAGAGGCCGCCCAGTTGCCGGGTGGCCTTTTCGTTTTCGCGTGGTTTTGCATCTCGCGAATGCGCGCGAGGTCAACTTCCGCGCAAAAATCGCTGCACGAATGCTTACGGAACTCTTCCGCTCCATGCACGTATCATCTTGTGAATGTATTTGCGGCTTCGGTTTCAGCTAAGTCAGTTGGGGAGGGTTTATGTTCTGCGATGGATGCGGCGCTGCAGTGCAGCCGGGGCAAGCCTTTTGTAGCCAGTGCGGCAAACAGATCGTTGGTCCGGTGTCGGCCATGCAGCTGGTCCCGGGTCGTGTACAGGAGCATGTGCGATTGCTCGGGATTCTGTGGCTGGCGTTCTCCGCGTTTAATACCATCGGAGCCGCAGTTCTGTACGTAATCGCGAACACGCTCTTTGCTCACGCGCACGAACTGGGCGTACCCGACGCGCCATCGACGTTTCTGCGGCCGCTGCTGAGCGTGATCGCAATCCTGCTGCTGGCGAAGGCCGCCGTGGGGTTCATTGCCGGCTGGGGATTGTTGCAGCACGATCGCTGGGCGCGGATCATCACGCTCGTGGTGGCCTTCATTGCGATCTTCACTAACATTCCATTCGGCACCGCGTTAGGCATCTACACCATGTGGGTGCTGCTGCCGATGGAATCGGAGCGGGAGTACGATGCCCTGGTCGAGGCGCGCGCGGTGTAGAGATCGCGGAGCGAGGATAGAACTCGGTCGATTACCGATTCGTCGACCTTTTGTGCTGCGCGTCGTGCTTTACGCTTTCCGGCCTGCCATTTAAAATCGAAAGCAGGCCGACGTAGCTCAGTTGGTAGAGCAGCCGATTCGTAATCGGCAGGTCAGCGGTTCAAGTCCGCTCGTCGGCTCCATCCCATTCCCCGCCGGATCGAACTGGTTGTTCTAGCCTTCGCGGATCGTGATGTATCGATCGATCGGCGGATTCGCGATACGCTGTACGTGCCCGCCCGGTCCAGGCCACTGAATTTCGATCCAATCCATTTTCGTTCGCTTCCCGATCCCCAGCACGAGCCGTGGATCGTGCGAGGACATGAAGCTCCCGCCGCCTACCTTCATCCGAGTACGCTTCAAGTCTCCAGCCTGATAGGTGACGCGAGCGCCGACCGCATCGATATTCGACTTCGTGCCAACGAGATTGATTCCCACCCAATGATTCTGCTTCCCGACTTTGTTGCGGAGCAGAATCGGAACCTCGTCGTTGCAGGAAATCAAAACGTCTACGGCGCCGTCGTTGTCAAAGTCTCCCAAGGCAAGCCCTCGCGACGAGAATGACCGGCTGAAGACTGGGCCGCTGTTGGCGCTCACATTTTCGAAAGCCTTGCCGGTGCCATGGAACAAAAGTAGAGGCTCTTTGTAGTCCACATCTTTGTGGAATACCTGGATCAGGTCGTCGGGATTGCCATTGGCCAACAGGAGGTCGAGGTCGCCGTCGTTGTCGTAGTCGAAGAACTTCAATCCCCAGCCGCTCATCAGCCGCGTAGGCTTGGCAATGCCCGCCGCCTGCGCTTGATCGTCGAATGTCCCGTCGTGATTATTTTGATAAAGCGAATAGAACTCGTGATCGATATTGGCCACGAAGAGGTCCATCCAGCCGTCCTGATTGAAATCGGCGGAGTCGACTCCCATGCCGGAACGCGGTCGTCCGGTCTCGCTGTAGGCAATGCCCGATTCCGCGCCGATTTCCTCAAACTTCCCCTTCCCCTTATTCACGAACAGAAAATTCTGAACCGTGTCGTTGGCGACGAACAGGTCCATGAGGCCGTCGTTATTGATGTCGGTGGCGACGACTCCCCAGGCCTTTCCGAGGTAATTGCCGATCCCCGAAGTCTTGCTGACATCGGTAAAGGTTCCATCCCCGTTGTTGTGAAATAACCAGCTGGGCCTTGGCTTGTAGAGGCGCGGGATGCAATATCCGGCGCTATCGCCGGCGGCGCAGGGAAGATTCTTGCCTTTATCGAATTCAACGAACTGACAGACGAATAAGTCGAGGCGTCCGTCGTTGTCGTAGTCGAACCAGACCGCGCTCGACGACCATCCCGGAGCGGCGACCCCCGCCTTTTCCGTGACATCGGTGAATGTTCCGTCCCCGTTGTTGTGATACAGGATGTTGCGTCCATATTGCGTGACGTAGAGGTCGGGAAAACCGTCTCGGTCGTAGTCGCCGACCGCAACGCCCTGTCCATAGCCGCCCGCAGCAACTCCAGCCTTCGCGGTGACGTCGGTGAAAGTTCCGTCGCGATTGTTTCTGTACAACGCATTGCGCAGCGGAGGACTGGGATTGAAGAAGTCGCACTGACCGCTGTTCACCAGGTAAATGTCCATCCAGCCGTCGTTGTCGTAGTCGAGAAAAGCGCAGCCCGGTCCCGTGGTCTCGGGAAGGTATTTCTGCGCCGAGTGCCCGGCAGTGTGCTTCCAGGTAATTCCGCTCGACGATGGAAGCACTTCTTCAAACGGATAGAGCGGAGGCTGCGTGGCCCCAATCAGGCCGGAGAACCGAGGCATGTATGGCAGGACGATTCCAGACGCCGCCGCGCGAAGAAAGTCGCGGCGCGAAGATCCCCACAATGGACGTCTCTCAACCAAACGTCGTATCCCTTATGTTTCGTCGAAGAGCGGTGCCCATCATCTCATTTGTCCGGTTGAGAGCCCGACTGCGCGGGATTGATTGCGCCACCCTGCGTCTTGATGAGCTTCTGGTGGATGGCAAACTCTTTCTCGCCCTCTTCTTTCCGTCCCGCGCGCGTATAGGCAGTCGCGAGATTGTAATGCGCGTTGGGATTCCCCGGCTCGAGCTTTACTGCTGTTTCGAGAGCTGGCACCGCATCGGAATATCGCTTGAGCGACATCAACGATACGCCGAGGCCGAGAAACGCCTCGGCGAAATGAGAATCGAGTTTTGTCGCACGTGAGAAATGCGCAACCGCATCGTCCCAGAGTTGATTCTGGCGCGCCAACTCACCCAGCACGTATTCAGCCCCAGCGTTTGAGGGATCGATGGCTAACTCTTTCTCGAATTCATGTTTCGCGTCGTCTGCCAAGCTGGGCGTGGGATTTGGCTTCGAGAGCATAAGCCTTCCCAACCGGAAGTGAATGCCGGGAAAGTTGGGATCCTGGTCAATAATCTTGCGATACTCTTTCTCGGCGTCGTCCCACTTCCCTTGCGATTCGTACGACTCCGCCAGGAGTTCGTGCGCTTCGGGCGACGAAGCACCGTGCAGGCCCAGCTGTTGCGAGGCGCGCGTGGCGAGGTCGGAGAAGGCATGAACTTCGCCATAGAGAACAGCAGGATCCCGCGGAAACTCGTGCGCCAGGAATTGCAGGAACTCGAGAGCAGAGTCGCTCCGGTCGAGCGTCATCGCACAGTGCAGGCCAGCTAGTCCCGCTTTGCGTTTCAGATCCTTGTCCGAAATCCGGTCGGGAATCTGACGAAGAGATTTCTTGAGAGAAGGCAGAGCGTCTACGCAATTGCCGCCTTCTGCAAGGGCGATCGCTTTTCGGGCAGATGCGGATGGGTCGGGACTGCTAGCTGATCCGATTTGCGCAGTTCCGGCTCCGCCAATAAACAGCAGAGAGGTCAGCGCAAGAGTCAAACCTCGCGGTGGGAACATATGTTGGAATCATAAACGAAATGAGGCAGGCACCTGAGAAGGTGCCTGCCCATTGCGGCACGTCAGAAGTAAAACTTTAGAGCGAACTGCATTTGTCGCGCATCCTGGGTCGAGCTGCTCACGCCGAAGGTTCCGGTACAGCAGCTGTCATTCGGCACAGCGAAGTTGGGATGATTCAGAGCGTTCAGGAAATCAGCCCGGAACTGCAACCGCATTCTCTCCGATATAGGGAAGTTCTTCTGCAAGCTGATGTCAGCATCGGCATAGCCCGGACCAATAACCGGCCCCTGCGCCGGACAATTTCCAAACGTACCTGTCGCAGCATTCGCAAAAGAACCTTGCCCAAACCACTGGATACCGGAAATGCTCACAGTCTTCGGATAGCTAACCGATCCCAAACAGTCCGGACGATTCTCCGGGCTTCCAGTTCCTGAGTCGCCTGCTCCGTAGAGCGAGAGCGGGAACCCACTGTGCCAAGAAATAATCGGATTGATCGACCAGTTCCCAGCTACTGCGTTGGCGACGGCCGGCATGTCATGCCCAAACCGTTTGCCTCGGCCGAATGGTAGCGAGTACACCGCATAGGCGCTCAACACGTGAGTCGAATCCCAGTAGCAGCGCGCGTAGTCGCCGTTCGGATTGTAGAGGTTCTGCCAGTAGTTCCCGGACGGACCAGCCTGAGTCGTGCTGCCCCAGGTTCCGTAGTAACCGTCGTCGTTGGTCATGCATTTCTGAAAGCTGTAAGAAATCTGGCCTTCAAGGCCGTTGCTGAAGCGCTTCTGCAGAACCGCCTGCAGCGCGTTGTAATTCATGTTTCCTACGGACGCGGTGTTCTTTACGTTGCCAAAACCGTTTGGACCATACGTAACGGCCGTGGTCGTAACTCCATTGATGACGGTCCCGACTGGATTCTGACCGCCAATCAAGGGATACGTAACGCTTCCATCAGGCTGCAGGTCGCCTTGCGACAGCCACTCCGGAACCATGAGGTGGGTCGTACGTTGGCCGACGTAGCCTAATTGGAGGGTCGTGTTTTTGGCGATCTCCTGCTGAACGGAGAGGTTCCACTGGTCAGCTATGGAGGGCTGAACTTTTCCGGCCCAGGTCAGCATGGTTGCGCCAATAAACGGATCACCGGTCGGCGGGGCGGCAGCGCTAAATGCGGACTCGGTGGAATAAGCTGTCCCCGACGCCACGTTCAGAGCCTCCACCTGCGGCGGGGTGAATGGCGGATTCTGTGTGAGGCGCAGGTTCGTACCTGTGCCTTCCATGTATGACGAGATGGTGAAGGCTCCGCGCACAACGGTCTTGCCGCCACCGAACTCAGGACTCCAGGCAAAACCCAAACGCGGTTGAAAGTCGGGCAAACCGTAGACGGTGTTGTAGAGGCCACGGCTGAATCCGTTGGTGCCGACAATGCCGGTAGGCACAGCCGTCGAACCGACGAACTGTAGGGCACCGGTTTGCTCATTCACGCCGACTTGCCGATCATTGAGTTCGACCCAGGGCGTGCGTGCTTCATAACGTAACCCCAGGTTCAGAGTTAAATGGTCGGTAACGCGCCAGTCGTCCTGAGCGAAACCAGCAAAGAGCCACTGGCGTTGATGCCAACCGCCCGAACTGGTGCCTCGGCCTACATCTCCAGGAACACCGAGGGCCCAATCGGCGGAAGGATCACCCGTTCCAGAGGTCCCAATGCCGGAGTAGGTACCTCCCGGGCCAGCACCGAAAAGCTCCACACCGAGTTCGCCACCGTTGCCCGTGTAAAAGACGTTGATATTGTAGCGATTCGTCTGAAATCCGGTTTTGATGATGTGCCGACCATGGGTGTAAATCAAGACGTCGTCGAACTGGGTAACAGTAGAAGAAAACTTCTCGACGACTCCGGCCGCACCGAGATTCGTAAGCGTTCCGGCGCTGATATTTGTAACCGATCCACCCGCGAAACCAAACAAAGGCAGACCGGCGATCCCACCGGGGTTGCCATTATCAATGCCAATGCTATTTCCAAGGGCGCCCACAGAAGGGTCGAATGTCGTCACGCCGTGCGGCAGCTTCACATAGTTCTTACCGAATCTCGCTTCATTCATCAAGTTCGGAGAAAACGTATGCGACCAGTTCACCGTGCCATTCAACAAGTATGCTTCGTTGACTGAGTTGCCAAGGAGGGCTATCGAATTGGTAGCGGGATCATACTGATCGCCCTTCGAGAAGCGGGCAAACAGATGGTCTTTGTCGGAGGCGATGTAATCGACCTTGATGTCGCCTTGATCCGAATCGTACTGATTGCCCGGCGTGTTGCTGGCAATTCCAAAAC
>Ga0335072_10017539_pt1 | contig 10124 bp, 9 predicted proteins | sample Lox_Sample_21_FD_206725 | JGI IMG/M metagenome (GOLD analysis project Ga0335072, IMG submission 206725) | Soil microbial communities from Loxahatchee National Wildlife Refuge, Florida, United States - Lox_Sample_2.1 | ecosystem: Environmental > Terrestrial > Soil > Wetlands | place: USA: Florida...
CGCTGCTCAATCGTCGATACCGTCGATACCCCGGAGCGCGACGGCAGCGGGGCGGGCGTGCTCACGGCCATCTGCTCGGCGACCCGGTCGAGCGCCGCCAGGATGACGGAAGGGTCCGGGGTGTCGGCGACGGGGCTGATCGAGCCGATCCGCGCGCCGGCCGAGGCGGCAGTCGAGCAGCCGGCCGGCCGCGCGTCGGCCAGGGGCAGGGTGGGCGCGCTGGTCAGTGACCGCCACCGCTCCTCCCACTCCTCGGTGGTGCCGCCGCAGCCCCTGACGTAGGCGGAGAGCACGGGCAGGTCAGGCAGCGTCGGCCCGACCTCGGCCGCCTTAATGCGGTCATAGGGGTAATGCGCACGCGCCGCGAGCTCGGCCGGCCCGAGCCCGGCGCCGTCTCTGAGCTGGCGCAATTCTCGCAGGAAGCGCACCGGGTCGTCGCCCGACCCCCGGTACGACCCTGCCGGCCGGTCTTCCACCTGACGCTGCTCCACTCAGGCATCCCTCCCATGAATCCATCAGAACGGCTGGACCTGTTGGGTCGCGGCTGTCACGTCCCCCTCGCGGGCCGCCCCTGCATCCCCAACCCGGGATTCCCTCGCAGGTTATCGCGTATCTCGGATCTGAAACCGGCAACCCAATAATTTTTGGAGGTCTTGACTTTTCTGCAGCGTTAGTTGTTGCAGTTGTCTGTCCGATAACGTCCGAATAACAAGCGATGAATAGCAAATCAACCGTGAATAGCGAGACCTATGGTGAATACGAGGCCGAAGGCCAGTTGCAGCCGCCCGGTCTGGCCCAGCGTCGCGATCAGCCCCGGCCCGGACACCCCGCCCCGCACGGCCCGGACCGGCGGCACCGCCAGCGGCAGGGCGACGAGGGCGAGCAGCGAGAACGGCCGGTAGACGCCGATCAGCGCGGCCAGCGCGAACGGCGCCAGCAGGAAGACCAGGTACGTCACCCGGGCCCTGGCGTCGCCGACCCGCACCGCCAGCGTGCGCTTCCCCGACGCCGCGTCGGACGTGATGTCCCGCAGGTTGTTGATCATCAGCAGGGCGCACGACAGCAGCCCGGCCGGCACCGACGCGGCCAGCCCGAGCCACGACAGCCGCCCCATCTGCACGTACGCGGTGCCGGCGACCGCGGCGACGCCGAAAAACACAAAGACCGACACCTCGCCCAGGCCCCGGTACCCGTACGGGCGCGGCCCGCCGGTGTAGAACCAGGCCGCGAGGACGCAGAGCGCGCCCCCGGCCACGATCCACCACGAGGTGACCGCGGCCAGCACCAGCCCCAGGCAGCAGGCGACGATAAAGCACGAAAAGGCGGCGTATTTCACCGCTCGGGGCGATGCGACGCCCGACCCGACCAGCCGCATCGGGCCCGCCCGCCGTCCGGCCGCGTCGGTGCCGCGCACGCCGTCGCTGTAGTCGTTGGCGAAGTTCACCCCGATCTGCAGCGCGAGCGCGACCAGCAGGGCGAGCGCCGCCCGCCAGAGCGAGAACCGCCCGTACCCGGCCGCCACGCCCGAACCGATCAGCACCGGGACGACAGCCGCCGGCAGCGTCCTTACCCGTGTCCCCGCCACCCACTCGCGCGCACTAGTCACCGGCAGATCCTACGCGAACGAGCCGGTCATGATTCAGGCGACAGCCGGGTGTGCAGGCGCACCACCGGTACCTTGACGCCCATGTCCAGGTTGGACGTGCTCCCGTCCGGTCCCCAGCCAGCCGAGGAGAGGAACGCGATCCTCGACTCGTCCCCCGACAGCGCCCACGTGTAGGCGGTGCGGAAGCCGTCCTCGGCGAACGCGTCCGCGACCGCGTGCAGCAGCCGGCTGTCGTGGCCGTCCGGCTCCTCGCCGACCGTGGCGGGGGCGGCGGCCAGATCCGGCAGCACGTGCAGTTCGTACAGCTCCGCGTCGGTCCCGGCCCACAGGTCCTCGTCGGTCGCGGGCCCGGCCGCGGCGAACCCGGCCACCTTGGCCGATCCCGGCTCGGCGACCGCGACGTGCACCCGGTGCCGCGACGTCGGCGGGCTGACGATCGCCTCCCGCCAGCGCTCGGTGAACTGGTCGAGCGCGGCCGGGCTGGTCAGCTCGGCCAGCACCTCGTCCGGCACCAGCGAGGCCAGCGTCGCCCGCCAGCTCGCCACCTGCACGCGCGCCAGCCCGGGCGCGTCCGAGGCGCGCGCGGCCCGGACGAACCCGCCGGTCACGGCGTCTCCGGCGCCAGCCGCGCGAGGACCGAGATGTCGCGCGACGCGCCCGTCGACGCCGACGTCGCCAGCGCCGCGTAGACCTGGAGGGCCGCGCTGACCGGGCGCTGGCGGTCGGCCGGGCGGTAGCCGCCGAGCGAGGCGAGCAGCGCCGCGCGGCGCTCCGCCAGCTCGAGGTCCGGCACGTCAAGCCGCAACTCCCGGCGCGGGATGTCGATCACGACGGTGTCGCCGTCGTTGACCAGGGCGAGGGCGCCGCCGCCGGCCGCCTCGGGGGAGATGTGCCCGATCGACAGCCCGGAGGTGCCGCCGGAGAACCGCCCGTCGGTGACGAGCGCGCACGCCCGGCCGAGGCCCTTGCCCTTGAGGAAGCTGGTCGGGTACAGCATCTCCTGCATCCCCGGCCCGCCCCGCGGCCCCTCGTAGCGGATCACCACGACGTCGCCGGCGACCACCCCGCCGCCGAGGATCCCGGAGACCGCGTCCTCCTGCGACTCGAACACCTTGGCCGGGCCGGAGAACGTCCACAGCTCCTCGGGCACGCCCGCGGTCTTCACCACCGCGCCGTCCGGCGCCAGGTTCCCGTACAGCATGCAGAGCCCGCCGTCGGCGGTGTAGGCGTGCGGGACGTCGCGGATGCAGCCGCCGGCGGCGTCGCGGTCCAGCGACTCCCAGGCCGCCGACTGCGAGTAGCCCTTGACCGTCCGCACCCCGCCCGGGGCCGCGTGGTACAACTCCACCGCCTCCGGCCGGACCGACTCCGACCGCAGGTCCCAGGCAGCGATCGGGTCACCGTGGACCGTGGTCACGGACCGGTTCAGCAGCCCCGCCCGGTCGAGCTCGCCCAGGATCGTGTAGATGCCGCCCGCCCGGTGCACGTCCTCGACGTGGTAGGACCCGCTCGGCGCGACCTTGCAGATGCACGGCACCCGCCGGGACAGCTCGTCGATCTCCTTGAGCCCGAAGTCGACCCCGGCCTCGCGCGCGGCCGCGAGCAGGTGCAGCACCGTGTTGGTGGAGCCGCCCATCGCCACGTCGAGCGCCATCGCGTTCTCGAACGCCTCACGGGACGCGATCGACCGCGGCAGCACCGACTCGTCGCCGGAGTCGTAGTACCGCTTGGTGATCTCGACCGCGACCGCGGCCGCCCGCTCGAACAGCGAACGCCGGGCCGTGTGCGTGGCCAGCGTGGTCCCGTTGCCGGGCAGCGCCAGCCCGATCGCCTCGGTCAGGCAGTTCATCGAGTTGGCGGTGAACATCCCCGAGCAGGAGCCGCAGGTCGGGCACGCCTCCTCCTCCAGCGAGAGCAGGTCCGACTCCGACACCGAGGGATCGGCGGCCGCGACCATCGAGTCGATCAGGTCAAGCTTGCGGACGCCGGACGACCCGTCCACGGTTGCCACGACCTTCCCCGCCTCCATCGGCCCGCCCGACACGAACACCGTCGGGATGTTGAGCCGCATCGCGGCGATCAGCATCCCCGGGGTGATCTTGTCGCAGTTGGAGACGCAGATCAGCGCGTCCGCGCAGTGCGCGTTGACCATGTACTCGACCGAGTCGGCGATGAGCTCGCGGGACGGCAGCGAGTAGAGCATGCCGCCGTGGCCCATCGCGATGCCGTCGTCGACCGCGATCGTGTTGAACTCGCGCGGGATCGCCCCGGCCGCCCGCACCGCGTCGGCGATCACCCGTCCGACGTCGGCCAGGTGGACGTGGCCGGGCACGAACTCGGTGAAGCTGTTCGCGACCGCGATAATGGGCTTGCCGAAGTCCTCGGACGCTACGCCGGTGGCGCGCAGCAGCGCGCGCGCTCCCGCCATGTTCCGACCGTGCGTGACCGTGCGTGACCTCAACGGCGGCATCGCCGAACTCCCCTCACCATAAAGACATGGGAAGTTCAGCCTACAGGCGCGGCCGTCCTCGTCGGCGCGACGTCCGGCAGCATCCTCGCCGCCGTGTCGTAGATCGTGCGGATCTGCTCGCGGGTGAGCTTCGGCGCGCCGTCGCGCTGCCGGGCGCGTCGCCTGAGGTACTTGCGCAGCGTGGGCCCGCTGAACACGTCGACGTTCCTGATCGTGGCGATGTCCCACGGGATCCGCGGCCCGTAGATGGCGAGCGCCGGCCGGACCGAGATCTCGGTCCCGAGCGCGGCCGAGAGGATCTCGCTGGCCTGACCCGCCTCCCACGCGGCGTGCTCGAGCCGTTCCTTCTGGGACTCGGGGCCGCGGTAGAGCCGCTTGCCGTTCAGGGTCCGGACCGGGACCTTGGCGTCCCACTTCTCCGAGTCGATCGCGTAGACGCCGGTCGGGCCGATGACGAGGTGGTCGATGAACTCCCGGCTGTCCGGGATGGGCCGGGCGTCGAGGGCGAAGTACCCGTCCCGCCGCATCCGCTTCAGCTGCTTGCGGGTGCGCTTCTGGGCGCCGGCCTGGCTCGCGCCGTTCTGGTAGTCGGCCGCGTTCCGCGACCGGTACACGGTGTCGATGATCCCGGCCAGAATGGCCAGCGTCAGTCCGACCATCCAGTTCTTGGTCAGAATTCCGAACAGCAGCCCGACGACGATCATGATGATCGCGCGGGTCCGCCAGAACCGAATCTGCACATCCGGGGGAAGATCGCGCACGCTCACCCGGGGCTGGTCGTCGCGGGCCGGCGCGGGGGGCCGCTGGCCGCCTATCCTTCTCCCGAACGGTCCCGGCTTGCTCTCCGCCGCCGGGTCCACCGGCCGGACGGACGACGCCGCCGGCCGGTTCCACGACCCGCCGACGGGGATCGGATCGGCCGGGCCGGCCGCGACCGGATCGCGGTCCTGGGCGGGCTGGCCGCCGGCCGGGGAGCGGTGCGGCGCCCGGAAGTCCAGGATCGGCTCCTCGTCGGCTGGCACCTCGGTGGTGGCCATGTCGCCGAAGATCGAGATGCCGTCGTCGGCCGGGACCGGGCCCTGCCCGGGCTCGGCCGTGTCGGCCGTCTCCGGCGATGCCGCCGAGGCGAACGACGGGTTCGACGGCGCGTCATCGACACCGGAGTGCGCGTGCCTGATCGGCCCGAGGCGCCGGCCCGCGCTCCGGTCGTGCCGGGGGGACCGGGCGTCCTGGCCCGGGTTCTCGGCCACGGCGTAGGTGGTGCCGCCGACGCCGGTGTTCTGGCTGCTGCGGGGGGGCGGGTCAGCGTCAGCGGCCGGAGTTACCGTTGCCTGCACGCCGGTGTGCGGCTGCGTCCCTGGCTGCGCTGATGACCTGGAGTTCTTGATTCGGGGCCAAGCCATCCATCTCACCATCTCAGCGTACCGATTTGGCCGCCTCTAATGCGGCGCTCTTTAATCCATGTGCCCAGCGTATCCGGGTTTAAATCGGACATTGGTCGTTGTTAATTGCACTGTAAATCGCGTTGGGCGGCCCGGCCAGCGCCAATGCCGTCCACGGTGACGCTGGGCCGGCGATAGAATCCGGCCAGGACATGACGGGCCAAGACTTGACAAGGCGGAGCTAACGTGCGCTGGTCGACCATGCACATCCCGACGTTGCGGGATGACCCCGCCGAGGCGGGCGCGCCCAGCCACCGGCTGCTGCTGCGGGCCGGGTACGTCCGCCAGTTGATGGCGGGGCACTACTCGCTGCTACCGCTCGCGGTCCGGGTGCGCCTCAAGGTCATCGGCATCATCCGCGAGGAGATGAACCGGATCGGGGCCCAGGAGTTCGTGATGCCGGTCATGCAGCCGGCCGACATCTGGCAGCGCAGCGGGCGTTACGCGATCATGGGCGACGAGCAGTTCCGGCTGCACGACCGCAAGGGCGCCGAGCAGGTGCTGAGCATGACCAGCGAAGAGGTCATCACCCTGCTGGCGGGCGAGCTGAGCTCCTACCGCGAGCTGCCGCAGATGTGGTACCAGTTCCAGACCAAGCTGCGCGACGAGCCGCGGCCGAAGGCGGGGCTGATGCGGACCCGCGAGTTCACGATGAAGGACTCCTACAGCTTCGACCTCGACGCCGCGGGGCTGGACGCGTCGTTCGACGCCCACCGGGCCGCCTACATCCGCGCGTACGCGCGGATCGGCATCCCGGCCATCCCGGTCCAGGCGTCCAACGGCGCGATGGGCGGCTCCGGGTCGACCGAGTTCATCTGCCCGTCGGAGACCGGCGAGGACGACATCGTGCACTGCCCGGAGTGCGGGTACGCGGCCAACAGCGAGGCCGCGGTGTCGCGGCTGGCGCCCTTCGACCCGGCGGCCGACGCGACCCTGGGGCTGGCGGCGCCCGCGCGATTCGACACGCCCGGCGTGCGCACGATCGAGGACCTCGCGACCGGTTATGACGCCCCCGCCGACCGGCAGATCAAGACCCTTGTCTACGTGCTCGACGGCGCCCTCACGCTGGTCCTGGTCCGCGGCGACCACGGCCTGGAGGAGCAGAAGCTGATCGACGCCACCGGCGCGAGGGCAGTGCGGCCGGCCGACGCGGACGAGATCTTCGCCGCCCTCGGCGCCCACCCGGGCTCGCTCGGCTCGGTTGGCGTGGCCGACCTGCCGGTCATCGCCGACCTGGCCCTGCGGGACCGGTCCGGCATGGTGACCGGCGCCAACACCGACAACGTGCACCTGCGCGGGGTCGACCTGGCCAGGGACGTCAACGTCGGCCAGTGGGCGGACCTGCGGGCGGTCGCGGCCGGAGAGGCCTGCCTGAGCTGCGGGCAGCCGCTGACCGTCATCAAGGGCATCGAGATCGGGCACATCTTCAAGCTCGGCTACAAGTACACCGACGCCTTCGACATCACGGTTTCCGGTCCCGACGGCAAGCCGGTCAAGCCGATCATGGGCTGCTACGGCATCGGGGTGGAGCGCGCGATGGCCGCCTGCATTGAGGTGCACCACGACGACAAGGGCATCGTCTGGCCGGTCAGCGTCGCCCCGTTCGAGGCGGTCGTCGTGGTCGCGCAGCAGAACGACGCGACCGTGGCCGAGGCGGGGGAGCGGGCCTACCAGGCCCTGCTCGACGCCGGGGTGGACGTGATCATCGATGACCGCCCCGACCGGGCCGGGGTCAAGTTCAGCGACGCCGAGCTCGTCGGCATCCCGTTCCGGATCACGATCGGCAAGCGCGGCGTCGCCGCCGGCACCGCCGAGCTGACCGACCGCGCCAGCGGCCAGACCGAGGTCGTGCCGCTCGACGACATCGCCAAGCACGTCCGCGAGGCCGTCGCCGCCGCCCTCGCCGCCTAACGTCAACGTCTGGTCCTGCCGGTCAGAACGGGGACATTTCGTCGAGGAGCCGGATCGCGATGCTAACGAGGCTGTCGGCGTGTGCCTGGTCCTCTCTTACATCGGCCGCGGTGATCTCGGGCGAATCTGTCGGCGGGTACTCCGCGTCGTGCCGGCGAGTCCGCATCCGGTTGAATTGGCGAAGGGCCCGGCCCATCGGGGGATCCACTTACGCCCGAACGGCCTGGAGTACCGCGAGGTGACCACCGCGCGTCGTCGGCCGCAGGCCTTCATTCCCGAGGATCGCAGTCAGCGCCTTGCGGGCGCCGTCGTAGGCCAGTGCGTAGCCCCCGGCCGGGTCCTCGTCGCGCACCTTGAGGGCCGAGGCCACATGGACTCGCGCCTGGGCTAGTAGTCGATCGGCCTGCGCCCGGCTGGCGGGTACGCGCTGCAGCTCGCCGTCTGCCAGCACCGCTCGATTACTGTGCGGCCCTGTTCCCATCTCATCTGGTCCCGACTCCTATCCGCACCAGCGGCCGGGACCTAACCGACTGAAGAAACGGATCGGCCGGGTCGGCGTCGCTCCATGTCTCGGGCCTGACTCGACGGACGTTTACCGGCCGGTGAAGCGCCCGCTGCGCTTGCTCGGTCACTTGCTCAAGGTCGTCATAATCTGCGGTGCCGACGACGAGAACATCGACGTCCCGTGGGGGCGGCCCTGGCTCGCCCTGATAGCGCGCGGCCCATGATCCGTATAGGTAAGCCGTGGTGATCCCCTCGACGTCGGCCAGCATGTCGGACAGCACCGGCAGCGGTCCGTAGGTGACAGCGAGCAGGTCAGTCAGTGGGCGGCTGAGCGGGGAGTCGGTGACCGCCCTCACGAGGCGCAGGTTCCCGCGCTTGCGGGTGCTGATCAGGCCTCCCTCGGACAGCTTTTTCACCTCGTAGTGCAGAGTGGGTAGGCCCGCTCCGATGACGCTCGCCGCCTCGGTCAGGCTGTACTCGCCCTCAGGGTGCAGATAGAGGAGAGCTAGCAAGTCCCCTGCCACCTGCGAGCGCAAGATAGGGAGCAGCGCGGACGGCGCAGATCTCATAAGTTTGAATATGCCTTCAAACTTATTGAAGTTCGACATCTGGTTCTGCATTGGCGAGGATGGCGCTGGGTTGCCTCGCGGAGACGGTCAGTAGCATCGGCCGCAGGACCCGTCGCGGGCGGGTGCGAGACCCAGATCAGCGGAGGTGCCCCATGGCCGATCAGTCGTCGGCTCCCGTGGATATCGTGCTGGCCCACTTCATCGTCTCCGATGACGTCGAGCGCTCCAAGCGCTTCTACACCGAGGTGCTCGGCGGTCGGCTGGCGTTCTCCGGCCCCGGCGGGCTGACCTACGTCGCGCTGGCCAACACGTGGATCATCATCAACGTCGGCGGCGGGCCGACCGACGACAAGCCGACCGTCACCCTGGAGACGCCGCGCGATCCGGACCGGGTCAGCAGCTTCCTCAACATCCGGGTCCGGGACATCCACGCCGTGCACGCCGAGTGGAGCGCCCGCGGGGCGGAGTTCCTGACGCCGCCGAAGCAGCACGAATACGAGATCCGGTGCTATATGCGCGATCCCGACGGCTACCTCATCGAGGTGGGTCAGACGACCGACCCGGACAACGACTGGGCGCCGCCCCAGTGGCCGTCGGACGGGCCCGCCAACCGCTAGCCATCAGCGAGCACGATGGCGTTTCCGTCGTCCTGGTCCTGGTGACGGAAACGCTATGGTGCTGCCGCGGCTACGCCTCCAGGGACGCTGCCTCGCGGTCGCGGGCCTGGTTGCGAAGGGCGCGCAGCACCTCGTCCTTGCCCTCGTTGAGCAGCCGGCGCAGCGCGGCGGGCGGCTCGGGGACCGACGCCAGGCAGGCGTCGGTGGCCTCGATCGTGGCCGCGTCGACGGCGCAGACCGAGTAGCCGCCCTCCACGAAGTCCTGCGCGATCGCGGACGACCACTCCCGCCAGACCTCGCCGACCGCCGCGAAGTACTCCGGCCGGTACGGCTCGACCAGCTCGCGCTGGTCCGGGTCGGCGAACCCGGTCAGCGTGGCCCGGAACATCGCGATCGTCAGCTTTCCGTCGGTCAGCGTCTCCCAGGTCTCGCGCTTGGCGGTGACCGAGGGCACCGCCGCCCGGCACGCCGCCGCCTGCCGCTCACCCGCGTCGGTCGCGTCGGAGGAGAGCTCGGCGTCGATCGCCTCCTCGCCCAGCGCCCCGCGGCTGACCAGGCGGTGGAGCAGGGTCCAGCGCAGGTCGGTGTCGACCGCGAGCCCGTCGAGCACGGCCGACCCGTCGAGCAGCCCGGCCAGCAGCGACAGGTCGTCCGGTGCGGTGGCCACATCAGTGAACGCGCGCAGGTAGGCGAGCTGGTGATCGGACCCGGCCGGGGCGGAGGAGAGCAGCGCCCGCAGCGACGCCGCCATCAGCGCGAGACCCTCCCCGCGCCAAGACGGGACGGCGTAGCGCCGCACCGCCAGCGCCGCCTGCCGCAGCAGCGTCTGCACCACGCTGATGTCGCGGACCGAGTCCACGCCGCCGAGCACCAGCCGCACGTAGTCCCGGGCGGCCATCTCGCCGTCCCGGCACATGTCCCAGCCCGCCGCCCAGACCAGCGCGGCCGGCAGCGACGAGGTGAACGAGCCGATCGAGGCGATCGCGGTGGCGAGCGAGTGCTCGT
>Ga0335072_10017541_pt1 | contig 10123 bp, 6 predicted proteins | sample Lox_Sample_21_FD_206725 | JGI IMG/M metagenome (GOLD analysis project Ga0335072, IMG submission 206725) | Soil microbial communities from Loxahatchee National Wildlife Refuge, Florida, United States - Lox_Sample_2.1 | ecosystem: Environmental > Terrestrial > Soil > Wetlands | place: USA: Florida...
CCGTGCCGTAACCTCGGGGTGGCGGTAAGCGTTATCTAGTCAAATCCCCGTTACGACGGCGGACGCTTCACCCTATCACCCCAAAAGCGTCCGCCATTTCTATTTACTCCACGTTTTCAAAAAGCGGTGTGCTGAGGTAGCGTTCGCCCGAATCGGGCAGCACCGTGACGATGGTTTTCCCGTTCATTTCCGGTTCCTTGGCGACTCGAACGGCCGCCGCCGCCGCGGCGCCGCAGGAAATCCCGGAGAGAATTCCTTCTTCGCGTGCAAGCCGCCGCGCCATCTCCATGGACTCTTCATTCGTAACCTGGACTACACGATCGATCACCGCGAGGTCGAGCGTTCCGGGAATGAACCCGGCGCCCAGCCCCTGAATCTTGTGCGGGCCGGGTTGCAGGGGCAAGCCCTGCATCTTTTGGGTGATGACCGGGCTGCCCGTCGGCTCAACCGCTATGGCCAGGATTTTCTTTTTTTGTACGTTCTTGATGTAGCGCGAGACGCCGGTGATGGTTCCGCCGGTCCCGACGCCGCTGATGAACACGTCGATCGCACCCTGGGTGTCCTCCCAGATTTCCGGTCCCGTGGTTTGAAAGTGAATTTCCGGGTTGGCGGGATTCTGGAACTGCTGGAGGAGGACGTAGCGGTCGGGGTCGGAGGCGACCACTTCCTCGGCTTTGGCGATGGCGGCCTTCATGCCGGCGGCTCCTTCCGTGAGGATCAGGTTGGCGCCGAAGGCCCGCAGAACGCGGCGGCGCTCGATCGACATGGTGTCGGGCATGACCAGCGTGATGGGATAACCGCGCGCCGCAGCCACAAAGGCGAGCGCGATGCCGGTGTTGCCGCTGGTAGGCTCGATGAGCTCCTTGCCGGCGCGCAACAGGCCGCGTTTCTCCGCGTCCCAGATCATTGCTGCGCCGATGCGGTCCTTCACCGAGTAGGCCGGATTGCGCCCTTCGATCTTGGCGAGAACGGTGGCCGGCGCGCCATCGGTGACGCGATTGAGCTTCACCAGCGGAGTCCGTCCGATGCTTAGCGAATTGTCCTGATAGAACATTTAGATCTCCCAATTGGGCACGTACTTGGATTGCTTGTCGCGCCAGTCGCGGACCAGCTCGGCAAACGTGGTCCGGTCAATGACGTTCGAGACTGCTTCGTCCACGCGTTTCCATGTTTCGGTGAAAGGGTCGGAAGTGCTGTGCTTGCGCGCGGGGCGGGTGCTACGGGATCCTTCCAGGTAACGCGTCACCTGGCCCACGGTGATGGCCTCTGGAGGACGGGCGAGCAGGTAGCCGCCCTCTGCGCCGCGCCGCGATTCCACGAAGCCGCCTTGCTTGAGGCTGGCCAGAATCAGCTCCAGGAACTTTTGTGGAATTTTCTGCCGCCGCGCGATGTCAGCGATCCGGATCGGCTCACCCATCTTTTGCAGGGAGAGGTCGAAGATCGCGTGCAAGGCATATTCGCCCCTGACGGAGATGTTCATGGGCGTGGCAGTGAATGTCCTGAATCCAACTAGAGATTGTACACAACCGCGGAAGTGGCGGCGTGAGACAGGCGAGACGCGGCCGCGGCTACTTCAGAGCGTTGATGGAGATGCTGAGTTGCGAAAGCTCTTCGCGGCGGCGCCGCTCCGCCAACTGCCGGGCTTGCTGATGCAACTCCCTGGCGAGCGATTTCTTGCCGGCGCGCAAAGTGGCCTTGGCGTAGTCCAGCAGCAGGCTAATGATGGCGGGATGCTCAGGCGCCAGGGTCTTGCGCCGGATGAGTAGCGATTGCTCGAAATAGGGGAGAGAGGCGTCAGCCGTACGCGTGGCGATGATGTTGGCCAGGTTATGCAGGATGGTGGCGCGGAGCGGAGCGTCCAGGGGCGGTGTGGAGTTCGCCAGGGCAAGCGCGCGTTGCTCGATTGGCTCCGCTTTTTCATCCTGGTTCTGCTGATGATACATATGGCCCAGATTGGCCAAGGCGCCTGCCAAATCGAGAGAGGCCGGGGGACCGAGCTTCTCCAGGATGCCGGCCGCTTTCTGGAACATCGGACCAGCTTCGGCGTAGTTTTTTCTCGTTTCCAACAGCTGAGCGAGATTGTTGAGGGCGACGGCAAACTCGATGCTCGCCGGCCCGTGCAGGTCCTCACAGGCGCTTAATGTCTTTCGCAGCAAGTCTTCGGCCTTACCGTAGTCGTGAAATTCCATCTGCACCACTGCGAGATTGTTGAGGATCAACGGCAACTTGGGATCATGGGGATGCGCTTGTTCCAGCTTCGCAGCATCCGCCAGAAGGTTACGCGCTTCCCAATATCGCCCCTCGGTCCAATCGATTTGAGCCAGCGCGTTCATGGAGTGCGCAATTTCCGGGCTTGCCGGCGGAAAGGCTTTGCGACTCAACTCCAAAGCACGGCGATACATGTGTTCCGCGTCGGAGAGCCGGCCGAGCGCCTGATAGAGCACGGCCAGGTGGTTGCTGATTTTTGCCTGAGTCGGGATGTCATTGGACTGGACTGCCAGCGCAGCCCGGTAGGCACGCTCGGCATCCTCGTATTTACCCGTGTCGGAAAGGCGCGCGGCTTCGTCGTTCAAACGGAGGGATTCGGCGCTCGCCCCAGTCACTTCCCCCGACTGTTGCGCGGCAGCAAAACAACCGAGCGCCAGCGCCATCCAAATCGCTTTCCTGAAGGCCATAACATCACTCCTACCGGTGCAGGCAAACCGGGAGCTGCCGCAAAACGCGGCTACGCTCATGCGCCATGATTCACACTGGGTTGGCATCGCTTTGGGGCAATGCCCAGCAAGACGGCTGTCACTTCGATACGGGAATAGACATTCCCGCAGGGTCGCCAATCAACTCTGCGACCTCAGGAGCACGCCGACTGCCACAACGGTGGATCTTTCAAATCAACAGGCGTTCGCAAATAAACCCGAGATGGTGTCCCAGTTTTCCAAATTGATACACTCAACTTCCGGCGGTTCGTGTGGAGTTTGTGAAATAACATCCTGGGAGGACGGGAATGAAAACCAAGCTGATGAGTTTGCTGCTGGTGCTGCCGCTAATGGCGGCCGAGCCGGCCGGCTACAAGTATTGGAGCGCGGCGGAATTGAAGGGTCTGGCCAAAACGATGGCGCCGAAGGTGAATGCTAAGAAAGTGGCGCTGGAGAACCTGGGCGAGTTCGGACCGGATCGCGCGATCGTGGTGCATCGGGAAGGCAGCGGGGAAGCGGAGCTGCATGAAACCGAAGCGGACGTCATGGTGATCGTGTCGGGATCGGGCACTTTGGTGATTGGCGGGACGATGCCGGGAGCGAAGAACACAGCGGCCGGAGAGCAGCGCGCACCCGCCGTAGTCGGCGGCAGCAAGCAGAAGATGAGTCCGGGCGATGTGCTGCACATTCCGCCAAAGATCCCGCACCAGGTGATGCTGGCGCCGGGGACGCAGATCACGTATTTCGTCCTGAAGGTGAAGGAATAGGCGGCTAGTCTTTCCAGAAGATTTCGGCGTCGGAGCGGCGGACGTAGTTGGCGTCGATCGCGGCGGGATCGGCGGCGCGGCCGGCGGAGAATCTATTTAGCGTAAGTTAGATCTCGCCGCGAATAAGACATACCTCAACGGGGAATCTTCAGAGAGCCTGCAGTTCGACCGGGCTGGATCACGCCCGGCTAAAGTTGGGCAAGGTCGCACTGGCGCAACCACGCGCCACGAGTACGAGTCGGCGAGTATACGGCGAAGTGGCTTCCTTGAACGACGTTTCACCGTGTGAAATTTCCACCATCCAGACTTGGGCCTCGCATCACTTGGTCAAATCAACAAGTCGGCCCGTTACACGGCCAAGTGGTTAAACCTTCTGGCCGGCGCCTGCTCACTGCTACGGTTCAATACCGATCCGGTCGTTTACGGCACCGCTGCTCCGCTTGTTTGCAATCAAGATAACGCTCCGTGGTCTGAACCGAAACATGTCCGAGTAGGAACTGGATCTCTCCAGTTCGCTAACTCAGCGATCCAGATCGAAAGCTTGCCCTTTTCCCCGCCGTGCTGTTCGACCCAAGAACCGCCACAATTGTCGCTTTCGTTTTGATGGTCCGGGCTGGACCAATGGGGTCTGATGACAGATCAGGTCTCCAAGAATCAACCGCCGCCTTGACCTACATATCATTTCCCGATCGGAAAATCTCGTTACTGCGTCGCCCCTACCGAGAGCATCGCCGGGCTGCTCGCTTGGTTGCCCACAGTGATAACAAGCGGTTGGTTACCAGGACCGAGACCCTGCGGTATCACGAGGTTCACCTGGCCAAGGCCCACCAGTCCGGGGGTCAGCCCCGCGAATAGCACGCTCGCATTTTGACCGCCGATCGCTGCGGTAACTGTCTGTGCAGAAGTCGCTGGCGGGGTTGTTGGAGACGCGGTCCCGTCTCCGAGTGCAGTAGACATGGCTCCTAAACCCACGACGTAGACAGTAATGGCTGAACCAGGCGCTGCTGGAAAGGAAGGTCCGTTGAGCACGAGGGACGGCACGTCTTGCGCGATGGCCTGGTTGCCGTTGTACATGAAAATCGCGGGGGCGGCAGTCTGGACCGCGGCGGTAAATGGCGCTGAATCCTGTAATCCCGCGCTGACGATTATCGTCGCCGGGCCGGAGATGGTCCCATACGGAACCAGGAAATTGATTTGGGTCGCGCTTGCATACTGCACCGGCGCCGGCTGCCCGTTGACCGTCACTGAGACATCGGCGAGCACAGGCAGAAACGGAACCTGTTGGGCGGCCATTGGTAATCCAGCAAGATTATCGCCGTACACAGTTGCGTACTCCCCGGGAGCGAGCGGGCCCGGCTGGGAGTTCGCCAGATTGACGACCGCATTAATCTGCGGAGTCTTGAAAGTGTTTAAGAAGGGATTGAATTCGAGCATGCCCGGCTGCACTGTTGTTGCGTTCTGGAACAGGCTGAACGCTACGATGTCCGGGGGTGGTGAATCCAGCCCAGGAACGCCCGGATAGGCCTCAGGGAAAGTGTAATTAAAACCCAGCACATTCGGGTTATTTGACGCGAAGCGCAAAACAGAACTAATCCACGCCGCCTGCCCCTGCGGCGTAATCGGGAAATCCGCCATGGGCGCGTTAGCCGAGATGTTTACCGTGGTGTTCTGGTACGCAGCCTCCGAGATGATCCCTTTCTTGCCCAGCGCAGCGATATCCCGGAAGACCGCGTTCAATTTTTGGTACCAACAGCCCGTCGTGTATTGCGGCAGAGTCCAGCCTGGACCCATGTACGGCAGGGAGACGCCCGCTACGTCAAACGGCACGCCAAGATTGACCATCGTAGTGAAGAATGCTTTCACCCAGAGATCAGCGGGCGACAAAGTAAGGCCAGCGATATGGAGCACTATCTTCGCTTCGGGGTCGACTTGACGAATTCCGGCAATAGCGGCCTTCAGCAGCTGAGCCTCAATCGGCCAAACGTTTTGCTCCATGAAATCTATGGCGTCATACGGGGAGGCGTTCTGCGGCGCCGGGAGCCGTTGCCCCGGAAGGAAATTTAGAATTCCAGTGCCTATCTCGTTTCCGGGTGACCAGAGGTCAATCTTGATGCCTTTGTTCATCAGGTACGAGGCTGTCGCGTAGGTGTAGGCCTGAACGGCTGCGGCCGTGTCGTCGAGGGAAAGACCCTGCCATGCGGCTGGCGCGTTTTGAACACCTGCATTTGCAGCGGTATCGCTCAGGTACAATGTCATATACGTCTGCATCCCGAGTGATCTCGCTTCGAGCAACTCCTGTGTCGACAGCTGAAGGGAAGACCAGGACGTGGGAATCCAAGGCAACGTTCCCCACTGGCTGAAGGGCGTGTTTTCGAGGATGGGAATGCTTACAGTGGTCGCCATAATGCGGGCACGCCCGATGCCATTAGCGGCCATTATGCCAAAAGGATCGTAGCCAGTCGCGCCGCCCCAGACGATCCAGGTGATGGAATCATCCGAGACAAATCCAGGTACGAAATCCGAACGGGGCAGCGGGTTCGCAGGGAGTTGGTATGGCTGAAAGTTGGTGTTACCGCTGTTAATCTGGAAGTTTTGAAATGTGGTCGTGACCGAATTCATTGCATTCACGTTCGCTGAAAGCAGCCCGAATACGGCTGGGCGTACGGGGCCTGTCCAGGTTCCGACGGTTATCCAGGAACTTCCCGACAGGCTCATGAACTCATACTGTGTGCCACTGCGCCGAATGCGCAACGTTCCAGTCTGGTCACTCGATGGCGCACTCGAATAAACCTGCTGACCCGCGACAGTCCCGGAGACTAGCAACTGGTCCGCCCCAGTCGTGCGAGCTCGAAATAATGTTAGAGAGCTTTGGCCATCGAAGTAAACCTGAAAAGCCGCGCCCTCCAGCAACGGGTTGGATCCCGAAGCAACAATGGCCTGGCCCCAGGAAGGGCCTAAGGCGTAGTCCACCTGGACGTCGAAATCCCCGGGCGCGTAATACTGCGAGTAAACGGAAGTCACCGAAATCGGGTTGGAACCGTCAGAAGTCAAAACCAACCCACCCTTCATCTGATATGTGCCGCTGATCGAACTAGTGGAGGGAGTGTTCAAAGACCAACGGCAACTGTCGAGTGCGCTCTCTTGGAAGCTGTCGCTCGGAAGCTGCGCGAATGCGCGCAAGCACAGCCCGAGACCGAACGAAGCCAGTCTTGCGGTCCGCATGCGAATAGTGTACTGAATCGGCTGTCGCCTCGTTAAGGCTGCCCAGATTCCGAATTCAGACGAATTATGTGCACGCCACCAGTCCACTAGCAAAGTCGCCAATGGTGACTTGTGCCACTGACGATCTGGAAAGGGCGTTCCAGGAAATCGGTCCTGGAGTCGCCGTCACGTCAACTTGACGGGAAACGGCCTACGCTCTCCCGTGGAATGACCCATTCTCAATCCGCGCAATGCTGACTTCTCGGTCGCGTGGGTTCCGTCCCGGTGGCGACCGCCCGGAGCGCATATACTGACTCATTAGCATGCTGCACGACTTCCGATGGGCGGTGCGTTGGCTACGGCGGAATCCTCTGTTTGCCGTCGCGGTGGTGGCGATTCTCGGTCTCGGAATCGGCGCGAGCACTGCCGCGTTCAGCATCACGGATGCGGTGCTGCTGCGGCCGGCCTCGGATCGCGCCGGCCACAGCCTGATGCGCGTGGAGGAGAAGAGCACAAAACGAGCGATGTTTGGAATGCCTGCGAAGGATTACCTGCGCTGGCGCGACCGCAGGGATCTGTTCTTGACCTCGGCGCCTTTCGTAAGAGACATGGTGACGCTCGGCGGGATTGATAGACCGGACCAGATGTTCGCGCTGCGGACTGAGGGCCGGCTGTTTACGATGCTCGGGGCGCGCGCGGCGGTGGGACGCGCACTGTTGGAGACGGATGATGACGCGGGTGACGTAGTGGTGATCGCCGATCGCCTTTGGGAGAGAGTATTCCATCGCGACCCGGGGGTGGTGGGGCGGCATGTGGTTATAGCGGACCAGCCCTACACCATTGTGGGCGTGATGCCGCCGACGTTCGAGTTTCCCACGGCGGACGTTGAGATGTGGATTGCGATGCGGCTGACACCGACGCAGACGCGGGTGGAGTGTGCGGCGGTATTGCGGCCCGGAGTGCCGCTGGAGGCAGTGCAGAGCGCCATACGGATTGTGGCGCATCAACTCGAAGAAGAGGAGCCGATCGAGAAAGCCGGGCTGGAGATCGTGGTTTCGCCATGGCAGGATGATGTGACGCGAAGGTACACATTGAGCGTGGTGTTCATCGTGGCGGCAGTGGGACTGTTACTGCTCATTGCTTGCACGGATGCCGGCAGCCTACTGCTATGCCGGGCGCTGCAACGGCAGCGGGAGATCGCGATCCGCGCGTCGCTGGGCGCGGATGCGTGGCGCGTGGCGCGGCAACTGCTGACGGAATCGCTGGTCCTGGTGGCGCTGGGAACGGCGGCTGGATTGGCGGCGGCGCGGTGGACCCTGCATGGCCTGGTGCGGTATCTGGCAGCGCTGCCGATAGCGGTTCCGCATTTGCAGGGAGTGGCGTTGAACGGCCGGGTGCTGGCTGCAAACACGGCGCTTTGCGTGGTGCTGGCCTGCGCCCTGAGCCTGCTGCCGGTGCTACTGGCGCGCCGGGCGGATTTGCAAACGGCATTGCGGACCGGACAGGGAAGTGGCGCCCCGAGGGGCTCGACGCGGATGTTTTCAATACTCATCGGCACGGAGGCGGCGTTTGCGTTTCTGCTGCTGGTGGGTGCCGGCCTGATGATGCACAGCCTCATCCGGCTGGAGCAATCGGACAACGGATTCCGGCCTGACCACGTGCTGACACTGCGCGTTCCGGTGGGGACGATCACGCAGCCGGCGCCGGGCACGAAGTATGGCACCAAACCGAGCCAGATGGCGCACTACCAGCAACTGGTGGACCGGCTGAAGCAGATTCCGGGCGTGCGCTACGCGGCATTCGTGAACAATCCGCCGCTTTCGAGCGTGAATACCACGACGGACTTCATGGCACCCGACGGAAGCCAGCGGGGGGTTCCTACGCGTTGCATCAGCGAGGACTATTTCGCCGCCATGGGGATTCCGCTGCTCGCGGGACGCACGTTCACCGCGTCGGACCAGTCGATGGACGCGCCACTGGTCGGGATCATCGATCGGCACATGGCGCAAACCCTGTTTCCGGGCCGCGATCCGCTACAGCAGGTTCTACGGGTCAACGCGACACGGTCGATCCGAATCGTGGGAGTGGTGAAAGATGCGGCGCAAAGGTTTTACGGGCGGCCGCCGGCGGACGAGATGTACATTCCGTTTCGCCAATATGTGTTTGGCGTGTTCATGTCGACGATGGTGGTGCGGGCATCAGGCGATCCGCTCGCGATCGCGTCCGCGGTGCAGCGGGCGATCTGGGAAGTGGACCCGGAGCAGCCGATCATGAAACTGGAAACGCTGAACGATCTGATCGCGGATTCCATCTGGCAGCCGCGTTTTTCGGCGTGGGTGTATAGCGCACTGGGCGTCCTGGCCTTGCTTCTGACGTCGGCGGGGATCTATAGCGTAGTGTCGTTCACGACGACGCTACGGACGCGCGAGATGGGGCTAAGAGTGGCATTGGGCGCCACGCCGGCGAGGGTCGTGGCCGGAGTCCTGCGCGGCACCATGCTGCCATTGGCTTGCGGGCTGGCGGCAAGCCTGATTGCGGCGCGGCTTTTGGTGCGATTGCTGGCAAGTCTGCTGTACGAAACCAGCCAGGCCGATCCGGCGGCGTACGGTTTTGCCGTGCTGGTTCTGCTGGGCGCCGGCTTGCTCGCGAGCATCCGGCCAGCGTGGAAGGCCGCGACCCGGGACCCGCTGGAGGCGCTGCGGAGCGAGTGAGATCCCCAGCATATGCGCTGATCTGACCTCGACGCGCGCAGGAAGGTCCTGGAAGTTGGCCCTGACCGCCAGTTGATCCGGCCGACTCCCGGTCCCGAACCGGGGCTCACGAGATGGGCTTTAGTCTTTCCAGAAGATCTCGGCGTCGGAGCGGCGGACGTAGTTGGCGTCGATCGCAGCGGGATCGGCGGCGCGGCCGGCGGAGAACTCCATCCAGGCGATGCGGCCGATGGCCGAGGCCAGCTCGCGGGGAGCGATCACCACGGGATACGGCGTTTCGATCGGCGCCGCGGAGATAAGCTCGATGTCTTCGCGAGGCAATTGCTTCAGCCAGTCTTCGAATCTCAGCACGGCTTCCGGGATCACCATTTCCAGGCGACGGTTGTAAAGCGCGGCGTAGACCTCGCCCCGGCGCGCATCGATCACCGGAGAACGCAATGGCGCCGTTCCGAAGGAAGCGAGTGCGCGCAGATTGGACACCGCAACCACACGCTTCGCTGCTGCTTCGGCTATTCCCTTCACCGCGCTCAAACCCACGCGCACACCGGTGAACGATCCCGGGCCGGAAGCCGCGGCGAGACAATCCAGGTCGCGCACCGCGACGCCGTGCCGCGCGAGCAACGCCTCTATGTGCTGGAACAGAACGTGGCCGAAGCCGTCGGGCGAATGCAGCGCGACTTCCTGGATGATTCCCTCGCCCTCGCTGAGCGCGATGCTGCCGAACTCGGAGGTTGTGTCGAGAGAGAGAATC
>Ga0335072_10017542_pt1 | contig 10123 bp, 8 predicted proteins | sample Lox_Sample_21_FD_206725 | JGI IMG/M metagenome (GOLD analysis project Ga0335072, IMG submission 206725) | Soil microbial communities from Loxahatchee National Wildlife Refuge, Florida, United States - Lox_Sample_2.1 | ecosystem: Environmental > Terrestrial > Soil > Wetlands | place: USA: Florida...
AAACCCTCGCGCATACGATGTCTAGCCAGCAGAAGGAAAGGTTCGATAACAGCACGGAGAAGTTCATGTATTCTTTGTTTCCCTTCCTTTCTCATGACGGGTCGCCCCTGAGGACCTATCTCGACACCTATCCAGCTCCTTCTAATTCGAGAGGTATCGTGATCCCAGTGAACACAAAGATGTTTCGCTTCGCATGTCACCTGGTGTCAACGCTTCGCCACATCGTTTATTCAACCTTACCAATCGAAATCTTTTATATCGGCGACCAAGATCTTCCCCTTGAATATCGTGAATTCATCGTCTCTCTCGGAGATGGCATAGAAACTATCGATATTCTCCCCTTGGTCGACGACACCACTCTCGACCTGGTGCATGGAAGGTACGCATTGAAACCATTCACCATTCTCGTCAGCAAATTTCGAGAGGTTATTCTACTGGATGCGGATACCATATTCTATCAGCCTCCCGAAAGAATTTTCGACTCGCATCGCGGGTACCAGAAAACTGGCACGCTACTTTTCCGCGACAGACACACCAAGCACCTCGACTATCCCGGGCGTGACGATTGGTGGAGCAAGCAAATGAAGCAGCATCCAAGGCCAAGTACCAACCTCGAGTACTCGGCATGGACAGACGGCACTTCCAACGAAGAAGGGGAGTCTGGCGTTGTGGTTGTGGACAAGGGACGATTAGGGGTTCTGATGGGGTTACTGCATATCTGTTGGCAAAACACCGAATCAGTGCGGAAAGAGTGGACATACAAAATGGCATGGGGCGAAAAGGAGAGTTATTGGTGGGGGTTTGAGTTTACTGGAACACCGTATACGGTTGCAAAGCACTATGCTGCGGTTTCGGGGCTAGCACAGCCATACCCCGACGAGGACAGCAGTGAAACAGGAATTTGCGCGAATACCATAACACACCTCGATGAGGAAGACAAAGTTTTGTGGTCTAATGGAAGCTTATTAAAGCATAAGGGTCTGAATCAGACGGAGTTCTTGGTACCGACGCACTGGATGATTGACGGGGTGTGGGTAAAAGGGATTGCTCCGGATTGGGTGTTCTGTATGCACAACGGAATATCTACTCGACTTGACGATTCAGAGCAAAGGATTATCGAAGAGTCTGTACAGATGGCCAAGGAGATTGATCAGAAACTAGCTGCACAGTTCCCAACTATCTTGCATGGTTAGGATTCTTTTTTTTTCAAATTTTATTTTGGTGTAGTATAGTTGATATTGACTGCGGATCGAAGAAAAGACCTCGAAGTTTGAAGAACGCCCTTGTTGGAGATGCAAGTTGCTAGAAATGGAATGTTCTGGAACGGTGTCACAAATGATAAATAAACGTCAGATCTCAAGAAATAGAACTGTTAGCGTCCTAATTCATTGTCATTGTCATCGCAGCTTCCACAGCCCTTATGTAGACACTTCCTAATTCTAATAAGACAATTAAGCCAAGGCTACATGCTACCGTAATATTACATATCATACTGACGGACCCCAAGACCAATCTCTCCACTTCTGACTGACGCATTTGATCATACCAGGAGGTTGAAGCTGCCAATGAACCGGAACAGTATCATCTTCCATTGATGTCTGATCTACGTAATCCCCAACTCGACCATACAGAGTTTTAGCCCTCTCTCCCTGGTCGACCTCATATGCGACATTGACTGTGGGTACGACTTGTATCTTACCGTACCCATTTCTCCACAAGTCTTTGCAAAACAGCGTCGGCTCGCCCATGGTGCACTCGAGCTCCGTTGCACCGCGAAAAAGAATCCCTTTTAGGATCGGTTCCGCGGAGAAAACGACTACTCCATTCCAGCACGAGTAGACTTGGAAAGGCTCTCTCTTGTCCAGCTTCGCTCTTGTACTGCGATCGTTCCAGAACAAATTGTCTGCATAAGCTGGTTTGACACTCCACTGGACATCTTGCGGTACCTCGTAAAATATATCGCCATTAATGCCACGCGCAATCCAAAGGTCGTAAAAGGCCATGACGCCGTTCGTGTCCTTCCAATCCATTGCGCAAGTCATGACGGCTGACTGTACGATTTGTTGATGCAACATTTCGAGCAGATCGTCGGCACACAATGTGATGTCGTTGACGAAAATTATGAGGGTGTTGATGTTATATAACTCGCTGTGCCGGATAAGTGGTCTTAGTGCTTGATTCCGTAAACCTGCGAGGGCATGGATTCGGTCAATCTTTCCACTCTTTGGGTCCGTGTCATTTCTCACTAGGTAATAATGCACTCCTAACTTCTCGATTTCTTCCCGCAACCCAGCTACAATTTCGAAAGTTCCGTCGGTCGAACGCCCCTCGACAATTGACAATGCGCAATTCTCCGGGCCGAGGAAACGGATGGCCTCCACAACTGCACCAAGCATAGTTGGCAGCACGTCTTTGCACTGGAAGAGGTTTATGGCGAAGAAATATTTGATTGCCGGGCTTCGTCTTCCGCCCCAGAAGGATTTCTCGTGTCGAGTCACTTTGAGGTGATTATAACGATTGGGAGGAACACCGATTGGCGGACAGGAAAGGCGATCCAAAGTTTGATCTGTGAGGTTCATGATTGCTTCAAGATAAGGATTGCCGTCAAATGATGAGGCGGCGAAGTTCCAGGTGCTTCGACTGTAGAGAGATTCATCGAGCGCCGCTGTGTCGGGTTGATGGATGGCCGAAAGTAAGTAGAAAATTTGAGTTGAAGCTATGACAAAAACCACGGCCAACGGCAATAGCAGAGAAACAATCTTTCTGAGCACCACCATTGATAACTAGTATTCCTCACTGCTGAGAGTTTTGAGAGAACAAATTGAAATGCGTCGGAGAACCGTATATGTCGACTTCAGTACGAAAGCCCCTTGCACAGATTCGTTTTTACTTTTTCTGGAGCCTTGCTAAAATATCTCGCAAATTAAGGGTATTCAATAACTTTGCTTGGCCCATGATAAGGGAATAGGTTACCCCTGAAGTATGAAATGTTTTTAAGTTCGTGCACGAACCTCCTCCTGTTATTTAAAATTGGGTTTCCCATAAAGTTCCTAGGGGCCCAAATCCGCTTTAAATCCTCCCTAATTCAAATCAACAATTCTCGGAGAACAGCAATTTATTTGATGTACCAAATGCAACGCGGAACCATAGGGAAGAGACTCGAAGCCACGGGATTACTTCGTGCTTCAGTGAAATATCGGCCGTTGAGGTGAGAATCCACTTTGCGGTGCGATAAAATGCTCACCTTTTAGACCTAGACAGACATATCTTACACTCTGGATCCTCGTTACGTTTGCAATGTTATCAGTAATATCACTGTATACCCTACGCTTTCCAGCACATGGCGACCTGTCAGTTCCTCCAGAAGAGTTGAAAATCGAAAAGGTTAATGTTGCATTGACCGAGACGGGGGCCTATCATGATGAAGTCGTTGCAGCGTTGTACTATACAATTGGATCAATCCCTGGGGCAAACACGTCAATGTACCTTGCAAGGACAAGATTCGGAATACAAAGCGTCTATTCTTGGATTCAGCAACACCACAATCTATCCTCGTATTCCATTTCTTCCCCAGACCAATTTCAGCCAAATGATACAATCACACCGGCGCCTGACGTGATTGTGCTCACAACCTGTGAGGTTGACATTCACACCCTAGCCGAAACTTTGCGTTACCATTTCGAACATGGTTCGCAAACTCTAGTATGCGTAATTCATCATGCCGATAGATTCGGTTCAGTTGATGAGCGAATTCGACCATGGGCGGGTGCTGAACGTCTTCGAATTATCACCCTCGCGAAACATACTGCGATCGAGTTGCGGAAACAGATAGATGAGAAATTCGACGGAGATCTGTATGAAAGCGTTAGCATCGATGTATTGCCTCCAGTTTTCCAAGCACCTCTGGATCCCCCTCGCTCTGATTATCTTTCGATTGCTATCCAAGGTAATCTCGATCCCGATCGACGCAGCTACAACCAAACGTTCAAGGACTTTGAACGACTAATTGATCGACTCCCCGATCCACTCCGCTCACGGATGTGTTTGATCATAGTGGGATCTGGCCATAACATCGACATTCCCGAAAAACTCCAGCCTTACATTTCACAAAACAAGGCGCTCGACTATATTCCATACTATAACCTTCTTCATGAATCATTCGCACTGATTCCCGCATTTGCTGACGAGGACTATTATAAGACCAAAGCAAGCTCAAGCATTCCGGCGGGTTTTATAGCGAATGTGCCAATTATGGGATCCCGACGCCTGTCTGATGCCTATGGTTATCTGTCTCAAGATTCAATGTGGTTGATGGGGGACGCAAAGATGAGCGAAATGGAGACAATTTCCGAGATATTGAACATGCACTTTGATGACAAGGGGATGGAGAAAGACAGTTGGGCATCAGTTGTGGAAGGAAATAGACAAGCTGTGAAAAGCCGTGCTGAAGAGTTGATGAGGGAGAACAGACGATTAATGCGGGACATTGTCTGGAAAGCACTGTTGTAGGTTATGGGCACGAAACGGAAGCAATTGCGAGGCTTAGCGAGCATGGAAATTGCATTAATTAGATTCGAACGGCAGAGGGTCTGATTTGAGAGGTTTGAGAGCGTTCTTGTATCTTTAAGTGTACAAAATTACGGATGCGGACTAGTGCGCAGTAAGTAGTAATGCATATCTTGTGATGAGACTTGTGAGACTGATTCCGAATTCTTGTGCAAGGCCGTGAGCCATTAATAAGACAAAAGAAAATTGAATTGTACTTTCTCAATGTCATCAAAAACGCCGATGTAAGCATCGATAAATCAGTGACCTTATCTTCTCTGACTTGCAGTGAGATCTCCAATTTTTTACTCCGTTTTATGCTGTGCATGACAAGGATGTTTCAACGTAAACAGCCAGAGAAGATTGAATAGTCATAGAGAGACAAGGGCAATTCATGAAGGATGCGAATTTGGATTGTCGGAACCAGGCAAAGAATGGAAGAAGCACTGGAGTGAACGAAAGCAACAGATAAAAAAGCGTCGGGGAGTTGTTGGGTTGAGGTGCAATTGTGTTGACTTTGCTGCCGAATCACGCACATCTTCATTTTCTTTAGTAGTCATCGCCGTTTTCACCCTTAAATACCACCTTTCTCAATTCTCATCTGTATAACTCTGTTGTGCTTCGCCAATCAACCCCTATTGTTGTTGTGATCATATTCACAATACTAACGGAAGTCCATGCTATCAGATTTTGAAAATAGGTTTCTTAAAGAGTTCTTGATGAATTTGACTTTGAAATTTGCAGGCTCGAGTCTGGCCACGTCAGATCTCAGTCTTTCAACCTCGAATCCAAAAATTGTTCAATAAGTTCTTTTTAATGAAGTCCCAATTTGTGGAAGAACCTTTTTGGGCTTCATGAAAAGTCTCAAAATTATTATATGGTGAAGAATCAGAATTGAGAGTGTGTCCGATTTAATTCGATAAAGTCCTAAGGTTTGGGTTGGTAGGAATGACTACCATACACGGGATACAGAGATTGAGCTATGAAAAGGGTAATCTCAGAGATTCACACATTACGTCCCATAACTCCCCCGAGAAAATCGTTGCCTGTACCCCCTAGAATGCACCATCCCCCCGCTACTGCTTCACCAGTGTGGCCCAATCCCCTGAAACTGGGACACAATGCACCTCTTGATGAGTATTTTGAAGCTGCATGATCATCGCTGGCACGTTCTATCTTCTTGGTATCTCATTCCATCTCAAAGTTCCAAAACTTGCCAGCCATACCCCACATTGCCCTTCAGCCATCTCTATCCCAACCAGTTCTGCTGCGTTCCTCATGCGATCGGGACCCAATATAACTCTCATTGAGTAGTTTTGACGCTGCACAATCGTCGCTGGCGTCTCCCATCTCCTTGATACTTCATTCCATCTCATACCTCAAAAAATCGCCAGCTCCGCATCACCACTTCAGCCACTCAGTTGTACACTGAACTCAATCGATCGGTCCTATATTTGGCCTGTCGATACAGAACAATTTAAAGATATAAAAACAGTGGTGCTAGAAAGTCGGTCGATGGAAAGCATCTTTGAAAACCGAGGTATAAATCACAGCGTGCGGTGAGATAGCCAAGTCCAACTCGATTTACAGCCGATTATATATAGTCTCCCTTGCTTAGAATTGCGGTGAATTAGAAGAGATAAAGTATCAAAATTCTGAAGACTAGAAATTCAGGGGAATCTATTGGATATTCAAAAATTTATAAATCATTTTACTCACTGCATAGCCATTGAAGTAGTGGATCAAAATTGACTTTTTTGTGCTTCCGCTTCAGATGCACCATACTTTTTGAGTGCAATTCAAAATCGTGGGAAAAAAGCTAATTTGGGAGACGGATTTCGTAATTCCTTCATACCTGACTCACGGGCTATGCATCTCCACCGGAATCCATTCGATAATTCCCATATCTATGGCATGCTTCACAGCAGGATAGACTCCTCTTGCGAAATCTCTTCTTAGCCATAATATAATCCAAATTCAGGCCCCATATTCTCCAAACAACTCCAGTGTTCGAAATGTAAATGTGAGATGCGAATGCGAAAATTAAATATAGGGCTTCTCAGGAACGGGTGATCTGATCATTGGCTGTCTCGGCTGCGGAAACCTATTATATCTTCCTAAACTAGCCCTTTCCCTTTTGTGTGTGCCTTATTAATTTAGCTTCACTACCTGGCTGTATTGTTGGTCTCTCCGTCCTTAAAGTTTAAATTGTGCAAATTGGGATTGCACAGCCTCAAAAAGACGACCAAAAGTTTGTTCTTGGGAAGAATTGGGGCTAAACAACGAAGTACCTCCACTCAAACGCGCCAAAGCGAGAATGCCTATCATTAAGGGGGCGGGTTTAGCCCTCCAGTTCAAATAGGTCTCTGAAAAGGAGTTATCTCGCTTGCGTGTCGTATTCCTTTTGGAAAGTTTTGGCCGAAAGTGCCCGGAAGGGGGGGAATGGACCTGCAGAGCAATCTTAAGGACCAGGGAATGGATGCTTCAAGTGTCCATGCAATTCAAAAAATTTCTTCTAATTACGGTCCGAGCGGGCGACCTTTGAATTTGTCGGGTCAGTCACATGACCTAGCACATTGATTGATCGATCAGATCAATCAGCAGAAGCTTTGACCCCTGAATTTTAATATTTAAGTCTGCTCGAGTGAACGGAGGGCCAAGGCCGAACTCTAATTTTCCGCAATGTAACTGCATTAAAGAGGCAAGTGATAAAGGGGGGGATTGACTGGACAGGAAAGGCTCGGCTGAGGCTTACGTCTACATCAACACTTGTAAAAAGACACTAGTCTGGCACATTGTTGGTTTGAAGAGCATCAATCGACCCTTGAGTGCCATGGCTTACATCCTTCTGGGCGAAAAGTCTTCAAGCATCGCAGAGGCAATCTCCAAAATTCGGTTCTTTCGGTCCAATGCAACGATAGCTCGGAACAAGCGGCGGCATATCCTGATCAGCCTTCTCGGCATCAGTACTATTAGCGTTCTCGTCTACTGCTTGTATACGCTGTCAAGAGAAAATTATCTTGAAGCACCGTTTGAACTCCCCGATTACCACCAGTTCCTCCCGCTTAACGAGACCGCGGACCTTTGTGGCTCGCACGAATTCACCCCTTATCCCAACCGTTCCCACCCGCGAAAAATCTACGACCTATTCCTTGTGAACACCGAACTTGACTGGCTCGAGATCCGTCTAAACGAGCTTGGCCGGCATGTTGACTATTTCGTCATCATCGAAGCCACCCACACCTTCTCAGGCAATCGCAAACCACTCCATTTCAAAGAAAATTTTGGCCTCTTCGAATCCTGGAGATCAAAGATCATCTACCATGCGTTAAGCCTCGGGCATCTCGACGCGAACCGCAGCTGGGATCGAGAAGCCTACACACGCAACTCTCTCCTAGATGTCGTTTTTCCTTCCCTTGTCGAGCCTGCTGCTCCCGAAATCGGCGACGTCATCATCGTTTCCGACCTTGACGAGATTCCCCGTCCAGACACTCTCACAGTTCTCCGCAACTGTGAATTCCCCGAACGAACCATTCTCTGGTCCCGATTTTTCTATTACTCCTTCCAATGGCAGTTTACAGGGCAAGTTGGGCGAAACTGGCGTCATCCTCAAGCTACCTATTATCAAGGTCCGGAAAAAACGATAAAACCAGACGATCTTCGGATGGAGAGAGCTGGCTGGAATTTCTGGAATTCGAGTTGGCATTGCTCCTCATGTTTCTCGACTGTAGCCGAAATGACTCATAAGATCGAATCTTTCTCCCATCGGGAGCTTGATCAGCCTCAATTTAAAGAACCAGCGGAGATCGTCCGTCGTGTCAGGAATGGACTCGATCTCTTCGATAGAGAGGTAAACAAGTTTGAGAAAATTGATTCGAATGATGATATACCCCAATATCTCAAGGAGAATCAAGACAGATTTAATTATATACTTGATCGAGATCCTCCCAATGCAAACTTTAGAGACTACGAATCGGAGGGGGAATGAGAGACTATCACGGTTACGGGAGTCTAGGTTGGCGCGGTGTAGGGCTCCGGAAGTTGAATTGCAAATACAAGATCGGACTCAAGATCGGACTTTATATTTGTATTCTGGCGTCACATTACTACTGTAATAATGGATATATCCACACCATTCCTTGTACATTTTGACTTTTCTTGAGCTTTTTATGATCTACCTAGACGTTGTGGATTCCGAAGTAAGCAATAATGCGCATCCCTCAGATATTTAAATATTACACATGGCACAAAGTACGCAAAATTGGGGTCACAATTGGGGGTAATGTAAATAATGTAAATAATGCCGAAATCTCAAGTAAATAATATGTATTTACATTTCCATGGTATTGCGCCAGGGTGCCAGTCACCGACCAAGCGCATTACGACAAGGTCTGACTGCTGTATAATATATCAAATGGAAATTTTAAGGAAAACAGAACAAGTCAGTAATAGCCTCCCTCACTTCTCTGTCCTCCACCTCTCATCCATTTCTCTCGTTCCATCCTTCCTTCCTTTCTCGCTTATCAAACTCACGTCTGTACAACAATCACACTCATTCATTCCTTCGATCCAACTTCACACTCATTCATTCCTTCGATCCAACTCGTCCATTCATTGACAGTCGACGCCACCGTGTCTGTCAGTATCGGTTTCGAAGGGCAACGCGACCTTCAGATAGATAGTAGGATCCCTCCGAGCATTTTCATCAGCTGTTCGATAACGTTATAAAAGATCTGGGTGTCGTACTGGCAAGTAGTCACTTTTGTTCTCAGCAGTCAACTCTGTCCGTCAACCGCGGCCCCTTACTGGTTTGTGAAACTCGTTCACTAGGGCCCTTGTTTCCACCTCCTGTGTCTCTTCCCTACATCCCTGAGTTTAGTAGGCTACAATCCGCAGTTTAATTATGTTCAACTTCTTTGCTATCCCAACAAACCAACTTGTCATTCCGATAAAGGGCAAAAAGGGCGGTGTAGCTTTATGTCTCTTTCTTATCGTCGTGGGTCTCACAATACTCACTTACCGCCCTATGCAGGTGTCAGGATTTGCTGTAAAGCCGGCTTTGGATATTGTGTCTCATTTTAACGGCAAGGGACATGGTGTGGCCCCCGATTCAGTACGGCTATACATTGGAATAGTAAATCCTCAAAAGTGTGCAATTCTAACACTTGGTAGATTACTTCATTCGATCGTTTTGGTGAGCGCTCAATTTGGCGAGAAGCCTATTCCCATTTTAAAATTCCAAAGGGAGATACTGTCACGGTTGAATTTGTGCTCGGATTGCCTATGGATCCTAAGGGCAACGATACGGGAGTAATGAAGATGATGTTGTGGGAACAAGAAAGGTTTAAGGATGTGAAGATCCTGGATATGGGCGAGAATATGAATGGTGGTAAGAGTTATGAGTATTTTGCCGATTTGGGACGCAGGTATCCTGGTGATAATCTCCAAGATCGACCATGGGACTATGTCATGAAAGCCGACGATGATAGTTTCATCAATATCCCTCAGTTATTAGAGCGATTACGGGCGGTTACTCCCAAAGACGATCTGTATATGGTATTGCGGACTCGGATGTTGG
>Ga0335072_10017543_pt1 | contig 10123 bp, 8 predicted proteins | sample Lox_Sample_21_FD_206725 | JGI IMG/M metagenome (GOLD analysis project Ga0335072, IMG submission 206725) | Soil microbial communities from Loxahatchee National Wildlife Refuge, Florida, United States - Lox_Sample_2.1 | ecosystem: Environmental > Terrestrial > Soil > Wetlands | place: USA: Florida...
AACACCATCCAGGATCGCGAGTATGTGCAGAAGATGGGCGGCCGCAACGGGCGCTTCGTGCCGACCGAGATCGGGACGGTGGTCACCGGGCTGCTGGTGAAGAATTTTCCATACATCTTCGATACGAAGTACACGGCGCGCCTGGAGGAAGAGCTCGACGACATCGAGGACGGCAAGGAGAAGTGGACCGATCTGCTGACCGGTTTTTACGGGCACTTTGCCGATGAGCTTGTCGATGCGGCGAAGAAGATGGAAGACATCAAGCGCATGGAGAAGCCGACAGACCAGGTCTGCGAGGTGTGTGGATCGCCGCTGGTGCTGAAGTGGGGCAAGTTCGGTTCCTTTTATGCGTGCAGCGCATATGACAAAAAGAAGAAGGGGAGTTGCACCTTCACCAAGGAAAACTTCGACGCCAAGCCGAACCTGACCATGCCCGGCGAAGAGGCGGAACAGGAAGAGGAGTACTGCGAGAACTGCGGCCGGGTGATGGTGCTGCGCAACGGCCCCTGGGGTCCGTTCATGGCCTGCCCGGGCTACAACGAAGATCCTCCCTGCAAAACGGTGCGCCGTTTGAACCAGAAGCAGCAGCAGAAGCCGCCGGTGCCGCTCGACGAGAAGTGCCCGAAATGCGGCGAACAGCTTGTTTTGCGGAACGGCCAGTACGGCGAGTTTGTTTCGTGCTCCGGCTATCCCAAGTGCAAGTACATCAAGCAGAACACCATCGGCATGAAGTGCCCGAAGTGCCACGAAGGCGACATCGTTGAGAAGAAGGCGCGGCGCGGCAACTTCTTCTATGGATGCTCTGAGTATCCCAAGTGCGACTTCACCGCGAACTACAAACCGGTGGACAAGAAGTGCCCGGAGTGCGGCAGCCCCTACTTGCTTGAGAAAACGCTGAAGTCAGGCGTCTATCTCGTCTGCCCCAACAACAAAAGGCCTTCAGCCGACGAAGATGCTGCTCCAAAGAAGCGCGCAAAAAAAGGCGAGCCGGAGACCACGATAACATGCAGCTACACAAAGCGTATTAGCAACGCCCCTGCGCCGGAAGAAAAGAAACCCGTGCCGACAGCAAAGACGCACGGCCCTGTCGTAGAGCAGCCCGCATAAGATTCAGCCTGCTTAAACCGAAGGCGGCGAATACTACGCCCAACGGCAAGGGGCCTCCAGCTTTCTTATAACTGTGCGCATTAAGCTGAGAGAAGTTTCTTCTGCTCCGGAAAAGGTAGTAGCCGCACGAAGCTCGACGGCCAGTCCTTTATATATACTGCTCTATTCGCAGTATCGAAGATTCTGGAGTTGTTTCTATGCCTTCCGCCGCCATCGATTACGCCCGTCAGAACTATCCCCGCTTTCTTGACGAGTTGAAAACCCTCCTCCGCATTCCTTCCGTCTCCACGCTGCCCGAGCATAAAGCCGATGTGGCCGCCGCCGCGGCATGGCTGGCCGGTGAAATGAAGCGCATCGGTCTTGAACATGTCGAGGTCATCGAGACAGAAGGCCATCCTCTGGTATATGGTGACTGGCTGCACGCATCCGGGAAACCCGTCTGCCTCTGCTATGGGCACTATGATGTGCAACCGCCCGATCCGCTCGAGGAGTGGACGTCTTCGCCATTCGAGCCGGCAGAACGCGACGGCAACCTCTATGCGCGCGGCGCTGTAGACGACAAGGGCCAGATGTTCATCCACATCAAGGCGCTGGAGGCGCTTTTCAAGGCAAACAGCGGCAGGCTGCCCATCAACGTTCGCGTGCTTCTCGAGGGCGAAGAAGAGGTGGGAGGCGAGGGGATCGCCAATTTCGTCCGCGAACATAGCGACCGACTCGAGGCCGACTTCGCACTCGTCTCCGACACGGAGCTGTTTGCTCCGGAGCTGCCCACCCTCTGCGTCGGGCTGCGCGGCATGATCTATACCGAGCTTGAGGTGCGGGGCGCCAAAACTGATCTGCACTCCGGTATGTATGGCGGCGCTGCTCCCAATCCCTTCATCGCGCTCGCGCAGATCATCGCACGGCTCAAGGATGCTTCCGGGCATATTCTCATTCCCGGTTTCTACGATGACGTGAAGTCCCCAGGCAAAGATGAACTGGATGCCTGGAAGCAGCTTCCCTTCGACGAAGAGCACTATCGGCAAACCGAGATCGGCTCCAGCCGCCTCACCGGCGAGCCCGGATTCTCCGTGTTGGAGCGCACCTGGGCACGCCCCACTCTCGATGTTCACGGAATGCCTGGTGGATTCACCGGCGCGGGAGCGAAGACTGTGATTCCTGCAAAAGCCCTAGCGAAAATCTCCATGCGCCTGGTGCCGGACATGATGCCCGAGAAGACCTTCGCGCAATACAAGAGCTACGTCGAATCGCTCGTGCCTGCGGGCATCACGCTCAACGTTCGGCTCATCCATTCCGGCGAAGCCATCATCATCGGCACGGACAACCCCTACATTCAGGCCGCAAAGCACACCTTAAAGCAGGTTTGGAAAAAAGACACCGTCTTCGTCCGCTCCGGAGGTTCGATTCCCATAGTCGGCGAATTCGAACGGCATCTTAAGATCCCCTCCGTCATGATGGGCTTCGGCCTTCCCGACGATAATCTCCATGCCCCGAACGAGAAATTCCATCTGGCAAACTTCTACCGCGGCATCGAGTCTGTCATCGGCTTCTTTGAAGAGTTGGGGAAGTGAACGCTTTTATCCTCGCTGGAGGCCAGAGCACCCGCATGGGCCGCGACAAGGCTTTACTTGCGTTGGGCGGCCGCCAACTCATCGAACATGCTCTCGATAAGCTAAGGGTTCTGGGTTTCTCACCGCTAATCGCTGGCTCGCGCCCTGACCTCGCACACTTCGCGCCGGCTATCTCGGACAATTTCCCCAATGCCGGCCCACTGGGCGGGATCGAAGCTGTGCTCGCAGCCACCAATACCGAACAGAATCTCTTCCTGCCGGTCGATCTTCCCTGGCTGCCGGTTGAACTTCTGCGCTGGATCATCGACCGCGCAGAAATTACCAATGCCGTGGCCACCGTTCCTCGTCTCCAAGGCCGTCCGCAGCCGCTCTGCGCGATTTACAGCACAGCACTGTTGCCGCACCTGCGGGCCGCGCTTGCCGCAGGGGACGCAAAAGTCATGCATGCAGTGGAGCGTGCCGCCAATGCGACAAGTCTGCGCATCGACAGCTTTGACGTGGAATCCATTGCCGCAGCCCAGTCCTGGGGGCAGCCCATTCCGCTGCATCGCTGGTTTGAGAACATTAATACTCCGGCTGACTTTGAAAAAGCAGCACTGCAGCATTCTGCGCGCATCCACTAAGGTCGAATAAAATAAGCAGAACTGCTATTCAATCTTTGGGAGCAAGTCACTGACCGGCACAGAAATCCAGACCATCGTCGAAGACCCCGCAAAGCGCGGACAGGAGCCCTATATCGCCTTCGAGCATGTTTCAAAATCCTTTGGCGATCTGGTTGTGCTCGACGATGTGAGCTTCTTCGTCAATCCTGGCGAAACCCTTTGCATTCTGGGGCGCAGCGGAGTGGGAAAGTCTGTCTCACTTCAGCAGATCATGGGCTTCCTCAAGCCCGACTCTGGCAAAATCCTTGTTGCCGGTGAGGATATTGCCGGCTTTAACGAAGAACAGATGCAGGCCGTCCGTCGAAAAGTCACCATGGTCTTCCAGAACGGCGCGCTCTTTGATTCACTCAGTGTGGGCGAGAACGTTGCCTTTCCCCTGCGCGAGCGCAAGGGGTTGGTTGAGGATCAGATTCAGCAGATCGTGAATGGCCTGCTCGAAATGGTCGGAGTCGCAGGCATGAAGGACCTGCTCCCATCCGACCTCTCAACAGGAACGAAGCGCTCCGTGGCCATTGCCCGCTCTCTCGCCGCCGAACCCAAGGCGATTCTCTATGACGAGCCGACCACCATGGTCGATCCGCTCATCGCCCATCTTCTCGGCAATCTGATTCAGAAACTCAAATACCAGCTTCGCCTCACCAGCATTGTGGTTACCCATGACATGCGCTTTGCCCAGCGCCTCGCCGATCGTGTGCTCTTTCTTCACCAGGCCAAGGCGCACTTCTTCGGAACAATGGAAGAGATGAAGGCCTCCAACGACGAAGTGCTCCGGCAATTTCTCGATCTCGATGCACTGGTCCTGCCCAGGGTCTAATGACAACGAAACCATCTGCCGCCGACTTTGTGGGAACTTGGCGTCTCCTCGACTACTCCTTCATTCATGAAGACGGAGCGATCGAGCACCCATGGGGAACCGAAGTGCGTGGCTACCTGCTCTATTCCGCTGAAGGTTATATGAGCGGCAATCTGAGTCCAGCGAGAGATTGGCAATCCAGGCGCGCCCGCCTCACCGCCGCCTTCAAGGCTCACGATGGCGCTGGCGCGCTGCGCATGGCAGGACGCAGAGAATATATTGCCTATGCCGGGCGTTACACCGTCGAAGGAGACACGGTCACGCATCATGTCGAGGCCAGCCTCTTTCCGAACTGGGTGGGCCGTCCCGAAGTCCGCTACTACAAGTTTGATGGAAACATGCTCACCCTAAGAACCGGCCCGGTTCGATCCGGAATGCACACCGTCGTTGCACAGCTCGTATGGGAACGCGTGGAATGAAAGGGATGGGCGCTTCGCGACCAACGGAAAGCGGTGGCACGAAGCCTGCGCTCGTGCGACGAGCACCCAGTTGTTAAACTTAAAATGTGAAGATCGCGCTCGCCCAGATCAACCCCACTATTGGAGATTTTGATGGAAACGCCCGCAAGATTCTTGACTTCACGCAGCGGGCTATGCAGGGCGGAGCAAATATCATTCTTTTTCCCGAAATGTCTGTCTGCGGATATCCGCCCGCCGATCTGCTCGAAAAGCCCGCATTCGTCGCGCGCGCAGGGCAGGTGGTTGAAGAGATAGCCGCACAGACCGCGAGCAGCAAAATAGCCATCGTGTGCGGCTACGTAACACCTGCGCATCATGGAACCGGCAAGCACGTGATGAACTCCGCGGCTCTTCTGCGCAACGGTCGCGTTGAATTCGTGCAGTCGAAGATGCTCTTGCCCTTCTACGATGTCTTCGATGAGCAGCGCTACTTTGCTCCGGCGCACCATCAGCGGCTCTTCGCGCTGGGTGGTGAGCAGGTCGCGCTTACCATCTGCGAAGATGCCTGGAACGACAAAAGCTTCTGGGAAAATCGCCTCTACAACATTGATCCAGTCGAAGAGCTGATGCACGCCGGGGGCTCGATCGTACTGAACATCTCCGCGTCGCCTTACTGGCACGGTAAGCGTCAGACCCGCCGCGAAATGTTGGCTGCCATCGCCCGCCGTCATGGCGCGCCCGTGCTTATGGTGAACCAGGTGGGCGGCAATGATTCGCTCATCTTCGATGGATCGAGCCTCGCCCTCGGACGCAACGGAGAAGTGATCGCACAGGCCAGATCATTCGAGGAAGACCTGATCTTCGTCGACACGCAAACCCTCACCGGAGAGATTCGTCCGGACGCGGAAGACGAAAACGAAGCGACCTTCCACGCTCTGGTCCTCGGTACGCGCGATTACGTCCGCAAATGCGGCTTCTCGAAGACCGTAATTGCGCTCAGCGGCGGCATTGACTCCGCACTGGTAGCGTCCATTGCCGTCGAAGCCCTCGGGCCCGAAAATGTTCTGGCTCTCGGCATGCCCAGTCCTTACTCCTCCCAGGGCTCCATCGACGACAGCCGCCGCCTTGCTGAAAATCTCGGCATTCAGTTTGAAGTCCTGCCCATCAGCGCCCTTTTTGAGGAATACAACCGGACGCTCGCGCCGCTCTTTGCCGGGCTCGAGCCCGAGATTACAGAGGAAAACATCCAGTCGCGTATCCGCGGCAACCTCGTCATGGCGGCTGCCAACAAATTTAACGCGCTGGTTCTCACCACTGGCAACAAGAGTGAAATGGCCACCGGCTACTGCACGCTGTACGGAGATATGGTCGGCGCGCTCGCCGTAATTGGCGACGTCTTGAAGACCCAGGCTTACGCTCTAAGCCGTTACATCAACCGTGAGCGCGAAGTGATTCCCGTCTCTATTCTTGAGAAACCGCCTTCCGCCGAGTTGCGACCCGGCCAGAAGGACACCGATTCACTTCCACCATACGATGTTCTCGACCCGATTCTTGAGGCCTACGTCGAGCGCTACGAAACACCGGAGGCCATCGCCAAAGCGCGCAATCTCGACCTCGCGCTCGTGCGCCGTGTTGTCCGACTCGTCGAGCGCAGTGAGTACAAGCGTCAACAGGCTGCGCCGGTCCTCAAGGTTACTGCAAAAGCCTTCGGAATGGGCCGTCGTTTTCCCATCGCCGCTCGGGCCCAGGTCTGATGCGTTTGCGCTCTGAGCCGGGATGAAAAAACTTCCCGTCACCCGTCAGACCCTTTTACACTACTAGAGCGTTTCTCAGATGGGCGTTAACTGAAGCCAGTGATCCGAAGCTGCCTTTTCCTTAAGAAAAGGCAGCTTCGGCACATTTTCAGCACGAGCAACTGCAATCGGAAAAATGCCGCTACCAACACGATCGCTCAAGGAAACCAGATGCACTCTCGCAGAATTCTGAAGCAAATCATCATCCCTCTTCTGATTGCGGCTACGGCCATCACTCCGGTTCTGGCCGCTGCGCAACAGCAGGAGACTCCCTCCGCGCCCAGCGTTTCGCCGGTAAATTTTCCCGCTCCGCCCGCTGAGAACTTCACAGCCGCATCCCCCACGCGTGCTACGGTGGAGGCATTTCTGAAGGTGTTATGGGGATACGACCCGGATCGCGTCTGGCAGGTCTGGGCCATCCAGAAGACACCCGCACCCGGCGTCAGCAGGGTCATTGTGCAGGTCGCGCAGAAAAATGCCCCCCAACATCAGACCGCCACGGCCTCTTTTCTCGTGGCACCGGACGGCAAACACCTCATCGCCACCAACCTCGACATCCAACCCTTCGGCGAGCATCCCTATGCCGAGGCTCATCAGATCCTCATGCAGCGCGCCAACGGTCCGAGCCGCGGGGCCGCAGGCAAGAAATTCGAACTGGTCGAGTTTGCCGATTTCCAGTGCCCGCACTGCAAGGTGACGCAGCCTGTCATTCAGCAGCTGCTTACTGATTTTCCGCAGGCGCATTTTGTTTTTGAGAATTTTCCCTTGACCAGCATCCACTCTGAAGCTTTTAAGGCCGCGGCTTACAGCGTGTGCGTCGCGCAGCAGGCTGGCGATGAAACCTTCTTCAAGTTCGCCGATGCAGTCTTTTCCGCTCAGGATCAGCTGACACCCGACAGCTCAGATGCAGTTCTCGGCGATGCCGCCACAAAGGTGGGGCTTAATGCAGCGAAAGTAGGAGCGTGCTCTTACACTGACGCCGCCAAAAATGCGGTGAACGCGTCCATCCAGCTCGGCAATGATCTCAATGTCGACCAAACGCCCATTCTTTTTGTCGATGGACGCCAGATTCCAGTCGGCGAAGTCGCCGACGGCCAGCTTCCGTATGAAACGCTGAAGCAGATCATCGAATACCAATTCAAGCTGGACCAGTAATCCTGCAGTCGCTCCGTTGCCGGAGTATTTAAACGACAAAAGGCCCCGGCGTTCGCAGGGCCTTTTATCCATTTAGGCATTCGTAGATCAAACCGTCACTGGTTGCTCTGCAGTAACGTTCACTGGGGTCAGCCATCCAAAGCGATCCGGCTGCAATCCGTTTGCAATACCGAAGAACTCATCGGCAAGCTGCTTGGTGATCGGTCCCGGATTGCCGTCCGCAACGGTGATGCGGTCCACGCTCCGGATCGGAGTCACCTCTGCCGCCGTTCCGGTAAAGAAGACCTCATCCGCGATATACAGCAATTCGCGCGGAAGAGCCTGCTCCACCACGGGAATGCCGAAGTGGCGGGCCAGTGTCAGCACCGAGTCACGTGTGATACCCGACAACACGGAGTTCGCCAGTGGCGGCGTGTAGAGCACGCCGTTGCGCACTATAAAAAGATTCTCGCCGGATCCTTCTGACAGGTATCCGTTCACGTCAAGTGCAATGCCTTCGGCATAGCCGTTCGCGTCCGCCTCCATGCGGATCAGCTGCGAGTTCAGGTAATTTCCCCCCGCCTTGGCCAGCGAAGGAGTCGTATTCGGAGCCGAGCGGTTCCACGAAGAAACGCAGACGTCTGCCGCATCTCCGGCCACATACTTGCCCCATGGAAAATTCGCCATATACACCTCAACTGGCGAGTGCTTGGGGTTCACGCCAATCTCGCCGTAACCGCGAAACGCAATCGGCCGAATATAGCAAGGGGCAATCTCGTTCGCCTCAATCAGCTCCACCACGGCGTTCGACAGCTGCTCCAGAGAATATGGCAGCGGCATCCGGTAAATCTTGGCTGAGTCGAGCAGGCGCTGCATGTGCTCGGGAAGTCGGAACACCGCCGCTCCTGAAGGCTGCGCATAGCAGCGAATCCCTTCAAAGACGGACGAGCCGTAATGAACCACATGGCTCATCACATGAATGTTGGCCTTCTCCCAGGGAATAAGGTTGCCGTTGTGCCAGATCTTGCTGGTCGGCTGAAGAGGCATCGAATGCTGCTCCTTATATTAGGTGGATCTTTAACCCTCCATTATATCTGGACGATCGAGCCGGCAGCGGTGAGTCTTAATCTGGAGGCGCCGAGGCCTTCCCTGCGAGGTCGCAGGCTCTCCATAAGTACCAGCTAGCCACCGAGCGCCATGGTTTCCACCGCTCACCTCGCCGCAGCATGTCAGTGGGCTTCGCCAGCATTGATGCGTCAAAAGGCTTCCTCTTCGGCAGGCGTCCAAAGGTAAGCGCGAAGCCTTTGCGCACACCATAATCGCTCACCGGCAGCACATCAGGACGCCCCAGCCGGAAGATCAGCAGCATCTCCACCGTCCATGTCCCGATGCCGCGCACCGTCGTTAATCGCTCAATGATCTCCGCATCGTCCATGCGGCGAATCTGCGCCAGCGTCGGCACCGTTCCATCAAGGGTCTTCGCGGCCAGATCGCGCAGTGCCAGCAGCTTGTTGGCCGAAAGCCCGCAGCCGCGAAGCCGGTCCTCCGGCGCTGTCAGCAAATGCTCCGGAGCCGGATGTAGCTCGCTAAAGAACGTGAGCAGCCGCTTCAGGATCGCTGCCGCAGCCTTGCCGTGCAGCTGCTGATAGATGATCGACTCAAGCAGAGCCTCGAAAGGAGAGTGCTGGCTCTTCAGTCGCAACGTGAAAGGGCCGGCCCGTTCGATCAGCCGCCCCAGAACAGGATCAGCCGCGGCCAGCTCTTCGCGAGCCTGGGTAATGTTGTAGCGGGGAACTCGGCGTCCGTCGGTCATCGGAAGGAGAAATACAGCGGTACCTAAAAATTATCAGCAGTTCCGCGCGCTGGCTACACGTCTGTCTGACGCATGACATATTAAAATTTGCAAATCGCGCCGTCACACCGCGTCTCCAATAATTCTCAGAAAATTTTGAGCACCATTCAATTTGGAACGGTAAACTTTCATGTGTCTCCTTAGCCTCTTGCTCACAGCGATTTTGCCCGGTATATTGTTTTTTCACTTTTAAATCGATAGATTCGGGGCGCGAAAGTTTCCCCCGGGTAAGAGCTGCGGGCTCACGCAGCGCGGTAGCCGTTTAATCACCAGGGATCTTGAGGGAAGCAGGAAGCATTCATGGCGCAGATTTTTGACCGCAGCTCGAACTGGCTGGTACGCATGAGTCTGGTCTTGTCGGGATTGATAGTCATAGCCTTGGGAGTAACGCTCAATGAACTCCAGCGATCGCCGTGGGTGACCCGCCAGGGACAGCGTGCAGATCAGCCCGTCCCGTTCAGCCATAAGCATCATGTCGAGGGATTGGGTCTGCAGTGCCAATATTGTCACGTCTCCGTTGAAAAATCGAGCTACGCCGGAATCCCGCCTACACGCACCTGTATGAACTGCCACTCGCAGATTTGGACCAACGCAGAATTGCTTGAGCCCGTCCGCCATAGCTGGGCTACCGGCCAATCGATTGTCTGGACCAAGGTACATGATCTTCCCGACTTCGTTTATTTCAATCATGAGATTCACGTAAACAAGGGCATCGGTTGTGAAAGCTGTCACGGCCGCGTCGACGAGATGCCC
>Ga0335072_10017545_pt1 | contig 10122 bp, 10 predicted proteins | sample Lox_Sample_21_FD_206725 | JGI IMG/M metagenome (GOLD analysis project Ga0335072, IMG submission 206725) | Soil microbial communities from Loxahatchee National Wildlife Refuge, Florida, United States - Lox_Sample_2.1 | ecosystem: Environmental > Terrestrial > Soil > Wetlands | place: USA...
GGCATTGGCGTTCTCCTGATCTGCCTGAACAAAAAGCCTCCGGTCGATCCTGCGGCTCAGCCATCGGCGGCCCGACCTCTCACATGAACCGCTACCGGCCACGAACCGCTACCGGCGCGCTTCGCGACGCAGCGCCGGGAGCCGCCGATGCGCCGCCGAGCGCTCGGAGGTACGGGCCCCAGCATTTGCCAAAGCAGCGGTTTAACCTATCGTGTCCCGGAACCATCCTGCTTTTCTTGTGAGGTAACGGCAATGAGCGAACCCGCGTTGCGCTGCGGCATGGTGGTATTCCCGAATATGACCCAGCTCGACCTGACCGGCCCGTACGAGGTGCTGGCGCGGATGCCCGGCGCCGAGACGCGACTCGTCTGGAAGACGCTGGACCCGGTGCGCTCGGAAAACGGGCTGACGCTGCTGCCGGACACTACCTTCGCCGAATGCCCGGCGCTCGGTCTCATTCTCGTGCCGGGCGGCCCAGGCATCAATCCGCTGCTCGAGGACCCTGAGGTGCTGGCGTTTGTGCGCGCTGCGGCAGCCCGGGTGCGCTATGTCGTCGGGATCTGCACCGGCTCTCTCGTACTCGGAGCGGCGGGGTTGCTGCGCGGCAAGCGGGCCGGCACGCATTGGATGTCGCGCGATCTGCTGCGCGCCTTTGGCGCCGAGCCGGTTGCCGCCCGCGTCGTTGTCGACGGCAATCTCTTCACCGGCGGCGGGGTCACCGCCGGTATCGATGTGGCGCTGACGGTAGCCGCCGAAATCGCCGGCCGGGCCGTAGCCGAGGCGATCCAGTTGGCAATCGAATACGATCCCGCACCCCCCTTTGCCTCAGGCTCGCCGGAGACCGCCGACCCGGCGGTTGTGGCGCGGGCGCTTGATCAAGCCGCTGCGCGGCAGCGCGATCGGGCCGGGCGGGTGACGCGCGCGGCCAAGGCGCTGGGCTGGTAAGGCGGCGGCCCTGCGCCTCGTGACATCACCGCGAGCAGTGGCGGCGCTGCCGCGCCCCGCGCTTGTTTCGGCACGGTGATTGCTTGGTCTTGGCAACAACGGGTGAGGGAACGGCATGAAAACCATCACTGTCGATCGCGGCAAGCGGCTCGCCGAGCAGCCGGAAAAGGGGCACAACCGCTGGCACGAGGCGATCGCGCCGGTTATCGAAGCGGCACCGGGCGAGGAAGTCGAGATCGAGACCCGCGACGCTTTTGACGGCCAGATCAGCGCGGCAACTACCGCCGAGGATCTGCTGCACTGCGATCTCAACCGGGTGCACCCCCTGACCGGTCCGGTCTATGTCGCCGGGGCGGCACCCGGCGATCTGCTCGAAGTCGAGATTTGCGACATGAAGCCGGCTGCTTTTGGCTACACCGTGCAGGTGCCGGGCTTTGGCTTTTTGCGCGACGCCTTTCCCGAACCTTACATCGCGAAATGGACGATCAAGGACGGTTTTGCCGAGTCGGCCGATCTGCCCGCGGTGCGCATTCCCGACGGCTCGTTTGTCGGGGTGATCGGCGTCGCTCCCTCGAAAGAGTTGCGCGAGACCGTGCTGCACCGCGAGGCGGCACTTGCGGCCCGCGGCGGCGTCGCGTTGCCGCCCGAGGCGCTGGGTGCAGTCCCGGCCGGCGAACCGATCGCGTCCGAGGCGCTGCGCACGATCCCGCCGCGCGAGAATGGCGGCAATCTGGACATCAAGCAGCTCAGCAAAGGGGCGCGGCTGTTGTTGCCGGTGTTTGTCGATGGTGCGTTGTTCTCGGTCGGCGATGCACATTTTGCCCAGGGCGATGGCGAGGCTTGCGGTACCGCCATCGAAATGTCGGGAGCGATCCTGGTCCGCTTTTCGCTGCATAAGGGCGAAGCGCAGCGGCGCGGCATTCGCTTTCCGCGGTTTCAGCGCAACGACTATTACTTCCCGCCCGAGCTTGCGGCACCCCGGCGGTTTCTGGCGACGACCGGGATGTCGGTCCGCGCCGACGGCACCAATGAGAGCGAAGACACGACCCTGAGCGCTCGCAACGCGCTGTTGTCGATGATCGACCTGCTGGTCGAGCGCGGCTGGACCCGGCAGCAGGCTTATGCGATCTGCAGCGTTGCCGTCGATCTGAAGATCAGCGAACTGGTCGACGTCCCGAATATGGTGGTCAGCGCCTTTCTGCCGCTCGACATCTTTGGCAGATAGGCCGCACATTCGTTCCTGGATGCCCGGCAGGCGGCCTCCCGAATGACCACGGCCCAGCGTCCAGGGTCAGGCTGGCGGGATCAGGGCCGCCGCGATCTGGCGGTCTTCAGCCATCAGCACATTGTAGGTGCGGCAGGCCGCGCCGGTATCCATCGCTTCGACCACGATGCCCGCCTGCCGCAGCGCGGCGCGCAACTGCTGGCTGACTGGCGCCATGCGGCTGCCCAGCCCGAGCAGCAGGAGCTGGACGCCACGATGGTCGACTACCGGCTGCAGGCTGTCGCAGGTCAAGGCAGCGGCATCCGCAACGGCCCAGGGCGTGGTCACCTCCGGGAACACCAGGACCGGGCTGCGCCAGATCACCCCGGTGATGCGAAAGCCGCTTGGCGCATAGCGCTCGATTACCTGACGGCCGGCGGGAACGAGCGGTGTCAGTTCCATTGCCGCTTGCCCGCGGCTAGCGTGCCCGCGTCAGCGAGGACGAGGCGCCCTCGCTCGAGCGGGCGATGGCCGCGCGGTTCGGCCGCACATAATAGAGGACCGGGGCGGCGATAAACAGCGATGAATAGGTCCCGATGACCACACCCCACAGCATCGCGATGCTGAACCCGCGCAAGACCTGACCACCCAGGAACAACAGCGACAACACGGCAAGCGCCACGGTACTGACGGTCAGAATGGTTCGCGACAAGGTTTCGTTGAGGGCGAGATTGATCAACTCGCGCAGCGGCATGCGCGGATATTTGCGCATCGACTCACGCACGCGATCGTAGATCACCACGGTGTCGTTGACCGAATAGCCCGCGACGGTCAGGATTGCCGCCAGGGTGGTCAGATCGAATTCGAGGTGGAACAGGGCGAAGATCCCGATTGTCGTCAGCACGTCGTGCAAGGTCGAGATCATGCCGCCGATGCCAAACTGCCACTCGAAGCGGAAACCGATATAGACCGCGATCGCCAGCAGCGCCAAAGCGGTGGCGGTCATTCCGGCGCGGATCAGTTCGCCGCCGACGGTGGGGCCGACGACCTGGATCTGGCGGTAGTCGATGCCGGGACCCAGCGCCTGACGAGCCTCGGCGACCGCCTTTTCCTGGGCCGCATCGCCGCCCGGCTGGCGCGGCAGGCGGATCAGAACATCGCTTGTCGAACCGAAACCTTGCAGCGAGGCGTCGCCGAGGTGCAGCCCGTCGAGTTTCTGCCGCATTTCAGCGAGGTTCGCCGGGCCGGTTGTCACCCGCACCTGCATCATCGTGCCGCCGACAAAATCGATCCCGTAATTGAGCCCGACGGTCGAAAACAGCCCGATCGATCCCAGCATCAACGCCGCGGAAAAGGCAAAGCCGAGCTTGTGCCACCTCATAAAGTCGATCTTCGGCGTGTGCCGAATGACGATCAGCGGTCTAAACATGGCGCGGCGACAGCATAGCGGCTTCCGGGTAGTTTGCGCTCAAATCGGCACCGCCCGCGGCTTCCAGCGGCGCACCCAGGTGACGATCAGCAGGCGGGTCACCAGGATTGCCGAAAACAATGAGGTCAATACCCCGATGCTCAAAGTGACGGCAAAACCTTTGACCGGACCGGAGCCGAGCCAGAACATCAGGCACCCGGCGACGAGCGTGGTGATGTGGCTGTCGAGGATCGTGCCAAAGGCGCGTTTGAACCCGGCATCGAGCGCCGACAGGATGGTACGGCCGGCGCGCACCTCCTCGCGGATACGTTCATAGATCAGCACGTTGGCGTCGACCGCCATACCCATCGTCAAGGCGATGCCGGCAATCCCGGGTAGGGTCAAGGTCGCACCGATCAGGGTCAGACTGCCAAGCATCAGGCACAGGTTGAAGAACAGGGCGATGTCGGCGAACACGCCAAACAAGCCATAGAACAGAACCATGAAGACGACGACAAGCACGACCGCGACCGCGCAGGCGGTAGTGCCGGCGCGGATCGAATCGGCGCCGAGCCCGGGGCCGACCGTCTGTTCTTCGAGGATCGTCAACGGCGCCGGCAGCGCCCCGGCGCGCAGCAGCAGTGCCAGATCGCTCGCCGACTGCACCGTGAAACTGCCGGAGATGACGCCCGATCCGCCGAGGATCGGCTCGCGGATAACGGGCGCACTGATCACCTTGTTGTCGAGTACGATCGCGAACGGCTTGCCGACATTGTCGCGGGTGGTGTCGCCAAACCGGCGGGCGCCCTCGGCGTCGAAACGGAAGCTGACGACCGGCTCGTTGTTCTGAAAGGTGGGCTGGGCATCGACCAGCATATTGCCACCAACGATGACTCGTTTTTGCACGACATAGGCGCTTGGGCCGATCCGCACCTTCTCGCTTTCTGCGGCGGGCAGGACCTCGTCACCCGGCGGCAGATGGCCGGTGCGCGCATCGTCGAGCGACACGCCGGTATCGACGAGCTGAAAGGTCAGCTTGGCGGTACGCCCCAGCAACTCCTTCACCCGCTCGGGATTGTCGACCCCCGGCAGTTGCACGATGATCCGATCCTGACCCTCGCGCTCGATCGTCGGCTCCTTGGTGCCGGTCTCGTCGATGCGCCGGCGAATGATCTCGATCGACTGGTCGACCGCCTGGCTTAGCCGGGTTTCGGTCGCGAGCGCGCTGAACTGGACCGTCCCCGAGCCGTCAGGTGCGATGTTGACGACGAGATCGGGGTCGATCTTGGCGAGCGCCTGCCGCGCATCATCGATCCGCTGCAACTGGCGGACCTTGAACACGATCGCGTCGCCTTTGACCGCAAGACCGATGTACCCGATATTGGCATCAAGCAGCGCGTTGCGGACACTATCGATGATCGAATTGAGCCGCTCGCGCTGCGCTGCCCCGAAATCGACCCGCAGCAACAGGTAAGAGCCGCCGCGCAAATCGAGCCCCAGGGCGATCTGCTTCTGCGGCACAAAACCCGGCAGCCGGTCGAGCGTCGACGGGTTGAGCAGGTTCGGCACCGAAAACAGCACGCCGACCGCGCAGACCGCGCAAATCAGCAGGATCTTCCAGCGTTCAAAGTAAAGCATCGCGCCAATCCACTGGCCGGCAGCCCGCGAGGGTTGCCGGCTTTACCCTGCGGGTGGCGGCTCAGCGCCGCCAATGCCCCGACGTCCACACCCAGCGATAGCCGTTCCAGCGCCAATGGCCGGCCGCCCAATGCCAATGATAGTGACCCGGCGGGTAGGGCGGACGGACTTCGCGCGGCGGCGGTGGCGGCGGCGGGCGATGATGCGGCGGAACCCCCGGCGCCGGATAGCCGGCCGGCGGCGGCCCCGGCGGTGGGGACGGCTGCGCCATCGCGGCGCCCCACCACAGGATCGACAGCGCAACCGCCGCCGCCAGAATGATTCTTAGGTTGTGCACTGGTGTACTCCGTTTCCGGCGAGGGATCGCTCGCCTGCCGGTTCATAACGCCCATTTGCTGCGGGCGCATCCACGCGGCTTTGTTGTTTTTCCTTTGCCGCTGTCGTGCGGCGCCAAATTCACTCCTTGGTTTCCACCTTGGCGCGCACCTGATCCTTTTGCCGCGCCGCCTCGCGCGCCGCCGCCGGATCCGGTTTGGCGAGCACGCTCGCGATCGTGCTGCGGACGACGCGCACGCGCACCCCATCGGCGATATCGACGCTGACCTCCTCGGCGCTGTCGACCCGGACCACGGTGCCGATGATGCCGCCGCCGGTCACGACCCGATCGCCGCGCCGCAATGCCTCGAGTGTCGTGCGATGATCTTTTGCTTTCTTCTGCTGCGGCCTGATCAACAGGAAATAGAAGACGACAAAAATCAACACCAGCGGCAGGAACTGCAGCATCGCGCCCTGGTTATCGAACATGCCCGACAAGCCGGTTCCCTGGGCATAGGCGGTAGAGATCAGCATCGGCATCGGGCCTCACGATCCTGCTTCATATTTGCTGCGAGGAGGCGCACCAGCCGGCGGCAACAACCCTGTGGGGCCGCTCGGCACAAACGAGTAGGTACGCTATGCCCGGTTAAAGAGCAATGGCCGGTCTGCCGCGCATTTCCCGCGCCGCGCCGGGTGTGATAGCGTCCGCGCCCTTTCCAACCCCGCCCACTGTCGAACACGCGATGACCGATCCAGATTTGCTGCCGCTGTTGAGCCGGATTGCCGACGCTCTGGCACGCCTCGCCCCGGCGCCTCCGCCGCCGATGGAACTCGACACCGCCGACGCTTTTGTCTGGCATGCCGACCGCAGTTGGCTCGAACCGGTGGAACAGGTCAATCGCATCGAAATCGCGCTGTTGCGCGGGATCGACCGGGTCCGCAACATTCTGCTCGAAAATACCAGGCGCTTTGCCGCCGGTCTGCCGGCCAACAATGTATTGCTGTGGGGCGCGCGGGGCACCGGCAAAAGCTCGCTGGTCAAGGCCGCCCACGCGGCGGTGAACGGCGAGCGGCCGCATGCGCTCGCCCTCATCGAGATCCACCGCGAGGACATCCCGAGCCTGCCGCACCTGTTGTCGCTGGTACGGCGTTCGTCGCGGCGCTGCCTGCTGTTCTGCGACGATCTTTCGTTCGACCGGCACGACACCAGCTTCAAATCGCTCAAGGCGGTGCTCGAGGGCGGCATCGAGGGACGCCCGCCCAATGTCGTGCTTTATGCCACTTCGAACCGTCGCCATCTGATGCCGCGCGAAATGATCGACAACGAGCGCTCGACCGCGATCAGCCCGTCAGAAGCGGTCGAAGAGCAGGTGTCGCTATCCGATCGCTTTGGCCTATGGCTCGGTTTTCACAATGTCGACCAGGACACCTATCACGCCATCGTGCGCGGCTACGCCGAGCGGTACGGTCTTGAGCTGCCGGCCGACCGGCTGGCGGCCGAGGCCAATGAATGGTCGATTACCCGCGGCTCGCGCTCGGGTCGGGTCGCCTGGCAATTCATCCAGGACCTCGCCGGCCGGCTGGGCAAGCCGCTGGTCTGAACCGGCGGAGGGCTCAGCTCGGATGCGCTCCGCTGGCTGCCGCCGTCGACAGCGGGACGAGATATTCGCGCGGGTCGACGGGTTTCTTGCCGCGGCGCAGTTCAAAGTGGAGCTGGGGTTCGCTGACATTGCCGGTCGAGCCGACGCGGGCGATGACCTGGCCGCGCGCGACCTTTTGCCCGGTTTTGACCAGGACCAGATCGCAATGGGCATAGGCTGAGATCCAACCTCCCGGATGCTTGATCAGGATGAGGTTGCCATAGCCGCGCAGCTCGTTGCCGGAATAGGCGACAACCCCGCCATCGGTGGCCTCGATCGCCGCGCCGCGCGGCGCGGCGATATTGATGCCGTCATTGTGGGTGCCGTCCGGTCCGGCGCCAAACCCTTCGAGTACATGACCGCGTACCGGCCACAGAAAAGTCCCGCCGCCATGGGTCGGCGGTGGCGGCGCTTCGGCGGACGCCATCTGCCGCGGGGTCTCGGCGCTGGCGGGCGTGTGTTCGCTCAACCGCAAGCCGCTCGGTGAGGTCGTTGCGACCTCGCCGTGTGCTGCGGTCTCTGAACCCGACCGCAACGATCGGGTGCGCGGATTTGCCAACGCATCTTCCGATCTCGGCGGCGTCAATGCGATCGGCGGCTCGGCCACCGGCGACGCATGGGTCGCTGCCGGCGGTGGTCGATCGAGCGGGATCGGCGCGGAGGATGCCGGACCCGGCGGCGGCAGCGGCTGCGCCGAAACCGACGGCGATGCAAACGGTGCTGCGGCCGGCCGTGCATAGCCGGGCGCGGTCGGCTCGACCATTGCCACCATCGGCCCGGACGGGCTCCCGGCTGCCGCGGCAGGGATCAGCAACGCCTGGCCGACAAGGATGCGATAAGGCGGTCCGAGGCCGTTCGCCTCGGCGAGGGCGGTCATCGGCACGTGATAGGCGTGGGCGATGCCCGACAGGGTCTGGCCGCGCTCGACGATGATCTGCGTCGGCGGCGGCGGGCCCTGCTCGCCGTTGACCACCGGCGCGTGTCCGCCGGTCATGCAACCGGCGAGCGTCAGTGCGAGCCCGGCGAGCGCCACCGCCGCACCCCATCCGCGTCGTCGCAGCCGATCGAAATTCTGCATCTGCCCCCCTTGCGCACCCCCCGACGCGCAAGCCGTGATGCGCTTTGGTACTCTACGTCGAATTCATGTCAAGGCTTAGCACCTTCCGGGCGCGGCAGCCCCGAGACCAGCGGGACAAAGCGCACCAGACCCAGATCCTCGGTGGCAAACCCGTCCTCGGTGCGGCGGATGCGCAGTAATTGCTGGTCGCGGCGGTCGGCCCCCACCGGCGCCACCAATACCCCGCCCGGCGCCAGCCCGTCGACGAGTGCCGGCGGCACCTCGGTTGCGGCGGCGGTAACGATCACCCGGTCAAACGGAACCTGCTCGGGCCAGCCCTTGCTGCCATCGCCGAATCGAAACACGATGTTGTTCAATCGCAAAGCGGCGAGGCGCGCCTCAGCCTCCTGCAGCAGCTCGCGGTGGCGCTCGATCGTGAACACCCGCCGGGCGAGGCGCGCCAGGATCGCGGCCTGATAGCCGGAGCCCGTGCCGATTTCGAGCACCTTGTGGCGGTCGCCGACTTCAAGCTTTTCGGTCATCAGTGCCACGACATAAGGCTGGCTGATGGTTTGCCCGTTATCGATCGGCAGCGCGACGTTCTCGTAGGCCTGGTCGGCAAAGGCCGGCGGCACGAACCGCTCGCGGGGGGTCCTTTCGATCGCTCCCAGGACGCGCGCATCGGCGATGCCGGCGCGGCGCAATTCCATCAACAGGCGCAGCTTGCGCTGGACCAGCCCCGGGTCGGGGGCAGCTTCAGCCATGATGCGCGATGATCTGCTGCCCGCCGAGATAGGGCTGCAGCGCCGGCGGGATCGAGATGCAGCCATCCTCGCGCTGATAATTCTCGAGGATCGCGATCAGAGTGCGGCCGACCGCCAGCCCCGAGCCGTTTAATGTGTGCACCGGCCGGGTGCCGCGACCCTCGGCGGGGCGATAGCGCGCCTTCATCCGCTGCGCCTGAAACACGCCGCAATTCGAGCAGCTGGAAATCTCGCGATAGGCGCCCTGACCCGGCAGCCACACCTCGATATCGTAGGTCTTTTCCGCGGCAAAACCCATATCGCCCGCCGACAGCAGCATGACCCGATAAGCCAGGCCCAGCCGCTTCAACACCTCCTCGGCGCAGGCGGTCATCCGCTCGTGCTCGGCTGCCGACTGCTCCGCTGTCGTTATCGACACCATCTCGACTTTGAAGAACTGGTGCTGGCGGATCATGCCGCGGGTGTCTTTTCCCGCCGCTCCCGCTTCGGAGCGGAAGCACGGGGTCCCGGCGGTAAAGCGCAGCGGCAGCTCGCGCTCGTCGAGGATCTCGTCGGCGACGAGGTTGGTCAGCGGCACCTCGGCGGTTGGGATCAGCCAATAGCCCTCCGCCGTGCGGAATGAATCTTCGGCGAATTTCGGCAGCTGGCCGGTGCCAAACAGCGCCTCGTCGCGCACCAGGAGCGGCGGCGAAACTTCCTGATAGCCGAATTCGCGCGTATGGAGGTCGAGCATGAACTGGGCAAGCGCACGCTCGAGCCGCGCCAGATCCTGCCGCAGGACAACAAACCGGGAGCCGGAAAGCCGGCCGGCGCGGCGAAAATCCATCAGCCCGAGGCGCTCGCCGAGTGCATCATGCGACAGCGCTGCGAAATCGAACCGCGGCGGCTCACCGACCCGCCGCAGCTCGATATTGGCGCTCTCATCGGCGCCGTCGGGCACGTCCTCGGCCGGCAGATTGGGCAGCCCCGCCAGGATTTCGTCGATTTCCGCGCGCATTCGCGCCGCCTCGGCCGCGGCTTGCGCTTCGGCGCTCTTGTCGGCTTCGACCTGCCGCAACAACGGATCGATGTCCTCGCCGCGACGTTTGGCGGCGCCGATTTCGCGCGAGATGCGGTTGCGCCGCGCCTGCGCCTCCTGGGCGCGGGTCTCA
>Ga0335072_10017546_pt1 | contig 10122 bp, 5 predicted proteins | sample Lox_Sample_21_FD_206725 | JGI IMG/M metagenome (GOLD analysis project Ga0335072, IMG submission 206725) | Soil microbial communities from Loxahatchee National Wildlife Refuge, Florida, United States - Lox_Sample_2.1 | ecosystem: Environmental > Terrestrial > Soil > Wetlands | place: USA: Florida...
GAGCGCGATCAGGGCCGCGTACATGGCGTAGAAGCCCTTGGCCTGCTTGACCCCGCGGTGCAGCGAGTGCTTGAGGCCGAGCACATCGCCGATCGCGTAAGCGGTAGAAAGCGACACCGCGAACGCACCGATCATCGAAGCGTCAAGCAGTGCGACCGCGAAGATCGCCCCGGCCGCATGGCCCGCGTAAGCGGCAAGGCCCGCGGCGAGGCCCGCCGAGTCGGTGAACTGAGCGTGCCGCGCGCCAGCGAAGGCAGCAGCTGTGGCTCCCATCAGCGCGCCGCCGCCGATCACCACCACGACGATGCCGATCCACAGGTCGGCCTTCTCATAGCGCATGAACCGGGGCGTAATGCGCTTGTCGATGATGTAGCTCTGCTGGAAGAAGAGTTGCCACGGCGCGACCGTGGTACCGACGATGCCGATGATCAGCAGCATCACCGTCGCGAGGTTTCCAGAACCGCCAGGGATCGAAGGAACGGCGAAGCCGTGCGCCATCTGCCCGATCGGCGGATGCGCGATCACGTAAAGCGGGATGAGCAGCAGCGATCCGGCACAGAAGATCATCGCCATCCGCTCGAACCGCCGGAAACTTCCGGTCGAGGCGGCCAGCACGATCACCAGGCCACCCAGGATCACCGCGATGATCTTGGGGACCCCGAGGTACTGCGCGGCCAGCGCCACCCCGATGAACTCGGTGATGATCGTCAGCGCGTTGAGCAGGAAGAGGTCGATAACGCTGAACGCACCCCAGAACCTACCGAACCGCTCAAGAATCAGCTTGGCGTGACCGACTCCGGTTACCGCGCCGAGGCGCAGCACCATCTCCTGGTTCACGTAAAGCACGGGAATCAGGAGCAGGAACGTCCAAAGCAGCTTGGTGCCGTAGGCCTGGCCAGCCTGGCCGTAAGTCGAGAACGCGCCGGCGTCGTTGTCGCCGCACATCACGATCAGGCCTGGCCCGACGATCGCGAGCAGCGTCTTCAGCTTGGCCGACATCGACCGGCGGGTGCCGGTGTCGTCGAGAGAAATCGTGCCGAAAGCGCCCTTGATGTCGCCCACGTGGGCAGGGTCAAGGGCGGCGCTCCGGCCTGGGCTGATCAGGCTCGGGCTGGTCGTGGTCATGGCAAAGGACCCCTTTCACCCGCGGCGATGCGGGATCCGGGGGGCACGCGCGGTGCGGGCTAGCCGGCCGGGATGGCTCCCGGCGGCCGGCTTACCGAAGACTGCCGGCTTACCGAAGACTGCCGGCTTAGCGAAGACTGCCGGCTTACCGAAAGCAGGTCCTGCGCGTGCCCGGAACGGGCTGGGAGAACGGCGGTGTGGGGCCGGTTCCGGCCCGGTCTATCGTGTTCCACGACTCGCCTCCCTTCAGCCACGCACCTGCCCGGCAGGCGGCACGCCCAAGTCAGTCCAGAGGTGGCACGCCCAAGTCAATCCAGGGGCAGGAAGCGCACCTCTCTCGTTAGAGCTTTGGCACTCCACGGCGTAGCGGGCAGCACGATCAGCGCCGGAACCCGCAGCCACTTGGCCTCACCCCTTAGGCCGGGGAGAGGTGTCCTGATCCGGAGCGTCTCTCGACGGTTGGGATCAGTGGCCTGTGTCCGTGAAGACGCCTCACCGAACGAGGTGTCCTTGTCAACCACTTACGAGCATGCCCGATCCGGCTGATAAAAGTCAATTCGGCACGCACGCCCGAGCAGTGTTAAAGCAATTGCGCGACCGGATTTGTTCCCCGTTCATGCCTTCTTACCGCGGCGGGAATCCGGCGGCTCGGCAGGTTCACGGCGCCGCCAGTCCTCAGGCAGTGTGACTTCGAGCACATCGTCGACCGTGATCAGCCCGAGCATCGCGGAATTCTCGTCTACCACGGGGATCGTGATCAGGTTGTAGTCGCTCATCAGCACGGCCACGTCAACGACGTCAGTATCGGCTCCGATCCTGACCGGGTCGTCATCGCACACCGAGACCAGTTCAGCATGGGGATCGGCCTGAAGCAGCGTGACCAGCCTGGCGACACCACACAGCCTGCCCTGCTCATCGAGCGCGTGCACGCTGGTCAGAGCCTCGGGCTGAACGTTATGCGAGTTGCGGACCGCCTCAAGCGCGTCGGCCACTGGCTCGTGCCGCGCTACCGCGACGAAATCCACGCCCATCAGCCCGCCCGCGCTCGTCGGATTGAAGCCCATCAGGGTAAGCACCTTGGCGCGCTGGCCAGCCGGGAGCAAGTCAAGTACGGGCTGCCTGCGCCGCTGCGGCAGTTCGGAGATCGCGTCAGCGGCGTCGTCGGCCCGCATCCGGCCGATGACCTCAGCGATCTCGGCGTCGGTGCGGGCACCGAGCAGCCGCGTCGCCAGGTCCTCGTCAAGCTCCTCGAACACGTCGGCCTCAAGCTCCGGGTCGGCGTGGACCTGGCCGAGGATCTCGGTCTCCTCGGCCTTGGATGCCTCTTCAAGCAGGTCGGCGATCTGAGCGGGCTTCAGCCGCCTGATCCGGCCGAAAGGCCCGCGCAGCAACGCGCTGCTCGCATGCCCGATGAGCGGCTCGAAATTGGCCCAGTCGTCGAACTGGTGCACCTCGGTCTCACCAGGCGAGATCAGGCGCAGCAAGCCGCGCGGGCGGCGGTGCGTGTCAACTCCGGCAAGCACCCAGTCGTTGCCCTGTCCGCGCAGTTCCAGGTCGGCCGCCTTGATCAGGTGCGCGGTCGGCACGTCGATGAGGCGGTGCCCGAGCACGTCAGCGCGCAGCAGCACCTCGCCGTCACGACGCTCGAACCTGCGCAGGTCAAGCTTGGCGCTGCTCAGTTCGAGCACTTCGCCGTCGAACCCGGTGGCCTGCTCGAACGGCACGAACACGTCGCGTCCGCCAACCGAGGCGATCAGACCGCTCACAGCCGGCGGCTCGGCACCTCTCAGCCTGACGATGACGTCGGCGAGCCGCCCGATCGACTGCCCCTTGCTGTCGGTAATCGGCCGACCCACCAGGTCGGACAGGTGCAGTACGCGCTCATTACCCGCTTCAGGCTCCGCCGCCGGTGTCGCGCTCATCTCAACGCGGCCTTTCCGCTCCGCCACTGTCAATTCTTACCTAGCACAGTACGTCTCGCCGCGGAGTGCATCGTGGTACTGAACGGCAAGACTGGGAACACTGCGTGATGCCGGGATCTTGCCCTGTTACCTGCCCAGGTGCTCGCCCACTCGGGGCGCGATGGTATGAAGGCCACGTTCGGGACGCTACTTCGCGTCCGGGATGCGAGCTTGAGCGGAGGAGTCGCAGACGTGGCGGCTGGCAAGGAACTAGGGCTCCCTGAGAGCCAGGACTACGTGGCCGAGAGCCTGGGCTACGCCATTAAACGTCGGCTGCTTGGCCCGCCGCTGGTCAATGAGCAACTCAGCGAGGAGCGACTGTCCAAGCCTCTCGCGCTCGGCGTGCTGGCACCTGATGGCATTTCGTCCTCGGCCTACGGCACGGAAGAAATCCTGATCGAACTGCTCAAGGGCGGCCTGGCGGCTGCCGCCTTCGTGCTGATCCTGCCTCTCACCGGGGTCGTGCTCTTCGTCATGGCGCTCGTGGTGCTTTCCTATCGCGAGGTTGTCTCCGTCTACACCAGGGCAGGCGGCTCTTACGTGGTCGCCAGGGAGAACTTCGGCCCCAAGGTCGCGCAGGTCGCCGCCGTCGCGCTGCTGATCGACTACGTAGTAACCGTGGCGGTCCAGGTCGCGGCCGGAACCGCGGCCGTTGCGTCTGCGATCCCCGCGCTCAACAAGCCCGACCTGCTGCTGATCATTTCCGTGTGCGTCATCGGCCTGATGCTCTACGGCAACCTGCGCGGCATCCGCGAGGCCGGCCGGTCTTTCGCGGTTCCCACATACCTGTTCGCAGGCGTGATGCTCCTGGTCATCATCGTCGGCCTGTTCAGGGAATTCTTCTTCACGCTGCCGCAAGTGCACATACCGTCAGGCGCCGAGGTCTACGGCAAAGGCGTACCGCCCGACCACGCCAGCCTCATCAGCTTCGGCCTCGCCTTCCTGCTCCTGCGTGCCTTCGCGAACGGCGGTTCTTCGCTCACGGGCATCGAGGCGGTGTCCAACGCCGTCAGCGCGTTCCGGCCGCCCGAGGGCATCAACGCCCGCCGGGTACTCGTGACCGAGGGCGTGATCCTCGGGTCCTTGGTGGCCGGGATCTCCTGGCTGGCCCACGTGACCCACGCGACGCCCTACATCTCAGGCGTGCCGACGGTGATCTCGCAGGAGGCCAAGGCGGTCTTCGGCCACACAGCGTTCGGCACGTTCATGTTCATCGTGGTGCAGGCCGCGACCGCGCTGATCTTGTATACAGGCGGCAATACCAGCTTCAACGGCTTCCCTTTCCTGGCCAGTTTCGTGGCCGAGGACGCCTTCCTTCCCAGGTGGCTGACCAAGCGGGGCCACCGTCTTGTTTTCTCCAACGGCATCTTCGTGCTCGCCGTTCTCTCCAGCATCTTGCTTATCGTGGCCGGCTCGAACGTCAACAACCTGGTGCCTTTCTACGCGCTCGGGGTGTTTACCGCGTTCACGATGGCCGGCTTCGGCATGGCCAAGTATCACCACACGCACAAGGAACGCGGCTGGCAGCACAAGATCGTGATCAACTTCTCGGCCGGCGTGACCTCGCTGATCGTCGTCGTGATCTTCGCCGTGGTGAAGTTCAGCGAGGGCGCGTGGCTGGTGCTTGTGGTCTTCGCCGTCGGCGTGCCCGCCTTGATCAGGCTGAACCGGCAGTACCGCATGGAAGCCGACGTGCTCGAGAGCATCAGCCACGGCGACCACGGGCCGGTCAAGCCAACCGCGCCCACCTACTCGCGACGGACCGTCTTCGTGTTCGTTGACGATTTCGACCTCGCCACGCTGGCCGGGCTCAGGTACGCCAGGAGCCTGCGGCCAACAAGCATGCGCGCCGTCCACTTCGTGCTCGACAGCGTTCAGGCCTCCCGGCTGCGCGCTGACTGGGTGCGGGCCAATACCGGCGTCGTGCTTGATCTCGTGGACTGCCCTGACCGTAGGCTGACCAAGGCGGCGGCCGAGATGGTGCTCGCCGAGGCCAACCTGCCCGGCGTTGGCGTAACCGCCGTCTTGCCAAGACGCAGCTACACACCGCTGCTCGGCCGGCTGCTGCACGACCGCACGGCAGACAAGATCGCGAGCGTCGTCAGCCAGATTCCGCACGCGGCTGCCACGATCGTGCCCTTCGACGTCCGCAGCCGCGTCGAGGTGCTGTCGGCCAGGGCACGCGAGCGCAGCGCCAAGGCCGAGGCCGCCAAGACCGCCAAGGGCAGGTCGGCAGTCGCCGAATCCCGTGCCGAGGAGCGACAGGCAGGGAAAGACACGACGACCGCGGCTGAGCAGAACAAGCAGCGGCGCGCGGAGGAGGCAGCGGCGAAGCCCATCTCACCCGACCTGATCCCGGCCGCGATGCCGGAGTCTGACGGCACTGACTACAACCGCCCCGCCCCGTCAGCGGCAGCAACTCCCATCGGCAGGCTTCCCAAGCGAGGCCGCGCGGTCGTCGAAGGCCGCGTCCACGCGGTAGAGATCCGACCTGTCGAGGCCAACACGGTGCTGGCCTGCGAGGTCGTGGACTCGACAGGTCAGCTCACCGCGATGTTCTACGGCCGCTCTTACATCCCTGGTCTTGACCCTGGTGCGAAAGTGAGGCTGACTGGCCAGGTCGGTACGCGCGGCAAGGCCATGGTGATGATCAACCCAGCGTACGAACTGCTTTCTCCAGGAAGCGGCGAATCGCCGACGCCATGACCGAGGGCGACCGGGACAGCGGACGCGGCGGCTGCGGGCAGCCCGTGTCCGCTGGCCGCTCCCCAGGGCGCCTGCGGCAGTGGACCAGCCATAACCTGCGGAGCAAGCTTGCGGCGAAGACCGGCCACGGGAACGGGAACGGGCACGGCCACGGCCTGGGCGCCGACCACAGCCACGCATCTGGCCTGACTCTCACCGGAGAGCACCGCAAGTCCCTGATCGCCGTCATGCTGATCACGGTCAGCGTGGCCCTGGCCGAGGCCATCGGCGCCTGGGTGACCGGCGCCCTGGTCCTGTTCGCCGACGCCGCTCACATGGCGGCCGACGCCGCGGGCGTCGGGCTTTCGCTCCTGGCGGTGATCTTCGCGGCCAGGCCGCCCACGCTCAAGCGCACGTTCGGCTACGCGCGGGCCGAGATCCTGGCGGCGATGGCCAATGCGGTGATTCTTTGCGGAATGTCGATCTTTGTCATTTCAGAGGCCATCGACCGGCTCGTCATGCCTTCTGGCGTGCAGTCGCCCCTGCTGGTGATCTTCGGCCTGGTCGCGCTCGCGGCCAACGGCACCAGCCTGCTCATCCTGCGCCGCAGCCAGTCGGCCAGCCTGAACCTGCGCGGCGCGTTCCTTGAGGTCGCGTCCGACGCGTTCGGCGCTTTCGCGGTGATCGTGACCGGGCTGATCATCTGGGTGACCGGGTTCACCAGGGCCGACCCGATCGCCTCGCTCCTGGTCGGAGTGCTGATCTTGCCGCGCACCTGGCGACTGCTCGCCGACGCGATCAACGTGCTGCTCGAGGCCAGCCCGCGCGGCATCGACCTGAACGAGGTCAGGGAACACCTGACCTGCCTGGCCGGCGTGACCGACGTGCATGACCTGCATGCGTGGACAATCACTTCCGGGCTGCCCGTTATCTCCGCGCACGTTGTCGTCGAGGCAGACGTGCTGACCGACGGAACCAGCGCGATGATGCTTGACGTGCTCCAGGACTGCCTGCGCGGCCACTTCGACGTCGAGCACTCCACGTTCCAGCTTGAGCTTGCCGGTCACGCGGACCACGAGCAACCGATGCACCGCTAGCCCTGTTCGAGCTGGCTACCCGCGAGTAGCATTTGGGCTAGATCGCGTTTCTGGGGGTTGCCGTGAGCACCTTTGACCACTATGTCACCGAGGTAAAGTCCGGCACCTGGGATGTGCCCATGACGGGCTTCACCAGGTTCAACTGGGACTACGACAGCGGCCGCACGCGACTGCTCGACCTGTATCAGCGCGGCAAGGACAGGCAGTGGGACGCGACGAAACGCATCGACTGGGACATTCCCGTCGACCCGACGAACGTGATGGAGCAGGACGAGTCGTTCCAGCCGATCTACGGCTCGCGCCAGTGGGAACTGCTTAACCAGGAGCAAAAGGACGAGGTCGGGCTCCACCTGTCCTCCTGGCTGTTCAGCCAGTTCCTGCACGGCGAGCAGGGCGCCCTGACTGTCGCCGCGAGGATCGTGGAGACCGTGCCGGACATTGACTCCAAGTTCTACGCCGCGACCCAGGTCATGGACGAGGCCAGGCACGTCGAGTTGTACCAGAAGTTCATCAAGGACAAGATCGGCGTCTACTACCCGGTCAACGACGACCTCGCCAAGCTGCTGGCGGAGGCGCTGGCCGACGGCCGGTGGGACTACCCGTACCTGGGCATGCAGGTGCTGATCGAGGGCCTGGCGCTGGCCGCGTTCGGCGTGCATCGCGACCTGTCGAAGAACGCGCTGGTGACCCAGCTTCTCGCGTATGTGATGCAGGACGAGGCCAGGCACGTCGCGTTCGGCCGGATGGCACTGCGCGAGTATTACTCGGAGCTGACCGAGGCCGAGCGGTCCGAGCGGGAGGACTTCCTGATCGAGGGCTGCTACCTGATGAACAACCGGTTCCGCGGCCGTGAGGTATGGGAGCGGCTCGGCTTCGACGTGGACGAGTGCCTCGAGTTCACCGAGCACTCGCCGGTGCAGCAGGCCTTCAGGTCACTGCTGTTCACCAGGATCGTGCCTTGCGTCCGCGACATCGGGCTCTGGGGCCAGAAGGTGCGGCACGCCTTCGCCGACCTCGGGGTACTGAGCGCGGCAGACGCCGACCTCGAGCAGCTCATGAAGGCGGATGAACAACTAGCTGAAGACATTGATCGGCAAAAATACACCGCGGAACTCGCGGCCAGGACGGCCGAAGTAGACCAGGCCATCGTCGCAGGCGGCTTGCCCGACTGACGGAGAGTTACCTAGCACGTCCCACTGCTCGGTACGCTGAGGCAGGCTGCCGAGCGGGAAGGCGGGCGGGTGAACGAGCTGAAGGTCACATTCGCTGGCCAGGTGTACGGCTTTCAGCCCGGGCAGACGGTGCGAATCGGGCGGAGCCCGGAAAACACCGTGATCGTGCCCGACCCGATCGTGTCGCGCGAGCACGCCGAGGTGCGCTGGCAACCAGACGGATGGGTGCTTGACGATCTCGGCAAGGGCCGGACGTTTGTCGGCGGGATGCCGGTCAGCTCGGTTCAGGTCAAGCAGCCGCTCGACGTACGGCTGGCGACGCCGCTCGGGCCTGAGCTGCGCATCGAGGCCGGTTCGCTGCCTCCCGCCGAGCCTACGGTCGTGCACGTCGGTGCCGACGAGCCCGAGCCCTCCGGACGGGGCAGTACCAGGCACAGCAGCTCGATCCACCGGTCAGGCCTTTGGCGCGGCGAGATCTCGGGCAGTCACACCAGCCCGGTCTACAGCCAGCTTCCCGCACATCACGCCAGGCTCGAGTCGCCAGGCGGCGACTTCGCGACCGCCGTGCATATCCTGCTGCCGATCAGGAGCTGGCTGAAGGACCCCGGCTGGAAGCAGGGGTCGCGGCTGCTCGTGATCGCCTACGGGCTGCTGCCTTCGCTGTTCGTGGTGCTGTTCTCTGGCACGACCGACGTGAACGTACCTGGCTGGGCCTACAGCCTGGCCATCGCGCCGCTGTGGGCGGTGGCTTTCTGGCTGCTGATCAGGCCGGGACGGATCACGAAGCTGATCGCCTGGCTGGCGGTCGCGATCGTCGCGGCGGTCATCTTGCTGCTGCCCGTGCTGACGCTGCCATGGGAAAACGCGCTCGACAACGGCAGCCCGCACCAGGTACTGCCGTGGATCTACGGGGTCGGCTTCGCCGAGGAAGTCACCAAGGCGCTGCCGATCCTGGTCGCGGCGCTCCTGCTCCGCTGGGTCTGGAAAATCACTCTCGACGTGCGGGTATGGATGTTCCTCGGCACGATCGCCGGCCTCGCGTTCGGGGTGCGCGAGTCTGTTCTTTACACGTCGAGCTACCTGATGCAGGGCAACGACCACGCGGGCATGGTGATCCCGCTCGTGCTGAGCTTCGCGCAGCGGGTATTCGTCGACGGGTTCCAGCATGCGGTGTGGGCGGGCATCTCGGCGTTCTTCATCGGCATGGGAGTTAACTACCGGCGCAGGCGCATCCCGCTGATCATCTTCGGCATCACGCTGCCCGCCGTGCTGCACGGGCTCAACGACTGGGCCACCCAGCTCGCCTCGCACTGGCTGTGGATCGTGATGGAGGCCGTATCGCTGCTGCTGTTCATCGGTTACACGATGTCGGCAGCGACGATCGAGAAGCAGGTGCGGGAGACCCCGCTGTTCAGGGGCGAGTCGATGATCATGGAAAGGGTGAAGCTCGGGCCGGATGGAACGGACCCAGCCAGCTAGTTACGATCAACGAGTGACCGATTCGCCAATGCCCGCCTTCCCTGACCGTTTTGCCTGGGGAGCAGCGACCGCCGCGTATCAGATTGAAGGCGCCTACGACGAGGACGGACGCGGCACCTCGATCTGGGACACCTTCGTCAGGAAACCTGGCGCCATTCGCGACGGCCACACCGGCGACGTCGCGACCGATCATTATCACCGGTGGCGCGAGGACGTCGCGCTGATGGCAGACCTCGGGCTTGACGCATACCGGTTCTCGATCGCGTGGCCGAGGATCCAGCCGTCGGGTAGCGGCTCGCCGAACCTGGCCGGGCTCGACTTTTACGACCGGCTGACCGACGCGCTGCTCGCCGCGGGCATCAGGCCCGTACCTACCCTGTATCACTGGGACCTGCCGCAGCCGCTCGAGGACGTGGGCGGCTGGCTGTCGCGTGATACCGCGCAGCGGTTCGCCGAGTACGCCGGGATCGTGGCAGGACGGCTCAGCGACCGGATCGCGCAATGGATCACGCTGAACGAGCCGTTCGTCGTGACCGCGTTCGGTTACGCGCTCGGGATCCACGCGCCAGGTCAGGCACTCATGCTGGACGCGCTGCCCACCAT
>Ga0335072_10017547_pt1 | contig 10121 bp, 7 predicted proteins | sample Lox_Sample_21_FD_206725 | JGI IMG/M metagenome (GOLD analysis project Ga0335072, IMG submission 206725) | Soil microbial communities from Loxahatchee National Wildlife Refuge, Florida, United States - Lox_Sample_2.1 | ecosystem: Environmental > Terrestrial > Soil > Wetlands | place: USA: Florida...
CATTGGGGGCTGGTGCTTGGAGAGGTACATTTGGGCCAATCTTCACGCAATTCGGTGTCGAGGGGTAAGCCAGGACATCAAAGATACTATATTTCACACTTTCATCTATTTTCATCGCCATCTGTAATATATATACAGGAAAGCTTCCACTGATGATGCATTCAACCTGCACGTGATCATGACTCAATCTCGGTGATTAGGTTGGCTACGGAATTAAGCTTAAATGCGAGGCGTCTTGCGCACTGAAGATCGAGTTGACATAAGGACAATCTCTCTTCTTCATCAAGATATTGATGTCAGCTCTACGTTAAGGGCAGATAATGGGGGTAGAATCAAATGAACGGCGGTCGCAGCCCTCCCATGAGCATCGCGTCACGAGGACACGGAATCGCGTACCTCTTTCTTGTGTCGCCTGTCGTGTTAGGAAGTGAGCAGGATTTCCTTGAAATCTTTCTGGAAAAAAAAAAAAACATGATTTCCAGTCGGCCATATTGACGTGCTCTCTAATAGCTTTGGCCTGTCTATCACCTTCAACGACCCCCTGCTTGCTCATCTGCTAGAATCGAGCTAACTCCCATGTAGACTCAAGTGTAACCGTGAAAAACCATGCCAGAATTGCATAGTAAGAGGAGATGCAGTCGCTGCAGCCTGCTCGTATGCGAGTGCTGCAAACCCGAAGAGTTCCGGTTCAAAGGGCGTGAATCCCAGTCCTATTGATATGCGTAGTCGTATTGACCGTTTGGAGACTCTTGTCCGGTCTCTCATTTCCCAGGAAGGCAAATCGGACGGACTTGATGGCTCTACACCAAATAGATTCACAGAAGAAGATCCTGCTTTCGCTGGGAGATTAGGGAGAAGAAACCGATTCTCGTCGGAAAGTGTAGACTCGGATGACATAGATGATACCTGCATTCCAGCAGGCGGACAGAAGATGTCTATTGATACCAGGAGTACCCATTGGGACGCAATACTTCACGATGTAAGAACTCAATGTATCAGTGTACCTCGACTCCAATCATTCTAATATTCGAATGTAGATTACAGCCATTAAAGATGCTTGGGTAGAACAAGATGACGACATGAATGGAGCAAATTCACAGCATCCAGCTAGTGCACATCGCCCAAGCCTCCTAAAAGGATTGACGAAACCGCCTGATATTCAGACGTTAGTGGCGTCGTTACCGCCTAGAGCTTCTACAGACAAACTCGTCGATCGGTTCTTCGAAATTTATAATCCTGCTATACCTGCGCAATGTAAGTAGCTAGAAACCCACCTTTTAATGGGTGCTAAAGCTTACAGAAAATAGTCGTCATTCATAGGCCAACATTTCTCAAAAAGGTATAAATAGGGTCTTCACCCCACTACTCACATGACAGATTTCTAATATTTGAGGTAGTATGACCAGCACTGGAAAAACCCTACAAAAACCAAAACTATCTGGGTTGGCCTGCTTTTTTCCATCCTATGCTTTGCAATGCAGTCTTACGAGGACACTGATGGGGAGCCTCCAGAATTTCAGGGAACATCCAAAATACTGCCGGAGCTGTACCGGACTAGAGCTGCACAATGCATTGTGGCGGCAGATATAACTAAACCTACCGAGTACATGGTGGAGGCGTTACTAATATATTCACTAGTGGAGTACCGTGACGAGGCTGATGGCGATATCGGGGTCTGGATGATCTCTGGTTTGATCATGCGCCTTGCTTTACAACAAGGTTATCATCGTGATCCTTCGCAACATCCAGATATGTCTCCATTTCAGGCTGAAATGCGACGTCGGCTTTGGATGATAGTTAGCCAGCACGAACTCATCTTTGCAGTCCAGCTTGGCCTTCCAAAGACGATTCGATATGCGGAATGTGACACTGCAACTCCAAGGAATTTATACGATGAGGAGCTCGATGAGGATATGAAAGAACTTCCACCATCTAGACCAGAGACAGAATCGACACATATAATCTACCAGATTACCAAAAGTCGTATACTACGCGCATATGGGCATGTTATCGAGCATCTCCACATCGTTGAGGAGCAACCTTATGAATCTGTTATGAGGCTGGATGCTAGATTGATTGAAAGTCACACTTTGATACCACCTCAGCTGCGCCTCCTTCCGGACAATGAGATGCGAAATGAGCCACCGGGCTCACTTATGGAAAAATACGTTCTAGAGCACTTCTATCACAAGGCCATCTGCGTTTTGCATCGTAAATACTTGAATTGCTTTCTGGCTGACGATACTTATGCGTATTCAAGAAAGACCTGCATTGTGTCGGCATTAGAGTTGCTTAGACAGCAAGTGTCACTGCATTTTGAGTGTCAGCCAGGAGGCCGACTGGAAAGGATAAAGTGGTATCGCTTCTCTTTAATTAAGCACGACTTTCTACTTGCAGCTATGGTTCTATGCCTTGCTCTCTACAACGACAAGAGGCAAAGCGGAGCTAAAGAAACGGAAAAAGTGAGAGAGATCAGCCTGGATCAACGGGTTGAGATCTTTGATGCCCTCCAGCGTGGGAAGCGAATATGGGCAGAAGTCGCTTATGACTGCGTCGACTCCAAACGAGCCCTGAGTATTTTGACTATTGTTCTGGACACGTTAGGCATGAATGAAATGCAATTGGAAACTGGCAGAGCAGATCAGTTGATGGAAGATCCCAAAAAGTGTGGTTTTGTTCCGAGCACGACAGCTGAGAATTTGAAGTTTGTGGTTCCCATTCATAGTTCCGCTATGGACAGCGTGACCGAGAAACCAATGGACGACTCATGGGCTCAAATGACATACGCATCGAACACCCTTGGCAACCTCAACAGTATGACATCTCCACCTGAACTAGTGTACTACGATAACGATGCTATCCATGACAATCTCTTCTCTTCAGGAGGCATATTCAACTCATTTGAGCCGGACTTAAATGTGCCGGCAAGTCTTGACTGGGTAAGTATTCCTCACGCATGGAAGTCTTTCACCTCTCAATGGAACTATATATCCATTACTCCCACCAAGCTAACGATTCCTGATCATAGGCTGCTTGGGATCTGTACGTCAACAATAACAACCGCCTGGACCTCCCTCAAGACGATGCTTGGTCTAGCGAACCTTCCTTCCAGCTTCCCTTCCAGCTTCCTCTGGGTATGGTTCCTTACTAGTAAAGCTTTACTTGGCAAAAATCCATCACAGTGGCATTTCAACAATTGAGATTTTGGCTCAGAGCTGGAAGTTGACTTTTGAGGCTCTACTCCTAGTTGGTCAGTCAACAGAAAAACACATCGTTCATAGTAAGGTTCAAACTATGGAGTAAGGGAAGGGAGTAGTAGAAACGAGAACCGGACTCAGAATATTGTTTATCTGTGAATAAAACTAGTCCATCAGGTTGCGCATTCATGGGATACTTAAGGGGTAAAATCCCGATTATGTAATCAATGAATTCGTCCGTGCCTTGCGGCTCTGCGAATTTTTGATATGCCTCCAAATTATTTCCTACTTGTCCACGACCTGAAATCTGTTCACATCGACTCTTCTATAACCAGCGTATGCCATGAATAGCACTAATCCTTGATCAAATGGAGTGCGATTTCATTGGTTTGCCTACAACTCCTTGAAAAAGCCACTTCAATCCTTGTGTGCTCACTAAGACATCGCCAACGATATCTGCTTAGCCATGCTGCAACCTAATCCAGCTGTTTGCATTTTGTGCATGCTCAAACACAGCTCTCGAGCAATTCTGCGAAAAACCTCGCAAATATACAGCACGCCGAGAGCTATGTCGCAACTCCAGAAGCGGGCTCCTTCTCGAATGTCTCTTTCGCCACGAGCCGGTCAATCAACTCCGCAAGTAGCTCCGAGCGGCAAGCCTGTCCGAAGGCGACAGAACAGCCCATTCGGAGGGATGAATTTGAGGGAGGCGCGAATACGTGGTGTACCTGAGAGACCGTCGCTGATACAACAGAGACGGTCCGCAGGAAAAGGAGCTAAGGCCGAGATGAAGCCACGCTCCGAAGGTTTCAAAGCCCTAAAGATGCAAAGAGCTTTATCGCCGGTATCTTATAGCCATCGTTCCGCCATCAAGACACAGATAAAGGAGATAGAGTCTTTCGGTGACTTCCCATTGCTCCCGATCATACAAGATTCAATTCGACCACAAGCGCTGCCAGGCCTCGAAAATGTTACGCCAACGGCAGTGCAACGAATTGCGATACCTACTCTACTAGGTCAAGTCAAGAGATTTGCGAGGAAGAGACCGGTAAAAGAAAGAGAGGATTTCCTCATAGCTGCCGAAACTGGTTCGGGCAAAACACTGGCATACTTGCTACCCACCATTGATGCTATTAAGCGGGCAGAGGCTGCAGATGCGGAGGTTGAAGCTCATGAAAAGGCATTGCAAGAAGAGCATCGGCGTCAGAATGATTTGACCCTGGTATCGCCTCCTCTGTCGAACATGCCTCACCCAACTACCGGCCGGCCTCGAGCTATCATTCTACTTCCTACTTCCGAGCTTGTTGCTCAGGTTGGCAATTTGACGAAGTCTTTGTCACATACGGTTAAATTTCGTTCAGCTTTAATATCTTCCGCATTCAGCGGAAAAGTCATCAGGAATCGTCTCTTCTCTCCGCAAGGAATTGATATCCTAATCTCCACTCCTCATCTCCTTGCCTCCATTGCCGACTCCGATCCCAATATCCTGTCCCGCGTCACTCATCTAGTCATTGATGAGGCGGATTCTCTTCTTGACCGCGGCTTCTCCCCCTTGACATCCGCCATCATCGACCGCGCCACTCCCTCACTCCAGCAGATGGTGCTTTGCTCTGCTACTATCCCTCGAAGTCTCGATAGCTTTCTTCGCAAGCGCTTCCCTGATATTCGGCGTCTTGTAACACCTAATCTCCACGCCATTCCCAGGCGTGTTCAGTTAGGTGTTGTAGACGTCGAGAAAGACCCCTATCGTGGAAACAAGAATCTTGCGTGTGCAGATACTATTTGGTCTATTGGTAAAGCCGCGGCTGAGCATGAGGGTCCCGACAAATCTATTATGGATGTCAAGCGCATCCTTGTCTTTGTCAATGAACGTGAAAAGGCACAAGAAGTAGCCGACTATCTTGCTACCAAGGGCATAGATGCCATCGCTCTCAGCAGAGATACGCCAGAGCATCGGCAGTCTCAGATATTAGCCGATTTTACAACAGCCAGCATCCTCACGACGCCGAGAACAGAACATCCAGGGTCGCTGGCTGATAATCAACCGAATTATGTACCAATAGGAAAGACTGCTCCACCCGTTAAGCGGTCGTTGCCAAACACAAAGGTGTTGGTGACAACGGATTTGGGCTCTCGTGGTATTGACACGCTCGCTGTTCGTCATGTGATTCTGTATGATGTGCCGCATTCAACGATAGACTTCATCCATCGGTTGGGAAGAACAGGGAGGATGGGAAGGCGTGGTAGGGGCATTGTATTAGTAGGAAAGAATGATAGAAGGGATGTGGTGAGGGAGGTGAAGGAGGGCATGTTTAAGGGACAGGCGCTTATTTAGACGGCATGTGTAATAGATGGGCCATATGAATGGTTGGAAATGCATAATATGTATACTAAATGATAAAAACCTGTTGTCTAAGGCCGCTTAGACAGACTTTGAATTAGGAAGTCAAATCTCCTTCCACAATCCCTTAAGTTTAGTCCTCACTTGGAACTCTGATCTGATAATCATAACTTATTAGTTACACCAGTATTCAGCATGAGTGTTACCTATAGCAGATGGGATCGGAGTTTAGCTGTTCTGTGCGCTTGTTTTTCCACATCTGAGACATGCAATTATACTGGCTCAGGTGCATCTTGGATTTCAAAAGCATATCCTCACTCCTATTAATTACGGATGAAGTCTGACAGCACATATTTACCCTGGTTGTCTCAGTCTTCTAATATCAAACCAGAGATTCCAATTGCCTAAAGAAATGTCGCAGACAAGTGCTATTCACATGGGTGAAGCGGTGGAGAAGATGCATTTGAGAAAGAGCAAGATGGAATTCACAGGCACACTGGCCCAGCAGCCTGCACATCCAAGCGGAGAAGCAAATGAACCTTCTCGCTTCGTCCCCCTCACCCTCCTCATCTTCCTCCTCCCCTTTGGCCTCCTCTCAATGCACATACTCAAGCACCGGAACGGGTACTACGCCTCCACGGTGCACTTACGTGACTACGGTCCGCACCTGCTGCCCGGCACTCAAGAACCTTTAGTGCGCAAATACACCGGAAATGGCTTTCTGGACTACTTGTTGACGGTGCTGGTTTGTTTTTTTGCTAATACAGTTGATGGGAGTGAGCTGGAGTTGAGTGCTTTTTGTACGGTGTTTGCGGCGAATATGGGGCCGTGCTTGGTCTTGGTGTACGTGGAGAGTTTAAGGGGAGAGAGTTGGGGGTGGACTTGGTTGTGAGTGGTTCTTTTTCCTTTGTGTACTTTCTTTTTATAGAGACTTTATTTGAGTTGACATTAGTCTGGATGTTCACTGGAATCTATCTAAGATGCAACGTACTTTTCATGAAGTCATGTCCTATTTCGGTCCATGTTGTATACAGAGGTCTAGAGCGATACTGACCATACAGTGCTTGCTTATGGTGCCTTTCTATGCAAACTCTTAGCTTCGGGCTCACAATGCCCACATACTGCATCATCTCACTCCTCACCGGGCCGAGACTCTTCAACTCGCTATCACCACAGTCTCAAATTAAATCCAGCTCTATACGGGCCCTTCGCGTTCTTCCATGGTCAATGACTCTCGGCTACATCATCCCAACGATCCTGATGTCCAGTCGGAGCTTCTCCAGCACAGTACATCAATATCTTTTAGCATTCTGGCAGCCGTTCCCCCTGTGGGTCGCCTTATTTCAAATCATCTTCAGCATGGGCACTTCTGGTTCCTTATTGTCAAGTCATCAAACCGAAGTGAACACTCTCGGTAGTCCTGAGACATTACTACCCCGTCCTCTACTTTGGTTAGGCGCAAAGTCTCTTTCCCTCCAATATCAGCCACCCGTAAAAACAAATATCAGTCGAATTTCTACTCTACGTGCCTTGGCCTACGTCACAAATTTCGCCTCCTATTGTGCGGCATTCTTACATTGGATCATTTATCCTCATATGTCTAATTCCGAAGTTCGTTCCTGGCTTAGCCACGTTCTTGGGGATTCCCGATATCAACATGTTAAAAGCATTTATGCCCGCCAATCAATTCTCACCTGTACAGATAACAGCCATGCCTCAAGGGGTGCTAGCATTCCTATAATATGACTTCTATATTGGGATCTTTGCTCCTCTGATATGGACGGCCTTTCGGCATCAAGAGCTCGATGATCTGAAGTCAAGTGAAGGTGCTAAGGCTCCTCCACGGTGGATCAATATTTTGACTTTGTTAACCAATGTGATCTTGATAGGGCCTGGCGCGACGTTGATTGGCTATGCATATCTTCGGGAGGCTGAAACTGAATTAAGGGCAATGCGAAAGCTGGGGTCAATAGCTGAAAAAGAATAGAGAGCAAAGTCCTCCGATCTTTGATGCCCTGTGGTTCATGAGCGACGATATTAGCAGAGGCTCAGCTGTCTCATCTTTTGCGTAGTTGCTTCTGTACCATGTGCATGATTTTACCCCACGTCAGGGTGATGCGACTGCCACGGGATAATATCACGGGTATATGGACCCCATGGCAAACTGCATCGCCATAATTCGCTGAGGGCCGGTGTCGGGACCGAGCGATTGCATGCACAGTACCAGCATTGTCACTATTTTGTCTGCATGACAACACCAGCTGCAGCTACTCGGCGATATGAGATGATAGGCAGCTCCAACATGTACTTGGAATATTTGGAATACCCCAAATTTGGTGATGTTGACATGCTGAAATTTGCTCCTCCTTTAATCTCGCCATTCTCGTAAAGAACACAGCCACGTGGTAATTAGGGTGTCTGCTAGCGCCAGTACCGCTGTGTCGGATTCGGTGGCCTACGTCAAAGCTCAAAGCCTGAAAGTATCTAGGTACCAACCTTAATAACAGTCACTTTGCTTCGGTTGGTTCTCGACATTGCATCCGCATCTCCACGTCAGATATGCAGCCTTGTTGACTGTGTATCATCCTGAACCGCCCTATCCTCTTAGGCCCACGAGATGGACGAGGCAAGCAGGCTGATAGCAGAGCTTCAGCAGAAGCTGGCCCAACTCGACCACAAGATCTGGCTGTATCGGCAAGACATGGCTTCCGAATTCAAGAAGTACGCTGAAGACCTTCTGCGCGACGTCCCAGGCGATGTTTCTGATACGGTCAACAAAGCTATTGCCGAGTCACTGAAGAGCTATCCGTCGCTCGAGGTGGCCAGTCAGGACGCAGACCCATCAGGCGGGGCGGTGGACAAAGATCCTATGGAGAATTGCGCCGATGATAGCTTGAATACAGAATCGAAGGCCGTTCCAATACCTGTGCTGCCTGATAAGGGACCTGAATCTCCTTCAGATGGTCCGCGGAATGCACATGAACGCGAGCAAGAGTTTCAAGGCTTATTCACGCCGAGCTACCTCCCTTTACTCGACAGCACGGATCGAAACGAGCGGAGATCGGCGAGCGAGAGCAAGGCAATCAGCATTCTCGCCCGAGAAAATGCTACAGAATCTACAAGCCCTATGTCGTCCTCATTCCCTCCGTCTTCGTCATTACCATTGCGAAGGCCGCCGACTCCGCCGCGGAGACGGAACACCGATGAAGCGTCGATGAACTCGAACTCCGATCAAAGTGACACTCCTATACGACGGAGTGCGCTCCGTCGAATCTCAAATTCTACGAAGCCTCAAAGTCCACGACATGTCCGATTCGAATTCGCTGGCGAAGAATTTCCCACTACGTCGTCTCCTAAATTCGAGTCACCTGCGCTAGAGCACGCCGAAAAAGTTCCCATAATTCTAGGCAATGGAGAAGATACGGATTACGGAACCGCGTTGCTACAGGAGGAGGAAGTCCCAGATTCTCCACCCCGCAAGAGGGTCTCGTCCTCTGAAGCGCTTCGAGCTCTCTCACGCGGACCGATTGAGGATGATGGCACACAATGGACTGAAGTTAAAGCGCCACCAGACGGGTCAGCATCGGTTCCTAAGGTAGAAGGAGAGAGCGATGACTCAGAGGACGAAGATGCCTTGAGTATGCGACCTATGACTGTTCGGGAGGCGGCTGGGCGCTCAAATGGGCACAGAAAACGAAGCCCTAGCCCCAAAACTACTATCACAGTTGATAGCCCTCAAGATTCAACAATGGGCTACTCTCAACCTACCAAGGATATTGAGATGAAAAGAGACGACGATATCAAACTTGATATTGCAGAGGATGAAGGCGCCTTAGCAGATCTTGCACCTCTTCAACCTATGAAAGCACACACACCCGTAACTACAATTTCAGCAGCTGAGTTACAAAACAAATATGCCAATAAATCAAAAACCGTAGCCACAAAACCCTCCGGCATGCCATGGTTTGTTCTCGCTGACGGGACCGACCTCAACGACCTCCCCGAATCAAAAGCCAAGCTTGAAGTCAAAGACGACGATGATGACGACGAGCTTTTCGCTTTCGACGAGAATAAGGACCGCCCTTTAAAGTTGCCAGATCCGGAATCAGACTCTGACCCCGACTCCCCCGCTTCAGACGCTGCGGAAGAACCCCTTGAGAGTATCAGCAAATACGCCACCTCCCCCGCTCGCGGCATCCTCAAACCCGGCACCCCGAACCCAAGCACGACCACGAGCACGAGCACCACAACTACCACAGCAGCGCCCTCAATATCCCACCGCTCCTCCTACCACCCCTTTCAAACGCCCATTGTTAGCGAAGCCATCCACGCGCAAGCCGCATCTTTAGGACACATACAGTCTTTCGTGGGCAGTATCAAAGATGGACTAGATGAGGATGCGCTGCAGAGTTTTAGACTCAGTGTTAGTGGCGGGCCGGGGAGTCTTAGGGGCGGGGTGCCGAGGAGCTTGAGCGAGAGGATGGCTTTTGATGATGCCATGGAGGCGCAGAGGGAGGCGGCGAGGAAGCGCTAGATTAGGCCGTGATATCTGAGCGCGAGGGAGGGGACCTCTGAGGCGTGGA
>Ga0335072_10017549_pt1 | contig 10121 bp, 8 predicted proteins | sample Lox_Sample_21_FD_206725 | JGI IMG/M metagenome (GOLD analysis project Ga0335072, IMG submission 206725) | Soil microbial communities from Loxahatchee National Wildlife Refuge, Florida, United States - Lox_Sample_2.1 | ecosystem: Environmental > Terrestrial > Soil > Wetlands | place: USA: Florida...
ATCTTCGTCAATCCCATGCAGTTCGGGCCCAACGAGGATTTCGCCCATTACCCGCGCACGCCGACGCAGGATGCCCACATGCTGGCGGACGCCGGGTGCGACCTTATGTTCATGCCCGATGTCGCCGAGATATACCCCAACGGCTCGGCGAGGGCGACCCGCGTGGACGTCCCCGGCCTCTCGAGCATCCTCGACGGCGAATTCCGCCCCGGCCACTTCGAGGGCGTCGCGACCATAGTCGCGAAACTCTTCCACATAGTGGACCCCGACATCGCCGTCTTCGGCGAAAAAGACTTCCAACAGCTCACCATCATCCGCCGGATGGTGGCCGACCTCTGCATGCCCGTCACCATCATCGCGGCCCCCACCGTACGTGAGCCCGACGGCCTCGCCATGAGCTCCCGCAACCAATACCTCACTGACGAGGAACGCCGCACAGCGCCCGTCATCCACCAACTGCTGCTCGCCGCAGTAGAGCGCCTGCGTGCCGGCGGCCGCGATTTCGCCGCGATCGAGCGCACCGGCCTCGAAGCCCTCGAGCGCGCGGGCCTCCGGCCCGATTATTTTGCCGTCCGGCGAGCGGACGATCTCAGCAGTCCCGAAACCAACACCCGGCACTTCGTGGTATTGGTCGCCGCGCGCCTGGGCCGTGCGCGCCTGATAGACAACCTTCAGCTGCAGGTTTGACCGAAGAGGAGGCCGACAGCACGACCGTAGTGCCTCCCCAACGCCCACTCAATGTGCTCCCGCACCATCTCCGACGCACCCTCCCGCCGCCGCTCCAACGCCTGGATCATCGCCTGCGAAGAAGGCGCATTCCCCAGCGCCACCGCGATATTCCGCGACCACTTCTCATACCCGATGCGATAAATAGCCGACCCCCGCATCCGCTCCTCGAACTGCGCCTGCGTCCACCCGAAAAGCTCCGTCAGCCGCGCCGCATCCAGTCCATGCCGGACCTTGAAGTCCGGATGTGACGCCGCATGCGCGAACTTGTTCCACGGGCAGACGAGCTGGCAATCGTCGCAGCCATAGATGCGGTTGCCGATCGCCGGCCGCAGCTCCACCGGAATGGCACTGTGATGCTCGATCGTGAGATACGCGATGCAGCGGCGCGCATCCAGTCGATACGGCGCCAGGATGGCTGCCGTCGGGCAGGCCGTGATGCAGGCGTCGCAGGTGCCGCAGTGCGCGCTCGCCGGCTCGTCCTCCGGCAGCGGCAGATCGGTCAGGATCTCCCCGAGGAAGAACCACGAGCCCGCCTCGCGTGAGATCAGGTTGGTGTGCTTGCCGATCCAACCGAGCCCCGCGTTGCGGGCGAGCGCCTTCTCCAGCACCGGCGCGCTGTCGACGCAGACACGGTAGCCGAAGGGGCCGAAGTCCTGCGCCAGCTCCCGGGCGAGGCGAGCCAGCGCTGCGCGCAGCACCTTGTGATAGTCGCGCCCGAGCGCGTAGCGGGAGATGTACCCGCTCTCGGCGTCGGCCAGCGCGGCCTCGGCATCCCGGGCATCGGCAGGCCAGTAATCCATCCGGGCGCTGACCACGCGGACCGTGCCCGGCGCGAGCTCCTGCGGGCGGCTGCGCAGGGTGCCGTGCCGGCGCATGTAGTCCATTTCCCCATGAAAGCCCGCATCCAGCCAGCGCAGCAGGTGTTGCTCGTCCTCCGGGATCTCGATACGGGCGACGCCTATGCGGTCGAAGCCGGCCTCCCGGGCGCGTGCCGCGAGCTGGCGCTTGGCCGCGGCCGGGTCGAGATGTGGCGGTTGGGTCATAGGTCATCACTCCGAGCAGGCACAGGGATGTGTGCCCCGCCGCCTCAGGTGGCGCTGGGCCGGCCAGGAGCCCGGATCCAGCGCCTGATACAAGTATAATGAGGCATGGCGCTGCCGGTCTGTCTCTACTCCACGGCTCAGGTGCGTGCGCTCGATGCCTACGCCATCGAGAAGCTCCACATCCCGGGCTACACGCTCATGAAGCGCGCCGGCGAGGCTGCGCTCAGATTTCTGCGCACGCGCTTCCCGGTCGCCCATCGCATCGTCGTGGTCTGCGGCGCCGGCAACAACGGCGGCGATGGCTACGTGCTCGCCCGTTTCGCGCAGGCGGTCGGGCTGACGGTCACTACTCTTGCCGTGACCGCGCCCGATCTGCTTCGCGGTGATGCCCGCCAGGCTTACGAGGACCTGCGCGCGAGCGGCGGCAATGTCCGGCCCTACGCAGCAGGGCTTCTCGCGGAGGGAGAAGTCATCGTCGATGCCCTGCTGGGCACGGGGCTTCGCGGAGCCGCGCGCGAAGAGATCGCGCGCGTCATCCGCGACATCAACGGCGCCGGGCGCCCAGTGCTCGCCGTGGATGTGCCGTCCGGTCTCGACAGTGACACCGGCGTCCCGCTGGGCGAAACGGTGCGTGCGGACTGCACGGTGACCTTCGTCGGGTTGAAAACGGGTCTTTTCATCGGCGACGGGCCGGAATTCACCGGCACCGTGTTCTTCGACGACCTCGAGATCGTGCCGAGCGAGACGGGCGCGCCGTCGCCGCGCACCGAGCGCATCCTCGAGTCGGCCATTCAACAGGCACTGCCGCGGCGGCCGCGCTCATCGCACAAAGGCGATTTCGGTCGGGTGTTGATCGTGGGCGGCGGCTTGGGTATGCCGGGCGCTGTCCGCCTCGCCGGCGAGGCCTGCCTGCGCGTCGGCGCGGGCCTGGTGACGGTGGCTGTCGCGCCGGAGAACATGGCGGCGATCTCGGCCGGGCGGCCGGAGCTCATCTGTCTGCCGCTCACGGACGCAGAGGCTCTGAGAGAGGCCGCCGAGAAGGCCGACGTCATTGCGATCGGTCCCGGCCTCGGCCGCACGCCCTGGGCGCACGCGGCGCTCGATGCGGTACTGCGCTCCGGTAAGCCGCTCGTGGTCGATGCGGATGCCCTCAACATCATCGCGGAATCCGGCGGGCCGGCGCGCGAGGATTGGATCCTGACCCCTCATCCCGGCGAGGCGGGACGCCTGCTCGGCAAGGAGACCAGTGAGATCCAACGGGATCGGCTTTCGGCTCTCGAGCATCTGGTCGCGCGTTATCACGGGACCGTGGTGCTCAAAGGCGCGGGCACGCTCGTCGGCGCTCCGGGCCGCATACCGGCGCTGTGCGAGCGGGGCAATCCCGGCATGGCGACGGCAGGGATGGGCGATGTGCTGACCGGGACCGTCGCCGGGATTCTGGCGCAGTGCCGGGATGCCTGGCTCGCCGCCAGAGTGGGAGTGCTGGTACACGCGATGGCAGGTGACAACGCGGCTCGCACGGGCGAGCGGGGGCTCCTCGCCAGCGACGTCGCGCGGGAGCTGCGCACCTGCGTCAATCTCTGAAGACGCCGGAAGAGACCGAGGCGCTCGGCGCGACGCTCGCCGCTTCGCGGCCCACCGGTCTCCACCAGCCGGTCATCCTCTATCTGACAGGCGATCTCGGCGCGGGCAAAACCACCCTGGTGCGGGGATTCGCCCAGGCCTGCGCCATCACGGTCCCGGTGCGCAGTCCGACGTACACCCTGGTGAACGTGCATGAGGCGGCCGGGCTCACGCTGCTGCACCTCGATCTCTACCGGCTGCGCGATCCCGGGGAGCTGGAGCACCTGGGGCTGCGCGAGTGGGCGCGGCCGGGCTGTCTCTGGCTCATCGAGTGGCCGGAGCGGGGAGGGGACCGGCTGCCGCCCGCCGATCTGACGGTCAGCCTGGCCGCGGGGGCGGATGCGCATCGCGCGGACATCCTCGCGGGCAGCGCCGCCGGCACCGCCTGGCTGGAGCGCATCCGGGGGAGTTGAAACTTTGCCGCGCGGCTCGTAGATTACGAGTCAAGTAGCGCCGCAAAGTACATGATAAAAAAGGTCTTTCAGATCGGGGTAATCGCCCTCCTCAGCGCCGGCTCGGCGCTGGTGCCGGCCGCGGCGGTCCGGGCGGCGGGCGCGCGCCTCAGCGCCGTGCAACTCGCCACCTCGGAGGCTGGCACGCGCGTGACCCTCGATCTCTCGCGTGTCACCGGCCAGAAGTTCTTCACACTCGATCATCCCTACCGCGCCGTCATCGATCTGCCGCGGACCCGCGTCCGGCCCGGCCTGAGACTTCCCGCTGCGCGCGGGCTCGTTGCCGGCATTCGGGTGGGTCCCCGTCCCCACGGCGCGCTGCGCCTGGTCCTCGTGCTGAATGGCGCCGCCCGCGTCCACGCGGATTGGACTTACTCGCGGGCGCGCGGACCGCAGCTCATTCTCACGCTCGGCAACGCGCCGGCAATGGCCGCGAGGGCTGCGGTGCCCGACGCTATTGCAACAGCGCCAACACCGATCCACGCGCCGCACGCGCCCGTGGATAGCGGACGTGACATCGTCGTGGCGGTCGATCCCGGCCATGGCGGCCAGGACCCCGGCACCATCGGTCCCGGCGGCACCGAAGAAAAGAACGTGACGCTCGCGATCGCGCGCTCGCTGGCGCTGCAGATCAACGAGCAGCGCGGCATGCGGGCCATCCTGACACGCGACAGCGACATCTTCATTCCGCTGCGCGAGCGCATGGTGATCGCGCGCCGCGAGAAGGCCGATCTCTTCGTCTCCATCCACGCCGACTGCGTGGCCAACCGGCAGATCGCCGGCGCCTCGGTGTACATCCTTTCCGTTCGCGGCGCCTCCAGCGAGGCGGCGCGTTGGCTGGCGGAGCGCGAGAACGACGCCGATCTCAAGGGCGGCGTGCAGCTCGAGGACAAATCGAGCACGCTGGCCTCCGTCCTCCTCAATCTCTCCCAATCGGCCACCATCAGTGAGAGCATGACCGCCGCCCAGCAGGTGCTCGCCTCGCTCGACCGCGCCGTTCCGGTGCGCAAGCTCGAGGTGCAGCAGGCCGCCTTCGTGGTGCTGAAGTCGCCCGACATCCCCTCGATGCTGGTCGAGACCGATTACCTGTCCGATCCCGCCGAGGAGCGCAAGCTGCGCGATCCCAGGCGCCAGTCGAAGATCGCCGCCGCGATCTTCCAGGGCATCCGCGGCTACTTCCGCCAGCATCCGCCGCCCGGCACGCTCTTCGCCGAAGCGCCGAAGTCGCTCGACGGCCTCGTCGCCGGCAATTGAGCCCTATAGACTTGTGCGGATGCCTGCCATCCGCATCCTCCCGAACGAGCTAATCGACCAGATCGCCGCCGGCGAGGTCATCGAGCGCCCCGCCTCGGTCATCAAAGAGCTGGTCGAGAACAGCCTCGATGCCGGCGCACACCGCATCGAGGTCGACGTCGAACGCGGCGGCGTAGGCCTCATGCGGGTGCGTGACGACGGCTGCGGCATCTCCGCCGACGAGCTCCCGATCGCCATCTGCCGCCACGCCACCAGCAAAATCGCCGCGCTCGATGACCTCGCCGCCATCACCACGCTCGGCTTTCGCGGCGAGGCGCTGCCCTCCATCGGCTCCGTATCGCGACTACGGGTCATCTCGCATCCAACAGACACGGATCGCGCCGCGCAGATCGGCGTCGACGGCGGCACGGTAACCTCGGTCCGGCCCGCGGCGCACCCGCCCGGCACCACAGTCGAGGTGCGCGACCTTTTCTTCAACATTCCGGCACGGCGCAAATTCGTGCGCAGCCCGCCGACTGAGACGGGGCACATCGCGCGCCTGCTCGAGCGCCTCGCGCTGTCCCGTCCGGATGTCTCGTTCCGTCTTCGAAGCGGCGAGCGTGTTCTTCTGGATGCGCCTGCGGCGATGCGCGAGCCGGCGGGCGAGGAGCGCTTGGCGCAGGTGCTGGGAAAGGAGCTCATCCCGAGCCTGATTCCGCTCGACCACGCCTCCGGTTCCGTCCAGCTCGCGGGTTGGATCGGCCTGCCGACGTGCGCGCGTGCTCAGCCCGATCAGCAGTTCTGGTTCGTCAACGGCAGGAGCGTGCGCGACAAGCTGCTCGCCAGCGCGGCGAGGCTGGGTTACCGCGACGTGCTCTACCACGGCCGCCATCCGGCCTACGTGCTCCATCTGTCGCTCGATCCGCAGCTGGTCGATGTCAACGCGCATCCGGCCAAGCTCGAAGTGCGCTTTCGCGACGGCCATCAGATTCACGAGTTCATCTTCCGCGCCATCGAGCGCGCGCTGGCCGGCACGCGGCCGGAGGCGGGAGCAACGCCGGCTGCAAGCGCGCAGGCCGTGTTGCCGGCCGTGGCAGAACGCGGCGGCGGTTCCGCTCAGACTGGGTCGGGCGCGGAGCAGGCGCGGTGGGATCCGGGCCGTGTTTCCCGCGTACTGCCGCTGTACATGCCGCGGATCCACGAGACTTCCCGCGATCCTTGGATGTTGGCACAGGCCGTCAGCGAGCCTGTGCCCGCCGCGACGCGCTTCGGCGGAGAGACCGGCGAGCCGAGCGCCAGCATCCTGGAGCGCAGCGCTCGCGCCGATGACACCGCAGGCTATCCGCCGCTCGGTGTCGCGCTGGCTCAGCTCCATGGCATCTACATCCTGGCGCAGAGCCACGAAGGCCTCATCCTGGTCGACATGCACGCCGCGCACGAGCGCGTGCTCTACGAGAAGCTCAAGGCCGATCGCGGCGCCGGGCCGCCGGCATCGCAGCTCCTGCTCGAGCCGCTCGTGGTCACAGTCAAGCCGCACGAGCTCGATGCCGTGCTCGAGGACCCCGGATCGTGGGAGCGGGCGGGGTTCGAGATCGATGCGGTCGGCCCGACCTCGCTCGCGTTGCGGCGGATCCCGGCGCTGCTCGCCAACGCGCGCGTCACCGATATCGTCAAGTCGGTCATCGAGGACCTGGCGCGCGAGGATGGCCTGCACCATCTCGATGCGGCCGCGGACCGATTCCTGGGGACGCTTGCCTGCCGCACCGCGATCCATGCCCGCCGCCGCCTCACCCTGCCTGAGATGGATGCGCTGCTGCGCCAGATGGAAGGCACCGATCGCGCCAATCAGTGCAACCATGGCCGGCCCACCTGGACGCGCCTCACCCTGGGCGAGCTCGATCAGCTCTTCCTGCGGGGGCGCTGATGTCCGCACCGGCGCGCGCCGGGTCGGCTGCCTCGGCGCCGCTTCCGGTCTACCTGCTCACCGGGCCGACCGGTACCGGCAAGAGTGACTGGGCGATCCGTCTGGCCAAGGCCGCCCCGGTCGAGATCGTGAGCGTCGATTCCGCGCTGGTCTATCGGGGGCTCGACATCGGCACCGCCAAGCCCTCCCGCGAGCTGCGGGCGCGGCTGCCGCATCATCTCATCGATATCTGCGACCCGACGGAGAGCTACTCCGCCGGACGGTTCGTGACCGATGCAATGGCCGTGATCGCCGCCGTGCATGCACGCGGCCGCGTGCCTCTGCTGGTAGGCGGCACCATGCTTTATCTGCGCGCGCTGCTCAAAGGTTTGGCGCCGCTGCCACAGGCGTCCGTGGTGCTGCGGCGCGAGATCGACGAGCGCGCCGCGCGCGACGGTTGGCCGGCGCTGCACGCTGAGCTCGAGCGGCTGGATCCCGAGGCCGCCGCGCGTATCAACCCCAACGACAGCCAGAGAATTCAACGGGCTCTGGAGGTTTGCCTCGCGACCGGCCGGCGCCTGTCGGAGCTGCAGCGCGCAACCGTGAGCCCGCTCGCAGGCGTGCCGCTCAAAGCCTGGGCGCTGGCGCCCCGCGACCGCCCGGTGTTGCATCAGCGCCTCGCCCGCCGCTTTCACGCGATGATGGCCGCCGGCTTTCTGGATGAGGTGCGCGCGCTGCGCCGCAGGGGCGACCTCACTGCGCGCCATTCCTCGATGCGCGCGGTCGGCTATCGCCAGCTCTGGGCGCATCTCGAGGGGGAGTACGGCCTCGCCGAAGCGGTCGCGCAAGGCATTGCCGCGACGCGCCAGCTCGCCAAGCGCCAGCTCACCTGGATGCGGGCGGAGACCGCCCCGCAGTGGCTCGATCCGGAGCACGACGAGCTGTCGTGGAATCGCGACGTGCGCGACGAGTTGTTACAGCTTGGTCTTTGATTCGGCCTCCATGTTAAGATTGCATCCGTCGGTCCCTGCCGCAGGCGAGGTACATACCTTGCTGCGGTCGGCAGGGATGTTCGCTTGCCGCTTGCGATTTCAATCTCTGTCTCACGAACAATTAGAAGCTGTGAAAACAAGGAGAACCCGATGGCCAAAGGCCAATCGCTCCAAGATCCTTTCCTGAACGCGTTACGCAAGGAACGGGTGCCCGTATCCATCTACCTCGTCAACGGCATCAAGTTGCAGGGTCAGATCGATTCGTTCGACCAATTCGTGGTGCTGTTGAAGAACAGCGTCAGCCAGATGGTCTACAAGCACGCCATCTCCACTGTCGTACCGGCGCGCAACGTGCGCCTCACGGCGGAGGAGGGCGCTGCGCCAGCGGAGTCTGCCGCCGAGTGATGCGTCGCCGCACGGAGGTGCCGAGTGTTCGAGCGCCCGCGTTCCGGTGAGCGCGCGCTCCTGGTGCGCATCGGTCTCGGCGCCCAGGTCGATCCGGAAGATCTCGAGGAGTTCACCCAGCTCGCGGTCTCGGCCGGCGCGCAGCCCGTCGCCACGGTGACCGGGCGGCGCCAGCGGCCCGATCCGCGGTTCTTCGTGGGCAGCGGCAAGGCGGAGGAGCTGAAGCAGGCGGCCGAGGCCGGCGAGGCGGACGTGATCCTGGTGGATCACGCGCTCTCCCCCAGCCAGGAGCGCAACCTCGAGACGCTCACTGGAAAGAGGGTGCTCGATCGCAACGGACTGATACTCGACATCTTCGCCCAGCGGGCGCGCAGCTTCGAGGGCAAGCTCGAAGTCGAGCTGGCGCAGCTCAAGCACATCGGCAGCCGGCTGGTGCGGGGCTGGAGCCACCTCGAGCGGCAGAAGGGCGGTATCGGCATGCGTGGGCCCGGCGAGACGCAGCTCGAGACCGACCGGCGCCTGATCGCGCAGCGGGTGCGCGTGCTCACGCGGCGCCTGGAGAAGATCAAACAGCAACGCGAGACCGGACGGCAGATGCGCGCCGAGATTCCGGTGCCCTCGCTCGCGCTGGTCGGCTACACCAACGCCGGCAAGTCGACGCTGTTTCGCGCATTGACCGGCGCCGACGCCTACGTCGCCAACCAACTCTTCGCGACGCTCGATCCAACCGTGCGCCGGATCACTCTGCCGGGCGGAACGCCGGTCGTCGCCGCCGACACCGTCGGCTTCATCCGCGAGCTGCCGCATGAGCTGGTGGCGGCGTTCCAATCCACTCTGACGGAAGCGCGCGAGGCGACGCTGCTGCTGCACGTCATCGACGCCAGCGATCCGCGGCGGGATGAGCACATCGCGCAGGTGAACGAAGTCCTGGCGGAGATCGGCGCCGACTCGATTCCACAGATCATCGTCTACAACAAGATCGATCGGCTGCAGCGCCCGGCGGCCGTCGAGCGCGACGAGGCCGGCATGCCGTCCGCCGTGTGGATCTCGGCCGAAAAGCGGCTCGGCCTCGACCTGCTGGCGGGCGCCATCGCCGAGCGGCTGTCGCGCTTCGCCCGCCGCGCGCGGGTGCGCCTGCCCGCGGGCGCCGGCGCCTTGCGCTCCCGGCTTTATGCGGCCAAGGCCGTCCGCGAAGAGCGCACGGCGGACGATGGCTCCATTGAGCTCGCAGTGGAGCTCCCCGACGTCGAGATCCGCGCCCTGGCGCGCACCGACGGCGTGCAGATCCTCGAGGCCCGCAGCCCGATATTTCTTGTGCCTCCCGCGACGGCTACCTAGAATCCCGCACGGCATGAAATCAGGCGCCTTTCAACAGCAAGTCCTTGAGCGGGATCGAATACGGACCATGGGCTGGCTGCCCACGGCGCCGCAGGCGACTTTGGGCCAATAGACAATGGGTAAATTCGTAGTCGTCATCGGCACCCAGTGGGGCGATGAGGGCAAGGGCAAGGTCGTCGATCTTCTGACGGAGCGTGCCTCTGCCGTGGCCCGCTTCCAAGGCGGACACAACGCCGGGCACACGCTGGTCATCGGCGGCCGCAAGACCATCCTCTCCCTGATTCCCTCCGGGATCCTCCGCGAGGACGTCCGTTGTTTCATCGGCAACGGCGTGGTGCTGTCGCTGCAGGCGCTGCTGGCGGAGAGCCGCACGCTGATGGAACAGGGCGTGCCGGTGTTCGAG
>Ga0335072_10017550_pt1 | contig 10120 bp, 6 predicted proteins | sample Lox_Sample_21_FD_206725 | JGI IMG/M metagenome (GOLD analysis project Ga0335072, IMG submission 206725) | Soil microbial communities from Loxahatchee National Wildlife Refuge, Florida, United States - Lox_Sample_2.1 | ecosystem: Environmental > Terrestrial > Soil > Wetlands | place: USA: Florida...
TCGCGTCGCCGGACGATACGATGGAAGCAGCAATGCAATCCGCCGCAGCTCCCTCCTCTTCCCCCGGCCGGCTTGCGGTTCTGGCGGCCTTCGGCAGTGTGTACCTGTGCTGGGGCGCGACCTACACGGCTATGAGCATCGGTGTGCGGTTGCTGCCGGCCCCCATTTTGGCGGGCACCCGGATGATGATCGGCGCAGCCATTATGCTGAGCTTCTGCGCGCTTACCGGCAAGCAGCTCTTCTATTCGCGCCGCACCATGGCGCGCCTGGCGCTGGTTGGCGCCATGATGCTCTTCTGCGGCAACCTGGGGCTGGTCTGGAGCGAGCAGTACCTGGCCAGCGGTCTGGCGGCGCTCATCGCCGCGGTCATCCCGCTGTACGTCGCTGTCATCGAATCGCTGCTGCCCGGCGGCGAGCGGTTGCGCCTGCGCGGCCTCGCAGGCCTGGGTCTGGGAATGCTCGCGCTCGCAGCGCTGCTGTGGCCGAGCTTCCACGCGGCGCTGGGCGAAACCCGCCGCGTTGGGCGCCCCATGCAGATTGTGGCCGCGGCTGCGATTCTTCTGGGCGCGCTCAGCTGGGCGGCCGGATCGGTCCTCTTCCGCCGCATGCGACTGCCCGTCCATCCCCTGGTCGCCGCCGGATGGGAGATGCTCGCGGCCGGCCTGTGCCATCTGCTGCTCGCAACCGTGCTCTGGCAGTGGCCGCGCGCGGTCTGGACCACGCGTAGTGTGGGCGCCGTCAGCTACCTGGTGCTCTTCGGATCGCTCCTGGGTTTTTCCTGCTACATCTGGCTCATCCACCACGTGCCGGTCGCCAAAGTAGCAACGTATGCTTATGTCAATCCGGTGGTCGCCGTCATTCTCGGCGCACTGGTGCTGCGCGAGCATCTGTTGCCGACCGAATACGTCGGAATGGTTGCCGTGCTCGGCGCGGTCGCGCTGGTCACCTCATCGCAGATGAAGAGCGGTCGCCCCGCAGCCGAGATTGAAGTGGCGCCAGTGGAGAAGGAAGCGTAATGGCGCCCCTACGCGTTATACGTCGTCGACGATACCCGGCCGCCGCGCCCCGTCCAGTTGGTATGGAAGAACTTTCCGCGCGGCTGGTCCACCCGCTCGTAGGTGTGTGCACCGAAGAAATCTCGCTGCGCCTGCAGCAGATTCGCCGGCAGCCGTTCCGTCCGGTAGCCGTCGTAGAACGCCAGTGCCGTCGAGAAAGCCGGAGCCGGCACGCCCAGCGCGATGGCCTTCACCACCGCCTTGCGCCACGACGCCTGATACTCGTTCAGCACGCCCGCAAAAAAGCTGTCGAAGAGCAAACTGTGCAGATCCGGCTGTTTGTCATACGCCTCCTTGATCTTCCCCAGGAAGCGGCTGCGGATAATGCACCCTCCGCGCCACATCAGTGCAATGCCGCCCATGTTGACGCGCCAGCCAAACTCCTTCGCCGCCTCGCGCAGCAGCATGTATCCCTGCGCGTAGCTGATGATCTTCGAGCAATACAGCGCCCGCCGCACGTTTTCGATGAAATCCGCCCGGTCCGCCGTTGCTGCCTGTCCGGTCGGGCCGTGCAGCACCTTCGATGCCGCGACGCGCTCCTCTTTGATCGCCGAGAGGCAGCGCGCGAAGACCGATTCTCCGATCAGCGTCACCGGCATGCCCAGGTCGAGCGCGCTCACCACCGTCCACTTGCCCGTCCCTTTTTGCCCCGCCGTGTCCAGAATCTTGTCCACCAGCGGCTGCCCATCCTCATCCTTCTTTGCGAAGATCAGCGACGAGATCTCGATCAGGAAGCTGTCCAGTTCGCCCTTGTTCCACTCGGCGAAAATTCCCGCCAGCTCATCCGGCGTCGCGCCCAGCGTATGCTTCAGCAGGTCGTACGCCTCGCAGATCAGCTGCATATCGCCGTACTCGATGCCGTTGTGCACCATCTTCACGTAATGCCCCGCGCCGGCGTCGCCCACCCAGTCGCAACAGGGTGTGCCGTCGTCGACTTTGGCCGCAATCGCCTGGAAGATCGGCTTCACGTGCGGCCACGCCTCGGGATTGCCCCCGGGCATGATCGACGGACCGAAGCGCGCTCCTTCCTCGCCGCCCGAAACTCCTGTTCCGATAAACAGGATTCCCTTCGCCGCCAGATCTTTCGTCCGCCGGTTCGAGTCCGTGAACAGGGAATTGCCGCCGTCGATGATGATGTCTCCCGGCTCCAGGTACGGCAGCACGTGCTCGATCGTCTGATCGACCACCTCGCCGGCCTTCACCATCAGCATCACCCGTCGCGGCCGCTTCAGCAGCCCCACAAACTCCTCCACGGAGTGCGCACCCACCACCTGCGTGCCCTTCGCCTCGTTGGCGAGGAAATCATCGACCTTGGAAACGGTGCGATTGAACACGGCCACCCTAAATCCGTGGTCGTTCATGTTCAGAACCAGGTTCTGCCCCATCACAGCAAGGCCGATCAGGCCGATATCGCAGACAGCTTCGGGCATAGCGTTCCCCCAAACCGATTTCACTCCGGATTGTGCGCCTTTGCCTGAGGATAAACCAGTGGTCAGACCTCCGCCAACAGGCCTTCAGTACCCTCCGGCACTCCCGTAGTGATGCCGATGATCCTGTCCGGCCTGCAGCACTCCTGTCTTCGGATCCACCTCAATGCACTCGGCGTCGCCCCAGTGCCGTCCGATGCGCAGCGAGTATCCCATCGCGTGCAGACCGTCGATCGCCGCGGGCGAAAATCCAGGCTCCAGCATCACCGTGTCCGGCAAATACTGCTGGTGGAAGCGCGGCGCATCCACCGCCTGCTGAATGTTCAACCCCTGATCGGCCACACTGATGAAGACATTTGCAACGGTAGTAATGATCGTTGGGCCGCCCGGCGATCCCAGCACCATCGCAACTTTCCCGTTCTTCAGCACGATGGTCGGCGTCATGGCAGAGAGTGGACGCTTGCCCGGAGCGATCGCGTTTGCCGGCCCCTGGATCAGCCCAAACATGTTGGGCACGCCCTGCTTGGAAGCAAAGTCGTCCATTTCGTCGTTCAGCAGGAATCCCAGCCCCGGCACCGTCACTCCGGAGCCGAAGCCGTTGTTCAGCGTCGTCGTCACTGCAACCGCGTCGCCCTGCGCGTCCATCACCGAATAATGCGTGGTGTCCACCGGCTCCTTGCGCACATCCGCCATGGTCGGCGGCGGCGGCAGAAATCCTGCGGGCCGCACCAGATCCGCTGAGGGCGTCGCCTTGTCCGGACTGATTGTCGACCGCCACGCGGCCGCATATTTGGCGCTGAGCAGCTCGGCGATCGGCATCTTCACATAGTCCGGATCGCCAAGATAGTCGTTGCGATCCATGAATGCCCGGCGGAAGGCCTCGATGATCAGGTGCATCTCCGGCGCGGTACGGTCGCCCAGCGGAGCCAGCTTGTACCCGTCGAGGATGTTGAGCGTCTCCGTCAGCGTAATCCCGCCCGAGGACGACGGCGGCGCGCTGATGATCGTGTATCCGTGATAGCTGCCGACAATCGGCGTGCGTTCCTTCACCTTGTAATGCGCCATGTCCGCGGCTGTGATCAGTCCGCCGCCCGCTTGTACGGCCGCGGCAATCTGCTTCGCCATCGCGCCGTCATAGAAATCGCTCGGATCCTTCGCGATCTTGCGCAGCGTCTCCGCCAGTTCCGGTTGCCGGAACTTATCTCCGGCGCCGTAAAAATCTCCATCGCGCTGGAAAATCTTCCTCGAAGCAGGGAATTGCGTCAGGATCGAATCGTGCAGCTCCCCCGCCTCTTCCTCGCTCAGCACAAATCCGTCCGCAGCGAGCCGAATGGCGGGAGCCATCACTTTCGGGAGCGTCAACCGGCCGTATTTCCGTTCCGCATAAACCAGTCCCGCCACCGCTCCCGGTACCCCGATTGCGCGATAGCCCACAATGCTCGCCCTGGGGATCACGTTTCCCTGCGCGTCCAGATACATGTTGGCTGTCGCCGCCAGTGGAGCCTCCTCGCGGTAATCTATGAAGATGTTTTTCCCGCTGTGATCGTGGATCAGCATGAATCCGCCGCCGCCGATGTTGCCCGCCACCGGATGGACCACGGCGAGCGCGAACCCTACCGCAACCGCCGCGTCCACCGCGTTGCCGCCCTCCTTCAACACCTCCACGCCGGCGTCTGTCGCCAGATGATGGATCGACACCACCATCGCATGTGGCTCGCGCACCGGTACATCGGCGCTTAGCGTCTGCTGGCTCTGCGCGTAGGCCGCGGAAATCTGCTCAGGTGTCGGCTGGGTTTGCGCGGCCAGCGAGAGTGCCGTCGCAGGAATCAAAAGCACGCAGCACGCGCGCAGTACGGCGCGCAGGGAAGAGCGAAGAGACGCTGTTTTCATAGGGATCGTGAAAGGCAAACCAACAGCGTGCATTGTACGGCACCCCGTACCTCGTCTGCCTGGTTCGTCCCTGTGCACCGCAAAATTAGGTTTGACCCTCTAACTCCCGCCGCATAGACTTGAAGCCAGCCACGCCCTCACTTGCTTATGCCGTTGTCGTCTACCCTGCGTCGTTTTCCGCTGCCCTTTCTTCTCTCCGCGACCCTCTTCGCTGCTCCATGCCTTGCGCAGCAGAACGGAAATATTCCCTTTCCTGAGACTATCCCCGCGCCGCCCAGTCAGCTTCCTGCTGAGGCGCAGGCGAACAAGGGACCGGCGCTGATGGATCCCGCCGGCCCGACCGTGAGCCTGCAGACCAGCGAGGCGATGTTCTATGTAGGCGTAGCCCTCAATGCCTGTGGCTACGACGACGGTCTCGACGAATCCGCCCCGGTTCGCAGAACCGTGCGCGACGAGGTGAACCAGGCGACCCAGGCCTCGGAGCAGGCGCGGGATGACCGCGACAAGCTCTGTCTCTATATCGATCAGCACCGGCTCAGCGATCCGGCTCAGAATCTCGCCCAGTATGTTTCGCTGGCGCTCTACCTCACGCCACCGCCCGACCTTACCCCCAGCGTCGACGAGCAGGATTTGCCCCCGGACGCCAACGGCGTCCTGCTCATTCTCCCCATGCTGCGCCGCTTTGCCAGTGACATCCAGCTGCATGTCATCTGGCTCGAGAATCGCGCCGCCTACGACGACCTGGTCAGCCAGTTGCATGCTCCCCTCACCAACATGATCGTGAGCACGAACTATTACCTCAAGATGCCGGCCACTACCGGATTCGGCCGCCGCTTTCTCGTAGTCCTGGAGCCGATGTTTTCCCCCGAGGAGACCAACGCTCGCGTCTACGGCAGCGACTACGTCGTCGTCGCCTCTCCGAAGAACGGCCAGATTTACATGCGTCTCGTTCGCCACGCCTACCTGCATTACGAGATTGAGCCGCTCCTCTACGCCCGTGCCAACGCCATCGATCGCCTTGAGCCGATCCTGAAGGCCGTCCAGTTTGCTCCGCTCCAGTTCAACTTCAAGAACGACATCGATGCGCTCGTGATCGAGTGCCTCATTCACGCTGTCGAGGCGCGCACCATGGATACCGGCGTGAAGATAGTACAGGTCCCCGCCAACCTCCCGCGCAGCGAAACTGAGCCTTACGAGGAAGCGCGCAGAGTCTCGATGGAGAAAGACGAAGCTGTTCGCCAGCAGAGCGTCGATCACTCCATGGCGCAGGGCTACGTGCTCACTCAGTACTTCTACAATCAGCTCATTCAGTTCGAAAAATCGCCGGAAAGTCTCGACTCGGCCATCGGTCCGATGGTTTACGGCATGGATGTTGACTCAGAAGTGCACCGCGCCCGCAATGTCGCCTTCGATCAGACCGGCGAGGGCGATCTTCTCAGCCGCGCCCCGCAGCAGCCGCAGGACCTCGATCTGGCCGAGATGAAGCTGATGAAGGGCGACGTGGCCGGAGCACAGCAGCTCGCGCAGAAGGCTCTCGATGCGCATACCGGCGACCCGGGCCGGGCCGAATTCATCCTGGCGCGCGCCGACCTGATGAGCAACAACGTCGACGGCGCCACCGCAGCCTTTCACAAGACCCTCGCCGACTCCAGAGATCCGCGTCTCCTCGCCTGGTCGCACATTTACCTGGGCCGCATTTTCGACGTGGAAGATCAGCGCGACGAGGCAGTCGCCGAATATAAAGCAGCCCTGACCTCGCGGGATGGTCAGCCCGATACCCGGGAAGCTGCCGAATCCGGATTGAAGCAGCCCTTCACGTTGCCGCAGCCGGCCAGTGATACAAATCCCCCTTCCAAATCTGCTCCGCCGGCGCAGACGAATCCGCACTGAGCCTCCTCCGGCTCGTCTGCAATAATTGGGAGAAAGCAGAAGTCGCGCATGGAGCCTTCCGCACACGATCCCGGCCTCATCACCAGCGCGCCTTCGCCGGAACCGACCCTTCCCCAGGAACTCGAGGCCGCGCTCGGCCACCAGTTCGCGCACAAAGAGTTTCTCGCCCAGGCGCTCACCCACAGCTCGCTGGCGCATGAGCGCGCCTCCCGCGATCCGCAGCCCCTGGACAACGAACGCCTGGAGTTCCTGGGCGATGCCGTGCTGGGCGTGCTCACTACCGAGTCCCTCTACCGCCGCTACCCCGACCTGTCTGAGGGTCCGCTCACGCGCCTGCGCGGCGCTCTCGTCAGCCGAAAGTACCTCGCCCAGGTCGCGCGTACCCTCAACCTCGGCAATTATCTGTTGCTGGGCCGCGGCGAAGAGCGCAGCGGCGGTCGTGCCAAGGGTGCCCTGCTCGCCAACGCTATGGAAGCGGTGCTCGGCGCGGTTTACCTCGACGCGGGCCTCGAAGCCGCTCGCCGCATCGTGGAGGCGCTCATCATCGAGCCCTCCGTCAGCGCATTGCGCGCGCAACTGCTCGCCGGCTCCGGCATCGGCGATTTCAAATCCGCGCTCCAGGCGCTGCTCCAGGCTCGCCGCCAGGGTCAGCCGGAATACTGCATCACCGCCGAGAGCGGTCCCGATCATCTCAAGCAATTCTTCGTCGAAGTGCGTTCAGCCGACCGTGTCCTCGCCGAGGGCACCGGCCCCACGCGCAAACTTGCCGAACAGGACGCCGCCCGCCTCGCGCTCGACCTCCTGCAATCCCACGGGGAATCCGCATGAGCGCCAATCTTCCGCAGCAGGATGGTCCCTGGATCGGCGAGACTCCCGACGCCATGGATCTACGCCGCCAGTTGCTCGCCGACAGTCCCCGGCGCGGCTTCCGCTACACCGTGTTCCCAAACGTTCTCGACCTGATCCGATCCCTCTTTTCGGCTTTGGTCGCTGCCATCTTCGTCCTCACCTTCATCGTGCAGCCCTTCCGGATTCCCTCAGAGTCCATGGAGCATACCCTCCTTGTCGGCGATTTTCTCCTGGTCAACAAAATTGTCTACGCGCCGCCGGGCCCCTGGTCATGGCTTCTGCCCTACCGCTCCGTGCACCGCGGCGATGTCATCGTCTTCCATTACCCGCTCAACCCTCCCGAGCATGTCGTCAAGCGCGTCATCGCCCTGCCCGGCGACGCGGTTCATCTGCAGGACGGCCTCGCCTGGGTCAATGGCGTTTCCGTTCCTGAGCCCTACGTTGTCTTCGAGCCCGCCTACCCGGACAGTTTCCGCGACGATTTTCCCACCCAGCGCTATACCGACCCCGGCGTCGACCCGCGCTGGTGGCAGCAGATGCAGAACGACGTGCGCGAGGGCGACCTCTACGTTCCCCCCGGCATGTACTTCGTCCTCGGCGATAACCGCAACTTCAGCCGCGACAGCCGCTACTGGGGATTTGTCCCCCATGAAGACCTGGTCGGCCGTCCTTTCATCATTTATTTCTCGCTCCGCGAGCCTTCCCAGACCGATCTTGCCCAGGACGCGGATGATAGACTCGGACAGAAAACCGATCTGCTGGCCCGGATCAGAAACTTTGCGCGCTGGGATCGATGCCTGCGCGTCATCCGATAGACCGATCCTTCCAGCGCAGGGAAGAGGATTTGCCCAAACAGCCGAAAAGTCAGCACGAAGAGACCCCCCTCGAAGCCTTTGCCTCCATCTGCGGAGTGCTCGTCGTCGGCCTCTTCGTCCTCACCTTTATCTTCCAGAATTTCGCCATTCCGTCGTCTTCCATGGAGAAGACTCTGCTGATCGGCGATCATGTCCTGGTTGACCGCACCAATCTCGCGCCGCCCGCGCACTGGGCACCGTTCGTCTACTACCGGCAGGTTCACCGCGGCGATATCGTTGTCTTCTACAAGCCCACGCTCGAATCGAATGGCGAACATCTCTTCCTCGTCAAGCGCGTCATCGGCATCCCCGGCGACCATATCCATCTGCGCGATGGCGTCGTCTACCGCAATGGCGTGGCGCTGAACGAGCCCTACATCAACAGCCCGCCGGCCGATCCCGAATACAGCCCGTACCGCGATGACTTCCCCGCAGTCCCTCCCTCTGAGGGTGTCGATATCACTGCTGAGTGGGCCGAAGCTCTGCCGTCCTACGTTCAAAACGGCGATCTCGTCGTCCCGCCCGGCAAGTATTTTGTGATGGGCGACAATCGTACCGTCAGCCTCGACAGCCGCTACTGGGGATTTGTCCCCCGCGCCAACATCGTCGGGCGCCCCCTCTTCGTCTATTGGTCCTTCCGCACGCCCGAGGATGAGCAGTACAAGACGTCCTTCTCCGACCAGATCGGCTGGATTCTCCACGAAACGATTCACTTCTTCGATCAGACGCGGTGGCGCCGGACATTCCACCTGATCAGGTAGCCGTGACCGACGAGTCGCTGGCTGAGCAAGCGCCGCCGCGCCGCCGCCGGTTCGTCATCACCCTGTCGCTGATCGCCGCGCTTCTGCTCGCCCTTTTTGTGCCTCCGCTCGTCAACCTCGGCCGATACCGTCGCTCCATCACCAACAGCATCTCGGCCGCGCTCGGCCGCCCCGTCGAGGTCGGAGCCATCTCCCTGCGCTTGCTGCCAACTCCTGGCATCACCCTCAGCGGATTCACCGTCCAGGAAGACCCCGCCTTTGGATACGAGCCCGCCCTTCATGCCAACTCCGTAGTTGTCTCGCTGCGCATCAGCTCCCTCTGGCGCCGCCGCCTCGAAATCAGCCGCATCAGCCTCGATGAAGCCAGTCTGAACCTGGTGAAGAGCAGTGCCGGGCAGTGGAGCATCGGCTCCGTGCTCCTCCGCGCCTCGCAGATACCCAATGCGCCTACGGCGCAGCGCCGTCCCGGCCCCACCCCACGTTTCCCGTACATTGAAGCCACAGATTCGCGGATTGACTTCAAATACGGCGCGGAGAAAAAGCCATTCTCTCTGATGAACGCCGAGTTCTCCATGTGGCAGGCCGGCAGTGGCGAATGGCGTCTTCGCCTGAAGGCTCAGCCCGTGCGCACCGATCTTGAGCTGCACCTCTCCGATGCCGGCCAACTCCGCGTCGAGGGCTCGCTCCTGCGTGCGCCCGATATCCATGCCATGCCCCTGGACCTCCACGCCGAGTGGAGCGGCGCTCAACTCGGCCAAGCCAGCCTCCTGCTCGCCGGTTTCGATACCGGCTGGCGCGGCGATCTCGATGTCACCGCCGCCATCCACGGCACGCCCGCCGACCTCAGTCTGCGCTCCCACATCGTCGTCGACAACCTGCGCCGCCAGGAATTCCAGCCCGTTTCCACGCTCGACGTAGACACCACCTGCAGCGCCCACTACCTTCGCCCAGCGCGCACCCTCGCCAACATCACCTGTTTTCTGCCTGTTTCGCCCGGACACCTGCTCTTAACCGGCAGCGTTCAGGCCGGCGCGCCCCCACATGCGGATCTGCAGCTCGAAATCAATCAGCTCCCCGTCTCGTTCCCGGTCGCCGTGCTCGGCCGCATGCGCCCAAACGTGCAGAACGTCAGCGCGACCGGAGTCGTGAACGGCAGTTTCCATCTCATTGCGGCCGAACATCGCATGCTGACCGGCGCCGCCGAAGCCAGCCGGGTTTCTTTGTCCGGCTCGGGCGGGACGTTAACCCTGCCTGCGCTCCACTTCCTCACCCCAACGCCGCCCGTGCGGCATCGCAGCGCGCCCGGTACCCCTCAGCAAAACGCTATTCTGCTCCAGTTTTTCGCCGTTCCCTTCGGCGAACCGCAGCCGCTCATCGCAGACGCGCGCTTCACG
>Ga0335072_10017551_pt1 | contig 10119 bp, 4 predicted proteins | sample Lox_Sample_21_FD_206725 | JGI IMG/M metagenome (GOLD analysis project Ga0335072, IMG submission 206725) | Soil microbial communities from Loxahatchee National Wildlife Refuge, Florida, United States - Lox_Sample_2.1 | ecosystem: Environmental > Terrestrial > Soil > Wetlands | place: USA: Florida...
GCCGTCATCGACCGGCCGAAACCATGAAACTCCAAGTGGTAGTGCCGCACTGATGTGAAGTACTCCAAGCGCTGGGCGCGAGTTCTGTTTTGCTCGACCATGCGCTGCACAATCACTGCCGCTGGAATAGGCGCTGCCGTGGCCGGTGGATTTGATTGCGCGTGAACACTGACCGCGGCGCAGCCAATCGTAAGTAGTGCGATAAACATCAACACCGTTATTCTGGGCGAGCAGGGCTCTCCTCCAGGGAAATAGGATGGAATCGGTTTGTCAATCAGCTGCATACCCCACCTCGACCCGATCCTCGGTATCTCTCAAGCCGCGTTCGAACTCTGCTAGACGAGTCTCAATGTCCAGTTCCCTCTTTTTGCGCTCGATGATGTCCTCCCGATAGCGACGCAGGAAGTAATCGATGGTCTCCACACGAATCCGGATCGATCCGGTGGGCTTATTCTCGTCGAGGTCCTTGAACGAGAAGTATGGGGTTCCTGAATCCTCGATGATGCCTTCGATCACTCCATAGATTGGCGCGTCGTGGCCACACTTGAAGCTCGAGACTTCGAGTGCGACGAGGTTCGGATGGCGAGCGGTGAACTTTGCGGCCCAAACCTTATGGTTGGTGCTCGTCGAGTACCGGTTCTTCCACACGTCGCTGATGTCAAGCGGATGCGTGATGATGCCAGCGCGCACCTCGTCGCCGAAGAGCCGTTCGAGCATGTCTTCGTCGAGAGGAAGGGTGCTCTGAGAAAAGACGGGGTAGCCGAGCTTCTGAAACTCCTCCATGATCTCGTGGTTCAGGCCTGGGTCGTGATGGTAGACACGGCCGAGCATCACGATTCCGATGCGGTCCTCGCGCTCTAGTTGGTCGAGCGTTTCGCGTGCCTGCCGACGGATTTCAGCCTCGTACTGATCGAGCGCATCGAATCCAACGGCAATTGCGCGATCGTTCTCGCTGCGCGAGAGGCCGAGCAGAGACGACCATGCCCGGTACATCTGATCGGCACAGATCTTCCGATCCTGCAGGTTGAGGATCGGATCGATGTATGTGATCCCGTTTTCCGTGAAGAGGTCGCTTTCCTTGGTGAACGCGGCCTTAACCGCATTGGGTGTCGCCGTGACCGTTGGGCAGGCGTTGGAGCCAGTCAGATTCACGAGCGGGGTGTGCAGAACGTCGTACATCGGAAACCAAATCGCATTCAACGGCTTCTTGCTGTGCTTCACAGCGAGGAGGTTATAGACATGCGCGATGCCTATCTTGGACGGATAACACGGATCAACGGCTCCTCGGCTCGCGCCGGAGCGGTAGAGCTCCGGTGTCGTGTAGTCCGAGTAGACAATGTTTTCGGCCTGGATTCCAAGGCTGGCGAAATAGGCATTGAACAGCGGCGCATATGTGTACGTATTGAGCAGCCGAGGAATACCGATACGCACGTCCTTTCGCCGCTCCATCTGCGCAGCACGCTCCTTCACCGTCTTGGAGACGAACAGTCCCTTCGACGGAGGAATCGCATCGGCAACGCTCGGCACATCGCGGTGACGAAATACGTCGTGTGCGGCGATGTCGACAAAGTTGGGATTCGCGGCCTTGATCTTGTCGATGTCGGCCTTGATCCCCTTCATGTCGTTGAGATCTTCGACCGCACCTTTCTCGCAGGTAGCTATGATCAGGCGCTGCTCGCCGACCCGCAGGGGTACCTTGGTTTTACGTGGTTGAAATTCCATCGTGGGCTTGGGAGGCTCGACCGGTTTCTTGGCTCCTGGGGCGGCCTGAATCTGGATCAGAGGGTCCACCTTCGCACGGAAAGAGGTAGGCTTTGTCGAACTGCAGCCGCATCCGCCGCTTTCACCATGGGCGTGACCTGTGCTGCAGGATGATCCGTGTTCGGCTGCCGGCAGATTCGCCTGAATCTGCTCGAGACTGGGCAGGGTGTGGGCCACACGGGTGACCTCTTCCGGGGTTGCGGCGCGGTCTTCCTTGAGAGGTTCTGGTAGGAACTCAGTCGAAGCCGCACCGCCTGTGACGTCCACGTCAATGAATGTGCGGAGACAATTATTCTTGCAGAAGTAGCAGCGCGTATCTTCATTGCGCGTCGTGCGGTAACGAATGCTGCGAACGGCGTCGAGACCGATGAACGTCGTGACCTTTCCCTTGCGCCACAAGCGCAGCGCTTCCTGCGCTGCTCCGATGGCGCCAGATTCGCCACAATGTTCGTGCACAATAATTTCGGGTTCTTTGCCGTTAGCGCGGAAACTCGAACGGATGAAGTCAACCTCGGCCTTCACCACGGCCATATTGTTCTGCGTTCCGCCCTGAAGGACGAAGCGGGTCCCGAGTGTGGCAAGGTTAGGAATGCTGGCGACGTAGAGAAACACATTCTTGGGCAGAACATCCGCCAGACCGGCGAGGATCTCCTCGGACCGCCAGCCCTGGCGCTGGAAGTTCACGATATCCGACTGCATGAACACCGCGCAGCCATAGCCGAACGAGGGCATCGACTTTGCTGAGAAGGCGCGGTCCGCGAATTCCTCCACCTTCATGCCGAATCCTTCGGCGGTCGATTGCAGAAAGTACCCATTGCCGGCCGAGCACTGTGTGTTCAGCTTGAAGTCCTTTACGCGGCCGTCCTTGAGGACGATCAGCTTGATGTCCTGCCCGCCAACGTCGACTATGACGTGAGGATCCTGGTAGAACTTGAGCGCCGACTCTGTGTGTGCGACAGTTTCAACCAGGGCGACGTCAGCCTTGAGCACGTCTCTCAGAATGTCCTTGGCATAGCCCGTGGTGCCGACGCCGAGTACCTCAAGAGATGCACCGCAGCCCTCGACCTGTTCGCGAAGCTTGTCGAACATTTCGATAGTGTCCTGGATAGGATTGCCGTTCGAGAGCTGATATGCCTTGCAGAGGATCTCGCCGCTCTTGTCGAGCAGAACCGCTTTTGTTGAGGTAGATCCTCCATCGACGCCCACAAATCCAGAGACCAATTCGCCGGTGCGGAAGTCGGCGGGGATGAATTTCTTACGCTTGTACTCTGACCGGAATTCTTCAAGCTCCGCAGTATCCGTAACGAGCCCCTTGCCACCTGAGGTTGCCTTTTCTTCCGCACGGCCATAATCGATATACCAGGCAAGCTTTTCCACACCAAGATAGCGGCCAACCTCGGGCTCTTCATCCTTTCCGAATTCGACCGAGCCCAAAGCTGCAAAATACTGCGCGTTCTGCGGAACCTTAATGAGATCCTCCGGGGTCGCTCCTTCGGGAATCTCGACTTTGCGCTCTTTCCACATGCGTGGAATATTCGCCTGCCACGCCTCTTTCATGCCGCGGATGAATGAATTCGGTCCACCAAGCAACAACACATGCGGTCGCAAAGTGTTGCCGCGCGTCAAAACACTCAGGTTCTGCAGCACGATCGCTTCGAAGAGCGAAGCCATCAGTTCATGCGATGGCGTGCCAGTCTTCTGAAGGCCGTTGATATCGGTTTCGGCAAAGACGCCGCATTTGCCAGCAACTTTGTGCAGCTTGATGCCGTGATAGCCCTGATTCGCCAGCTCGGCTGCCGGAATCTTCAGCTTGGCATTGATCTTGTCGATCACTGCGCCTGTTCCACCGGCGCACTTGTCATTCATCGAAGGGGTCTTCTTCTTGCGCCCTGTCTCCTGGTCGTCTTTGAAGACGATGATCTTGGCATCCTGGCCGCCCAGCTCGATGACGGAGTAGACTTCGGGGTGCAGCTTCTCAACCGCAAGTGCAACGGCGTGCACCTCCTGCACGAACTTGGCGCCAATCATCTCGGCGATTGTGCCGCCGCCCGACCCGGTGATGAAGATCCGTGTGTTTTCGGCTGAAACGCCCGCTTCGGCTTCCATCCGGCGCAAGAACTCGAGGACTTTTTCCGGCTGACGGGTTTCGTGTCGCTGGTAGTCCTGCCAGAGCGTGGCGTCGGTTGCCGCATCGACCACGATGGCCTTTACTGTCGTCGAGCCTACATCGAGCCCTACAAGAAACTGCTGCATCAACGCTTCTCCTCAAGTCCGGTCAGCACCGGACTCTGTTCCGACGACCAGAACGCAAATAAACAGGCCGATAGTGGCGCACAGACACGACTCGCCGTAGGTTCGTCTTGCAGATGCTTAGCAGGGAAACGTCGAGAATCACCCCCAGCACCATCGACACTGCAGCAAGGCACAAATCCACCGTGCTCCGCACCGGCACTCGCATCACGCCACCTGCTCGGACGCAACCGAAACGCGTGCGCGGCGGCGGTACGTACGATCTTTATCCATAAGATCGCTGACATGCCAAGCAAACTGGGCGGCTGTTCCGGCAATGCCTTGCCGATGGGGAACCTTGTAAAGCCCTCGTCTCAACTCTGGATGGTCCTGGACGTATCCGCGCAAATCCTCGAGCGATTTGCCGGTCTTCCTCAGAACTCCATCGAACTCGGCTCGCGCTTTTGCCTTGGCTTCGGCCAGCGCCATCTGCACGCGGCTGTGTGCGTTCACTTCGCCTTCGCCGGAGGTCTCAATGGGCAGGAAGATCATGTCTTTGAATTTGCTGACCACGCGTGATTGCACTCCGTCGGATTGTGTCGAGGGCATGCATCCGAAAGGTTTGAGAGCAAGGACCATGTGACACAGGTGATTGACGGTGTAAAAAATATTCTTCCCGACTTCCATGTGCCCCTCGCCGCCGCGCGCAAGCTGGTGGTAAAAAGGATGCGCAAGCCGCGCCAGTTCGGATTGAGGTACGAGGTGGTGCCCTGTGCCGCCCATGTGGCGGATGGTGCGGTGATAGAAATAGGTCCACATGGTGCTGCCGACGCTGAGACCAACCGTCTTCTTCAGCAGCGACAGTTTATTGACCGTCTGCTTCTTGACCTCGTACCACTTTGGATCACGATACGGCGCCTGAGCCTGGGCACGCGCTCTTGAACCTTCCTTGGCGACGTACATCATGTAATCAATCCAGGTCGCGATCGGTTCGACCAGTACCTGAGCGCCCTCCTTTTCGAGGAACGCAAACATGTTGAAGTTGCCGTCGCCCTCTGTTGTCTGCGCCCAGAATTCGCCGGTGATCTTGATGACCGGCTTGACGCGCAGGCGATCGACCTCGACGGAGTCGATCTTGTCGCGGCAGGCGTGCAGTGCGTCCAGGTATTCCTTGCCGTAGAGGTTATGGGCAACCTTGCCGAGCGTGCAGCCAATCCCCTCGACCTTTTTATGTTTTCCGAGGAACGGTTTGGCCCAGCCGGGCGCAGCGTCCATGATGTGCCAGCGTTTCCGATCACGGAGCGTATCGGTTAAAGCCGTGACGGCCTCGTGAATCACGCGATCTGTCTCGCCCTTATTCACCTCGAAGGGGCGTACCTGGTAGACCAGTTCGTTGATCACGTCACCCAGATTCAGCGCATTCAGCATGCCCATCCCGAAGTCGACAGAGAATTTGAGGCCGGGCTCGCCACTGGCGGCCTTGATGCCATCCGTTTGCTGAAAGAGCAGAACCCGGAATCCCTCGAAACCCGAGTTCTGTAAGGCGAAGCGATACTCGGCCTCATACATGCCGAAACGACAGGGTCCGCAGGAACCGGCCGTAAAGAAGACGTAGTTGTCGATAATCTCCCGCCTTGAGAGACCCTGTCTCTCGAGACCTTGCAGATATCGCACCAGATTCCCGACCGTGAAGTAGGTCGGGTTGCACTGGCCGTTATTGCCATATTCTTTTCCGGCCTGAAAATCGGCGACGATCGGAGTTGGGATGTTTTCGCAGCGGTACCCGCTGCCACGAAACACCGCCTTGATCATTTCTTCGTGCTTCCATGTCAGCCCGCCAAACAGAATGGTCACCCGATCGCGTTCGGGCGCGGTGAAACCCCGCTCCACAGGTTTTTTGAACTCATGCATGCGGGCAAGTCCTGCTTCGGCGCGCAGACGTGCCCGTTCCGCGTCAATCAGCGCCTGAATTTCCATCTCAAAATCGGTCTGGACGACCTCTCGGTTCAGAGTCGGCATAGTTCCTCCTCGGGGAATCAGGTTCAAACTTGCATTGTGCCGAATGGGCCCTGGGGAATGACCGGCTTACATCTGTCCCTTCATTCCCTGAAATCCGTGAGCAAGCTGCTTGAAGAAGTACTTGATGACGCGCTGGTCGTTGTAGCACCAGCCAAGAATGTGGTTGAGCGTAGAGAAACAGTGCGTCTGGCAGGTTTCCTTCTGATGATCTAGTTGTTTTGTGTCGAACTTGTGCTTGCCTACCACGCCCCAGTCATAACTTGCGTTGTACATGGGGAAGCAGGGAGCGAGGCTGCCATCAACGCGGATGATCATTGAGTTTTGGCCTGCACGGCAATTCCAGGGGAAGTGGCTTCCCTTCATGAAAGAAACCATCTGCCAAAGCCGCGCATTGGAATTCACCATTTTGTAACCGGAATCCTGTTTCTCTGTTAGCCACTGGATCGTCTCTTCAACCGCCGGCCAGTCGTCCTTCGTGATATATGTGACGTTATTCGCGGCGTGCTTGAAGTGCTCATCCTGTTCGATGAGTGGGGACTCATTGATGTGGTAGTCCGTGGCGATTCCGTTGTCATGTGCAATTTCTGTTAATTGGCGCACATCGTCAAGATTGTTCCGGCAAATGTTGATGTTCAGGAAGACCGAGTAGCCGTATCCGTACTGTTTGCGAACGAGGTAATCAAATTGCTTGCGAATCGGGGCAAGCGCCTTTGGCAGGCCTTCCTTGATGTCTACGGCGTCGACCGCAATATTGAATGTGGACATTCCCGCATCGGCAAGCCTGTCAATCACATCCGTACGCAGCAGGCGAGCGTTGGTCGGCAGGTAAATCCAGAAATTTTTCTTTGCGGCGTAATGGGTAACGCGGTGAATCAAGTCGGGACGAAGCAATGGCTCCCCGCCCATGAATGCCAGAACGCGGCAACCCGTTCCGTGAAGCCAGTCGACGGAGCGCTTTGCCGTATCCTCCGTCATTCCTTTCACTTTGTTGTCGAATGCCCAGCAGTAATGACAGTCGAGATTGCATTTGAACTCAGTGAATAAGTACGCAATCAGCGGATGAAAGTCGCCTGAAGTCACTCGCGAACGGATGTAGGGAAACAGCCAGCCCTGCATTGTGTGATAGATCTGGCCGGCGGTCCAATGCCGTCTCTCCGGAGGATTCCAGCCATCATCGTGCAAGATAGGGCCGAGTAATTCAGGATGTTGGGGAAACACGGGATCCGGAAAGCGCTGCGCCACGCCGACGGGTTGAAATTCGACGCGTTCGTTCACCGGCGTGGTGAGCAACTGATGGAGGGGAACGTCAAGACGGAAGGACGACCTCTGTTCTTCTTGCGGCTGATGCATAGGGAAGATCTCCGCGTGTGAAATTGCTGGTCTTGGCTAATTCCGATGTCACGGTCCGTAAACTAACTTTGAACGTGAGATGCCTTGCGGCCTTCTCGGTTTCGGACTTTCTGATGAAAATTCCGTACAGACGTCTTTCGTTTTTGACAGAAAGCCGATGCTGCAAATACTGGATTCACGACTCACTTCCGAACACTCACAAGTACGCCAGAAAAAAGGCGTCATTTCCATTGGACTAAGGTATGGATCGCTACCTTGGTATCTGTGTGGACCTCGTGCCGGTCCCTGCTCGGCAGGGTTTCTGGATACAAAGCAAACACTCAAGGGATTTCACTCATTGTCGTTATCAGGTGAAGCACTGCGTCTGTTGTCATCCAAGCCGACGATGAGGGCGACGCCGTGAATAAGGAGGAGGGGAACGCAGAGAACAGAACCCTTCCGTCGGAGGCCAATCGGTGCCATTGCTTGACCGCGCCACTGACACACCAAAGCCACTTGACCGTGCGTGGCGTTGCCATCCTTATCAGGCAGGAGCAGTCACCGCCATGAGATCAGCAAGCGTGAAACCGCGTGCGCGGCAAATACGCCTGCAGCAGAGGGAGTGCTTGTTGTGATGATGTTTTCATCCGACGTTTCGTCCTGCTGGTGTCAATGCGGAAGTATCCTTGTCGTGTGAAAAGCGTACGGCATTCCGGCCTGCTCCTCTCTTGAGACTGCCGGAGAGGAAAGAATCCGCATAACGACCCCAAAAACCGGCAGCAAAAATACCATCGATCCGCATACCCACATGAAAGCGCCGGCTGCAATCTGATCGTTGAGCGCACTCAACGCGAAAGGGCGCGGAATCTCGCCATAACTTGGGTAGAGCAGTCGCCCCGAGAAGCAAAGGAAGGCCGAGACTCCGGTGTTGACGATGTCTGCGAGCATTAGATAAGGAACCAACAGCCAGCGCGATTGCACCGAATGGCTCGGCCAGGGCTGGATGATGGGCCACCAGAACATCAGGTTAGTAAAGAAGAAGCAGGCATGCTCGACGTTGTGCCAATTCTCGGAAGCGAGGGCAAACTCGTAGGCGCGCGGAATGTGCCAGAGGATATAGGAGGCATTCATCGCAAGCCACGCGACGCGGGGACGGGTGAGAAATCGTCCAGCGGTGCGAAACACATGTGCGACGAAGACCGGCCTTAGCACACGAATGATCAACCCTGGCAGGCCGCGCAGGATAGGGACTACGGGCGCGCCGAGGATGATCAGGGGCGGGGCAACGGACATGAGCACAAAATGCTGAGCCATGTGCATGAACAACAAAGATTCACTGAATGTATCGAGTGGAGAGGCAACCGCTACGAACAGTGCTACGCCGCCGCCGAGAAAGGTCAAAAGCCGCCATACGGGAAACTGCTCGGGGCGCGTGCGCCGGACACGCGCCCAGCCGCGTGCGTAGATGATTGCGGAAAGCGCGAGCCAACAGGTTACAATCCACGGAATATCCCAGCGAGTGAACAGATCCGCGATTGTTGTCGAGTCGGTCATGGCACTCTCGGGTCGATCACGGCGTCAAGCGTTGATGTGCCACCAGACTGCCCGCCTCTCCTGTGCTTTTCGCCGCCTGCGACGAATCGACGTCGCGTCGTGAGGCGTCGTACGCTGGCGGCTCATTGGCCGGATGCAGCGTTTCCAGGAAACTGACCAGGGCTTCGACTTCCGATGGAGAGAGATTTTTGCCATAGGCCGGCATGTTGCCGCCGCCCGTTACGACTTTAAAGCGCAACTGGTCGATGGTAAGCCGCGTAGCGACTGTATCGAGAGCAGGACCGCGTTCGCCTCCTGCTCCGCCGATGGAATGACAATTGCGGCACTGCTTGGCCTGAAAGACAGCGGCGCCTTGGCGGACGAGGGGCGTGGCGCTGTGCAGGTAGCGAACGGGTATGGGGTCGCCGCTCCATGCGTTCATGTGCGGGCTCCACGGAGTGGTAGTTCCTAAGTGTGTCAGAACGCCCCAGCACACCGCGATGGTGGAGACGGCCAGCAAAGCGACAGGACGGCGATGCCAACTTTTTTCTCCTTCGGCGGCCCAGAACGGTAGTGCCAGCAGGAAGGCAATGCCTAACAAAGGGGCGATGAGAATGAATGGCGTCTCCAGCGCGGGCGGCAGATACGACAGGATCGTGTAGATCCAAAGAAAAAAGAAGTCCGGCTTGGGAACGGTCTGGATGATCGAGGGATCGGGCTGCCCCCCAGGTCCAAACGGCCCGAAAACAAACGCGCACACCGCGACTGCAGCGAGGACTGCACCGGAGAAGATCAGATCCTTCCAAAAAGCACCGGGGACGAATGGCATTCCATCTTCGTGGGCGAGCTGGTGATATTCCTCAATGTACGTGGAGCGTTGAACAAGCCGGCCAGGCATCGGCCAATCGTTGATGCCAAGCTTAAGCACCATCCACACGTGTAGGAGCACAAAGAGCAGCATCGTTCCAGGGATGACGAAGACATGCAGCGCAAAAAAGCGCGAAAGCGTGGCGCCAGCAATAATGGGGCCGCCTAATAGCAAATGAACCAGCCCTCCGCCGATGTATGGTACCCGGCTCGCTATTGAGGCTCCAATGCCCAAGCCCCAATAGGCGTCTTGGTCGAAGCGCAATACCTGGCCCGTGAACGCCATGCCGAGCGTCATCAGGAGCAGAAAGACGCCCAATGTCCAGGTGAGCTCACGCGGAAATTTGTACGCACCAAAGAGAAACACTTGCGCCATGTGAA
>Ga0335072_10017552_pt1 | contig 10119 bp, 6 predicted proteins | sample Lox_Sample_21_FD_206725 | JGI IMG/M metagenome (GOLD analysis project Ga0335072, IMG submission 206725) | Soil microbial communities from Loxahatchee National Wildlife Refuge, Florida, United States - Lox_Sample_2.1 | ecosystem: Environmental > Terrestrial > Soil > Wetlands | place: USA: Florida...
GGTGACCAGGTGCGAGGACAGCACGAGGGTGAGGCGGCCGGCGGCGTCGGCCACGGCCGAGGTCAGCGTGGCGAGGAAGTTCTGCCGCGCCAGCGGGTCCAGCGCTGCGAATGGCTCGTCCAGCAGCAGCAGCCGTGGCCGCTTGGCCAGCGTCAGCGCCAGGGCCACCTGGGCGCGCTGGCCGCCGGACAGCGTGCCCACCGGCTGGTGGAGCGGAATGCGCAACTCCGCCAGCCGGGTGCGGGCCAGCGCGGCGTCCCAGCGCTGATTCAGGTGCGTCCCGATCCGGATGTGATCCTCGCCGGTGAACCGCCGGTACAGCGGGATTTCCTGGGCGAGGAACCCGACCTCGGAGAGGAAGGCCGGGTCCTGCCGTGGCGCGCCGCCCAGAACCGAAGCCGTGCCACTGGTCGGGCTGGCCATCCCGGCGAGCATCCGAAGCAGCGTGGTCTTGCCCGCGCCGTTCGGCCCGACCAGTGCACAGACCCGGCCCTGCGGCACGGTAACCGTGCAGTGGGTCAGCGCGCTGACCCGCCGGTAGCGTTTGGACAATTCATGTGTCTCGATCGCCATGCTCATGCGATCTCCCTTGATCCAGGCTTGGCCGCTCATTCAGGCTTGGCCGCGCCCACGCCGAAGCCGGCTGCGCCTGACTGCGTCTTACCTATCCAGTGTCTTAGGTCCCTAGTACTTTAGACACTGGAAGACCCCCGCGTCAACGTGTCGTCATGAACGGGCGGCGCCGGGCCTTTACCAGCGCGCGGCCCAGGCGCCCCACCCCGGGGCCAGGCGCATGGCCATGCGGGGCAGACGCCAGGCGTACGTCAGCACATGGGGCCGAGCAGGCTCCAGGTCCAGCAGCACAACGTCCGGGTCGGGCCGGTGCAAGGCTTCCCGGCCGGTGACGACATGATCAACCTGGTAACCGCCCCGGTGACAGAGCGCGCACAAGCTGGGCGGCTATGCCTAGATCATCCTCGACGATGAGAACACTGGCGTTCCCGGCCACAGGCTGGTTGGCCGTCACAGAGGGCGCTGGCAGGTAGCCCACCGTAGGCGAGGAAGGCTTCTGGTCGTGTCGCGACCCGCGACGCGAGCCGTCCCCGCTCCGCGCGTGGACTCGCAGGCCCACAAGGCTTGCTGCCGGCGGTCACCGCATCGTCATGAACCTGCCCGGGAGAGTCCCGCGCGCCTGCTTACAGCGGGCGGCGCCCGGCGGGCCGGCCGGACCCGCGGGCGCCGCCGCCCCAACCGTGTTGGTCACGGGCGTGCCTCGAACACGAGGTTGAACGGTGTCTCGGCGACCCGGCGGAACCGGGTGAAGCCGCCTGCGGTGACGACGTCGCGGATCCTCGCCTCACCGGCCTGGGCACCGAGCGCGAGCCCGACGTCCTGCGACAGTGACGCCGGGGTGCACAGCAGCGTGGAGAACGAGTAGAAGGCCCGCCCCACCGGGTTGAAGTTCTCCTCGACCCGGTCGCCGGCGTGCGGCTCCACGATCATCCAGGTGCCGTCGGCCTTGAGTGTCCCGCGGACATGACGTGCGGCTCCGACCGGGTCGCCCATATCGTGCAGGCAGTCGAACATGGTCACAAGATCGTAATCGGTACCGCTGTAGGCCGCTGCCGGGGCGGTCTCGAAGCTGACCCGCCCGGTCACGCCCGCCTCCCGCGCGTGCTGGTGCGCGGTCTCGATCGAGCCGTTGTGGTAGTCGGATCCGGTGAAGGTCGAGTTCGGGAACGCCTGGGCCATCAGGATCGTCGATGCACCGTAGCCGCAGCCGACGTCGGCGACCAGCGCCCCCCGCTCGAGCTTGGCCACCACCCCGTCCAGCGCGGGCAGCCACCCCGAGACCAGGTTCGCGTTGTAGCCGGGCCGGAAGAACCGCTCGCAGCCCTCGTGAACGTCGTGCACATGCTCGCCCCAGCCGAATCCAGCGCCGCTGCGGGCCGCCTCCACGATCTTTGGCGCATCGAGCACCGAGCCCAGGGCGATCTGGAAGAACCCGGGCAGGTACGCGGGGCTGTCTGGATCGGTCAGCGCCACGGCCTGCTCTGGTAGCAGGATGTAGCGGCCACTGTCCGGGTCGTACTCGACGTAGCCGCCTGCCGCCTGCGCGTTCAGCCATTCGCGGACGTAACGCTCGGCGGTCCCGGTGCGCTCGGCCACCTCGGCGGGTGACAGCGGGCCGGCCCCAGCCAGTGCCCGGTAAAGACCGAGCCGGTCGCCCATCACGACCAGCGCCGTGTTCAAGGTGGCGCCGACTTCGTCCACGGCACGGAATACGAATTGCATGAGCTTGTCCCCGTCGACCTGGACGGCTTGCTCGGCTGTGGTCACGGTGTCCCTCCCTGGGCTCGGTTTTGGGCGAGCGTAAGTTCGGGACCGGCTGTCTCGCTTCCGGGAGCCCACCTAGTCGTCGCTGTATCTGGGCCACCTCTGTACCAGGTCCTTAGAATCACGCCATGATGGTCGGCCGTGATCACGAGCGGCAGCAGATTGACCAAGCCCTCGCGCAGGCCCGGTCGGGCACCAGCGCCGCGCTCGCGCTGGTCGGGGAGCCGGGAATCGGCAAGACGGTGCTGCTCGGCTACGCGGCGGAGCGCGCCGCCGGGATGCAGGTGCTTCGCGCTCGGGGCATTGAGTCGGAGGCCCAGATCCCGTTCGGGTCGCTGCTGGAACTGGTCCGCCCCGCCTTGATGATGCTCGAGAAGATCCCGGAGCCCCAGGCGGCCGCGCTGGAAGGCGCGCTGGCGCTGCGGCCAGGGACAGCTGATGACCGGTTCGCGGTGGGCGCCGCGACGCTGAGCATCCTGGCCGCTTACGCCGAGCAGGCTCCGGTGGCGGTGCTGATCGACGACGCACAGTGGCTCGATAGGTCGAGCGCCCAGGCACTGCTGTTCGCCTTCCGCCGGCTGGTGGCCGACCCGATCGCTGTGTTTATCGCCTGCCGCGAGCATGAGCCGTCGTTACTCGACGGCGCCGACCTGCGGGCGCTCCGGATCCGCGGCCTGACCGGCGACCAGGCGGCCATGCTCGTGCCGGGGCTAGCGCCGGAAGTAGCCAGACGGCTGCACCGGGCGGCGGCCGGCAACCCGCTTGCGCTGCTCGAACTCGGAGCGGATGCAGACGAGCTGGCACTCGCGCCCGAAGGCGCTCCCGTCCTTGTCTCCACCACGATCTCGCGCGCTTTCCTGCAGCGAGCGGACCTGCTCGACCAGGCCACCCGGCGGGCCCTGGTCCTGTCAGCGGCCAGCGACACCGGCGACCTGCTGACGCTGGAACGGGCCGCAGCCCGGCTGAGGACCGACTTGTCGGCGCTGGCCGCCGCGGAGAACGCGGGGCTGGTCAGGATGCACGCGGGCATAGTCGAGTTCCGCCACCCGCTGGCCCGCTCGGCGATCTATGCCGACGCGCCCGCCAGCCAGCGCCGCGAAGCACACCGGGCACTGGCCGCGGCCCTGCCCGACCGGGACATCGACCGCCGCGCCTGGCATCTGGCCGCCGCGGCGGCTGGCACCGACGAAACAGCGTCGGCGGCGCTGGAGCAGGCAGGCACCCGCGGCCGGGACCGCAGCGCGTACGCGACCGCCTCCACGGCGTTCGAACGGGCCGGGCGGCTCACCGCGGACGGCCGGCGGCGGGCCCGGCTGCTGCGGGAGGCGGCCGACGCGGGATGGCTGGCCGGCTTCAGCGACCGCGCCGTCGCCCTGCTCGGCGAGGCGCGTGAGGCGGCCCGGGATCCGGTAACGCTGGTGGAGATCGACGAACTCGCGGGCCGCATCGCGGCGCGCTGCGGTCCGGCGATGCGCGGCCACGCGATCCTGACCGAAGCGGCCGGGCGGGCGGATCCCGAGCGCGCGGTGGCCATGCTGGCCGATGCCGCCTACGCGTGCTTCTACGCCGCGAACCCAGCTGAGAGCCTGGCGGTCGCCGACCGGGCACGGGAACGGCTGCCCACGGGCGCCTCGGCGCGGGCGCGCTTCCTGGCCGAGATGACGGACGGGATGGCCCGGACCTTCGGTGGCGACGCAGCAGCCGGTGCGAAGGCCCTGCACCAAGCGGTCACCATCGCCGAAAGCTCGGCTGCCCTGCGCGAAGATCTCCAGCTGATTCCCTGGCTGGCCCTCGGACCGATCTTCTTGCGGCAGACCGGCGCCGGGCGACCGCTGCTCGAACACGCGCTGCGGACCGCCCGGGCCCGTGCCGCGGTCGGCGCCCTCCCGTTCGTGCTCAACCTGATCGCCCGCGACCAGGCGGCCACCGACCGCTGGGCGGCCGCCGGGGCGACCTATCAAGAAGCGATTGAGCTGGCCCGGGAAAGCGGGCAGCGGACCGAGCTGACGTTCGGCCTGGCCGGGCTGGCCGGGCTGCAGGCGCACCGCGGCCGGGAGCAGGAGTGCCGGGACTGCGCCGCCGAGGCGCTTGGCCTGGCCCGTGAGCTCGGCATGGGGCTGTTCGAGATCTGGGTTACCGCGGCGCTCGGCGAACTCGAGCTCGGCCTCGGCGACGCGGCCCGGGCCGCCGGCCACTTCGAGCATCAGGCGGAGCTGCTGCGCGGCCATGGAATCACCGACTCCGATCTCTCCCCGTCCGCCGAGCTGGCCGACGTCTACGCCCGGCTCGGCCGCGGCGACGAGGCGAAACAGGCCGCCGCGGAGTTCATGGCCTCGGCCCGCGCCAAGGGCCAGCCGTGGTCGCTCGCCCGGGCCCTGCGCTGCCAGGGGCTGGTCGCTGCCGACGGCGAGTTTCCTTCGCCCTTCGAGCAGGCGCTTCAGCTGCACGAGCAGACACCCGATGCGTTCGAAGCGGCCCGTACCCGGCTGGCGTACGGCGAACGGTTGCGCCGGGCCCGCAACCGGGTACTCGCCCGTGAGCAGCTCCGCGCCGCCGCGGACATCTTCGAGCGCCTGGACGCCCGTCCCTGGGCCGATCGCGCCCAGGCCGAACTCGCAGCAACCGGCGAGACACGCAGGCCGCGAGACCCGAGCACGATCGGCGAACTGACCCCGCAAGAGCTGCAGATCGCGCTCCTGCTCACCGCGGGAAGAACAACACGGGAAACCGCGGCCGCGCTGTTCCTCAGCCCGAAGACCGTCGAATATCACCTCCGCCACGTCTACCAGAAACTCGGCATCCACTCCCGCGAGGAACTCGAGCAATCACTTGCCGCACAAACACGGCCAGAGAACGAACACGCCAGCGGACGCAGAACGAACACGTAACGGGCGCCGGCAGGGCCACCTGAGGTCTCCTGCCCGGAGCCGTTAAGGGATCACGGCTACCGGGCAATGCGTATGCTGCAGTAGCTCAGAGGCGACGGAGCCAAGGCCTCGTGCCGATCCTGCCTCGTCCCGCTCCTCGACCACGATGAGGTCCGCGTGGCCAGAGGCGAAGCTCAGGACGCGTGCGGGTTCGCCGTGCACGGTGTCCTCGGTTACGAGCACGCCGGGATGCTTGCGCCGCCAGGGAGCAACTTCTTGCGCTAGCCGGGCCGTCGCGCGCGGGTTCGCCGGGCCGACGGACAGCATCCAGTCGTGGTTGCTCTCGAGTTCGGCCAGGTGCGGGTGCGCCCATATGTAGAGTGCTCTGAGCCGGGCGTCGCTCAGCTCCGCTTCGCCGAAGCCGAATTCCAGCACCGCCGCGGCATGGTCGCTGCCCTCGGTGCCCACCACGATCTCATCGAAGGCTGGGGCCGTGTCTGCGGTCACCAGGACGACCGGGCATCTGGCCTGTCCGGCGAGACAGCGGGCGACCGAGCCGAGCCGTTGCCCGGGCGACCGTCCGGCTCCGCGGGTTCCGATGGCGAACAGCGGCGCCCTGGTAGTCATCGCGGTCAGCACCTGGTCGGCATGGCCGAAGACCGCGACCGCGTGCACATCGATACCGGGCGCGGCCCCGGCTGCCCGCCGGGAAGCCTTGGCGAGCACGGCCCTGGCGTGGTGCGGCAGGCCATGCCGGAAAGGAACCGACATCTCGTGCCTCATTGGCTGAGCGTGTGGGCCAGGGTCCGGGTAGTCCATGACATGCACGATGCACAGCCGCGCGCCGCGCCGCGCCGCGGCCACAGCGGCCCACTGTGTGGCGGCAAGTGATTCCTCGGAGCCATCGGTTGCGGCGACGATGGGCGTTCTCATTTCTTGGCCTCCGTTTCGGGAGCGCTCGCGGCGGCGTAGTCGGCCGCGTCGGCACGGGCTGATGGGCCGGGCTCCGGGTGGTCCCAGGACCGCCAGATCAGGCGGTGCACCGGGATGAGCCGGGGAATGTCGCGCAGGCCCGGGATGAACGGGACCAGCAGCAGCAAGATGGTGGCCAGGCCGGTCATGTAGATCGCGATCATGTCGACGTTGGCGGAGTTGGTCCAGCCGGGGACTTGGTACCAGAGCGTGTACAGCCACAGCCAGGGCTGGCCGGGGTAGCTGCCGGTCTCGTTCATCACGCCCCACTGGCTACCGGACAGATTCATCGCTGTGGCCTGGTTGGCGAAGTACTGGCCGTCCTCGATGAACAGCAGTGGCTTGGTGAAGTTCGTGCCGTAGAACGGCTGCTGCGAGAGCAGGTCGGTGTCCAGGGCGCCGCTGCGCGCGAGCGTGAGCTCGGCGGCCATCATCGCCGGGACCGGCCCGTCAGCCGCTGCCGGGACGACCGGGTTCCCGGCGACGAACTTGACCTTCGTCTCCGCGGTGGCGTAGGCGTTCGCCCACTTCAGCTGTTGTGCGGCCGGAGCTGCCTGGTAGGTCGCCAGCGGGGCGGCAACGGCTGGATCGGTGCGCGCCAGCGTGGTCAGCGGGCCGATCACGAAGTCCTGCGCCGCGTTGACCGGCTGGGTGATGCCGGGCCAGGTCTGCGGGGAGAACAGCAGCCGCTGCACGCTGCCGGACTGGTTGTTGTAGGGCGGCCCGTAGGTGGCGGTCTCGCTGGATCCGTTGAGCTCGCTGGCCGCGGTGCCCAGGAAGTCGGCGGGCGCGACGCGGGCCCAGGTGGCAATGGTGACCGGGGGCACGTCCGGCGAGGACAGCACGCCGGCCAGCACGAAGGTGAGCGCCAGGATGATCACCGACGCGATCGTGCCTTCCTTGAGGATGTCGTAGCGGCGGGTCGGGCCGCGCCACGGGGCTGCGTCGGCGGCCGAGATAGCCCGCCTGCGTGCCCGCCCCCGGCCAGTCCTTGCCTCGGCGGCGCTGGTGTCGATCGGGTGCGCTACCCCGCGCATCCGGACCATCAGCACGTGCGCACCCACGACCGCGACCAGGATCAGGGGGACCAGCACGATGTGCCACATCAGCATCTGGCCGAAGTTCATCACGTTGAAGAACGCGCCGACCCCGACCGAGTTGAATGCGTCCTTGCCGCTGGTGGAGATCCACTGAGAGTCGAAGTTCTGCTGCGACAGATAGCCGGTGAAGCACTCCACGATCGAGGCCACAAACGCGACCACTCCGGTGATCCAGGTCATCGCGCGCCGACCGCGCCAGGCCGCCATCCAGAACTTAGCCCACAAATGGATGACCAGCAGCGCCATGAACAGCTCCACGCTCCACAGGTGCAAGCTGTTGAAGAAGTGCCCAGCCGGGTTGTAGTGCCACCAGTCGGGGCCGCCCAGGGCCAGCGCGAATCCGGAGACGATGGCCACGCCCAGGGCGGCCAGCGACGCCACGCCGAACACATACGCCCACGACGCCACGTAGGCGGGCTGGCGGTCAGGCAGCAGCTTGCCTGGTGGCAGCAACCGCAGCGCGCCCCGCCGCACCCGCGCCGTCCACATCGAAGCGTCCTCGCCGGCAGCCGGCCCGGCCGCGGCCGGGCTGCCAGCCAGCGGCTCACCCGCCGCAGGGCCGGTGGCCGCCTGCTGCGCCGGATAAGTCTCGCCTTTAGGGAACGGCAGCATCAGCGCGGCACCGAAGATGACAACCATGACCGCGATCAGCACCAGATTCGCCACGGAAACATTAAAAATCGACCAATGCAGATAAGCCCCAGGCTGATTCAGATCAATCGCCAACGGTCCTGCTGCCAGATACGCAGTACTCATGTTTCATGCTCCTTATACGAGTGTGAAATCAGCCCGACCGCGTTAGGCCGTCCAGCCGATCCTCCCGCCGCCAAAACGGCGTCACCAGGGATCTGAGTCATTGGCCATGGGGACCTTGGTCCCTAACCCCAGCCGCCGATAACCGGCCCAACAGACAACTCCACCGGGCGCCACGGTCACCGGACAATGCCGCCGCGGGTTTTGCTGCACGCTCCTGAGCTGCTGGTCCTCGACGAGCCGACCACCGGAGCCGACCCGGTGAGCCGCGCGGAGCTGTGGCGGCTGATCTCTGGCGCCGCAGCCGAAGGCGCTGCGGTTGCGGTGACCACGACCTATGTGAACGAGGCAGCGCGGGCGGCCTTCGTTGTCCTGCTTGACAGCGGGAAGGTGGTCACCGCGGACCCTGGTGGCAGCACAACTGATCGGCATCGCCACCCAGCGCAACGTCATCCAGGGAACGTTCACTGGGCCGTTCGCCCTGGGAGAGGGCGTGGACTCCGAACACCTTTCCCGCTGCATACGCCGAGGGTTTCCTGCACATGACCATCACGGCCGCGGCGAAGGCGCAGGCCCGCCGGATCAAGGTTACGCACGCGCCGGCCGGCCGCACTGTCTCCGCTGTCACCGAGAAGTAACAGCCGCGAGGCACGCGCCCGCGTCAAGCCGACGCGGGCGCGCGCCCCCGGGGCAGCCAGCCGTCGTACGGACCGCCCGTCAGCAAGACCCCGCGCCTTCTGCTCAACCTGCCACGAGGCCGGGGCAGAGGCTAGGTCCTGCCGCAGCTGCTATGCCCGGCCCGCCTGCCGCGCCTCGCGGTGGCGCACTGTCATCCGGGTGCCCGGGTGGGGAAAGATCAGCGAGTCATAGTCGCCGACCACCCAGTGAACCAGGTAAGGCGGGGAGCCGTCGGCGTTCTTCAGCCCGACTATGGTGCCCACCCTGCTCGAGGGCACTGGCACCGTGCTATCGACGGTCAGCTCGTCGCCCACATGTGCTCTCATGAGGTTTGCCCCCTTGACCTTGTTGCGAGCCGCCCATCGCTAGGACGGTCACTACCAGTAACATTGCCGGCCGGGTCGTCGGCCGCCAGGGACGCTGGGCCTGTCCGGGCATGACGTACGTCCCCGACCAGCCGGCAGATCGGTGAGCGGATGTACCTGGCCGAGAAGACGGTCAAGAAACACGATTCCGATCGGACGAATGCGGAGCGGTGTCGCGTCACGGCGTGAAGACCAGCCGCGCGCGGGCCTGGCCGTGCAAGACATCCTGGATAGCGGCGTTGACGTCCTCCAGCCGCCTGGTCTCGGAGATCACCCTGGTCCGCCCGGCGGCGTGCAGCGCGAACACCGTGGCCAGGTCGGCCCGGGTGCCGACGATCGACCCGATCACCGAGGTGCCGTTGAGCACTGTCTCGAACACCGGGATGGACAGTGTTCCCGAGGCCGGCAGGGCGACGAGCACCAGCCGGCCGCCGCGGCGCAGACCGCCGTAGGCGGCGGCGAAGGACTTGTCGTCGACGGCCAGCCCGACCGCCACGTCCGCGCCGCCGTGCGACTGGAGCACTTCAGTGGGGTCCTCGGTCCGGGCGTCGATGACGATGTCGGCGCCCAGGTCCTTGGCTAGCTGCAGCTTCTCGTCGGTGATGTCGACGGCCGCGACGGTACCGCCGAAGATCTTCGCGTACTGCACGGCCAGATGGCCGAGCCCGCCGACGCCGGAGATCGCCACGACGTCTCCCGGGCGGACGTTGCCGACCTTGACCGCCTTGTAGGTGGTTACCCCGGCGCAGGTCAGCGGGGCTGCGTCTAGGGAAGACACGCCATCAGGAACGCGCCCGGCATAGGCCGCATCGGCCAGGAAGTACTCGGCGAAGCAGCCATCGACCGAGTAACCAGAGTTGCGCTGGCCGGGGCAAAGCGTCTCCCAGCCGGTCAGGCAGTACCGGCAAGTGCCGCATGCGTAGCCCAGCCACGGCACGGCCACCCGCTCCCCGACCCGCAGGCCGGTGACACCATCGCCGATCAGGTGGACCGTCCCCACGCCCTCGTGGCCAGGCACGAACGGCGGGTTCGGCTTGACTGGCCAGT